>Ga0163150_10004347_pt1 | contig 19005 bp, 16 predicted proteins | sample OliLakLV19P2IB_FD_148628 | JGI IMG/M metagenome (GOLD analysis project Ga0163150, IMG submission 148628) | Freshwater microbial mat bacterial communities from Lake Vanda, McMurdo Dry Valleys, Antarctica - Oligotrophic Lake LV.19.P2.IB | ecosystem: Environmental > Aquatic > Freshwater > Lake >...
CGTCGGTGATCTGCACGTACCGCACGAACACAGCGTCGAGCAGGTCGGCGCGGATTCCCACACCAGTGTCGCTGACGGAAAACCGGATTTCCTCTTCGATGCGTTCCATGCGCACGAGAATCTTTCCGCTCGCCGTGAACTTGATCGAATTGCTCAGAAGATTGGTGAGCACCTGGAGGATCCGCGCGGAGTCAAACGCGGCGAGCGACGGCGGCGGCACGATCTCCGCCACGAGCGAGATCCCCCGGGCCAACGCCTGCACCTGGAAGGTATCGACAGCCTCGGTCACGACATCCGCCGGGTTTCCGACCTCGCGAGTGGCGGCAAGCACGCCGGCTTCGATACTCGCGACGTCGACCAGGTCTCCGATGAGCCGGTTCATCCGGCCTCCCGATCGCTGAATGCGCTGAGCGTGCTTCACCACGTCGTCCACGTGGTTCTCCCGTGACACGCCTTCCGCAATCAGCCGGGCGTAGCCGACGATGGTCTGAAGCAGATTCCGGAGATCGTGGCTCACGATGGCGAGAAACTCGTCGCGGGTCGCCAGCACGTCGTCCGACCGAGCCCGTTCACTGAGAAGGTCCTTGTCGGTCTCCTCGCGTTCGATCGACAGAAGATCGGCGTGCTCGGCGCGTTCGTCACGAACGGCTTCGTCCGCGGCAGCGCGCTCTTCACGCACGGCCCGATCCTCGATCCCCCGTTCCCTCTCGATGATCCTGGAAACCTGCGTCGTCGGTGGGGACGTCGCTAACTTGCGATCCGTCTTTGCTCGAGCGGCAGCGAGCACTTCGTCGGCGCGCGTGCGGGCCAAGGTGATGACGGCGTCCGCGGCCTCATCGATGGCCGCGAGCTGCTGCTCCAAGGCGTGATCCGCCTTCTCGCGCTCGACCCGCAGGCTTTCATCGGTCTGGTCGCGCTCTGTAAGGGGTTGGGTAGGCTCAGACGTCATGTAGGAGAAAATACCACCATCGCAGTTAATCCAGCCGGATCTCAACGCTACCGGGTCACCTCGAACGCGAACCGCAAGGCCGGAATGCGGTTCCCGGGGTGATCGTCGGCGTAGGTGAGCTGCGGCAGACGATACAGCTGTTGACCGCCGTCAGGGCCCTGGTAAATGCTCGGGTAGAAATCGATCAGGTGCACGCCAGGCGAACCCGCCGCTTTGAAGTTGACGACCACATCCCCCTGGCTGTTGAAGCCGCACGCGTAACCCATGTACGCGTTGTCGTAGGTCGCGACGTAGATATTGTCGTAGTCCGTCCAGCCGACGCCCTTGAGATGAATCGTAATCGGTGTTCCCGCGGGGCCGCGCATCGGCGACATACTGACGATACTCGTCTCGATGACGAAATACGTGCGCGCGAGAATCTTGTCGCCGCTGCGTATCGACACACCGTGGAGGCCTCCAAGGTCGTCCGGCACCGCCAGCGGCGCCTGAATCCTCCCGTCCGGCCCCACGTTCAGCCTCGTGATCTCTTTCTCCTGCGGAGCAAACCCACTGCCTGATACACGGTTGCCCACCTGCGTCTCCCACACGAGCGCCAGCGTGGAGTTTGCAGGAAGGCCGCTGGCCGTGAGCACGGTCCGCGTGAGGACCGGCCCCTGGGTCGGGCTGATACTCAGGCTTGCACCGTCGCTGCCGGTCGCCGCCGGCACCGGCTGTGTCTGATAGGGCTCGGCGTAGGCCGGCACCGCCACGTGTCCTGGGGTGACGCGGAACACGAACTCCGGTCGCGGCAAATACGAGTTGGGCGCCTGCTCGTGGTTCAAATAGCCCTGCCCCATGTAGCCGGTGTAGAGCTTGACCTGGTGCTCTCCGACGCCGCCGGCAGCACGCAACCGAGCCGTTGATGAGCCTCTCGTGTCGGTTGCCGAGACCCACCCGGCTGCCTGGTTGTCCCAGTTCACCACCCACGTGCTCTCGAGCGTCCGCCATCCCAGCCCTGTGACTCGAATCTCGATCGGCGTACCGACCGGCCCTTCGGTCGGGTGCATCTCAAATGTCTGGCTCACTTCGAGTCCACCCTGAGCGAGCGCCACGCCGCCCTCCGACAACATCACTTCGTGAACACCGCCGTAGTCTTCGGGAACGTTGAAACGGACCGACGCCCGGCCATCAGCGCCCACGTCCGTCTGCGTCAGCGTCCTTGTCGTGTTGGTGAACCGCTTCCCGCGAAAGCGGTGGTACTCCTCGACCACCCAGCCGCCATTGACCGTGCCCCAGACCAGATCGAGCGTTCGACCGGGCGGCAGTCCTTCGGCGGTCGCCACAACCTCGGTGCCGACGATCGGCTTTGGAGAATAGGTCAGCGTGAGCGTCTTCGGTGCTGCGGCTGTGGTGTTTGGTGCGGGCGGCGTGCTGGCGGGTTGAGCAGCGTCGATCGGTGGCGAGGTATCGCGCCCGCATCCGATAGCGCTCACCAACACGAACAGCAGGATGACGAAGGCCGTGGCGTCCTACTCGACGATGGTCACTTGCGAGTCTTCGACCACGAAGGGTTTGAATTCTCCGGTGCGGCCGTGCTTGTCGGCGGCCGTCACGGTGTAGCGAACGATCCCAACCGGTGCGGTGGCGGGCACAATCCACTTGGCCACCCAGAATTCGCGTTCGGGCTGCTTGATGGTGCCGCGGTATCGCATCGGAAGATCCTGCGTGACACCGGCGACGGTGAGATGGACGACGAACTGCGCCGACGGCTCTCGTTGGCCCGTCACCGGATCGATGGCCGTCATACGGAATCCGACCGACTCGCCTCGCTTGAAGCGACTCTGCAACACGCAGTTGCCCGCCATCCCTGGCTTGCCGAGAAATAACGTGACATCGCCGAAGACGATCAGCTTGCCCTGGCCGTCGGCAGGCGGCGCAGGCGCTGCCTGAAATGCGGCCATCGACGGCCGCTCTGACCCGACGACGGCGACGGTGACAAGCAGCAATATGGCCCGGGTTGCTCGGCGCATGGATGACTCCATTTCGCACGAAGTGTAGCAGACTGTCGCCGTGCCCCCCTTTCTTTTCGTGCTGCTCCTCGACGCGGCCCTCGGCCAGTTGGCGCTGCAGCCGGCACCGTTCTTCGAAGCCGTCAACGTGACGTCCTCGCGTCTGGACGTGCCGCGGGCGGATCCGACGGTGACCGTCACGGTGCTCACCGCCGCCGAGTTGATGACCAGCGGCGCCGTCACGCTCGACGATGCCCTGAAGATGATTCCCGGATTTACGCTCTTCCGCCGCACATCGTCGCGCGTCTCGAACCCCACCGCCCAGGGCGTCACCCTGCGCGGCCTGGGGGGCACAGGCGCAAGCCGTTCGCTGGTGCTGGCTGACGGCGTGCCGTTGAACGATGCGTTCGGAGGCTGGGTCTACTGGGACAAGGTGCCGCAGGTGGCGATCGATCGCGTCGAAGTCCTGCGTGGCAGCGGCAGCGATTTGTATGGCGCGGATGCCGTGGGAGGCGTGGTGCAGATCCTGACGTGGCAACCGGACCGGCTTGCGGCGCGCGCGCTTGTCGAAGGCGGCGGCATGGAGACGGGCCGCGTGTCGCTCTTTGGCGGCGCCCGCGCCGAGGGTTGGAGTTATACCGCCGGTGGCGAGTGGTTCACCACGTCTGGCTACGTGAACGTCGCGCGAATACAGGATCCGGGCATCGCTCCGCGCGGATCCATCGATACCAGGCTCGGCTCGAAGCACCGGTCAGGATTGGCTTCCCTTGGGTACCAGATGCGAAGTGGCTGGCGCGTCAGCGCGGGAGGCCATGTCTTTACCGACAATCGCCTGAATGGCACGCCCGCCGTCATCAATGACACGGCGTCGCGGCAGGGCACGGGCGAGATCGCCGGCGGGCTCGGCAAGGGGCTCGTGTCGGTGCGGGTCTTCCGCGGCACGCAGGGCTACGACCAGACGTTCTCGGCCGTCTCGGCCGATCGCACGAGCGAAGATCTCAACCGGCGGCAGCGCGTGCCCACGAGGGTACTGGGCACCGCCGCGCAGTGGGTCGCAGCCATCGGACGACACGCGCTGCTCGTCGGGACCGAGGCGAAGTACATCAAGGGGGAGACGCGGGAGGCGCAGATCTCGGCAGGTCGCGTGCTGGCGACACTCAACAACGGCGGCACCCAGGAGATGCGGTCGCTTTTCGTCCAGGACACGTTTCATGTCAGCGACCGGCTCACGGCGGTGGCAGGCATCCATGCGGATCGCTGGCAGACGCGATCGCACAACACGAGCTACAACAAGGCGCTTGGATCGTTCAACCCGCGCGCGTCGCTGGCGTACCGCCTGACCGCCGGCGTCTCGCTCCGCGGGTCTGCGTACAAAGGCTTTCGGCCGCCAACGCTCAACGAGTTGTATCGGGGATTCAGGGCGGGCAACACTCAGACGAACCCGAACGAAGCGCTCGCGCCGGAGCGGCTCACAGGTGGAGAGGGCGGCGTCCTCGCGACCCGCGGCCGCCTGTCGGCTCGCGTCACGGGCTTCTGGAACGTGCTTGATGACGTCATCACCAACGTCACACTCTCGACCACGGGCCAGCTCATCACCAAACAGCGGGCGAACGCGGACACGATGCGGACCGCCGGCGTGGAATTCGAAACCAGCGTGCGCCTGCCGGCGTCATTCTCGGCGGCGTTCTCGAGCGCGTTGATCGACGCGCGGTTCAAGGGCGAGACGAGCCTGCGCGACAATCGTGTGCCGCAGGTGCCGGCGTATAACCTCGGCCTGAATCTCCGCTACAGCCGCGACGCGTGGAACGCCTCCGGCCAGCTCCGGGTGACGGGGGCGCAATTCGAAGACGATCTGAACGTGTTTCGGCTTCGCCGCGCGACGGTGCTGGATCTCTTCGGGAGTCGGAGCGTGACGAGCAGGGTGAGCGCGTTCGTGGCGGTGGAGAACGTCCTCGACAGCGAGTACGACGTGGGCCGAACGCCGATCCTCACCACCGGCCTGCCGCGCGCGGCGCGTGCCGGCGTGCAGATCGCGCTGCGCTAGGACGCCTCAACCCAACGAGGGAGGTTCCCCGTCGGCTGCAAACGCTTGTTGGGCCGCACTAGCGTTGGCGTCATCGAATCGAGAAATCGCCTACCCGGCCCACTCAGTCAGCACCCGAGCCACAGCGGGATGAACATCATCCCTCAACTGCACAGCCAATTCCTCGTCTGATCCCGTCGCGTTCGATTGCAAGAACACTCTCCACAGGCGCTGCAATGCTTCGACGCCGCCCGCGTTGTAGATGTCCTTCGCCGCAACGTGAAACCGGCATTGGTACCAGCCATAGTTCTGCGGCCCGACATCCGTGTACAAGCGCTCGAAGTCCGCTAGGCTGCGATAACGCAGTTGGGACACGTCGCCGCCGGCGATAACGCTGGGAAAGGCTTCGAGAGCCAACACCTTCTCGGGCTCCCGTGCGACAACGTAGGCGTGCAAGCAGATGTTGCAGAACAATTCCATCAACCAGCGGCGTGGAAACTGCAAAGACGCTTGAAGGTGACACAGATGACCCAACTCGTGCACGGCGAGCAGGTCGAAGAACAGCGAGAGGTCGACCGAGCCATCGGGCTGGCCGTACGCGGCGCGCATGACTTCGGCGGCTTGGGACGGGAGAGCGTCCACGGGCGGTGCCATACTCTGCCAGAAGTCGTTGTCCTCCCCGGCGACCGCGAGCGTTTGCGTGTCGGTGTAGTGCGGCATTCCATACACCGGAAAGGTGGCGTACTCACGCCAGTGTTCGGGATTGAGAACAAGCACACGTAGTTGCGGCTCACAATCAAAGGTGGCGCCCAGAAAGTGACGGGCAGTTCGACAACGGTCGGCTATCTGTCGTGCCCGCTGCTCGGTGCCGTGACTTACGTAAACGGGGAACGAAGCTCCCGGAAGTTCAACCAGCGCTGGATACGGCGAAGCTGCCATCAGAGTAATCTCCTCCTGATGCTGACGGAATGATTCGGTCGGCCCAACTAGTATTAGGCCGCACGCGCCGTGAGTGATCCGACTGCAGAGATCAGCGCGGCACAGTGCGACAGCCAGGGCTGAGTTGTGATCATGGCGTGGCTGATCTGTCCACAGTGCGCTCCTCTCCCGTCAGGTTGGGCGAACGTCGGGATGTGTGCTGCTCGTACCGGAAGCCCGATTGCGATCACCCAAGTCGCCTTCCAGGTCAGCTCGAAGAAAAGGAGCGGCAGCATCTTCAGCGGATAGCGAAGGCCGAGCAGCGCAAGAAGCGCAACAGTGCTTAGAAGACACCACGTGACGCCTCGGAAGTGCTCCGCAGTTTCTGGCGAGTCCAGGAGGAGCGGCCAGATCATGGTCCCTACACCGACAACAAGGAGGAGATAGGTGGCGCGGAGAACGTAGAGCCTGAAGACCGAAACCTCGTTCATACATCCCTCCACAGACAAGGCGGATCAGCACGCGGAACTTCTCCTTCTACAAGGCGAGCGGACCGACTGGTTTCAATCGGCACCGTAGCGGACTAGGCAGCGCACGGCCTTCCACCGCGTACTGTGTATCCAAAGCGCCAGGTACGAACCTCGTGCGGCCCAACGATCCGCGCTGAGCCGCAGCGCGAACTCCCAGACACCATGTTCCCGCGTCGGCTCCATTTGAAGGTTAACCGGATTGTAATATGTAACCATATACGTTACACTCATTTCAGTGGGGATCCAGGGGTTTCGGTACAAGGGAGTGGAACAGTTCTTCGCCACGGGCTCCAAGCGCGGCATTCAAGCAAAGCATGCGGATCGACTACGCCTGATTCTCGGCGTTCTCAATGCCGCGACAAGCCCGCAGGACATGAACTTGCCCGGCCTGAGTCTGCATGAACTTCAAGGGAATCGAAAAGGTACCTGGGCCGTCAAAGTCAGCGGCAACTGGCGTGTGACGTTCGGCTTCGCCGGCAAAGATACTGAGCGCGTGGATTACGAAGACTATCACTGAGGTCCACTAATGAAGATGCACAACCCACCGCACCCCGGCGAAGTGCTCCGAGAGCTCTGCTTGGCACCGCTGGGCCTGACCGTCACTGATGCCGCCAAGGCGCTCGGCGTCAGCCGCAAGACCCTATCGAGTATCCTGAACGGCCGCGCTGGGGTCAGTCCCGAAATGGCGGTGCGTTTGTCGCTCGCCTTCGGTACGAGCGCCGAGAGCTGGATGAACCAGCAGACCCAGCACGACCTCTGGCACGTGGAACGACGTCGCAAGAAGTTGCATGTCGCCAAATTGTCCGCCGCGTGATTTGATGAACGCGTTTCTATTCCGGCTAACTTCTTACTAAGTAGACCGCCCAGCCCTGCTTGCAGCCATCGCGGACGACCGTGCCGGCAGTCTTGCTCGAAAGCGCTCGAAGATCAAGGCGCCACGCGTGGCTGCAGGGCGCGTGTGACACCTGAACCCGATCGCCGGCTTCCACGCTCCCGCGGCGTTGCTGGACTGAAGACTGACGACTACCTGACGCCTTGCAGCGGCACGTCCTCCGCAAAATGACACGCCGACCAATGGCCCGGCGTGATCTCTCGCAGCGGTGGATCCTCGACCGCGCAGACCGGTTGCGCCATGAAACAGCGCGGATGGAACCGGCAGCCGGACGGCGGATTGGCGGGGTTCGGCACGTCCCCCTTGAGCACGATGCGCGCCTTCTTCGTGTCGGGATCGTGCGAGGGAATCGCCGACAGCAGCGACACGGTGTAGGGATGACGGGGCTCGCGATACAGATCGCCGCTCGACGCCAGCTCGACAATCCTGCCGAGATACATGACCGCGACGCGCGTGCTGATGTGCTCGACCACTGACAGATCGTGCGCGATGAACAGATAGGTCAGCGACATCTGCTTCTGCAGATCGCGCAGCAGATTCACGATCTGCGCCTGGATGGAGACGTCGAGCGCCGATACCGGCTCGTCGGCGACGATCAGCCGCGGGTTCAGCGCGAGCGCGCGCGCGATGCCGATGCGCTGACGCTGCCCGCCCGAGAACTCGTGGGGATATCGCGCGGCCTGGCTGGGCGACAACCCGACCATGCGGAGCAGCTCTCCGACACGCTCCCGTGCAGCCTGCCCTTTCGCGATTGCATGCACGGTGAGCACTTCCATCAGCATGGTGCGGACGCTCAACCGCGGGTTCAGGCTGGAGTACGGATCCTGGAAGATGATCTGCATCTGCCGTCGAAGCTTGCGCAAGTCGCGGAACGGCAGGCCGACGAGCTCCTGTCCGTCGAACTTGATGCTCCCCTCGGTGGGCTCCATCAACCGGAGCACGCACCGGCCGGTCGTCGTCTTGCCGCAGCCGCTCTCCCCGACCAACCCGAGCACTTCGCCCTCTTTCACCGAGAAGGACACGCCGTCCACCGCGCGCACGTGACCGACGGTGCGCGAGAACAGCCCCTTCTTGATGGGGAAATACTTCTTGAGGTTCGTGACCTCGAGAATCGTCGTCATGGCTGAGTGCCGGGTCCAATAGGACCCGGCCTACCGACACGTAGGGCGGGTCCTGCCGGACCCGCCGACGGCGGCACCGGGTCGAGTGCGCCCGCGGCAATTTCGTGCGCCCGCCAGCAGCGCGCCAGATGGTCGCCCACGATCGGCTCGAGCACGGGCGGCTCGAGGCACGTGTCGATCATGACCGGACAACGAGGGTGGAAGCGGCAACCCACCGGGAATCGCGCCGGATTCGGCACGGTCCCGGGAATCACCCGCAGTCGCTCGACCACTTCGCCCAGCTTCGGCAGCGACGCCTGCAGCCCGGCGGTGTACGGATGCAGCGGCGTGCGGAAGATGGGCCGCACATCGGCGTACTCCACGACCTGCCCCCCGTACATCACGGCGACGCGGTGCGCCGTTTCCGCTACCACGCCAAGATCGTGCGTAATCAGGATGACCGCCATCCCCATCTCGCGCTGCAGTTCCTTGAGCAGCTCGAGAATCTGCGCCTGGATCGTCACATCCAGCGCCGTCGTCGGCTCGTCGGCGATCAGCACGGCCGGGTGACACGCGAGCGCCATGGCAATCATGACGCGCTGGCGCATGCCGCCGGACATCTGGTGCGGGTACTCATCGACCCGCTGCGCCGCCGCGGGAATGCCCACACGCTCGAACATCTCGATCGCCCGCTTGCGGGCGGCGCGCCGGTCCACATGCTCGTGCAGCACAACGGTCTCGATGATCTGCTCGCCGCATGTGTAGACGGGGTTCAGCGCGGTCATCGGCTCCTGGAAAATCATCGAGATTTCCTTGCCCCGGATCGTGCGCATCTGTTCGTTGGTGAGCGGCACCAGATCGCGGCCCTTGAACAGGATCCGGCCATCGACGATCTTTCCGGGGGGCTGGGCGACCAACTTGAGAATCGACAACGCCGTCACGCTCTTGCCGCTGCCCGACTCGCCGACGACGGCGAGCGTCTCGCCGGCGTTGACCTCGAACGACACGCCATCGACCGCGCGGATCACGGCCGCATCCGTGTAGAAGTACGTCTTGAGGTTCTCGACGCGAAGGAGCGGAACGTCGGTCGCCAATCAGGCCTTCCCTCCGGTGACCCTGCGCGGGTCGAGCGCGTCGCGCAGCCCGTCGCCCAGGAAGTTGAATGCCATCACGGTCAGAAAGATCGCGGTCCCTGGAACGAGCAGCAGCCACGGAAACGTCGTGAGGGCCCGAATGCTTCGAGCCTGGTTGAGCATGTTGCCCCACGAGGCGCTGGGCTCCTGAACGCCGACGCCGAGAAACGACAGCACGACCTCCCCCAGGATGTAGCCGGGAATCGAGAGGGTCGCCGCGACGATCACGTACGACATGGTATTGGGCAGCACGTGCCGCGCGATCACGCGCATACGGCTGAATCCCAGCGCCTCGGCGGCGGTCACGTAGTCGTTCTTGCGCATCGACAGCACGAGACCACGGATGACGCGCGCGAGGCCCGCCCATCCGATGAACGCGAGAATGGCGACGATGCCGAGATACACCTGCCGACTCGGCAGGTCCATCGGGAAGACCGCGCGGAGCGCGATGATGAGATAGAGCGACGGGATGCTCAGGAGCAACTCGGTCACCCGCATGATCACCGTGTCCACGAACCCGCCGTAGTAGCCGGCCACGCCGCCCAGCAGCAACCCGAGCGTAAACGAGATGGCGATGCCGACGATGCCGACGGTCAGCGAGATCTGCGAGCCGTACAGCAGGCGCGACAGCACGTCGCGGCCGAACGAGTCGGTGCCGAACAGCAGCACGCGGCCCGGAGGATCGACGCCGTAAAGATGGACGTTCGACGGAATCAGGCCGAACAGCTTGTAGTCGTAGCCGCGCACGAAGAACCGCAGTGGCCACTCGCTCTGCGCCTCGCCGTACTCGAAGCTGCCGACGTCGATCAGCCGCATCTCGCGGACGAACGGCCGCAGGCTGAAGCTGCCGTCGGCGCGAAACCAGTGCAGCGCCTGCGGCGGGTGGAAGTACTTGGCGCGATCCATCGCTTCCTGCGGGTACGCAGACACGAACGGCGCCAGGAGGGCCAGTGCGTAGAACACGACCAGCACCGCCCCGCCGGCGATCGCCAGCGGGCTCTTCTTCATCTGCGACCAGAAGACCACCCCGGGCGACTGGGGCGAGACGATGTCTTCGGGCGGCGTGATCTCAGTCATAACTGATGCGAGGATCCGCAATGGCGAGCAGCAGGTCGGCGATGAGATTGCCGACGATCAGCACCAGCGACGCCATCAGCACGGCGCCCATCACCAGGTACTGGTCTTGGGTCAGGATGGCGTCGAGCGTCAGCCGGCCGAGGCCGGGCCACGAAAAAATAATCTCGGCGATGAACGATCCGGAGACGAGAGCCCCGAGGGTGTAGCCGAACAGCGTAATCATCGGGTTCAGCGCGTTCCGCAGCGCGTGCTTGATGATGACGGTCCTCTCGCTCAAACCCTTGGCGCGGGCCGTGGTCACGTAATCGAGCCGCAAGACGTCGAGCAGGCTCCCCCGCATCTGCCGCATGCGGCTGGCCAGGGGGATCAGCCCGACGACGAGCGCGGGCAGGACCAGGTGATGCGCGATATCGAAGAACTGGCTGATGCCGTCGAGTTCGTCGTAGTCGAGCGATCGCATGCCGCCGACAGGAAACCAGCCGGTCCGCGCCGCGAACATCAACAACAGCAGGCCCGAGAGGATTTCGGGAATCGACAGCCACACGAACGCCACCAGCGACAGGAGGCGATCGATCCACGAATGCTGCTTCACGGCGGCAATCATGCCCAGCGGCACCGCGAGGCCCCAGGTGACCACAGCCGCGGCAATCGCGAGGATGAGTGTGTTGGTGAAGCCTTCGTAGAGCACCTCGAACACCGGCTGGTGCCGCGAGAAGGACTGCCCGAAATCGAAGTGCAGGATGACGTTCTGCAGGTAGATCCCGTACTGGATGTACCACGGCTTGTCGAGGCCGAACCGCACGCGCATGGCCTCGATCGTCTCGGCAGAGATGCCCGGGTTCTCCGCCATCTGGTTGAGGAAGTCGCCCGGCGCCAACTGCAGGAGCAGGAAGGTCATCAGCGAGATGCCGAGCAGCAGCGGAATCGTCTGCAGCACCCGCCGCAGTACATAGGTACGCATGGGACGGGCTATCTCTGGACCGGTTTCACGAACACCCGGTCGATATTCCAGATGATCCGGTGCGCCATGATGCTCGGCTGGAGGTTGCCGAACCGGGTGCTGACCGGAAGCTTCATTTTCAGGATCGGCAGCCAGATGAACCAGCTCTGCTGGTTGATCGTGTTTTCGATTTCCTTCAACGCGGCCTTCTGGGCCTGGCGATCCTGATTCGTCAACAACTCGTCGAGCAGGCGATCGATGTTCGCCTCGTCCGGCGTCGCCGGCGTCTGCTGCCGTACGAACCAGTTATGCGACTCGCCCGTAGAACGGTACACGTTCTGCCCGTTGTGGGGCGACGGCGGCACGCCGCTCTGGAAGCCCAGCAGAATCGCATCGTACTGGAAGTCCTGGTGCATGTTCGTAATCAGCGTATTGAAATCGATGGGGGTCAGCGCCATTTTGATCCCGACCTTGGCCAGGTCGTCACGGATGAAGTTGCCCATGGCGATCCGCAGCGTGTTGCTGCTGTTGGTCTTCAGCGTGAAGGTGACCTGGTGGCCGCGGCGATCTTCGAGGATGCCGTCGCCGTTGGCGTCCGTGAAGCCGAGGCCCGCCAGCAGCGTCTTCGCTTCCGCGGGGTTGTAGTCGTGGCGGATCAGATCGGGCGAATGCCATTCCTTATTGCTGCTCGTCGCCTGCGACCAGTTCTTCTCCCCGTACCCGAAGAACACGCTGGCAATCATCGCATCCCGATCGATGGCCATCGAGACGGCGCGCCGGAAGACGGCGTTGTTGAACCATTCGTATTTCACCGGGTCGACGAACGGCTCTCCGATTTGTTTGCCCGGGACCGGCTTACGGCCGCGCACGCCCGGCTGGACTTTGTTCAGGTTGAACCAGAGGATGTGCGTGCTCTGCGCGGCGCCCAGGTCGTAGAGCCTGTATTTGCCGCTGCCCTGGTTGTCCTCGTACCAGCGGTAGTTCTCCGGCTTCACATCGTCTACGCCGTCCACGCCGCCGGCGCGAAACTTGAGATCGGCCGCGTCCTGGTCCGGCAGGACGAGGTAGACCAGCTCATCCAGATACGGCAGCCGCTGATTGCGTTTATCGAATCCGTAATAGTAGGGGTTGCGGCCCAGCACCGTTTTCTCGCCGGCCACGTACTGCACGAGCCGCCAGGCGCCGCTGGTGACGAGCTTGTCCGGAGGCGTGCTGACGTTATAGGCGGCGGCAAAGTTGCCGCTCTTGTACGTGGCTTCGAGTACGTGCTTCGGCAGGATCGCCAGCCCCTGCGGACACAGCGCATCGAGCAGCCCCGTGTGCGGCCTCACCGTATTGATGACCACCGTGTAGGGATCGGGCGCCGACACCTTGAACTTCTCGCCGCTGACTTCGAGCATCTCCTGGAGGGAGGGATGCAGGCTGTCGTCATAGACCAGCGAGAAGGTGAACAGCACGTCTTCCGCGGTGATGGGATGGCCATCTGAAAATGCCGCCCCCTGACGCAGGTGAAACGTCCAGGTGATGCCGTCGGGCGCCACCTCCCACGATTTCGCAAGGCCCGGCTCGTACTGCTGCGTCGCGTTGTTATATTCGACCAGAAAGGCAAACAGGCGATCGGTGATATCCGTGGACGAGGTTTCGGACGCCATGATCCCGTTGAAGGACTTCGGCCCGTTCGTTTCGCCGAGGACGAACCGGCCGCCGTGGCGGCCGATCTCCGGCGCATCCTTGATGAGGGGCTCGGCCGGCGGCGGAATCAGGTCTTTGTATTCGACGACCTCGGCCGAGCGGCGCCGGCAGCCTGGGGCGACCAGAACGAAGAGCGCCAGCGCAAACCATGCGATCAGACGGATGGATGGTCTGCTCATTTGACGTAAATCGAATAGGAGTTCCAGAGGATCCGGTGGCGGAGAATGCTGGGCTGAATGTTACCGAACCGGTTGCTGACCGGGAGCTTCTGCACGCGGACCGGCAGCCAGATCATCCAGCTCTGCTCGTTGGCAATCGTCTCGATCTCTTTATAGGCCTTCTGGCGCTCGCCGAGGTCCTGCGCGCCAACGATGACGTCCATCAGCTGATCGATGCGCGCTTCCTCCGGCGTATCGGGCTTCGCTTGAGCGAGGAACCATTGATGCGTCAGACCGGACGACCGCCACACGTTTCCCATCATCGACGGATCCGGCGGCACGCCGCTTTGCAGCCCGAGCAGGATCGCGTCGTACTGGAAATCCGACCGCAGGTTCGTAATCACCGTGTTGAAATCGATCGGAGCCGGCAGGACGTTGATGCCGATCTTCGCCAGGTCTTCCTTGATGAAGTTCGTCATGGCGATGCGCGTTGTGTTGCTGCTGTTCGTCTTCAGCGTAAACGTGACGGCGTTGCCGCGCGCATCCTCGATGACGCCGTCGCCGTTGCGGTCTTTCCAGCCGAGACCCGCAAGCAGCCGCTTCGCTTCTTCCGGGTTGTAGTCGAATTTGATCAGGTCCGGCGAGTGCCACAGTTTATTGCTCGGCGTGGCGATGGCCCAGTTCTTCACCCCGTCGCCGAAGAAGACGCTGGGGATCATGGCGTCGCGGTCGATGGCCATCGACACGGCGCGGCGGAACACCGGGTTGTTGAACCAGGAATACTTCACCGGATCGACGAAGGGGTCGCCGATCTTCTTGCCTGGCGTCGCCTTCTGAACTTTGTTCAGGTTGAACCAGAAATGATTCGTGTTCATGTCCGGTCCCAGGTCGTACAGCGTGAAATTGGCTTTCTGCTGGTTGTCCGTGTACCAGCGGTAGTTCTCCGGCTTCACGTCATCGAGGCCGTGCAGCTCGCCAGCCCTGAACTTCAAATCGGCGGCGTCGAGATCGGGCACGATCAGGAACACGATCTCGTCGAGATACGGCAGGCGGCGGTTCTGCTTGTCCACGCCGAACCAGTAGGGGTTGCGGCCGAGGACGGTTTTCTCGCCGGGCACATACTGCTTCACCCGCCAGGCTCCGCTGGTGACGATCTTGTCGGGCGGCGTGCTGACGTTGTAGGCCGACGCGAAGCTCCCGTCCTCGAACGAGGCTTCCAGCACGTGTTTCGGCATGATCGGCACCGATGCCACGGAGTCCAGCAAGGCCGCGTTCGACGCGGGCGACGTGATCACGACCGTGAGCGGATCGGGCGACGTCACCTCGAAAGGCTTGCCCCCCATCTTGAGCAAATCCTGCACGGACGGATGGAGGGTGTCGTCGTAGGCGAGCCGAAAGCTGAAGAGGACGTCTTCCGCGGTCATGGGATGTCCGTCGGAGAACGCCGCGCCTTTGCGCAGATGGAACGTCCACGTCAGGCCGTCCGCCGCCAGCTCCCACGACTTTGCCAGGCCGGGAATGTTTTTCTGCGCGATGTTGTCGTGTTCGGCCAGCCTCGCAAACGCGCGCTCGGTGATATCCGATGACGACTGCTCGTTGGCCATCATCGCGTTGAAAGTCCGTGGATTGGAGATCTGCCCGAGGACGAACCGGCCGCCATACCGCCCTTGCGACGCAGCCTCGTAGACGGCGGGCTCGGCGGGAAGCGGATGGGGATCCGAGTACTCAACCGTCTCCGCCGCCCGTCGCCGGCAGCCGGAAGAGGCCACCGTGGCGGCACAGAGCGCCAGCGTGACGACCGCCGTGGCTCGAGACCCTCTGAAAATATCCATCGTTCGGATTCTACTCCGGACGCGTTTGGCCCTCATCCTGCACTACGGAGAGCGCACCCCTCGTTTTCCTGAGTTTTTGAACGAATCGATCAAGGCATACACACCAGAACTGTGTGTGCCGATACAAAAGTGTAAGGACGGGCCATGAAAAACGCGTATCTGGTGACTCTTCTTCTCACCTCTGCTCTTGCCACCGGCTGTAGCTTCGAGAATACGGCGAAGCTTCTGAGCCCGACTGCCCCCAGCGGCAACGTGGGCGGCACGGCAGGAACCACGACCTCGACCGGTGGCGGCAACCCCTCCGGCGGCTCCAGCACGACCGCCACGCCCGCGTCTGCGTTCAGCGGCGCGTGGGGTTCCTCGTCGATCGCCGGTCTTCCGATTGGCAACTGCGCCGATCTGAAGTGGCTGATCACGGAACAGACCGCCACGTCCGTCGGCGGAACCGTGTCGGCGACCTGCGCGGGTGGCGCGACCGTCTCGGCGATCCTGAATGGCCAATTGAACGGCACGGACAAGGTCAACCTGACGGCCACCGGAACGATTGTCGCGCTCGGCATTCCCTGCGCGTTCAACCTGACCGGCCTCGGCACCCGTCAGCCCGATGCCTCCATGAAGCTCGACTACCAGGGCTCGTACTGCCTCGGAACCCTCAGCGGCTCGGAAACGCTCCGCCGCTTCCCCGTCGTTCCGTAGTTCGGGGCTTACTTCCGCTGAACCTTTACGATGAGCACGAAGAACGATTTGCCCGGCTCGACAATCGTCTGATGCGCGACGCCCGGCGGCATGACCAGCACGTCACCGGTCGATACTTTCTGCGCCTTGCCACCGACGTGCTTCGGCCCGCGGATCTCGCCGTTGCCGGTATCGCGCGCGTCTTCGATGCTTCCTCCATAGAGGATGGTGGCTTCTCCTCCCTGAACAACGAAAATGTCCGTCCAGTTGTGGTGGAGCTCACCCGCACCGCTGCCATCGCGCCGCAGGATTTCGAACTTGTGATTCCCCAGGTCCGACAGGATCTCCGACGCGCTCAGTGTCTGCTTGGCGGTCTGCCGGTCTTTCAAGGTGGCCGAGTACCCGCCAAGAGTGGCGGCGGGCCAATAGACGATCTCGGAACTGGACTGCGCCGAGGCCGGCATGGCCGCGCAAAGCGTTAAGAACAGAATGGACGTCACTCTCACGTTTCCTCCTTACGGTTTGAGCCTGTAGAGCGTGGTGTCACTGGCGAGATACAGCGCGCCGTCGCGCCCCTCAACGACGACGCGTATGGGGCCGACTTCGTCCTTCAGTAAGTGCTCCACCGACGTGACGCGGGTGGTCGTGGCTGGGTCGAACTGCAGCCGCATGAGCTCGCGGCCCGTGTCGGCGGCGATGAACAGATTCCCGCGGAACGCCGGAATGAGACCGCCGCGATAGAACGCCGCGGAAGAGGCGCCGGTCCCTTGCGGCAGCGTGTAGGCCGTCCGTCGCGCGGCGCGCCGTCCCTGTTCCGGGCTCTGCGACATCACGGCGCTCAAGCGTCCTCCGGACGGATCCACACCATCGATCACCCATAGATCTCCACTGAGCGGCTGCCAGTCCAGCGCCTTTGGCTGCGGATGATCGAACGAGTGGATCGGCATGGAGCCGGGCTGATCGTCCGGCGTCGTGGCGTCGGCGTTGAGGCGCAGCACTTTTCCGTTGTACAAACTGAGGCTCCCGGGAGCGCGTCTATCCGCCGCGCTGTCGAGCGCCAGAAACAGCTTTCCATCGGGCCCGGCGCGCAGCGTTCCGGTCGCCCCCGCGGGAGCTGCGGGGACTCGGTCCAGAAGCACGGCGCGATCGCCGAATCTGCCGTCCACCCCGCGAAAGCGCGCCAGCATGAACTCGAGGCCGCCCTGCGGCGCATCTGCCGCCGAGAGCGCGTACATGAACCCCGTCCTATCGAAGTCCGGATCCAGCGCGATGGCGAGCAGGCCGCCGTTCGGCAGCGCGACGTCCGCCGAGACGTCGAGGGCTGGATCGGGCGCGAGCGTTCCATGTCGCACGGTGCGCACGGTGCCACCGCGCTCGGCGATGAAGATGGTGCCGTCGGGCGCACACGCCATGTCTGACGGCATGTGGAGTCCGTCTGTGACGCGCTCGAGATTCAATGGGATGCCATCGGCCGTCATCACCAGCGTGGACAACGACGAAGCGCCTGCGGCGCTCCCGATCCTCACGACCCGCAGTGCTGCCGACCGCGCACTCTCCAGCACACCGGACTGATCGACCACAACCGACGCGAGTTCCAGCGTGTGCGCGCCCAGTGCCAGCGCCGGGAGCGCCGCGCTGCAGTCGAATCCCGCAGCCGTCGCGTTGCCCCCGCAACTCACGCCGGTCAGGGTGGTGCGCGCGCCGTCCACGTAGACAACGTATTGAAACACGGCGAGTTGAACCGCGTCCGCTGCTTGCTGGCTCCAGCCGATCCGCTCAGTGCCCGAAACCTGCACGTCGCCTCCAGGGACACCTGGATCCGGGGCGGGGGGATCTTTCTTATCGCAGGCAGCCAGGGTGAGGCACGCAAGAAGTGCCAGAGAGAGGCGGCGCACCATTCATCCGCATGATAGCCCACGGGCACCCCGTGCGTTACGATAACGGCATGCGAGTCATCGGGGTGTTGCTGGCGTGCGGGCTGTCCCTGGTCACGGTCGATGGCGCGCACGCTCAGCTCCGGGGCCAGACCTTCGTGAGTGGCTTCCAGGCGCCGGTGGCCTTTGAGCAGGATCCCACCAACCGATCCGTGCACTTCGTCGTGCAGCAGGCCGGCCGGATTCGGGTGGTGCGGGATGGCGCAATTCTCCCAGCCGACTTTCTCAACCTCACGAGCAGCATTGCGTCCGGCGGCGAGCGTGGACTGCTCGGCCTGGCCTTTGCGCCGGACTACGCGACGAGCGGCAGGTTCTTCGTCAATTTCACGAATACCGGCGGCGACACGGTCGTTGCGCGCTTTCGACGGTCCGCAAATGCGGTGGTGGCCGATGCCGGCTCGAGGTTCGACCTTCTCCTCGGCGGCTCCCAGCGATTCATCGACCAGCCGTTTGCCAATCACAACGGCGGTCACCTTGCGTTCGGGCCGGACGGCTATCTCTACATCGGGATGGGCGACGGCGGATCGGGCAACGATCCCGATCACCGCGCGCAGAATCCAAACGAGCTCCTGGGCAAGATGCTGCGCATCGACATCAACGTGCCGGACAGCGACAATGCCGGCTACAAAGTTCCTTCGGACAATCCGTTTGTCGGTGGACATCCCGCGCTGGATGAGATCTGGGCATTCGGCCTCCGCAACCCGTGGCGCTACAGCTTCGACGCTGTGGCGCGCGGAGGAACGGGGGCGCTGATCATCGGCGACGTCGGCCAGAGCCAGCGCGAGGAGATCGACTACGAGCCACGTGGACAGGGTGGACGCAATTACGGATGGCGCAATCGAGAGGGCACGCGCGACAACGTGGTGTCACGGCCGTTGTATTCGCCTCCGACCCCTCCGATTTTCGAGTACGGCAGGAGCGACGGCGGGTCGATTACCGGAGGGTTCGTGTATCGCGGAAGCCGGCTCGGGACGGTCTATCGGGGCCGGTATTTTTTTGCAGATTTTGTCTCGGGCCGCGTCTGGTCCATCGCCTTGACCATCAGCGGAACCGGCGACGCCACCGCGTCAGACCGGCGCGAACATACCGCAGAGCTCGGCGGGAGTACCGTGCTCGGCAACATCAGCTCGTTCGGCGTCGACGCCGATGGCGAACTTTATATCC
>Ga0163150_10004349_pt1 | contig 18999 bp, 9 predicted proteins | sample OliLakLV19P2IB_FD_148628 | JGI IMG/M metagenome (GOLD analysis project Ga0163150, IMG submission 148628) | Freshwater microbial mat bacterial communities from Lake Vanda, McMurdo Dry Valleys, Antarctica - Oligotrophic Lake LV.19.P2.IB | ecosystem: Environmental > Aquatic > Freshwater > Lake >...
GCGCGACGTCCTGAATATACAGCCGGCCGTTTCTCACGCGATGGCGCCCCCGGAGATGACCGAACCCGCGGCCGCCAGGCGCTCGCCGGTGCGAAGCGCGGCCGAGGTCATGATGTCGAGATTCCCCGCATACTTCGGCAGGTAGTGGCCCGCACCCTCGACCTCGAGGAACACGGAGACTTTGGTGCCGCGGGTGAAGACCCCGAGGCCGTCGATGCGGATCGGGCGCGCCTTGCTGATCTCCTCGAACTGCACGGCCTGCTTCAGACGATAGCCCGGCACGTAGGTGCGCACGTCGGCGGCCATCTGTTCGACGGACGTCTCGATGGCCTTCGCATCTCCGCCCTCGATAAAGCAGAACACCGTATTGCGCATGATGAGCGGCGGCTCCGCGGGGTTGAGGATGATGATCGCCTTGCCGCGCCGCGCCCCTCCGACGCGCTCGATGGCGCCCGCCGTGGTCTGCGTGAACTCGTCGATGTTCGCGCGCGTGCCGGGGCCGGCCGATCGGCTGGCGATACTGGAGACGATCTCGGCGTACGTCACCGGCGTCGCGCGGCTGACCGCCGCGACCACGGGTATGGTCGCCTGGCCGCCGCAGGTGACCATATTAACGTTCGGGGACTCCGCGAGTTGATCGAGGTTGACCGCGGGCACCACGTAGGGGCCGATGGCCGCCGGGGTGAGATCGACGATCTGTTTCGAGTGGCTTCGCAGGATCGAGTCGTGGCGCGGGTGTGAGGCGGCCGACGTCGCGTCGAAGACGAGGGCGATCTCGTCGAAGCCAGGCATCTGCACCAGGCCGTCGATCCCGTCGGCGCTGACCGGCACGCCGAGGCGCCGCGCGCGGGCGAGCCCGTCGGAGTCGGGGTCGATGCCGACGAAGGCTCCCATCTCGAGGCACGCGGACGTGCGCAGGACCTTCATCATCAGGTCCGTGCCGATATTCCCGCTGCCGATGATGGCGACCTTAACACTCATGCTGACGGCCTCGTGGATGCGTCAAAGGGTATGCGAGGGTACGCGTACGCGCTCAAAGTGTCAACACTTTAAAGGTTGTGCGCGCCCTGCGCCTGTCGTGCCCGCGTCTGTTCATCGACACCATGCCGCTAAAAGTGTCTACACTCTGGCCGCTGGCGTCCCGCATCTGTCACGATGTTATACTGCCCCGGTCATCAACCGACGATCTCTTGCGACGTCCCCGCGTCCCGACGATTTCCCAGACTGGAGCAGAACGTGGTGACTGATCCGCCCGGCGCCGGCGCCCGGAAGCGGCGAAGCCCGATCCTGCCCGCGAAGGCCAGGCCTCACGGCGCGCCTCCCGCCCCGGCCCGCCGCGACGGGAAGCGCAAAACCCGCGACATGACGTGGACCGTCTACAGCAGCCTCCGGGAATCGATCCTGAACGGCGCGCTGCCTCCGGGCGAGTCGCTCTCCCAGGTGCAGCTGGCCAGCCAGCTCGGCGTCAGCCGCGGACCGCTCCGCGAGGCCGTGCGCATGCTGCAGCGCGAAGGCCTCGTCGAAGCGGAAGTGAACCGGCGCGGACGCGTCTCCTCGTTCTCCATCGACGACCTGGAACAGCTCTACGCCATGCGGATCGTTCATGAGTCGCTGGCGATCCGCATCAACGTCCCCCGCTTCACCAAGCGCGACATCGACGCCTTGCGCGGATGCCTGCGCCGCATGGAGGCGCTCGCCGGCCACGATCTGCGCCAGTGGCAGGGCGTGGATCGCGAGTTCCACTTCACGCTGCTCGAACACGCCGGCGGCCGCCTGATGCGCACGATCCGCGAGCTCTACGATCACGCCGATCGCTACCGCTGGCTCTACATCGAAGGCGTGCCCCGCGCGCTGTCGATCGCCGCCGACGAGCACACCGCCATCCTCGACGCGTGCGTGGACGGCGATGCCGCCGTGGCGGCCGCCCATCTCGCGCGCCACCTCGCCCGCACGGCCCTCACCGTGTTGACCCATCACGCGCCCGAGCACGATCCCACCACCGTCCGCGCGGCCATCCGTCTGGCCACCGGCGCCGAAGTGCCGCCCGCGCCGAACACGCAGGCTATCGGCCTGCGCCCGCGCAGGCCGGTCCGCTGATCGCGAGCGCGGCCCCGCAGGCGCCGATTAGAACGTCACCTTCGACATCAGGATCAGGAACCGCGGCTCCGTGTTCGCGTTCGCCGTCACGCGGCCGAAATCGGTCGCGGTCGGGTTGAGCTGCGGGTTGGCGAACTGCTGGCGATTCAGCATGTTCGCCGCGTCGAGTCTGATCTGCAGCATGGCCCGCCCCATCAGCGGAAACGATCGGGAGATGCTGCTGTTCAGCAGCAGGGTCGGGTCGCCGCGCAGCCCATCGATGCGCAGCGGGAACAGCCGCTCCTGGAAGTCAGCGGGGATGCGGGTCGCGCTGCGCTCGAAGCCCGCGTCGATGTTGAACCACTGATCGAGCGACGGATCGCCGGCGGCGATGGCATCGACATCGCCGTAGAAGAACACGTTGCCGAACTGGAGCAGCGGACCCGGCTGCCATTCGAACGTCTGCCCCGTCTGCCACCCGCCCAGAATCTTGCCGAGCAGCCCGCCGTTGGACAGGAACCGGCGGCCGCGGCCGAACGGCAGCTCGTAGACGCCATTGAGCGTGATGCGATGCGGCCTCGCCTGCTGGCTGGTGATCCACTGCGTCGGCGCTGCCTCGTACTCATTGATGACGTTCAGCCACTCCTCGGCGCGGATGCCCGAGTATGCGGCGTTGAGACTGAGACCCTGCGAGAACCGGCGCTGGAACGAGACTTCCACGGCGTGCGTGCGGACCTTGCCCAGCGGCAGCGCCTGCGCCGAAAGACCGTTGTTCCCCACGCTCATGTGCGGAAACGGGCGCAGCAACCGGTTCTTCTGGATCGTCTGGCTCGTGAACAGCGCCTGCGCCGCAAGCTGGTTGTAGACCGCCGGATTCGATGTCCGCAACGCCGCGAGATTGCCGATGAAGAACGGGTTCGCGACGTTCTGGTTGTTGCTCGTCGCAAGCGCCGCATTCCGCGTCTGCGTGTGGTTCCAATACTGTTCGGGCAGGATGTCCTGGCGGATGGTCAGATCGACACTGTCGGAATACGTGCCGACGTAGGCCACCTCGATCGCCATGTTGCGGCCGAGCTCTTTCTGGACGCCCGCCCGCCACCGCTGCAGCCGGGCGTGCTCACGATCGAGGTTGCCGTAGGCAATCGACTGGCCGGCGACGAAGTCTCCGCCCAGGGAGGCGCCGACCGGCGTCACGAACCGCGATCCATTCGCTCTTACGGGGAACGGATCCACGAGCGGCGAGATGCCCCGCCGCGGATCACCCGAGACCCATGTCTGACCGAAGTCGTTGCTCGACGGCACCGACGTGATGGTGCTGAACCCGAGCTGGTTCGGCGTAATCGCGGTCGCGTTCAACGAGTCGTAGTAGACGCCCCAGCCGCCCTTGACCACCATGCCGTCGTTCACCTGATACGCCGCCGACGCGCGCGGCAGCACCATGGCCTGCGATTTCCAGCCCCGGCGACTCTGCCCGTCCTGCCCCGCGTACACCGCACCACCGCGCAGACTCTGGCGGAATGCGGCGACCGATACTTCGGGAATCGGGCTTCGCGCGTACGCCGAAATCACCTCTTCGGCGAACGCCGGCACGAAGTCGGGATCGAAGGAGGTGATCATGCGATCGGCTTTCTCGGTCATCCCCTGCTCAATCTCGAAGCGGAGGCCGAGGTTCACGCTGAGCTTCGAGGTCGCGCGCCACGCCTCCTGGGCGAATGCCGAATAGTAGGGCGAAGACGTGGAGTAATCGACCGGCGTGTTGATCGTGGATGTCGTCGGCATGCCGAGCATGAAGGCGGCCCAGCTCAGGCCCAGGTTGCCCGGTGTGACCAGCGCCGTATCGGAGTACCGGCGGGTATACGTCGGGTCGAACGAATACAGGCCCTGGCTCGCGCCGGGCAGAAAGCCGGTCCGCGAGTGCCGCCGCATGTCGGTGCCGAATTTCAACGTGTGGTTGGCACGGACGTGGGTCATGTTCGCGGTGAACTGCAGATTCTGGGTGTCGTACCCTTCTGCGGCGTTGTCGCCGAACGTCTGATAGCCCTGGATCTCCACCCTCGGAAGCGCGCAGGAGCTGCCGCGCGTGCTCCCCGACCGCGCCTCGTCGGAGGCGGCGCATTTCTCGTCAAGATAGGCGGGAAGCCCCACGTCGGCCGATCGCAGCGTGGCCAGCGTCTTCCGCTCGCCTCCCTCATGAAACGCGTTCGCGCTCAACTGCGCGTCAACGACGGTCGTGGAGCTCTTGACCCACGTCCAGTTGCCCGTCCCCGCATTCGTCGTCCGCTTCATGTCTTCGGCATGGATGGCTGCGCTCTGGTAGGTCCAGTCGTCGAGCCCCTCGGTGAAATAGCTCCCGCTCCAGCGACCGAAGAACCGGTGCGAGCTCGAGTGGTTGTAGTCGAAGCGCGCGCCGTAGATCTGGCTCTGAATCGGATCGGTGTAGGTCCGCACCAGGTAGTTATTGGTGGGCTCCTGTCGAGGATCCGTCGGATTGTTGTTGGGCTTCGGCAGGAACTTGACGTAGTGCTGGTACATCGGATTGTTCATCCGGCTCGCCGGAATGAGATTTCCGGCAAATGGGTCGCGGATGAAGAACCCCGGGCGCGCGGGATCGGGCCTGACGCTCAGCGGGTCGTAAATCTGATACCGCACGGGGTCGATCGCGAGCAGGTCCGAGAAATCCCCCCGCAGATGCGCATCGGTCGGAATCGTGTGCTGGGTCGGGTTCACCGGCCGGTCGTCTTTGTTGTACGAGTAGTTGACGAACGCGAACAGCTTGTTGCGGACGATCGGGCCGCCAAGGGTCGTGGCCACGTTGTTCGATTTGCCGATGGAGTTGATCTTCTGGGACGCCAGCGAGTCGGCCCGCGCATTGTCGCCGCGCGCGCGCGCCTGCTCGATGTTGGCGTAGTAGTTCCGCTTGGCGAAATACCGCGGCGAGTTCCACTGGTTGTTCCAGTACTGGTAGTTCAGCGACCCGCGCGTCAAGTTGGTGCCGCTGCGGGTCATCATCGAGATGCCAAGGCCGGTCCCATGCCCGAAGGACGCGTCGAAGTTCGCGGTCTCGATCCGGACCTCCTCGATCATGTCGGAGTTCGGCGAGGAGGCAAGGCGCCGATCGCTGCCGTTGTTCGTCGCGCCGTCGATCGTCCACTCGTTGCCGCCTACACCCCCAGGCGCCGACGTGTCCTGCGACGTGCGGTTGACGAATCCCTGCGCCACATAGGGCACGTTGGCCGACGAGTTGACGCCGGTGACGAACCGCGTCAGCAGCACAGGCATATTCGAGAACATCGGAAGGGCCTCGACACTGCGGCGATCGAGATTCTGTCCCGTCGTCAGGACACCAGTCTCGAGTATCGGGGCTTCGCCGCTCACGGTGACGGTCTCGCTGATGGCCCCCACGCCGAGCGTCAGGTCCACCGTGGACTGCTGGGCGACCGACAGGATGATGCCGCTGCGCACCGAGGTCTTGAAACCCTGAAGTTCGGCGCTCACACGGTAGTTCCCGGGCAGCAACAGCGGCGCCTGGTAGTAGCCGGTCGAGTTGGTGGTCTGCGTCGCCGACACATTCGTGTCGACGTTGGTGATGGTGACGCTGACGCCCGGCATCGCACCGCCCTGCTCGTCGAGTACGTGGCCGACGATCGTGCCGCGCGTCTCCTGCGCGAATGCGGATGCGGCAACGGCAACCGTGACGACGAGCAGGCAGCGGAATATTCGGGAAATCATGCGTTCTCCTTGGCGGGCGTTGGACTTCGGAGATCGGGCTCCAGGCTCCCGGCTTCAGGCCAACAGCCTGAAGTCAGAAGCCCGGAGTCCATTGAGGTGTTAGATTTTCGTCCGACAGACCGGCGCGTTGCCGCCGCCGATGTCGTCAACCCAGTAGATGTAGCCGTTGTGGACCGACGCGCCGTGCGGAAACGGCGACCCGTCGGGGATCACAATGGCATCCACGACTTCGCCGGTGACCATGTCGCGCTTGAAGAAACCGCCCATGTTGGTGTCCGACTCCCACAGGTGCGTCGCGTTCGCCGATTCGATGCCGATCCCGTGCGGGCGGAAGCCCATGGACGGGAACATGTGCTCGACGGTCCAGGTCGTCGGGTTGATGCGATAGATCATGCGGCCCGGAGGTACCGCTACCCAGAGCTTGCCGTTCTGTACCTGGAGTCCGTGCGCACCGGTGCCCGGAGCGGGCGGGCCGGGGTTTCCGGCGATCGCGCCACCGCGTCCCACGCCGAGACCATCGCTCGTGGCCTGACCCGTGTTCTGCCCGGCTTCGACCGCACCGCGACCGCCGCCGCCGCCGCGCCGAGCCGGCACCGTTTCCCCGCGAGCCGCCGCCTCGGCCCGAACCTTCTGGCCGTAGGTGTCGGGGCGAGCGGCGACATCGGTCAGCCGCCGGTAAATGACGCCGGCGCCCGGCGTAAAGTGCTTCTCGATCGTCTCGCCGGTCTTGATGTCCGACCGGATGATTTCGCGGCTGTAGGTGGACGCCGACCAGATGCTGGTGCCATCGACGGTCATGCCGCTCGGGCCCGTCGATTCAGGTGCGATCTCGCGAATCAGCTTGCCGTCGTAGGACGAGAGAAACACCTTGCAACGCCCCGGGGTCTCTCCCCGGCTGCCGGCGATGTCGATCGTCCAGATGCCTTCGTCGGTGCACTGCATGCCGTTGCCCGACAGGCCCGGCGCCTTGAAGAGGATTTCCACTTTGGCCGTCCGGGTCTTGAAACCGGCCTTCGGCGTCGGCGGAATGGGCGCCTGCGATCCGGCGACTCCCTGCCCCCCTGCGGCCGCCTGCCGGGCCTCGAGTACCTGCGAGCCAACCAGCAGTGTCCCACCGGCCGTGAGCGCCGCCGCATTCAAGAAGTCTCTCCGCTTCATGTTCGTCATCATCCTCTCTCCTCTACCAGCTGAAACGCGTCACGATCTGCCCGCTGCGCGGCGGGCCGAACACCGTTCCCGTGTTGATCCGTCCAAATCCTGCAGTGGTAGTGCCCGCCGCATTGCGCTGTTGTGTCTGCAGGGGGTTCCCCGCCTCCGCATTGTTGGCTGAAATGCGGTTGAAGACATTGAAAAACTCCGCGCGGATGTCCAGCCGTCCGGTGCCCCGGAGCCGGAAGCCCCGGCCTACACTGAGCTGCTCGTCGGGACGCCGCTGATACCGGAAGTCATCGTAGAAAGCCAGCGCCGTACCGAACTGCCCCGGCGCCGGATTCGCCCACGCTTTGGAGTTCAGCACGAAGTCCGTCGCTGGATCGAAATCGCCGTTCAGATCGGGAAGCGGAACCGGCGTGCCATCGAGACCATTTCTGACGTACAGGGGCTCGCCTTCGACACGATTCATCCGCGTGTTCTGGAACAGGAGGTTGCTCAGCTGATTTTGCGACGCGGGAACGGGAATCGGCAGACCGCTTGCGTAGCGGACGATGCCGCCAAAGGTCCAGCCCCCCACGATCGCCCGGACGATGCGATTCTCGCCAAATGCGGGAATCTCGTAGTTGAACGCCAGCACCGTAATGAGCGGTTCGGACAACGAGGAAATCGCTCGCTCGTTCAGGGCATTGCCGAAGACGTTGTTCGCCGGTACGGTGGCGTCGGCGCCCATGTTGGTCCGTTCGTTCTGCCACGTGAAGGTCGCGGTGAGATTCAGGCCGTGCGAATAACGCTTGGTCGCCTTGACCTGCAGCGAATCGTACCAGGTCTTACCCAGGGGCACGGCGATGAGACCGAGGTTGCCGAACTGCGGATAAGGCCGGAGACTCTGGGCGACCGTATTGGCGCCTGAATACGTGGCGTATGGCAGCTTGTTGAACCCACGGGACGCGGCCAGGGGCGAATCCAGGCGCGCCCGCAGCAACGCCTGATCACCCGCGCTGTTGATGTTCAGACCGAACGACCGGAGCCGCTCCTCGCTGATCGCATTCAGGTTCGTCAGCGCATTCGCGGTGAAGCCGTCTCCACGGTTGCCGACGTAGGCCACATCCACCACGAGATCTTTCGTAATCTCGCGCTGCATCGAGATGCTCCACTGGTTCAACCTCGGCATCTTGCCGGCATCGGGATGAATCATCGCCGACGGCAGATCGATCTGGCCGCGCGACGGGCGGACGCCCGCGTCGTTGTTCACCCTGAGCAGTTCGTCGCGGCTGTACACGAGGCCGGTGCGCAGCTGTGCTCCCGGATCGCCGAATGCGGCCGACTCGAAGTTGAACGTGTTCCATCCCCCGGCCCCGAGCGTGCCGCCGCCGTCGGCCTGGCCGACACCCGTCTGCGCGTAGGTGATGCCCCATCCGCCCCGGATGACGGTCTTCGGTGTGAGCTGATAGGAGAAGCCGATCCGGGGTCCAAACGAGAGCGAGTGAGTGTCGACGAAGCGGCAGTTGCAGGCTCCCGCTCCCTCGCCTTCGTAAATCGTGGCGCCGAGGAGGCCGCCGGCGGCCGGGTTCGGCGTCTCCGGCGAGAACATGCTCCTCCGGTCGTTCTGCTCGTAGCCGTAGGCCTGCCGGTCCCAGCGAAGACCGTAGTCGAGCGTCAAGTTGGACCGTACCCTCCAGGTGTCCTGGACGAACGCCGAGACGGCCGGCTTCTGCCAGTTGGGATCAGGGCCATTCGAGACCAGGGCCGTGTTCACGCGCCCCATCAGGAAACTGGCGTACGGCAGGCCGACGTTCCCGCCGCTGAGATTCTGTCCATTGGTCGACGGCAGGCCGGACTGTGCGGCGTTGAACGTGTACTGCCCGAACGAGCCGTTGATGGAGGTCAACCGGAAAATGTCGTTGCGCCACTCGAAGCCGGCTTTATACGTGTGCGTGTTGCGCGAGTGCGTGATGTTGACGAGCGCCTGCGGCTTCTTGGTTGACGGAAGACTGCCGGCGTTGGACATGCCTTCGGACATGCCGCCGCCGGTGGCGGTAAACATGTTGCCGATCACGGGGAATCCCAGGCCGTCGATGGCGCCGACGAGGCCGAGGTTGGCAATCGGATCGAATCCGCGCACCTCAGGCAGCCCGAAGTCCGGGTTCCAGTGACGAACGAACCCGACCCTGCTGTTCAGGAGCGTGGTCGGGGTCAGCGTCCAGTCGTAGGTGACGCGAACGGTGTCCGTGGCCGTCGCGAAGCGGCGGACCTTCGTAATCGGAATCGGCAGGCCATCCGACCCGTTGAAGTGGGGTCCCCAGTACCGGGAATAGTAGCCGGACAGCTTGCCGCCAACCCCGGTGAACATCTGATCCACTTTGATGGTGGCGATGGACTTGATCGTATCGGCCGGGAACGTCTGATCCCAGTTATTGATGATGCCCGCCCTCGTGGTCTTCGGGATGTAGTTCTGAATCTTGAGCGCCACCGGATCCAGCAGCCCCTGCGGAATCACGTTGCCTGGAAACGGATCGCGAACCACCTGCCCGTTGACCACGCGCTGCGTACGTGGATCGTAGATGGCGTTCTCCATGATCGGCCGGCCGAGCGGATCGGTGCCCAGCACGCGCCCGGTCAACGCTTCGCCGAAGTCGCCGCTCCGCATCCTGTCGGTCGGCATCGTCTGCAGGAGGCCGGCCCTGGTTTCGAGCTGGCGGAACTGTTCGTGGCTATAGAAAAAGAAGGTCTTGTTCCGCCCCTGATAGACACCCGGCACGGTGACGGGGCCGCCGAGGCTGCCGCCGAAGTTATTGCGCCGATTGCGCGGCTTCACGAGCTTTCCGGCCCCGGCGTTCGTGAACGGAATCCCGGCGCCGAATTTCTCGTTGACGTAGTACTCGAACAGGCTCCCGCGATACGTATTGGTGCCCGATTTCGCGGTCAGGTTGAAAATCCCGCCGGCCACCTGGCCGTACTCGGCGGCGAAGTTACTCGTGTGCACCGTCATCTCTTCCAGCGATTCGACCGAGGGTTGGACCTGATCGATGCGGATCAGCAGGCGCTGGTTGTTCGCTTCCATCCCCTCGACGCGGATCTGGAAGGTGTTGAGCGGCGCGCCGCCGACTTTGAGCGAGCTGTACGAGGAGATGTTGCCGCCGGGAACCAGGGTCACGAACGTATAGGGATTGCGGATGCCGGCCGCCGCGAAATTGCCGCGGGCCCCGAAGTTGAGCGGCAGGTTGTTCAGGTTCTCGCTCGTCACGCTCGACGCAATCTCGGCGCTCTGCGTGTCGAGCATCGAGGCATCGGCGACGACGTTCACCTCTTCGGCAAGATTACCCAGCTTCAACCTGGCGTCAATCTGCGCGGTCTGTCCCACGAAGATGCGGATGCCCTCCTGGCGGAAGCGGCCGAAGCCGGCCAGCTCGACATTGAGGTGATAGGTGCCTACGGGCACTTGCGGCAGCGTGTAGTTGCCCGTCTGCGTGGTGACGGTTTCATACCGTGCACCGTTTTCCGGGTTCTCCGCGACGACGCTCGCCCCGGGAACCACGCCTCCATCGGGATCGACGACGGTCCCCGTGATCGTGCCGCGATCGCTCTGCGCGAACGCACCGGTGGCGAGTGCCAGACTGTAGATGCCAATCGCCAGAATCTTGGTCGTCTTCATGGAAACACCTCGTGCTGGAGGCCGGGTCTTCGACGGCAGCAGGGCGGGTCTTGAACGACAAGACCCGCCTTACGTGTCGGAAACCCGCCCTGCCTTGACTAGAAGCTCATGCGTATGCCGAGCCGGATGTAGCGTTCGTCGTACTCGCGGCCCACGTTGTTCGTGCCCGTGATGGACCCGAATCCGTTGAGCGCCGCGATCGAGCCGTCCGCGTTGTAGCTGACGCTCTGGATGTTGGTGCCGCTCGGGTTCGGGAAGTGCGCCGTGTTCGTCAGGTTGAAGACCTCCAGACGGAGTTGCAGGTTGACGGCCCGCGACACCGCGAAGGTACGGAACACGCTGGCATCGAGATTGGCGTAGCTGGGCCCGCGCAGGGTGTTGAAGCCCGCCGTCCCGAATCGTGCCGTCGTCACGGGCCTGAACGCCGTGACGTCGAAGTACGGGTTGTCCACGCCGACCCCGCCGAGAATCTCGACCGTATCTTTCACCTGGTCCGCGCGCTGGCCGCTGTTCGCGCCGAGCGTCGCGTTGCTGGCAGAGATGCTGAACGGCGAGCCCGAGAACGCCGTAAAGTAGCTGTTCACCTGCCAGCCGCCGATCGCCTTGCCAAGCACGCCGCCGTTGTTCGCGAACTTCTTGCCCTCGCCGAAGGGCAGCTCGTAGATGACCGACACGTCAACCTTGTGCGGGGTATTGCCGCCCTGCGTGCCCCTGTTGAGATCCCAGTACTCCGGGATGAGAATGTTGCCCGCCCACCAGTCGGTCGCTTTCGCGAAGGTGTAGGCGGAGGTCAACGCGAACCCATTCGTCATCCGGCGGTTGATGCTCAGCTGCATCGAGTCGTACTGCACGCGGCCGAGCGGGCGCACCACGTTGACTGCCTGGGTCGTCCTGAACCCACCCGCAAGGCCGAGCTGGTTGAACGGCAGGCCGTTGTTTCCGGTGCCAATCTGGTTGTAGTTGAGGTTCTGGTTCCGCACGAGGCCGTCCTGGCGGTTCCCGACGTAGGCGATCTGCGCCGTGATGTGGTAGGGGAGGACCTTCTGCATCGAGACGTTGAAGGTATTAATCACGCCGCGCTCGTACCTGCCCACCTCGTTGGTCGTGATCGCGACGCCCGCCGGGACCTCGACCACGCTTTGCGTCAGGTCGAGAATCGGGAGCAGCCGATACCCGTCGCTGAAGCTGCCCACGGGGGTGAAATTGTTCGACCCCGCCGCAGTCGCCTGGTCGGTAATCTGCACGTTGACGGGGAAGTTCCGCATCCGTCCGCCGATCATGTTGTCGTTCTGCGGATTCCGGGAGAACCCGGCCCGGAAGACCAGCGAGTCGATCGGCCGATAGGCGATCCCGAGCCTCGGCGTAAACAGATCCTTCTGCACGTCGATGCCGCAGTCGATCGGCACGTCCCCGACGCCGCAGAGCAGCAGCCGGTTACGCGTGAAGTCGAAGATCTCCACGCCGCGGTCGGCGTGCTGCGGCACGGGGTAGTACTCCCACCGGACGCCCGCCGACACGGTGATCTTGCGGCTCAGCTGGAACTGATCGCGGATATAGAGACCATACTCCCAGGTCCGAAGCGTGGCCGATTGCTCGTTGCTCCCGTTGTCTTCGTTGAGCAGCGGGTTCTGGAGGGCGGTGTTTCGCGAGAACGGCATACCCAGTAGAAAATCGGCGTACGAGTTGAACAGGTTCGCGGACTGGGGTCCTCCGTTCAGGGCCGTCGATGTCCCGGTGAAGTTGAAACTCGGCGCGGTGATCTCGTAATGGTTCATGTGCAGGCGGTGCACGTCGACGCCGAACTTGACGTTGTGCGCCCCCTTGTTCCAGCCGGCGTTCATCACCCACTGCCATTGCGGGTCGAGGTAATCGAACACCGACGCGGTGTTGTCGTTCACGCGGATGCCGTTGCCGTACGAGCTCCAGCCTGCGATGTCGATGCGCGGCATCGCGTAGTCGCGCTGCAGCGGAGGCTGGCACGCGTTCCGGATGCCCACCTTCTCGCCCCAGCAGGTCCCCCGCCCGGGCGGTTCCTGATAGGTGTGCTGCCGCGTGAACCCGAAGAGGCCGTCGATGACGAAGTTCGACGACACGATGGACGTCGCCGACAGCGCGGCGCTGCTGACGTTGGAGTCGAGGGTGGTGCCGAGCGCCAGGGGGTTCTCCCCCGCGGGGCCATACAGGCCAGCGGCCAGCTCGCTGGCGGGCAGATAGCTGAACCTGCCGTTCAGGTTCAGCCGGTTACCGGCGTTCCACGTGACCTTCGTATCGATCTTATGGAAGTCGGACTGGTAGTCGGGCACCGCAAAGTAGTTATTGGCGTTGCCTGACTGCGTCGGCTGCGGCAGATAGGCCAGGATGTTCTTCGAGACCTGGTTGATCCGGCCAGCCGGGATGAAGTTGCACGAGCTGAACCGCGGATCGGTCGTCGAGGTCACGCCGGGGCAATTGGCGTAGGCGAACGGGACGCGTCCCGTTCCGTTGATCGCGCCGGTCAGCGGATCGTAGATGACCTGGGGAGTGCCCGAGAAATTTCCCGAGCGGATCGCGGCCGTGGGCAGCGACAGAAACTGCGACGCGGAACCGGACGCCTGGCTGACGTACGGGCCGCCGATCGTCCGCTGTACCGTGGACTCGACGCTCACGAAGTAGAACAACTTGTCCCGCTTGATCGGGCCGCCGATCGTGCCGCCGAACACGCTCTTGTTGTCCTTGGTCTTCGCCAGGTTCGCCGGCAGGAAATAGTTCCTGGCGCGCATCTTGTCGTGGGTCAGGTACTCAAACGCCGACCCGTGCAGCGTGTTGGTGCCGCTCTTGATCTGCACGTTCACCGAGGCGCCGCCCGCCATGCCCTGCTCGGCGTCGAAGCTGTTGGTGACGACGCTGACCGTTTCGATCGCTTCAATCGCCGGCGTATAGGCCTGCAGGCTCTGGATCCACTGGTTCGTCGCGCTGACGCCGTCGAGTCGGAAGACCGTGTTCGAGTCGGGCGCACCGTTGACCGACACGCGCATGGCGCGCGCCGGGTTGTTGATGCCGCCGGTCTGGAAGTAGTTGGGTTGCGCGACGCCGGGCGTCAGCGTGAGCATGCTCTGAAAGCTCCGGCCGTTGATCGGCAGGTTCTGCAGCTGCTGGCTGGTCGTCTGCGTCTGCACGGCAGCGCTTTCGGTCTGCAGGAGGACCGCATCGGCCGAGACGAGCACCGATTCCTGAATCGAGCCGACTGCCAGCTTCGCGTCCACGCGAACCGCGCTATTCAGCCGGACGGCGATATTCTGCGCGCGGAAGGCCTGAAACCCCGGCAGCGTGACATCGACGCGATAGGTGCCCGCGGCGACGTTCGGGAACGTATAGGTGCCGGTGTCATTCGTGGGCATCTCGCGGGCCTGATTCGTCTCCAGATGGGTCACGGTCACCGTGGCCCCGGGCACCGCCAGCCCGGCTTCATCGGTGACGGTTCCGACAATCGAGCCGTAGAGCACCTGGGCGACAGCCTGCGCCGATAACGCTGTCAGCGCCATACACACGAGCGCCGCGCACCGAAGTTCCCTTCTCATGCTCCTCCTCCATCGGGCGGCGACACAATGCCGGCGCCATTTTTCGACGATCTCGATAGAAGCGCGGAGCATAGGCCCAACGCGCAATAAGTGTCAACACTTTTAGTGATGCCGCGCGGACGTGACCGGTCTCTCCATCCGCCTGGATACAATATTTTGAATCGGAGCCTCCCGAACGGGAGTTGAGTGTTGACACTTTTCGCCCGCCGGACGTATTCTGCGGGTCCGTCTTACACTTCAGGTGAAAAAACTGGTAAAAAGGTAGTCATGTACATCAATCCTGATAAGTGCGTCGCCTGCGGAAACTGCACCTATGTCTGCCCGATGGGGGCGATCTACGTGGATCCGCAGATCAAGCGCGCCAAAGTGAATCTGGACGAATGCGTCGAGTGCTACGCCTGCTATAACGGCCTGAGCCAGGAGCACCTCAACCCGACGCTCGTCCGTCTGACCCGGAAGGTCTTCCAGGCCCTCCGCCTCCGGTTCGACCCCGAACCCGACGTCTGCCCGACCGCCGCCTTCGAGCCCGAAGAGCTCACCTGGCCGCGTATCGTCCGGCGCGCGTTTTCGGACCCGCGCGTCCCGCACGAATCGACCGGCGTCGAAGGGCGCGGCACGGAAGAGGTGAAGACCAACGACGTCACCGGCCGCGTCAAGGAAGGCGAGGTCGGGTTCACCATCGAGTTCGGCCGCCCCGGCGTGGGCGTCTGGATGCGCGAGATTCAGGACATGTGCTGGACGCTGGCCAAGGCGGGCGTGGACTTCGAGACGCGCAATCCGATCACCTCGCTCATGCAAGACCGGGCCACGGGCACGCTGCGCGAGGACATCCTCAAGGAAAAGCTGATGTCGGCCATCATCGAGATCAAAGTGCCGATCGCACGGACGGAAGAAGTCATCCGCCTCGTCTGGGAAGTCGAGAAACGGATCGACACCGTCGTCGCGCTCGGCGTAGGCGCGCGGTGCGATGCGGACGGGGTCGATCGCGAGATCGCGCCCATCCTCGAGAAGCTGGGCTACGACCTGGTGCGCGCAAAAACAAATATCGGGCTCGGCAGGAATTCGAACGCGGTCCTGCCAGTCGAGACGGCCGCACAGGCCGAGTTGGTGAGCCGATGACGAATACCCTGCATCGATTCGGAGACGCGGCGAGCTTCCGCGACGACATCATCGTGATCTGCGTGCCCAGCAGGGGCCGCAACGACGAGAACATCCTCCCGAAGCTGCGGAAGTTCCTCGAGATGGCGATGAAGTACAAACCCGTTAACCTCGGCGACGCGCGGCACGGGGGCGTCCATCGGCCGTCAAAGCACCTGAATCCCCTCTCCCATTGGAATCGTGATATCAAACCCGACTTCGACGCCGTCCTCGCGGGCTTCGACACGGCCACGACCGCCGCGGCCGTCTTCGACAACATTGAGGCGGCAGAAGCCTTCGTCACCGACGTCCGCAAGGCCGACCTGGGTGTGAGCATCAACATCTCCACCTCCATCGAGGGCGCTCTCAGATGCTGCAAGGCGGCGGGCCTGAACCGTCACAGCGCGGGCTATTCGCTCGGCTTCGAAGGCAAGACCGAGCATCTGCCGAGCGCCGACGTGTTGTCGCTCTCGACGATGTGCGGGCACGGGATGGTGAGCACGTCGCTCGCGAAGAAGATGATCGACTGGGTCCGCGAAGGCCGGCGCACGCCCCAGCAGGCCTGCACCTACATGTCGCGGTTCTGCTCCTGCGGGATTTTCAATCCCGCTCGCGCGGAGCGCATTCTCGAAGACGCCCGCGGCAAGAATCAGTAGCACCGCCCCGATGCCGCATCCGCAGGCGCCCGGACCGATGACGCGGAGAGATTTCCTGGCCGGCGTGGCCGCGACAGCGGCCGCGGCGGCCGCTCCGGGGCCGTCGGCGGCGCAGCCGGCCGCGGGTCCCATCCCGATCATCGACACGCACATTCATCTGTTCGACCCGACCCGCCCGCAAGGCGCACCCTACAGCGGTCCGCGAGTCGCCGGGGTGGCGCCCGTCCCCGCGTTGCCCGATCGCTATCGAACGCTCGCGATCCCGCTCGGCGTGGTCGGGGCGATTAAGGTCGAAGCGAGCCCGTGGGTCGAGGACAACCTGTGGACGCTCGAAGTCGCACAGCGCGACACGATCATGGTGGGCGTGATCGGTAACCTGGAGCCCGACAAGCCCGAGTTCAAGGAGTACTTCGACCGGTACCGCAAGCACCCGCTGTTCCGGGGCATCCGGTACGGCAACCTGTGGGGCCGCGACATCGGCAGGCAGGCCGACAACCCTGTGTTCATCGACGGGCTGACGTTGCTGGCGGACGCGGATCTCGTGCTCGACACCGCGAACCCCCGGATCGCGCTGCTCGAGGCGATGCTGAAGATCAGCGACAAGGTGCCCAACCTGCGCATCGTGATCGACCATCTGCCGAATTTCGCGCCCACCGTTGCCGAGCAGCCCGCCTACGACGCCGCGCTCAGGGAGTTCGCGAAGCGTCCGCAGGTCTACGTGAAGCTGTCCGGGATCCTCCGCCGCGTGGACGGCCAGGTCTCGACCGATCTCAACAGCTACCGGGCGCGGCTCGACGTGCTGGTGGGAACATTCGGCGAGGACAGAATTCTGTTCGGCAGCGACTGGCCCAACAGCGACGGTGTCGCGCCAGTCGATCAAGTCTTCAGGATCGCAAAGGAATATTTCGCGTCGAAACCCCGCCCGGTCGCGGAGAAATATTTCTGGAAGAACTCGATCGCCGCCTACAAGTGGGTCAAGCGCGAAGCCGCCCAGCCTTCGCTCTGAGCCCGAACCTGAGATATCCTCTGTTCTCCGAGTCCTTCAAATAGTTGCGCATGATTGGAGCGTCCATGTCCACGCGATCTCTTGGTGCCGCGATAGTGCTCCCGCTGCTCGCCGTGCTGGTCGGCGTATCGGTCGTCGTCTCCGGCCAGGCCGGTGTGACCAACGGTGAATGGCCCCATTGGGGCGGAGACCTCGGTGGCAGCAAGTATTCGCCGCTCGATCAAATCAACCGCGATAACGTCAAGAACCTCCGGATCGCATGGCGCTGGAAGACCGAGAACTTCGGTCCGAGGCCGCAGAACAACATGGAAGGCACGCCGCTCATGGTCGGCGGCGTCCTCTATACGACGGCCGGCTTCCGGCCCAATGTGGCGGCGATCGACGCCGCCACCGGCGAGACGCTGTGGATCTACCGGCTCGACGAGAAAGAGCGCGGCGACAGAGCGCCGCGCAGCGTGTCGCGCGGCGTCGAGTACTGGACCGACGGCAAGCAGGCGCGCATCATCCTGATTACCCGCGGCTATCAGCTCGTCTCGCTGGATGCGAAGACCGGAATCCCGGATCCCGCGTTCGGCCGCAATGGCGTCATCGACCTCTATCAGGATTTCGATCAGCCGCCGCCGGGGGACGGGGTGATCAGCTCGACGTCGCCCGCCGTGGTCGTGAGGAACGTGATCGTCATCGGCGCGGCCATGGTCGGAGGCTCAGCACCGCGATCGAAGGAGAACACCAAGGGGTACATCCGCGGGTTCGACGTGCGGTCCGGGAAGCGCATCTGGACGTTCCACACCATTCCGCAGCCGGGCGAGTTCGGGAACGACACCTGGCTGAACGATTCGTGGTCGTACACGGGAAACGCAACCGTGTGGTCGCCGTTCTGCGCCGATGAAGAGCTCGGCTACGTCTACCTGCCGGTCGAGTCGGCAACCGGCGATTACTATGGCGGACACCGCCCGGGTAACAACCTCTTTGCCGGCAGCCTCGTGGCGGTGGATGCGCGGACCGGCAAACGGGTCTGGCACCACCAGCTCGTCCATCACGACATCTGGGACTACGACCTGGCATCGCCGCCGACCCTCATCAACATTACGGTGAACGGCAAGCCGATCAGGGCCGTCGCCCAGGTCACGAAGTGGGGCCATCTGTTCGTCTTCGATCGCGTGAACGGCACGCCGGTATGGCCGATCGAAGAGCGGCGCGTGGAAGCGGGCACGGTGCCCGGAGAATGGTACTCACCAACACAACCCCACCCCACCAAACCGGCGCCCTTCGATCGACAGGGCGTGAGCGAGGCGGATCTGATCGATTTCACTCCGGAACTCAATGCAGAAGCGCGAGCGATGTTGAAGGAGTACAAGATCGGACCGCTGTACACGCCGCCCATCGTCGCAGGCGCTGACGGGCTGCGTGCGACGCTGCAGATTCCGGCCGCGCAGGGAGCCGCGCTCTGGCAGGGCGCTGCGTGGGATCCCGAAACGAACATGCTGTACGTACCATCGGTCACCAACATCTCGGCAAACTCCCTGCAGCCGGGTGGGGATCGCTCCGACATGACCTTCATCGGCGGCGGTGGTGGCGGCGGGCGCGGCGCGGCGCCTCCTGCTGCCGGCGCACGGGGCGCCGGACCCGCTCCCGCGGCGGGACCGACCGCGGCTGGTCCTGCGGGACCCGGCGGCCCGCAAGCCGCACCGCCGGCGGCAGCGGTGCGCGGCGGTGGCGGACGGGGTGGTCCTGCACCGGTCCTTGGCCCGGGCGTCAGCCGCGGACCGTGGGGCATTGGTCCGCAGGGACTGCCACTCATCAAGCCGCCGTATGGGCGGATCACCGCCTACAACATGAACACCGGCGACATCGTCTGGCAGGTCGCCAACGGTGACACCTACGACTGGATCAAGAATCACCCCGCGCTCAAGGGCCTCACGATTCCGAAAACGGGCCGGGCGGACGAAGGCGGTATCGTCGTGACGAAGACATTGGCGTTTGCCGGACAGGGCTGCGGGTTGTTCAGGGGCGGCGGGGGCGGCGGGCCGATGT
>Ga0163150_10004350_pt1 | contig 18997 bp, 17 predicted proteins | sample OliLakLV19P2IB_FD_148628 | JGI IMG/M metagenome (GOLD analysis project Ga0163150, IMG submission 148628) | Freshwater microbial mat bacterial communities from Lake Vanda, McMurdo Dry Valleys, Antarctica - Oligotrophic Lake LV.19.P2.IB | ecosystem: Environmental > Aquatic > Freshwater > Lake >...
ACTGGATATTGCCCAATTGAAGACTCGCCGCAATCAGAATCCGGAATAAACAGCATCAATTCGGCAGACCCGTACCCGGCGTTTCATTGTTCCGTCCTGTAACGGGCGAACCGCCTGCAACCCAACGATTGATCAAGCGTGACAATATTGTCAGGCCGACACCGCAGGCAAATAACACCAGAAAAAAGCTGGTTCCCGTGTTTAGCGGTGGCTGATTCGCATGCAAGAAAATGGCGAAATCAATGAGCAATTTCGCCGTTGCGATGGATACTGAACATCCGGCCAGGACGGTCATTGGAAGCCAGACGCCTGTCAGCACAAACCGGCGCGGCGATGACTGAATCTCCTTTCTGTTCAACTCCCGTACATTTACCAACGTAATGGTAATTGCCAGCGTCAACAAAACAGCGCAAATCCAAAGGGCAATTTTGTACCCCAATTGCGGACCGTGCGGGTAATCTCCCCGCAGAATGGGGGGCAAAATCACGATCAAAGTCACGGCATACCAAAATGCTCCGGCCAAAACATCCGGTCTTTTAATTCGTAGCGACTGGAAGAACGAAACAGACCGGGACACCGGCAATTTCCGCAGCGGTCCCACCGCAATTCGCGTCACCAGAACAACGCTGGCCAATACCGTCAGAAGTGAGGCGGAAAACAGGATGACCTCTACCACAGATCACCTCGACGGCAAATGAAAAGTACGGACGGGCTCCATTTAATTTTCCCAGGACCTGCGTTTTTCGTTATCAGGATATTTGCCTGGTGGCGTGGCCACGAATTCGCGATTGACGAAATCGCAAGTAGTCGTGTCGGTCGCGAAATGGCCGCATCAGGCCAGCCGTAATGCCCGAAGCGGCGGAAATCATGGTCACGACCAGGAGAGCGCCCCATCCCATGCTGGTTGCCTGTTGGTCCTGTTTCGTAATTTCACTTCCGCTGAAGCGAGCGGAGCGGTTTCGGCAACGGGAACGAAACCGATTCCTGGCGAATGGTGGCGACTTCTACCGTTGCGTTGTACCGGACAACCAGCCAGTCAATCACCGATTCAACCAGAACTTCCGGAGCACTCGCGCCGGCAGTTACCAAAACCGATTCGACACCCTCCAGCCACTGCGGATCAATTTCATCCACGGAGTCGATCAGCCACGACCGGATGCCTGATTCCAGGGCCAGTTCGCTTAACCGCTGGCTGTTGCTGCTGTTCTGGCTGCCGATCACCAAACAAGCCTGGGCCCGACCGGCCAAAACCCGCACCGCCTCCTGGCGGTTTTGCGTGGCATAGCAAATGTCTTCCTTGGGAGGATTGACCAGATTCGGGAAACGTTCCCTGAGCCGCCGGATGATCCGGTTGGCGTCGTCAACACTCAGTGTCGTCTGCGTCAGATAAGCCAGTTTTGCATCGGCTGGAAACTCCAGCCGATCGACATCTTCGGCACTCTCGACCAGTACCATTGCCTGGGGAGCTTCCCCCATCGTGCCGATTACTTCGTCGTGCCCCTCGTGGCCAATCAAAAAAATCGTGTATCCCTCACGGGCGTATTTGACCGCTTCCAGGTGCACCTTGGTCACCAGCGGACACGTCGCGTCGATGGCGTTCAGGTTTCGTTCCCGCGCCAGGTTTCGAATATCCGGAGAGACACCGTGGGCCGAAAAAAGGAGATTCGAGCCCGCCGGAACCTCGGTCAGGCAATCCACAAAGATGGCCCCCCGGTTTCGAAACGATTCGACAACGTGCCGGTTGTGAACAATCTCGTGGTAGACATAAACCGGAGCTCCCAACGATTCCAGGGCCAACTCCAGGCTTTCGATAGCCATGTTGACACCTGCACAGAACCCTCGCGGATTGGCCAAAATGACTTTCATTCCAATATTCCCTCTTCATTCATCAGGCAAAAACATATTTTAGGCGCCACGGTTTCAGCTTCATACGGTCCAACTGTCGCGAATCGCCCAATTCCATGAAACAAACCCTGAAACATTGACCGAGTGCCGTTTGCGCCCGTCGCTAACCGCTCAAAAAAGTGACCGGCAACTGCTGGCACGTGTCCGGTTTTGTGATAGCTTTTGCATGGCTCAACGTCCTCCACCATCAACTGCCGGACCCCAGGGGCTGACCCATTCTGCCGACAAAGGGTCTACCCGTTAATGGAACAGGTTCTGGCCTTTTGGCGATTCGCAAAATGGAACCGGAAGAAAAAAGCAGGCCCGATTACCCACCGATCAATGAACAGGCCGTCGAAAACGGTTACCGTAGCTGCCGCAAACTGGCCAAACAGCATTTCCAGCCAGTTTTCTGGACGATCAGCAATTTGCCCGCCGCCGAACATGGTGCGGTTTGCGCGCTGCTGATGCACCTGCACCGTGGACTGGAATTGGCCAGCCGGGGATCATCCGATGCTCTCAACCAGGATCAGGTCGCCGAATTCCGGGACGATCTGGGAGATGCGATTGGCGGCATGTGTGTTTCGCCCGAACTGGCCGCACTGTCGGATGCACACCAGCGCTTCAATATCCCCCGACAGTTTGTTTTTGAGTTTATTGAAGGGATCGACTGGCTGATGCGGTTCCCTCCCCCAGATTCCTGGGAAGACCTCTTGGCAGTAGCCTCCCGAATTGGCGGATCGATTATGGCAGCTGCCTGTTACGTATTCCAAATGAACTCCGCCGCCGGCAACCATTTCGCCATCCGTCTGGGCCAGGCCCTGACGGTAACCTGGTGGCTGAACACGGCCGGCCGGGATGTCCGGCGAAGTCAGCAAAGGCTGGCGATTGACGATTTTGAACAGTCGGAAATGGACCCTACTGCATTGACAGGGATTACTGCCGGCCAGCAATTGACCTGGTTCGCAAGGCTTTACGGACACCGGATTGAACAGCTGCTGCGTGACACAGCTCCCCTGCTGGATCATCTGGATTACGACGGGGTCCGGGTTGCCAAGGCCCTGGCGTCGGTTTGTTTTTGTGCGGCGAACAACGTCCGCCTGCATCCGGAAATGCTGCTGAAGGACGGGATCGTCACGGCCGCCGACTTGCGCCGTCTGAACACGCAACATTTTCTCGGCCTCGAGCCAGCCCTGCCATTTTCTGTCGGGCATCATCCGCAGCAATAAATGGACAGCGACTGGTTCGTCAAATTGATCCAAAACGGAACTGTTTTCTGGCCCCCTCTCCACCAATTGTTTCGCGCCATTACTGTGTGCTCTTGGCGCAAGTATCATCGCGAAACATTTGGGGGAGAGGGCTGGGGAGAGGGGGAAAAATGGCGCTGCCCAGTTAACAGCCAGTCGAAAAATTGCGTTTGTAGCGGAACTGCGCAAGCTGCCCGGTCTCGCGCGTGTTGTGCGCCAAAACCGGATGGCTCGCGCCAATTCCGCTACGTCGTTCAACCATTTGCCGGTCGCTTCGCTCCGGAGACGACATCACCCAGACCAACCATTTCCAGCAGCTTCAATGCGTTGGTCGTCGGACTGATCCCTGCCCGCATCTGATAGTCGAATTCCATTTTCTTGCTCCCTTCTGGCCCGCGGAAATGTTCGCGAAAATGGACGACATCACAATGGGAAGCCAACCCATCGGCGCCGGCCAGTTCCAGATCGTGGGTGGAGATCGCCCCGATGCTCCCTACGTCAATCAGCCGGTGCACAACCGCCGCCACCGCAATCTGGCGTTCCCGGGAATTCGTGCCCTGAAGAATTTCGTCCAGCAGGAACAGATGCCCGACTCCCTTGCGCTGCGAAATGCTGATCGCCTGGTCGACAATCGCCTTGAGCCGGTTCAGTTCCGCCATGAAAAATGAAACGCCGTCGGCCAGCGAGTCGCTGACCCGCATACTGGTCGAAATCTCCACCGCCGGCAGCGACATTCTTCGTGCAAACACCGGTGCACCCATCTGGGCCAGCACTACGTTCAACCCAATGCTGCGGAGCATTGTACTTTTGCCCGACATGTTGGACCCGGTCACCAGCAAGAACCTTCCGACGGGCCCCAGTTGCACACTGTTCGTGACGACCTGATTCGCCGCAATCAGCGGATGACCCAGATCCTCCGCCATGACAGTATCGGTTTGACCATTGGACGGTGTGACTTCCGGCCAGCACCAGTCCGGATGATCCCAGGCCAGCCGTCCGATCGCCGACAGGGATTCCCATTCGCCCAGCGCCTGAAACCAGCCCGCAGCCTGATTTCCATGGCGCGACTTCCATCGTTCCAAAAACACCAGGACGTGAACGTCGTAGAAAAAAGCGAACTGAAGAACCATCCAGAGCAGAAACCAGATCCCGTTGCTGCGCAAACTTGCCGCACCGGCCAGAGTCCCCAACCGCCGGATCTCCAGTCTCACATCGTCCTGGCTGGAAAACAGCTGAGCCCGCAGATCGTCCAGCCGTCCGCCACTTGCCTGACAATGGTCAATCATCTCGAACAGCCGCGAATAAACCGCTACCTCCCGGTGGCTGGACGATACCTGGTTGAACTCGTCGTGAATGGCCCCGGAAAAGAACACCGAAAGAAAAAAGTTCAACGCCACAGCACCCAGAATCACCGGACCGGCAATCACCAGCGGAACCAGTCCGAAAATCACCACCGGAACCCCAACCAGAACGCAAACCGATGCAACCCGGGCAAGCCACAATACCCACGCCCGTCGCCCGAGCCAGTTTGGTGAACGGCACCACTCGACCAATCCCGATGCAACCGTTTTTGCCGATCGGTCCCGATCGTGCCGGGAAGCCCTTCCCGCTGCCAGGCCGCGAACATGCAATTCAAATTCTTCCCGCCACTCCAGCTCTCCAGCCAAAGAGCGAGCCGCCACCTGTCGGCCGCTAATTTCCGCCGGAGTCGCCGGAATGCCGATCCACCGTGCAAGATTCCCAATCCCCTCTGGCGTATGGACGCTGGCCAACAGAGTGTGCAGGGAATGTGCACCAAACAAATCCAGATCCCGCGAAACATCGGTCGCTTCCACCGGCGGATCCGCTGGCCAAACACGGACATCCTTCAGCCTTCGCTCCAACCTCGCAATCGCGTCCCGATACAGCTGAACCCGCTGCCGGCAAACCCGAATCGTGTCTCCCATCATTTCATGAAAGAAGGCAACGACCAGAAACCCGACAAACGTCCCCCCGGCCAACCAATACCAGGGGCGGATGATCCCTGATACCTGAAACAGCCCACACAACAAAAACCCCAGCGCGACCAAAAACGATCCGCCCCGTAACCATCCCACGCGATGCCATTTGGATTGGGCACTGGCCAACCGGCTCCTCGCAGCTTCCAGCCCAGATCGATAGTGTTCTGACGGGATATGGTGCGATTTCACAATGGGCAATCGGTCTGGGGAATTTCAGCAAAAAGCGTAGATTGCACAGAATCCTAGCCGAAACATCAATTCCCCGAAAACCCCAAGCCCAAACGCCTGCGTCCCGTATGAAACAACACCCTATATTCCCTAATTCCAGGCTGTTGGCAAATCGTGACCCGGCACAGACATCGACCAGAAATGTTTATCCTGTGAATCTGTTTCAGAGGGTCATCCCCAGCAAACAACGAAGCTGAAGCTCAAAATGGTTGTCCGGTTGTTGAAAAGCAGTCACTTTGAACGCAGTTGACGAAACGCACAGGTTGAATTGTTGGGTTCCAATCGGAATCCCGTCCTGGGTCATGGATACCGGTTTCACGACCAATGCTTCACCACCCGACAGGCAAACGAGCGCTTCCCGATAAAGTGCGAGCGAGAGACCGGTTCCAAAATCCCGTTCGAGATCGACAACGAGGGCCTTGAAATCCGGGAGACCAAGGTATCGGGAGTCATCGATCTCAAACAGCCTCCGGTCGGCAGTTTTGCATGGAGCGTTCACGAAGTGTGATTCCACCCTGGAATTCCGAAAATTCACCAACTTCCCACGCGGTTGACCCGGCAACACCAAAGAATGGCGGTAGTCAGTGCGGTCATGGCCACGGATGGAAGAAACCAGTCCGTGATTCGCTGAGTCAGGTCTTCGACCTGCGAAGGCGTTTTCCTTGCTTTAAGAACGGCAGCGCGAATTTGATCGACAACCCGCCGGTTGCACCTCCATAGACCGGCTTACCAACGAGGTCTTGCCCCATTCCTTCCAGCTCCAGTACCTGCACGACATCATCGTCGTTCTCAACGTGTTTCCAAACGTTAAATCCTTCAACCGCCGTCGCAATAATCTGATACAAAAACCCAGCGAGCGAATATCTTCCTGATTCCGGGTTTGTTTTCATGGCGTAATTTTTGAGGCATAAGCAGTTTTCGAGTCGCCCCAATTTTAACATCTTTTTCCCACGATGGTGCACCCGCCAGTTCGAAAGTTACTTAGACCGCCCGATCGCTGCTGATCCTTCGTCGTGGCAATTGAGGGTGGCGACGCCTGGATCGCAGGAAAATATCTGTGACTTTTCGACTCGATACTCCGGAAGGATTCCGATTCATTCCTTGAGCAGTTACGCTCCAGTTACACCCTTGCGAACCGCGTCACCGATGTTTTTGTCGACGTTGGTCCAATACTCGAAGGCGCGCTCAAGCACCGGATTGGAAACACCTCCTTTGAGATGTCCAACAATATTGGATACCAGACGTTCACGTTGCTCGTCGTCCATCACATCACGCACCAACGTGCCCGCTTGACCAAAATCGTCGTCGTCTTTGCGCAACGAATAGGCAGCGCGAGTGAATTCACCCGCCGCCGACCAGGTCGCTGATTCGGGATAGCGCTCACCATCCGCTTTCGGCCCACCCTTCGAGTTCGGCGCGTAGACCGGATCTGAAACATTCTGAGTTCGACCCTGTCCGTCCTTGCTGTAGCTGAACACCGGACATTGCGGAGCGTTAACCGGGATTTGTTTGTAGTTAACACCCAATCGATGCCGGTGTGCGTCAGCGTATGCGAACATGCGACCGAGCAACATTTTGTCCGGACTGATTCCGGTTCCCGGCACGAGGTTGTTGGGTTCAAACGCCGCCTGTTCGATTTCCGTATGAAAGTCCGTTGGGTTGCGATTCAAAGTCAACTTGCCAACCTCTTGCAGCGGATAGTCGCCGTGTGGCCAGACTTTGGTGAGGTCAAACGGATTGAAGCGATACGTTTTTGCTTCTTCGAACGGCATGATCTGCATCTTCAACGTCCAGCTCGGATGCTCTCCGCGTTTGATCGCATCGAACAGGTCACGGCGGTGATAATCTCCATCGCTACCGGCAAGCCGATCGGCTTCTTGTTGAGTCAGGAAGTCATTGCCTTGATCCGTTTTGAAATGGTACTTTACCCAAAACCGCTCTCCGCTCGCGTTAACCCACATATAGGTATGACTGGAGAACCCGTCCATGTGCCTCCACGTTTTTGGAATACCACGGTCGCCCATTAACCATGTTACCTGATGCGCCGACTCGGGCGACAGCGACCAAAAGTCCCACTGCATGTCGTGATCGCGAAGTCCGTTGTCAGCGCGGCGTTTCTGCGAGCGGATAAAGTGTTGAAATTTCATCGGGTCGCGAAGAAAGAACACGGGCGTGTTGTTGCCAACCATGTCGTAGTTTCCTTCGCTGGTGTAGAACTTCAGCGCAAAGCCACGCGGGTCTCGCCAAGTGTCGGGGCTTCCTCGCTCGCCGGCCACCGTTGAAAACCGAATCAACGTGTCGGTCTTTGTCCCCGGCTGGAACACTGCCGCTTTGGTGTAGGCGCTGACATCGTGAGTCACTTTGAAATGCCCAAACGCGCCCGAACCCTTGGCATGAGGCTGCCTCTCGGGAATTCTTTCCCGATTGAAGTTTGCCATCTGCTCGATCAGATAATGGTCGTGAAGCAGGATCGGGCCGTCCGCGCCGACTGTCAGCGAATGTTCGTCGCTGGAGACCGGGATTCCTGCATCCGTAGTTGTGGGTTTCGAGCTGTTCTCGGCCATTCTGAAATTCCTGATTAGTCGTGTTAACTTGTTGAGTGCACATTTGAAAAACTGCAACCGTTTTCATCAATGAAGATCTTAACAAAAGGCGACAGGACTTTCGACCCAAACAGGCCGAATCCCTGATCAATTTCGCTACCTTTTTAAGAGTCCGCAGATAATCGCCCAGCTTTTTGAGGTCACGAGAATTCCGGAAACTCAATGATGATGTTCCTGATTCCGGTGTCCATGATGTCCGTGACGATGGTATCCGTAGCCGTAGTGACCGTGATGCCAATGTTGCGGACGGTAATAGTGATGATGGTGTCCATAGGCCGGAAATCGGTTAGGGTGAAAGCCAGACCCCCAATGAATCGAAACGTTTGGACGGGAGTACGTAAACCCATAGCTGGACGGATACGTGTAGCTGTTGTTTCGGTACACCTGCGCGTGATTCATTGCGGACGTTCACGACATTTCCGTTGTCTTGAGCGACGAGAATGGACCGCGGGGCGGAATCGACAAGCATTGCCGGATCATCGTTTCGTTGGGGCGTGGATCGATCACCACGGAAGCACGCAACGAGAACTTGTTAACGGCAGTTGACCTGGCGGCCCGTCGAGCTCGCCGCGCTGTCAGAAAACAACTGGATCGACCACGCTCAATTCGACAACGCTTCAACAAATACAGAATCTTCGATTCGGGCGATTGGAGTAATAAGTCCGGCACAGCATTGCCGTCTTAGTGTCCGAATTCAGTTGGTAAACTGGTTATGCGGCGGCTACCGAAAAAGGGGAAACTATAAAAACTCGATCTTCTTCTACTGCGGAGAACTCGATCTACACCCACTCTCAACCCGGATGGACCAGAAAAAAGAGGTAAGGAAATATGCTGGAAACCAAAAGGCGGATCCAGTCCCTCGTCCGGGAACATCTTCCTGCCCAACGCTTCGAGCCTGCGTTTTCTTTCCCGGGCGATTCCAATTTGACGGGCATCGACAATGACGACGCGGAATCTAGAATCCGCCCAGTTCGGTGGCGCGTTTTACACGGCGGATGGCGATCATGAATGCGGCCGTGCGCAGGCTGACGTTTTGCTCGTTGGCTTCCTGCCAGACTTCTTCAAAGGCCGCTGACAATACCGCGTCCAGCTGCTGACGGACACGATTCAGATCCCAGCTGTAGTACTGGCGATTCTGTACCCATTCGAAATAACTGACCGTCACGCCACCAGCATTGGCAAGAATGTCCGGCAGGATCACAACGCCGTTTTCATACAGCAACTCGTCGGCCATCGGATGAACGGGGTTATTGGCACCCTCGATGATGTATTTTGCCTTGATCGCATCCATGTTCCCTTCGTGAATCACATTTCCCAGGGCACTGGGGACCAGCATGTCCACTTCCAGCGTCAGCAGTTGCTCGTTGGAAATCGAATCGGCTTCGGTATAGCCCTTGAGCGATCCGTGTTTCAGGCTATGGTGCAAAACACCGGGAACGTCCAGGCCTTCCTTGCGGTAATAACCTCCGGAAATATCGCTGACCGCCACGATTTTGAATTCCGACTCGTGCATGTACTTGGCGGCATGCGACCCCACATTTCCAAAACCCTGGATGGCAACCGACAGCTCGGACGGTTTTCGACCCAGCCGTTTGAGCATTTTGAAAGCAAGAATTCCGCAGCCCCGTCCGGTAGCCTCTTCGCGACCCTTTGCTCCATAATCCTCAACCGGTTTGCCGGTGATGCAGGCCGGGTTGAAACCGTGATATTTTTCCCACTGGTTCCGGATCCACGACATGATTTCGGCATTGGTGCCCAGGTCGGGAGCCGGGATATCCTTGTCCGGCCCGATAACTTCATGAATCTGGTCGATAAACTTTCGGGTAACGCGTTGCAATTCCTTGCGGCTGAGCGCCCGGGGATCGACGCAAATTCCGCCCTTGGCACCGCCGTAGGGAATGTTCACGACGGCTGTTTTCCACGTCATCAGACTGGCCAGGGCCCGGACTTCATCCAGATCAACGTCGTAGTGATATCTCAGTCCACCCTTCATCGGACCACGGGCGTTGTTGTGCTGGACGCGGTATCCGACCAGCGTTTCCAGTCGCCCGTCATCCATTTCAACGGGGACCTCGACAGTCAACTCCCGTTTGGCTGTTCGCAAAAGCCGGCAAAAACTTTCGTCCAGCCCCAGGTTCGCCGCCGCCCGGTCAAAATACAACTGAACCGCTTCGTTCGGTTTGAGATGGGCCACTGGTTTGGGTGTCGCCGTAGCTATATTCATGGTGGGTACAATGGGAATTGGCAAAGCGGTAATAACGGAAGCAGCGAAAACGGATTGACGATGAATTGAATCGCCGGTTTTGGCAAAAACCCGTTGAATGCCGAATGGCTGGAACCTGGCTGCGTAACCCGCCGATGGACGGCCATGGCGGACGGGAATGGGCCGAAGGAGTTGGCAACATTGCCGGAAATCCGGGTCGGTACCCAACGCCCTGTAAAACCTGATAATGTAATCTTCGGCCCCAACAATTTAAACACCATTGCCGCAATTGAATCATAGACCCGACAACTTTCTGGACCTGCTTGAGGCCAGCCGACTGGTACCGCCCGACGTCGTTGCCTCCTTTCGAAACAATGGAACAGTGAATCCGGGCCAGACCGGAGCCGCGCTGGTCGATCAAAAACTCCTGTCACCATGGCAGCTGAAAGTACTGGAAAGTGGCCTGTCAGGCCCATTTTTCCTGGCCAGCTACCTGTTGCTCGACCAGATTACATCGGGGCCCCTTTCCGGCTGTTTTGCGGCCAGACACGTCCCTTCAGGGCACTTGGTGATCCTGGAATTCGAATCCGCGACAAATCAGCCGGTTGCCGCCAGCCTGTCTCTGGATCAAATCCTGCAAAAGGCAACCATGGTTTCGCGAATCCGGAACCCGAATTTTCTGGAAGTGTTCGAGGCGATTAGCTTGCCTGATTACGCCTTCGTTGCCAGTGAATTACCCTCCGGAAAACCGCTGGCCCAGCTGCTGACCGAAGGAAAAAAATCGGGCTCACAGCAGACGGCACGGCTGATCGCCCAAATTGCCTCGGCGGTCCAGGCGATTCATGACGCAGGAACAATTCATGGAAACATTGATCTAAACAACATCTGGTTGACCGGCAAAGACACGGCCAGTCTGCGGGTTCCATTCTGGCCAGCCCTGGATCCCGGCAATATTCCCGGAACACTCCGAACCGGCCCGGCATTGGACAATTTCCAATTGGCTTGCGTAACGGTTCGAATGTGGACGGGTAAAGAAATTGATCTGATTCCGGGTTCCACTCCCGCCTCCGAACAAGCCGAAATGCTGCTTGGCGAAAAAGTGCCCGAATTGATCCGGAAAACCATCGGCCAGATGCTGGGCGATGACTCCGCTGATTGTCCACCGGCGGGCGAGCTGAGCCAGATCCTCGCCAGGGCATCGGGCATCGAGGGAATGGAAATGACCCCGCCGGCGGAATCGCTGGTGAAAATTCGTGAAACCATTCAGCGATTCCATGGCAGCACGCCAACCACCGCAATTGTCGAGCCGGTTGTTGTCGATACAGCGATTGCTGTGACGGGAGGCAAAACCGAATTCCCCCAACTGTCATCGACGACTTCCGGTTCGGTCGCACGTCGCAACAAGCCGGGAAAAAAACAGTGGCCCAAATGGGGTGCTGCTGTGGTAGCGTTCGGTTTGCTTGCGCTGGGGGTTATGTACTTTCAGCCGAACAACGACCAGGCCGTATCGCAAATCGGCAACGAATCATCGGCCGCCAATCCGGCGGATCCTGCCGACGCATTCCCTGGTTCTGGTGACCCACAGATTGACACCGGCAATTCGGGCAATGGGGCAGTGGATCCCGATGCCGTGATTGCGCAAACCGTAGTTGCTGACGACGGGAAAATGCTGTGGGAATCCCCTACGACCGGCCCGAAGCTGGATCTGCATTGGCTTCCACCTGCCCCCCGCATGGTTTTTTCGTTCCGGATGGCGAGGCTGTTTTCGTCGGAAGAAGGTCAGCGATTGATTCGTGCCAGCGGGGCTGGGGTGGAATCCGCAATAGCTGATCTCACGGAACGGACCGGACTGGATCCATCCGAAATCGTCGAGTTGCTGGTCGGACTGTATATCGACGAAGATCCGCTCAAATATCGCAGTGTTGTGGTTGCCCATCTCAAACAGCCGGCGGTTCCCGAAAAACTGATCGAGGCTTTGTCGCTCCAGCCGGCGGGCGACGACGACACCAAAACAGAATTCGGGCAACACTTCCGTCGAAACGGCCAGGATGTTTTTGCCGTGATTGACCCGGACGGCGAGGCCGGGACGGTCCCGACGCTGGTGTTTGGGCCCGCTGACCTGATCGCCGAATCGGTTGCAGCAGGAGGGTTGCCCGCACTGGACGGACCGTTGGCCCGCCTCGCGCTAATGGCAGACGACGAAAGATCCATTAATGCGCTGTTCCTTCCAGCTGCGCTGTTCAATGATGCAGGGCAGGCGATGGTAGGAAAAACCTGGGGAGCGATCACCAGCCGCCTGCGGACCGAGTTTGATGAAACGCTTCGGGCCGGTCTGCTCAGTCTGAACGTCGACGGAGACTGTTATCTGGAATTGATGCTGGATCACAGCGTCGATTTGCGGCCGGAAAAAGCCCTGGAGAAGCTCGATGGACAGTTGGCCATGTTCAAAACGGAACTGGTCCACAAAATCGCGGCCACGCCATCCAATCCCTGGTGGGAACTGGTCCGGCTGCAGATGGACAATATGATCCATGAATGGTACCGAAACCTTCGAACGGGAATTGAGAACGAAGTGGTCGTGGCCAATTGCTGGTTGCCGGCAACGGCGCCACACAACCTGATTGCGAGCAGTGAAATTGCACTCGGGTTTGCCTCCGGGATTCCTTCGTCGGCCATTGCCGACAAACCGGCACTTACAATCGCCAGTCTGGACCAGTTGTTGGCAATACCACGCGACTTGGAAGTAACAACCAATCCGGATTTGGGGCTGCTGCTGCAGGGGATCGAAACCGAAGTGAACGACCAGTACCGTACGATGCTGTTCCAGTTCCGGATTCGCATGGAAGGAACGGACCTGGTCAAAAAAGGGATCACACAGAATCAGAGGCCCGGGAATTTTTCGATCCAGGGAAAACGCCTTTCCGAGATCCTGACGGAAATCATGTTTCGGGCAAATCCGGTCAAAACGGCCACCGGTCCCGCCGATCCGCTGTGCGAACTGGTGTGGGCGGTGGTGGACGATCCGGATCAGGCCGGCCAGAAAATGGTACTGGTAACAACCCGTACCGCAGCAAGCGAACGGAGCATCCCTTTGCCAGCCGATTTCCTCCCGCCGGATGATTCGGGCAATTAGCGGAACAAGCAGGCGGCTGGAAACGTCTACAGATATTGGATATCGGTTACAATCGGTTATCCGCACCTGGCGTCGACCGCGAGATTGGGCAAGTCGTTGATCGGTCGCAAACAACAAAAGGAATTCGGTCCTGGACATGTTTTCAATCATTTGCGAGTCCTGCTCAGCCCGGTTAAAAGTCCGAAACGTATCGTTGATCGGACAGTCGCTGGCTTGCCCAAAATGCGGCCAGATGATTCTGGTGACTCCCCCGGAGGGGTTTGTCCCGCCCCCGGTCTCTTCTTCGCAGTCGTCCGTAGAATCGGCCGTCGACGACTCCGGCCTGTCGGGCATGGCTGATTTTGATGACATTCAATCGGCCATCGATGATGCAATCGGAAAAACCACCGCGCCGAAAATCATCACGGGAAAGAAAGGCCCGTCCGCTCCTGGTGGATCGCCGACGACCCTGCCCCAAGGACGGGCAGCGGTCAATTCGGCGTTTATTGCAGCTGAAACAGCCCGGCGACGGGCCGGCGCGGCAACGGAAACCGGTCAACTGGAGCAGACCGCCGACCTTTCTTCCGCAGCTCGCGGCGACTGGAGCAGCCAGCTAACCCGAAACCGCCGGAAAAAGCTGCTGGCCGGACTGATCACCGTATTGGTTGTCGCAGTTGCAGTCAGCATTTTCTTCGCCCTCCAGGGCGGGGGCGGCCCAGATTCGGCAAGTGTAGCCAAGGTCGAAAACAGCGAAAACGTCCCTGCCGGGCAAGGCAAGACTCCGGACGAAACAGGGATAATCCCCGACGACTTGAATTTCAGTACTGATCCAGACAATCAACCGGATCGACCAGCCGACAAAAATGAACCGGTCGATCCGGCTGCCCAAAACCCGAACAGTCAACCATCGACGGCCCCGCCCACCGAAATTCGTCAGGATCCGGCGGTTACCGGTTCAGAAGGTCCGGCACCCATCCCAGGGCTCAATCTGCCGGTTCAGCCGCCGGTCACCACGGACCAACAACCAGCCGGGACAACACTGCCTGATTCGCCTCTGCAACAACCGCCAACGATTCCCGACGACCCTCTCAAACGGAATTTTGGCACAGGAATACAGTCGGGACTCGCCGCAGATGTTACTTCAATTCCTGATGCGTTGGGTGAACTGGGCGCATTATTGCAGCAACACGGAACAACGTTGACCGAGGTTGCAAGGACTGACGCTTCGTCCCAGGCTGATTCGTTTGCGGGCGTCCCCGCTTTTTACATCACGCGCCCCGATGCGATTCCGCCTCCGGATGTAACCGCAGCAATGGAAATCGTTGCCGCGAAAATCGTTTATACATCGGTACCACTGACCCGAGTTCTTCGCGAACTTTCCCAATTGGGTGGGATCCCGGTGGCCTGGGACATCCGGGCGATTCTGGATGCAGGCATTGATCCGCAAACACCTGTCGATGTCAACGTTGTGAATGGCACTTTGGCGGACGCGCTGAATGTTGCGGCAAAAAAAGCAGGGCTGGAACTCTTGCCGTTTCCATGGGGATTGGGTCTTATCCCCGAAGGGGACAGACAAACCATAACCAAAACGGTTTCCCTGATCCGGACTGGAACAACTGATCCCGAACGAACCCGGAAACTGGCTGCAGAAATCCCCAACCTTGTCGCACCCGGAACCTGGGAGCAGCCGGACAGCGGGTTTGGAGTCAAAGTCGATGGAGACCAGCTTGAAATCACGCACAACCAGCGAACTGTGCGACAGGTGGAGCTGGTATTGGAAAAGCTGAACCTGTTGGCCCAAAAACCCGACAGCGATATTCCAACCGCCGCTTCCTCGGCCGAAGAGACTTTGAACAGGAAAATCGAATTGGCACCCGCCTTTGACAAAACGCTCGAGGATTTCCTCGTCCGAATCGAAAAACAGCCTGGCATTACCGTTCTTGTTGACTGGTCCACGATTTCGGCATCCGGATGGAACCTGAATACCGTCGTGCCTGGAAATTTTTCAGCCGACGATAACCGGCAGCTGATGAAACGGATGGCCCGCTCGATGGATCTGGATTGGTACCCGGTCGGTCCATCGACATTTGTACTGACCACCAGGCCCGCAGCGGCCGCCACAATCCAGGCCGAAATCTATCCGGTGGAACGCCTGGTCAGCCGCGGGTTCACTCCGGAAAACCTGATGGAACTGTTTCGCCAGACTGCCGGTTCCGGTCTACCGGCAGGTGTCTTTACCAACGTTTATTTCGACGGCGATACCAAAGCGTTTCTGGTTTCGGCTCCACCTTTTGTTCAGGAAAAGGTTGAAGCGGTCGTGACAAAACTAAAAAACACCGTTCAGGCAGGAGGGGGCGCATTGCCCGAAAATCCGCTCGGCAAATGCCCCTAAAGTTTCCGTCAGATTGACGGAGTATCCACGATAGCCAGCTGCCTGGAAAACTGCCCGGGATTTTGTGTGCGACCCAAATGACCATGGCGCAACGAATATTCGCGGTCAAAGTACTCCCGGAAACTTTTGTCCGCCGAATCATCCATCTCGCGATGCACAGCGTGCGTCACTCCTCGGGGGATCGATCGCATTTCGCCGGCTTCCAGCACGGGAACGCCTGACTTCAGTACCATCCAGGGTAACTGGAACATCAACTCGAAATTGTCGTCGGGTGTATAGACCGTCACATCGGCGACGGCTCCTGGTCCGAGGTGCCCTTTGTCCGTCATTCCCAACAGTCTGGCCGGTCCAGCGCGGGTGATAATCGCAATTTCATCCAGCGAATACTGCCGGTCCATTTCGGCCAGTCGCGTTCGCTTCAGGACTTTTTCTGGCAAGCGACCCAGGCATTCCCGCCTGTATTCACGATCCATCAACAACCGGATGATCTGCGGGTAGGCCAGGAAGCTCGCACCGTTCGGATGGTCCGTACTCATCACGACCTGCCAGGGATTCGAGACGCCCAAATACCATTCCAGACCGATTGCCCACTGGATCGAATTCAGCAGATCCCGGTCGCGATACTCGATCGGCGAAATGCCGCACCCCGATTCCATTTCCGTGTCATGCGAATACCATTTCGCACCACTCAATTCCGATAGCCAGTGCCCCAGCGGGCCATCTCCGGTCATGCTGGTCGTCCGTCCAAACAAGACTTGCCCGACATCAACGCTCAATTCCGGGTGGCTGTTGACCCACTCGACCAGTTGCGATGTCCCGGAACAGATCGACCCGGCATCGCAATTTCCACCGCCGTAACTGTGAAACTGGATGTGGGTCAGGTGTGCCCGCAGACCATCCACTGCCTTCATCGTCTCCAGTGTTGTTTTCCAGTTGCCCGGCATCCCCAGATTGTTGGTGTGAATGTGTACAGGATGTGGCAGCGCCAGTTGGTTCGCTGCGCGAGTGATCGTCTGGATAATCTGCCGGGGTGTCGTGTTCCAGCCATCGATTGCCTGGTCCAGGTCCCGGGCATTTCCGTCACGTTTGTGCTTCCACAGTTCCACGCCACCCGGATTGACGATTTTTGGAGCGTATCCGCCGCAGTGATTCATCAGCCAGGACAGAAAAGCCGCCGCATTATCGACATCTCCAGTGGCGGCGCATTGCAGCAACCGGTGATTGTTTCCGCACAACAGGTAGAACCCGGCATCGACGACCGGAAACTGCTCCAATTCCAAATGAACCTGCCGCGAAGCCAAGGGAGTAATCGCCGCATCCATAACGGTCGTGTAGCCCATTCCCAGGTATTTCAAACCGGTATCGATCACCGTCGGAACGATCCGGTTGCCACGGGTTCGCCAATCAGCCTGCGAGCCTTGCCCGGCCAATTCAGCGGAAAACAGTTCCGGCTGGAGTTTTCTGGCAGCGTTGACTTTCGGTCCGACAATATGCGAGTGCATATCGATGCCGCCGGGCATAATCACCCGGCCGGAACAGTCGATCCGCCGAAACTGCCCAGACTCGCTGGCTTCCGGCTGCGCAACGATTCTTCCATTGCAAATCCAGATATCGCGCGTCGTTGGGCCAGACTGGTTGCCCGGATCGACAACCGTCCCACCCGCCAGGCAGATTCCCGTCATTGATTTCGAATTCGGCGGTCCAGACGTCATGTATTTACCCGCAAAAACCCGTTCGCTCAAAACGACTCCGGCACGACGGTAGTTGCCTGGTTGGTGGGTGGTACCTGGTTTTCCCAATTCTTATGCGAAAAAATATCCATAATTATTTCCGCTTTCCCAGGGGTTTCACCTGGATCAAACGGATTATCGCCTGCTGCAGTATATCGCCGGCGGCGGTCAGGGGGATGTGCACGGCCAGCGCATTTGAAACGTTGTGGCCAGTGGCGTGATTGTTGCATCTGGATGTAACCGTTCACGGGGTGGTGAAGGCCAAAAACGGGGCGTTTTCTCGTGTCGGGAAAAGTCCTGATGCTGGTTTAGGGAGTCGAATTTGATAGTTTTTTCTGTGTTTCATAAGGTTTTCAGCGTGCCGACCCCGAAAACACGGGAGTTTTTGTGCTGTCAAGTCTTGTTCGACCCGTGAACGGTTACCATCTGGATTGCGAAAGTCAAATTGGCGGAGGGACCACGCTTCGTTTTTTGCGGCTGAATGATTCGGCAGTTGCACTGGACTCTGGATGTAACTTTTACCGAGGACAAGAGTCGGATTCGCAAAGGGAATGCGCCATCGATCATGGGTGGCCTGCGGCGTTTCGTCCTTTCGCTGCTCAAGCGGGACACTTCATTGCCCAAAACAAGCCTCAAGCGAAAAAGACTGCGCGCCACACTCAACACCGATACCCTGGAAGCTATTTTATTCGGCAATTAGCCACTTTCCAAATGCGCTGGCCCTGGGGGGATGTGTGGTTGGCGGATGGATCGTTATCAAAACACTGGAGAAAGACGCTACGAATCAGCCAACGGCCTGGCGATGGATGTAAAACGGTACCTGAATGGCGAGCCGGTTCTCGCAGCTCCCCCATCGCGAGTTTGCAAATTCCGGAAACCCTTGATCTGCTCGTCGATGCCGGCCAGGCAACCTGACAACGGGAGGTAACCAGCGCAAACCGTCTTCGGTACGCCAATCGCGGCCGGCAACCGCTTCCTCGAACGGCTTCCGACGATGAGCGAAACCTGCCGGCTGCAACAACGTTCACCCTTTCATTACCTCGTCGCGCTGATGCAGGTTCACTTCCATCGCCGACCTGACCCTCGCTCCTGTCGACCGCCGATGGCCACCACCCAAAGGCCGCCTGACTCAGGCCGGTTCCACCCGTCCCCCGGAACGGTTATGACTGGCAGAATCGCGCGGCTGGTGAATTCCCTCGAAACGGGTCGTCCAGCGCGCAGGAAACAGGGGGCCAAATAGAAATTTGCCGGAAATTTTTTGCCACCCGTCTGCCGCCGGAATTCCTGGAAAAAGCCGGGCTTTTCCACCTTGCTGCACAGCCCGGCCAAGCGTTTCCCACTCCTTCCCGGCCAGAATTGCTGTTCTTTTTTTTCTCTCGGGGTAAAATCCAACGCGATCGTGGAAGGAATGAGCAAACAGGCCTGCGGTCACCGTTTTTCGCAAATGTACGCCTGACCTGCCTTCCCGTACCCACCCCTTTGAAGGTGTTTGCACAACAACCGCAAAAACCGGCCTGCTAGCAGGCTTCGCCAGCTGAGATTCTAGTCGAGTTACCGTCAAAAACGTGGCGTTTTCGATGATTTTCGATCAACACCTT
>Ga0163150_10004351_pt1 | contig 18995 bp, 14 predicted proteins | sample OliLakLV19P2IB_FD_148628 | JGI IMG/M metagenome (GOLD analysis project Ga0163150, IMG submission 148628) | Freshwater microbial mat bacterial communities from Lake Vanda, McMurdo Dry Valleys, Antarctica - Oligotrophic Lake LV.19.P2.IB | ecosystem: Environmental > Aquatic > Freshwater > Lake >...
CCCCATCACCACCCCCAGCACCAACCCCGCCACGACGATCCGCCCGATTCCCCCGATCGCTGGTTTCCACGGCTGACGCAGCCCGGTGGACGCGCGCAATCGGTGAGGCACTTCGATCAGCGCACCCGCCAGCAGAAACAGCAGCACGCTGCTGCCGTGTCCCAGGCTGGCGAACCAGAGCCCGGCAAAGAGGGTGAGCAGCGCCGCTTCGATGAGGAGCCCGGGCAGTGCGCCGCGCAGCGTCGCCATCATCCGGTCAGGCGTGCCTCGCGCTCGCCGCTCGACCTCGCGCCAGCCCAGGAAGAGCAGGGTCACCGCGAGCCACGCCGCGACGACGCGTGCGAAAGCCATCGGTCAGAATCCCGCGCGCAGCGAATCGGGCTGGTAGAGCTGGCCCCGCACCATCACGTGCAGCACGCCGCGGGTGTTGCGGATGTCGAGCAGCGGATTCTCCTTCAGCACCACGAGGTCGGCCACCTTCCCCGGGGCAATGATGCCCAGCGAGTCCGCGCCCAGCAGCTCGGCGGTGTTGATCGTCGCGGTCTTGAGTGCGTCGCTCGGCGTCAGTCCCGCCGCCACCAGCAGTTCGAGTTCGGTGTGCAGCCCCCAGCCCGGGACCAGCATCTGGTTGCTGGCATCGGTTCCGGCGGTGATCCGCCCGCCGGCTCCGCGGAAGGCGCGGAGGAAGAGATCCTGATTGTGTCGTGCGGCACGAAACGCGGCGTAATCCGCTGTGGTCCACCCCGCCCGTGCGATCATGCCCGGGACGTTCCATCTCTGCATCTGGGAGTCCGGCAGCGTGCGCAGATCCTCGGGGTGCAGGTTGTCTGCCTGGTCCAGGCGGCTGAAGGTCTCGTGCAGCACGAGGGTCGGGATCATCACCACCCGTTCCTGGGCCAGCGTTATTGCAATCTGGGTGAGCCCGGCGGAGTCGAGATCCACCCACGCCCGCTCGAACGCATTCCAGCCGCGGAAGAACGACGCGCGGTGTTCGGCGTAGAGCTTTTCCGGATTCTTGGCGAGGGCTTCCGGTATACCGCTCAGATGTTCGATGCTCGTCACGCCGAGTTTCACCGCCGTCAGGGCATCGGTCAGGCCGAGGTGCGCCGTGACGCGGAGGTCGAAGGTGGCCGCCTCATCCATCAGCGGCTTGAGCAGTGCCGGCGTGATGCGGGTATACGCCTTCACGTAGTCGGCGCCGCCCACGGCGAGCTGGTCCACCGCTTTGCGAACCTGGTCGGCGTTGGTGACCTCGGTGGCTTCGGGAAAGGTCGCTGGTGCACCGTCGAGCATCGCGCCCGCGCTGAAGATGCGTGGGGCGATAATCCCGCCGAGGCTGACTTCCTCCCGCAGGCCGAGAATCGAATCCTGCTGTCCGCCCACATCCCGCACTGTGGTGACGCCCGCTGCGACATACCGTGCCAGGGCCCATCGCTCCACGTGCGCATGACCGTCAATCAGACCCGGAATGATCCAGCCACCCGTGACGTCCACCGTGACCGCGCTCTTGGGGATCTTGAATCCCTCGCGCGGCGCCACCGTTTCGATGTGCCCGGCATGGATCACGACGACCGCGTCGCGCAGGACCGGGTCGCCGGCGCCGGTGATGACATTCCCGCCCACCAGGGCGATGCGGTCCTTGGTTCTCGGGGCGCAGGCGGCCAGGCACAGGACCATCGCCAGCAAGACTCCGAGCCCGGACCGCCCCAAGGCAGGGGCACGGCAGGCGGACGCCCAGGGCGTCCGGGGAGGGTCAATCACTCGAGGTATGGTCATGCAGGATCTTCCAACCATCGGTGGGCTGCTCCCTGACCAGAGTGAAGGGGCGGACCGCGAATTTCTTGCGAGTGAAGGGTGAAACGTCGCTGGCGTTCCGGAGTGGCGCAAGGCAATGCAGGAGCGCCCCGGATTCCCGGGGCGCTCGGAGGCGGCTGGGTGAGGCAAGTAGAGGCTACTTCCGGGCAGCGCCCGGGCCGTGCGCGGTCGATCAGCAGGAGATCGTGCCGTTGATCGTCGACGCGGCGCCAGCCGGCAGAATGGCGGGCAGCACAAGGTTGGTCAGGGTGACCGTCTTGGCGACGACGTCTACCGAGACCTGGGCGGCGCCACAGTTGTTCGAGATCGGAACATCGCAGGCGAGCACCCCGTCAACGACTGGAGGATTGCCCCCAATATTCGAGCCCCAGGTGTGGGCCGCACTGTACAGGGTGCCGGTGCCGTCCTCGAAATAGATCTCCACACTGTGTTCGACCGTGCCGACGCTGCCGGTGAGTCGCACTGCTCGATGGAGCACCGCACTGATCGTGATGGTATCCTGCCCGACAGCGATGCCGGCAATGGTCCCATTGCCGGAGGCCGGCGTGGCGGCGGTCACGACCACTGAACCACTTCCCCCGCCGCCGCCGCCGCCGTTGCCGGGACCAGTCCCGTTGCCGCAGGCGGTGACCAGGATCAGGATGCCGGCCAGATGGGCGACACGCTTCGCACTGTGTATCATGATTCCTCCTGGGGGACGTGGTTGACCCGACCGCGCTTGCCGCGCCGGGCTGCTGGGGGCAACATTCCCTCCACCTCTCACCCCGCACTCACCTGTCTCTCACCGCTCCCTCCTACCGCCTCAAGACGTTGTCGGGCAACGGCTTGACCGGCCCGGACGGCGCGGAAGTGCGGGCCCCCCTGACCCAGCCGCGCCGCCTTGCACTGCTCGCCTACCTCGCCATCGAACGACCCGGTTCCTTCCATCGCAGAGACCAGCTGCTGGCGCTCTTCTGGCCGGAACTGGATGCCGGCCGCGCCCGCGCCGCACTGAGCCAGGCGGTCTATGTGCTGCGGCAGTCACTGGGCGAGGCGGCGCTGCCCTCCCGAGGGACGGAAGAACTCGGCGTCGATCCCGCCAGACTCTGGTGCGATGCGGCGGAGTGCGATCGGCTGCTACGGGCCGGCGAGCGGGAACGGGCGCTCGATCTCTATGCCGGCGACCTGCTGCCGGGATTTCACCTCGACGAGGCACCCGAGTTCGACCGCTGGCTGGAGGCCACCCGCGATGATTTCCGCCAGCGCGCCGCCCAGGCGGCGATGTCGCTCACCGCGGCCGCTGAAGCGACGGGTGACGTGCGCGCCGGAGTCCGGACGGACTCGCAGTATCCGATGCCGCGGCGAGCGCAGCATCAGGACCTGTCACCGCACCTCGACGCTGGCGACCCCTGCCGGCATTCGCGATCCTCGCTGTCGCACTGCTACTTGGGATCCTGTGGAGTCGGCCCACTCCGGTGGCGATTCCGGCGAGCGAACGGGTCGTCGTCCTTCCCTTCGTCGTGCGGGGAGACTCCGGGCTGGAGTACCTGCGTGAGGGGATGGTGGATCTGCTCAGCACCCGGCTCGACGGACTGGGCTCCCTCGGCGCGATCGATCCGACGGCAGTGCTCGCCCGCAGCGCGCGTGCTCCGGTGCCGGGCCCCGCGCTCGCCGCGGCATTCGGCGCAATGCTCTATGCCGAGGGCAGCATCACGGTGCTGGGACAGGCCCTCGATCTGAGGATGACGCTGCATGACGCCGCCGGCGCCGCGCTCGCGACTGTCGCGGGTCGCGCGGCGGATCAGGACGGCCTGGGCCCATTGGTGGATTCCCTGGCGGGCGCCCTCTTCGCCACTCGCCTGACGACGCCCGGGGAACGATTGACCCGAGAAGCAACCCAGACGACCGCCTCCGGGGCCGCGCTTCGCTCCTACCTCGACGGGGAACGGCACTACCGCAGCGGCGAATACAGCACGGCGGTGGAGGACTTTGCCCGTTCCACGACGCAGGATTCGCTCTTCGCCCTGGCGTGGTACCGGCTGAGCGTCGCCGCGGGATGGGTCGGTACGTCGGGGGGAGTGGTCGAGCGCGCCATGGACCGGGCGCTGGCCCTGGCGCATCGGCTGACTCCTCGCGACCGGCGGCTCCTGGAGGCCTACAACGGCTGGCTCGGGCGAGAGGCACGGGCCGCGGACGCGGAGCTTCGGCTCCGGGCGCTGACACTCGACTATCCCGACGACGCCGAAGCATGGTACTGGCTGGGCGAGGTGCTGTATCACGCCAACCCCGAGCGAGGTCGCCCCATCTCCGCGGCGGAGCTGCCCTTCCAGCGGGCGGCTGCGCTGGTGCCGGATGGCAACGACGCCGCAGGCCATCTGTTGTACCTCATCGCATTTTCGGGCGATCGCTCCGCGCTGGACAGCGCGCTGAACGACCGACTCGACCGGCTGCCGGCCAGTGCCGGGCATCGGGCCATCTTCCTGCTCCTCGAGCGGGCCCTGAACGCCACCGAAGTCGAGTGGCACCGCACGCTCGACTCACTCCGGCCGGCCCCGGGAGGAACCCTCGCGCTCGCCACGATGGTGACTGGCCGATTCGAGGGCACCCTCGCACGGGCGGACGACCTCGCCCGACTGCTGCAGGCATCCGCACGCCCCCGCACCGAGCGCATTCAGGGGTACACCCTCAGCGCGACGGTTCGCCTGGCCGGGGGGAGGTGGCGTGAGGCGGAGGCTGCACTGCGGCAGCTGCAGCAGCTGGATGTCTCCGCCGCACAGGAAGTGCGGGGCTATTTCGCCGCCCTCCCCGGGCTTCCACTCACGGCCGACGAGCGCCGCGCCGTCAGGTAGGGCGTGGCGCAGTGGCCCGCGGCGAAACAGGTGGAGCCTGCCGAGTCACCCGGCTCAGGACTCACCCAATCGCTGCTCCGCCAGTTCTACCTCGGCGCACTCTCAGCGCTGGCCGGGGATTCGGCAGCGGCCATGGCGGCGCTTGCTGGGATGCCCCGGGGTGACAGTCTCTCGCCGGCCGATCTGCGAGTGGTTCAGGCAACCCGGGCGGTGGTCGCCCTGGCCGATGGCGATGCAACCGCCGCGCTCCGCGCCCTAGCCCCGGTCCCCGACACGCTGCTGCGCAGCGCCATCGCCAACGGATTCGGTTTCGGCCACGGGTACGAACGCTGGCTCCGGGCGCAGGCACTCGAAGCCACCGGTCGTCCCGCCGAGGCGATCGGCTGGTATCAGAGCTTCGAATCATGGCCGATGATCGATGTGGTCTGGCTCGCGCCCTCTTTGATGCAGCGGGGGCGGTTGTACGAACAGGCCGGCCAGCGGGACAGCGCACGGGTTGCCTACGGGCGGGCACTGGCGGTCTGGTCGGGCAGCGATGCCCGGTTCGGCCCGGCAAAGGAGACCGCCCGGGTGCGACTCGCCGCGTTGCAGGACCAGCGCTGAGTCCCGTCGTGGAAAACAGAAGCGCCCCGGGAATCCCGGGGCGCTCGGTGCAGAGTGGCCGGAGTGAATGCCGGCCTAGCGCTTCTTCTTGCCCTTGCCCGCCTTCTTCTTGGCCTTCCTCGCCGCCTTCTTGGCTGGCTTCCGCGCAACCTTCTTCTTGCTGGCCTTCTTCTTGGCGGCCTTCCTGACCGGCTTCTTCCTGGCAGCAACTTTCTTCTTGGCGGGCTTCTTCTTGGGAGCGGCCGTCTTCTTGGCAGCAGCCTTCTTCTTGGGCGCCGCCTTCTTTGCGGCGGCCTTCTTCGGCGCTGCAGGTGCTGCCGCCGGCATCGCCGGTCTCGGCGTGGGAGCCGGTGGCGGAACGGGGGCTTCTATCGGAACTGGTGCGGGATCCATCCATCCGGAGTGCGACCAGCTCGTTTCCATATCGTTCGACTCAGCCATGGGTGTTTCCTCCAGAGACTGCCGCGGCGAGAAACCCGCCGCCGGTACCACGGGCCCCCGCCCGCAGCGCTAGACACGCCCGTAAGATGCACCTCTTCCGATCTGATGCAAGCGGGTGGGCGTGATCACATGGGATTGGTCCGTCGCGCCGCCACCCACCCGGGTGCCCGCTGGGGCTCAGTGAATCCCGGTCACGGAATCTTCTTGTAACATGTTGCAGATAAACCGCTTGCGATGTGTCGCTGGTGACAGCTTCAGGTCAGGAGAGCCGGGTGCGGACCCGCCCGCCTGAGAGCGGATTGGACACTGAGGACCGCCGCGGTGGCAGGACTCACCGTCTCGACGTGGCCCGGGCCCGGAAGCGCACCCGCATCTTGCCCCGTCGTCATGCTTGGCCGGTGGCCGGATGCGCCGTATCCTACGCCATGCGCACATTCGATCGACGCCGCAGTGGCTTCGGGCTGGCCGCGGGGATTCTGCTGCTGACTAACGTAGCATCAGCCGCCGGCCAGGACGCTGTCGAGGCCCCGCCCGCCGCGCCGCAGTACCAGTACACCACGACTCGCGGCTTCCTCACCGCGACCGACGGCACGCAGCTCGCCGTCACCTGGTGGATTCCGACCCCGAGCTTTCCCGGAGAACGCTTCCCCGCGCTGCTCGAACTACTCCCGTATCGCAAGGACGACTCGTTCTACGCCAGGGATTTTCCGCTCTACGACTATTTCGTCCGCCGCGGTTTTCTCATGGCGAAGGTGGATATCCGGGGCACTGGTGGCTCGAGCGGAAAACTGCCGGACCGCGAGTACTCTGACACCGAACTGGATGACGCCGTCGAAATCATCCGTCAGCTCGCCGCGGATCGACGCAGCAACGGGAATGTGGGCATGTGGGGGATCTCGTGGGGCGGGTTCAATGCGCTGCAGGTGGCGATGCGGCAGCCGCCCGCGCTCAAGGCGATCATCGCGCTGCATGCCGCCGACGATCTCTACCACGACGACATCCGCTACATCGACGGCGGGCTCCACATCGATCCCTACACACTGCAAATCGATCACGAGAATGCCCTGCCGCGGACCCCGGACTACCTGATCGACGCCGCGTATTTCCGGGACCGCTTCGATGCCTATCCGTGGGTGCTGAGCTACCTCAAGCAGCCGGTGGACGGCCCGTTCTGGCGCGATCATGGCCTGCGGTATCATCCCGACAAGCTGGTCATCCCCGCCTATTTCATCGGTGGGCTGCTCGACGGGTACCGCGATACGCCGATCCGCGCGCTCGGCTACCTGACCCACGCACAGGTCAAGGTGGAGATCGGTCCCTGGGTGCATGCCTGGCCCGATAACGGCACCCCCGGCCCCAATTACGAATGGCGCGCCCGGGCGGTGGAGTGGTGGAATCACTGGCTGCGGGGGCTCGACACCCCACTGATCCGTGAGCCCCGGCTCCTGGTCTTTCAGCGCGGGGGCCAACTGCCCGAGCGTGATCTCAAACAGACCGCTGGCCGCTGGCGCTTCGAGGACTGGCCGGTCGCGGGAGCAACCACCCGCGGCTATCGCCTCGCGCCGGACGGGAGGCTTGTGAGTGCGGGGACACCGATCCCGCCCTCCTCCGTGATGCTGGCCTACCATCCGGGGTATGGCACCGTCGCCGGCGACTGGTGGGGCGAGCCCACTGGCGACATGCGCCCCGATGACGCCGGCAGTCTGACCTTCGATTCCCCGCCGGTCGACAGCGCCATCACGCTCATCGGCCTGCCCGCGGTGCGCATTCGCGCCGTCGCCGGCGCGCCACTGGCCAACTGGACCGCCCGGCTCGAGGACGTTGCCCCGACCGGAGAGGTGTCGCTCGTCGCGGGCGGAGTGCTCAGCGCCACCCAGGCCCGCTCGAGCACCAGCCCCGCGCGCCTTACCCCCGGCGACACGCTGGATCTCGCCTGGGACCTCCATTTCACCACCTGGGTCTACCGGCCCGGGCACCGCATCCGCCTCGCGCTCTCCAACGCGCAGTTCCCGATGATCTGGCCCACACCCTACCCGATGATCTCGACGGTGGTGTTAGGCGGCCAGGGGTCGCTGCTGCAGCTCCCCGTCGTCCCCGGCGCGAGCGCCTATCCGGCACCGCGCCTGCCCGTACCCGAGCCGCGCACCGAGCGGGCCGACGTGACCTGGCTCGACAGTCCCGAGCCGGTCGAGAAGATCACCTTCGAGCCGCACAGCGGCACCACGACGATGGAGTGGCGCGCCATCTACGCCGAACGGATCGGGAAGGTGCGGATCGACAACGACGAGCGCGAGCGGTACACCGTCGCCACGCACGATCCGGCCCATGCCCGGTTCGACGGTTTCGAAACCCACCGCATCCGGCCCCCTGGCCGGGACCTGCTGCTCGAGACGACCCTCGAAATTCAGGGCGACTCGACGGCGTTCCACGTCCTGGTGCGCCGGAGGCTTTCCAGCGCCGGCCGGACAGTGCGGGTGCGCGAGTGGCGGGAATCGGTCCCACGGCAATTCCACTGACCGTGGTGCAGGGGCACCCTTCCGCCGCCGAGTGCATTCCGCGACCGACATGGCGGCTTGTCGCCGCGCCCCTTTTTCTGGTCATCTCCAGCACGACTAATGCGCTGTGCTGAAATGAGTTAGCTAGTAATACCAGGTGGTCCGTCCCTTGCTCATCGTGACCGTCATCTCCTGACGATCGCGACTCATGCGGCAGCCCCTGCAGCAGGCCATTCTGGTCACCGTTCTCCTTGGCGCCGGCACACCTGCCGTGGCGGCCCAGACGGTGACCGAGCTCTATGTCACGCCCGATACCGTGCGTCTCGAGGCCGGCAAGCGTCAGGGCCTTGGGGTGCAGGCTTTCGACGACGCGGGCAACGCCGTACTCGCCATCAACTACCGCACCGCCGACTCGCTGGTCGCCCGCATCGCATCGAATGGGACGATCACCGCCGGTCGTGCCGGCCGGACCCAGCTCATGGTGGAAGCCGGCCGCAAGAGTCGCTCGGTGCTGGTCATCGTCACCGGGGGCGCAGCCGCTCCCGCCGCTGCCGTCGCTACCGCCGCTCCCGCAGCCGTTGCCAGCCCCACCCTGATGTCCGCGCCGATCAACGAGGTGGGCCTGCTCGTCGCCGAGCCGGCCGGAATCGCGCTGCTGCCCACCGAGCGCGGTCGGGTGAATCTGCGGGCATTCAAGGTGGACGGGACCCCGGCGACGGGGCCGGTGCGGCTCGTCTGGAAATCGCTGCGCCCCGACATCGTCACCGTGAATAATTCGACTGGCGTAGTGACTGCGCTGGCCACGGGAACGGGTGTGGTTCAGGCCATCGCACCGGGCGGGACCAGTCTCACCATCCCGGTGACGGTGTCGCTCGCCGAGTGGACCCTGGACGAGACGACCCTGGTGCTCTCACCCCAGGATACCGACACGCTGCGCGCCACCGTTGCCACGCAGGGTGGACGGCGACTGCGGGGCGAGGACCTGCAGTGGAGCGTCAGCGATCCCTCGGTGCTTGCGGTCAGCCCGGAGGGGATCGTGCAGGCGCTCGCACCGGGGCGGGCCGAGCTGGTCGCCCAGGGATTCCTGCAGCAGCGCTATGTGTCGGTGGTGGTGCATCAGCGGGTCGCCCGGTTTCTCACGGCACCGCGTCTCACCGAGCCGGTCCGCATGCTGCTCCGCTCCAGCCGGGAGTTCACCCTGATCCCGCAGACAGCGGACTCCCTCCCGGTCGAGGGAGTGGACCTGCGGTGGAGTGTGGGTGATACGATGATCGCACGTTTTGATGTGGCGAGCAGCCAGCTGACGGCACTCCAGCCGGGGATGACGATGCTGAGCTTTGCGGCCCGCGGCTTCCTGCCGAAGGCGTGGACCATCGAAGTGCTGCCGGGCGCCATCTCCCTCGGGCGCTCCCGGGTGGCGCTGCGACCAGGAGACACCACCAGCTTCTCGCCCCAGCTGGTCGATGACCAGGGCCGTCCAGTCGCACCGGCGACGGGGCTCGCCTGGGTCACCAGCAATGCCGGTGTCGCGCGGGTGACCGCCGATGGCACCGTGTACGCCATGGCCCCAGGCCGGGCGACGATCACCGCCCAGGCCCCCGGCGGCGTCCCCGCCGAAGTGACCATCCTCGTCACCGGCGATCTGCTGGTTGCCTCGACCCGCGGGGGACGCTTCGGCGTCTATGCCCTCCTGCTGACGGCGCCGGAGACCTTCATCCCGATCCTCGCTGACAGCGCCACGAACACTCTCGATGCCGTCTACTCTCCTGACCGCACCCGGCTCGCCTTCGCCTCCGATCGCGCCGGCGCCGGCAACTACGACATCTACCTCGCCGACGCCGACGGCCGGAACGCCGTCCGACTCACCACCGATCCCGGTCTCGACTTCCAGCCGGCGTGGACCCCGGATGGCACGCATCTCGTCTTTGTCTCGACGAGGACCGGAGTCCGCCAGCTGCATATCATGGCGGCGGATGGAAGCGAGGCTCGCGCCCTCACCGCCCTTCCAGGTGGTGCGGAGGAACCCAGCCTCTCTTCCGATGGACAGCGGGTGGCATTTACCGGGTATCCCGGCAAGCGCGATGAACCGTCCGACATCTACACCGTCGCGATCACTGGTGGCCCTCTCAATCCGGTGACGCGAACTCCCGATCGCCGGGAGATGCGCCCGGTCTTCCTGTCGGGAGGCGAGCTCAGCTGGGTGCTGCTGCGCCGGGACCGGAAGGACCCGGACCTCATCCTGCGTCAGGCGAGCCCCGGGGCGCCCACGGCCCAATTCGTATCCAGCGCACTTGCGCTGCAGGACGTCGCCTTTGCCCCCGACGGATCCCGCCTGGCCTGGGTGGCCAGCCGTCCCGCCGAGCACAACCGGCCGGTTCCCGAGTTTACATTGCAGTGGCGCCTGCTCTCCAGCGGCGCGGAGACGTCGGTACGCCTCCTCCCCGGCGAACGGATCACGAGCCCGGCTTTTTGAATGCGATGACACTCACGGCAACCGGTGGCCTGGACCACCTGGTGCTGCAGGACATGCCGGCGCCCGCCCCGCCCGGGCCGGACGACGTCCTCGTCCGGCTCCATGCGGCTGCGCTGAATCGGCTCGATCTTTTTGTCATCGACGGATTGCCTGGTATCGCGCCGACCTTCCCGCTCATAGTGGGCGCGGATGGCGCCGGTGTGGTGGAAGCCGCCGGTCCGGCGGTGCGTGACTTCGATCCCGGTGATCGGGTCATGATCAATCCCGGGCTGGCCTGCGGACAGTGCGAATGGTGTGTCGCCGGCGAGCAGCCGCTCTGTCCCGGATTCCGGGTCCTCGGTGAGCACCTCCCCGGCACGATGGCCGAGTATGTTGTGGTCCCCGCGCGGAACCTGGCGCGGATCCCGGACTCGATGAGCTTCACGCAGGCCGCCGCCTTTCCGCTGGCCACCCTCACCGCCTGGCGGATGCTGGTGACCCGCGCGCGGCTCCAGCCCGGCGAGACGATCCTGATCTGGGGGATTGGCGGCGGCGTGGCGCAGGCCGCGCTCAGAATCGCCCGGCTGCTGGGCGCGCGGACGATCGTCACCAGCTCGGCGGACTGGAAACTGGAGCGGGCTCGTGCCCTCGGTGCGGATTGCACGCTGAACCATGCCACCGCCGATATTCCCCGGGAGATCCGTGCGCTGACGGCGCGGCGGGGCGCTGACGTCGTGGTCGACACCGCGGGCGCGGAGACGTGGGAGCGCTCGCTCCGCAGCTTGGCGCGCGGTGGACGACTGGTGACCTGTGGCGGGACCACGGGGCCGATGGTCACGACCGACGTCCGCAAGCTGTTCTGGTATCAGTGGTCGCTGCTCGGCTCCACCATGGGCAACGAGGCGGAGTTCCGGGCCATCACCGCGCTTGCGGCGCGCGGCGAGTTGTGGCCCGAGGTGGACATGGTCGTGCCGCTGGCTCGGGCGGTGGAGGCGTACCGGCGGCTCGCGTCCGGCGCGCAATTGGGAAAGGTCGTTATCGAGGTGAGGGCATGAACGAGCTGCTGGATCGCCTGCTTATCGGCTGGAGTGAGCTGATGGACGTCCTGCCGGGCCTGCTGGCCGCGGCGATGATCATGCTGGCCGGCTATTTCGTGGCGCGCCAGCTGCAACGCTGGATCGGGCGTACGCTGCAGCGGATCCAGTTCCGCCGCCTCGCCGATGCCGGCGGCCTGACCGAGGCCGCCAGCCGCGTGCGCCTCGACCCGGTGCGGGCCGTGAGCAAGCTCGGCTTCTGGCTGACGATGCTCGTCGTCGTGCTGCTGGCCAGCTCCGCCCTCGGGCTCGAGAATGTGCGCGAGATGTTCAGCCGCATGCTGGCCTTCATCCCCACGCTCATCTCCGGCACGGTGATCGTCATTCTCGGCATGATCATCGGCGAGTTCGTTCGGGCCCTGATCGTCGCCTCCGCCGGCGGGGTGGAGGGGGTGGGAACGGTCGCCAAGCTCACCAAGGGAACAATGGTGCTGATCGCCGGCTTCATGGCGCTGCAGCAGGTGGGGGTGAGCGAGGAACTGGTGACCTCCGCATTCACGCTCATCCTGGGCTCGATCGCGCTGGCCGCAGCCCTCGCCTTCGGGCTGGGGAACCGTCACCTGGCCGGCGAGGTAACGCGGAAATGGTACGAGGAGGGACGCCGTCGCGATCGGCGCAGGAACGATCCACCGGAAGCGGTGGAGGAAGATGCGGTGGAAGAGCCGTCAGCCGTCAGCGATCAGCCGTCAGCCGCCGGTGAGTCAACGGGAGGCGATGGGCGATAGGCGCGGGGCGTCTACCATCCGCCAACCGCCCAACCGCCCAATCGCCCAACCGCCTACTTCACCACATACCTCGCCACCGTCTGCCGTCCCTCGCTGTCGCGCAAGATGAGGTAGACCCGCCCCTCCTGGCCAAATCCGCCAACCGAAGCACCCCGCGGCAACTGCACCGTGCGGATCGCCTTGCCATCGCGGCCGATCACGTCCCATACCGGCAGCGAATCGGCAAAGGCGCGTGAGCGCTGGAGCCAGACCTCGCCGACGGGACTGGCCACCGCTGAGCTGAACGGCGGTTTGGTGTCGGCAAAGGGGTACTTCAGTTCGATGCCCGCCGGCGCACCCATCTGCATCATCTGCACCCGCAACTTCTCGAGGAACGCATCGCGCTCTTCCTGCGTCACCTGAATGATGGCGAAGGAGCGCTTCTCGCCGCGGGTCCATTCGCCGGTCGGCGAACGCCAGTCGACCCGGTTGTCGTTGGCGCGGGCCGCCCAGAGTGATCCATCCGGCAGCACGCCGAAGACGTCCCGGCCGGAGAAGATGGTGGAGACGATCTTGACCGTCTCGCCGAACTGCCCGCGGCCCCATTCCGGGAGCTTCAGGCGGGCGACGGTGTCCGCCACCGAGTCGCCATCGGTGATGCGCATGACCGCCAGGCTGTCGAAGCCGAGCTCCGCACCGGGCTCGAGCCCGCCGAGGACGGTGCGCAGGTCCTCCTTGTAGGAGTGGCCGCCCCAGTCCCACGCCAGCGCCTGGTTGGTGCCCCCAACCTTGCCGCCGCCGATGAGGCGGATGAACTGTCCCTGCTCATCCCACTGGCTGGTCCGCTCCGCGGCGAAGTCCACCAGCCCGACGGTATCGGCGGCGAACAGGATCACGTAGCCGGGCAGCTTGTGCTTGCCTGGGGCGGGGTCGTTCTCCCGGATCGTATCGGCGTGAACCCCGACCGGTGTGGCGTCGCCCGACGTGAAATCCACGTAGAGGAACGTCCGGTCCTTGAGTTCGGCGAGCACGATCCGGCCGTCCCGCAACTCGATCACGTTGCTGACCTGCTGGAAGGTGCGGCCGAGCACTTTGTCCGGTTTGTCGAGGACGATGAGCGGTGAAGCGGCGTCGTTGCACGCCAGCAGGATGACCGCGGGGGCGAGCCGCGCGACCCGCAAAGACCTGACCATCATCAGAGTGAACTCCGGGAAGCTGCGGTTGGCGTCAGGATCCGGCCGGTGCCGGACGGGCCGGCAGGCGGAAAAGGAGCAGCCGGGTTCCACCTTCAAAATGCTCGCCGACCAGCGCCAGACTGTCGCTCAACGCGAGCAGGCGGCCGAGGCCGGCGTGCCGGGCCTCCGCCACGAGATGGCCCTGCTGATCAACCACCTGATAGTGGCGGATCGTGTCTCCCACCGAGCGGCTCTTCATCAGCCACGCCCTGGCGTCGGTCGCGAGGATGGCCTGCTCGAACGGTGCCTTGATCGCGGCAAAGGGAATCGCCTCGACGGTGGGGCGGAGATCGACGTCGAACTGGTTCAGGAAGAGGTCCCGGTCGTTCTGGCGGATCGGCAGGACGGGATCGGGGAGATTGTCCCCCGTGCGCCAGGTGCCGTCGGGAGCGCGCCAGTCGATACGGTTGTCCGCAATGCGGGCGACCCAGACGGTGCCGTCGGGCAGCACGCCCCAGCGATCCTGGCCCGACAGGAGGCGCCGCTCCAGTCGGCGGCGGCCGTTGGAGACTACCTCGACGAGATCGAACGGCGCGAGATGGGCGATGGTGTCGCCGCGGAGGAGTGCCGCATCGAACCGGGCAATCGTGGCCGAGTCGCGATTGCCGCTGCCATCGGGGCCGGGCGCGGAGCGCAGCTCGAAGTACCACTGGCCTGCCGCATCGCGCTCGCGAGGGAGGGCGCCGCGCAGCACATCGGGGGCGGGGAGGGCGTTGCCGTACTCGCCGGTCAGGGACCAGGCGGTGAGCCGGCGACGGGCCCAGTCGGCCACATAGACCGAATCTCCGGAGCGGAAGAGATGGAATGGCTGGTCGAGTTCGCGGGCCCGCGCTCCGCCCCAGGGCCGCAGCGTGTGGCGGTCGAAATCGGCGGCGGCGACGGCCGTATCCTGCGGTGCGATCACGGCGAACCGCCGCGCGCCCAGCCAGGCGGCGTCGGTCACGTCGCCGTATGGGGCGAGGATCGTGTCGCCGGTCGCGGTCAGCTCGAATGTCGGCGCCGGGGGCCGCTCACCACCACAGGCGGCGAGCAGCGCCAGCAGTGGCAGGCTGAGTGTGCGGAGGAACGGGGCCGGTGGCATGGGGCGGGAAATGTAACCGCGGCGAGGGGCGGTGGAATGGGCTTGGTGTCGCCCATAGGGGAGGAGATGCGGGATGCCCCCCCGGACGTCATCCTGCCGGGACTGCGCCCCCCGTCAGGGATGCCACCAGTAGCTCACCTTCACCGCAAAGATGTGATTGCCATGCGCCTGGCCCAGCTGCCTCAGCGAATGCCCGAGCCGGAAGTCGCCGTTCTGTTCGAAGTCCGACCGGTCCTGGGTCCAGACGAGGTACAGCGTCGAGCCGGTCATGTATTCCCACCGCAGCACGGCGTTGCCGCGGAGCGAGGCGAAGCTGAAATCGAGGTTCGGTACGGCAAAGGTGCTGGTCCCGGCGCCGGTCGGATCGACCGTGTACTCCTGCACCACGCCTTTGGAGTCGGTCACCGGCGTGATCGTGGAACCGTTCTGGCCGTAGCGGTTGAAGTCGTAACTCTTCGGCTGCGCAAGTTCCTTGTAGCCGCTGTAGTTGCCAGAGGAAATCAGCGGCTGGGCGAAGAGTTCCAGGCTCAGCCGGGGTGTGAATGTCCAGTTGATCCTGACGCTGCCGGAGACCGTCGTCTGCCTCAGGTCTGCGAAGACGTAGCGGCGCCCGAAGGTCGGAGCGGCGGCGGCGTCGTCCACCGTGGTAACGTACTGGGCCGTGTTCGGCTCCACCGCCACCGAGGGCTCGAAGCTGAGCGAGATCTGGGGCGCCGGCTTCCACTCGATGCTGGGCCCGAATTCCCAGAACGTTCCGCTGAAATGCCCCACTCCTCCTGCCAGCCCGAAAACCACCGAACGACGGTCATCCGAGCTGAGGTTCGCGAAGATCCGCGCACCGGAAGGATTGAGCATGAGCGGTCCGCCCCGGGTGCGGCGGTTGTTGACTGTCCGCGGATTCCATTCCCCGTTGAGGTGAATCCGGTAGTAGTTCCGCAACCGGCCGTTGACGTTGCTGAACAGCCCCGCCGCGGTGTTGTTGCCACCGAAATCGTAGCTGCGGAAGGTGGCCACGTTGACGTTGGCGTTGCGGAAGAGCCGGCCCGGCTGGGTCCAGGCGTACCCGCCCACCACGTGGCCATTGATCACGTCGGTGCGGAACTGGAAGCCGAGATCGTTCACATCCAGCCCGGGGCTGACGCTGCCGATAGCGGCATTGAACTGCCAGTTGCCCGATTGCTTGTTGAGTGCGAAGCGCGACATCCAGCCGGTCAGGACGGTGGCGTTCGAGTCGAGCGAGACATGGTCCGCATCGGGCCGCTGGAAATAGTGCTGGGAGCTGTACTGCAATGCGGTAATGCGGTCGGTAGACCCACTCACCCGCGTCCCGGCGATGAGACCGGTGACGACCCACTTCTTGTTCTTGTCGAGCACGGTCCAGCCATCGACGCCGACGGAGAAGGCATCGCTGTTGAACTGCGGCTGGAGCGTCGGGTCGTCCAGCGAGCGTACCGTGCCGGTGGCGATGAACCCCAGGCTGCGGCGCCCCTGACCAAACTCGCGCTGCGCCCGCAGGACGCTGTAGGAGGTCAGCGGTTCAACCCCGGCACGGAAGCGCCCGCTCGGGTCCTGCAGCGTGGCGTCCTCCCGATCGGTCAGGGCGCTCAGGACGCCGAAATTCCACGCGCTGCCGAGCTTACCGCTCAACTTGGTCGCGCCGAGGATCGTGGTGCCGCCCGGAACATCGGCGTAGTTGGCATCCGGCACTCGGCCCGAAGGGGCCCGGCCGATGCGGCGGGTGTAGAACAGGTCGGGGCGGGGAAAATTGAAGCCCCAATTGTTGTTCGCTCCGCCCTCGCCGAAGTTGAAGATCGCTGAGCCCTCGACGAAGAACGGCCGCTTCTCGGGGTAGAAGGTCTCGACGTCGCTCAGGTTCACCACCGCCGGGTCGACCTCGACCTGGCCGAAGTCGGGGTTCACCGTGGCATCCAGGGTCACGTTGCTGCCGATGCCCAGCTTGAAGTCGGCGCCGGCGCTGGCGCCAAAGCGCGAACCATCATTGAATGGATCGTTCGGCGTGTGCTCGAGAAACTCGGCCTTGCTCGTGAAATACGGCAGCACTTCGAGCCGCCGGGGGGGCCGCACCTGTTCCATGCCGGTGAGGTCCGCGAAGCGCGACACGAAGCCGCTCTCGTTGCGCGGGACCATCACGAGGTAGGCGGTTTCGTTGTGCCGCGCGATTTCCCGCTTGAAGTTGATGCCCCAGGTGTAGTGGTCGCTCTGCTGGAACCGGAGCTGGGAATACGGGATGCGCATCTCGACCGACCACCCGAGCGAGTCGCGCTGCACCTTGGCGTCCCAGTTGCCGTCCCAGGAATCGTCGTCCCAGTCGTCATTGAGCAGGGTGCCGTCGTAGAGACTGCCCGCCGCGTTCACGCCGAAGTAGTAGCCGGTCCGGCGGTCATGATAGGGATCGAGGAAGAGCGTGAACGCGTCGCTGGTGACGCCGTTGTCCCGGCGGGCGAGCCGCGCGATGATCGAATCGGGGTGCGAGTCGAACAGGCGTGCGCCGATGAACAGCGCGGCGTCGTCATACAGGACCCGCACCTCGGTGAGCTGGCTTGGTGCGGCCCCTTCCTCAGGGTCGCGCTGCTGAAAGCTGGTGACGACCTGGGCGCCGGCCCAGACGGCCTCGGACAGCGCACCATCGACGGCAACCGGGGACGCGGCCCTGATGGCGCGCACCCCCGACTGGCCGGCCGGGGGCGTCGGGAGCCCCTGTACGGAGGCAATCTGCAGCAGGGCGGTGCCGAGCACCGCGGACAACGAGAGCAACATGATGGACCCCGGGGAATTGGTACCGCGACTTAGATGGACGGCGGGGCTCCAGGGTTGGATTCAATCCGGCCCGGCGGTCCGGCATCGCGACGGGGCGCAGGACCGGGGCATCTCTGCAGCGATCCCTCGTCACCCACCTTGAAGGCCCAGTCCATTTCCCCGTCAGGCAGGAGGTGCTGCAACGTGTGCAACGTCATTCGTCTGAGTCTGGTGACCCTGAGTCTTGCGTCTCCCCTGGTCGCGCAGGGGCCGGTCGCCCGAAAGCTGTTGACCAGGCCGGAAGCGGAGTTCGCCGAGTCCTTCGATCAGATCCTCAGCCTGCGTGAACTCCCGGGCGGACGGGTGCTGGTCACCGATCTGGGCCCGCGCACCGTGGTGCTCGCCAATTTCACCAGCGGCACGGTGACCACCGTCGGTCGGAACGGGCAGGGGCCCGGAGAGTACCAGCAGCCGGGCGACCTCATTCCCGCTCGGGGGGACACGACGCTGGTGGTGGACCGGGCCAGTCGTCGCTTCCTCCTGATCCGCCCCGACGGGACGATGGGCGCCACCGTGCCGTTCCCCGAGCAGCTCCTGGGGTTTCCCGAACCGCGTGGCATGGACAGTCAGGGCAGGATCTACTTTCAGGGCAGTGCGTTCGGCGGTCCGGGGGCGGAGACGGAGGCACTGCCGGAGTCCGTCGCCGTGGTCCGGTGGCAGCGCGGGACCACGCAACTGGATACCGTCGCCAGGGTCAAGCTCCCGTCGCTCAAGATGCAAGTGAGCGGCAGCGCGAATGCGCGCGCGGTCACAATGCGGCCTCAGCCGTACGCCCCACAGGATGAGTGGCGGGTCGCGAGCGATGGCCGGGTGGCGGTGGGCCGGGTGGGCGACTATCACGTCGAGTGGCTGGGGGTCGGCGCGCCGGTGATCGGTCCCGCCGTGCCGTATCAGCCGGTGAAGGTCAATGCGGCGGACAGGGCCGCCTTTCTGAGTGGCATGCGCAACAGCCGCACCCGCATCACCGTGAATGTCGGTGGGGGCGGGCGGGATCGGGAGATGAAGCCACCCGAGGTCGACGAAAAGGACTTTGACTGGCCGGCGGTCAAGGCGCCGTTTGTCGGCCGGGCCAGCTTCATGGCGCCGGAAGGCCAGTTCTGGCTGCAGCGCAGCAACCCAACCCAGGATTCGACGGCGGTGTACGATGTGTTCGACCCGACGGGGCACCCGGCCGGTCAGGTCACCCTGCCGCGGGGACGCCGGCTGGTGGGGCTGGGACGGGGGACGCTGTACGCCACGCGGACCGATGCGGACGGGCTGCAGTGGCTGGAGCGGTACCGGCGGTAGCGGTAGGGGCCGCGGTAGGGGCCGCATGCATGCGGCCCCTACCGCGGCCCCTACCGCGGCCCCTACCGCGGCCCCTACCGCGGCCCCTACCGCGGCCCCTACCGCGGCCCCTACCGCGGCCCCTACCGCGGCCCCTACCGCGG
>Ga0163150_10004352_pt1 | contig 18992 bp, 20 predicted proteins | sample OliLakLV19P2IB_FD_148628 | JGI IMG/M metagenome (GOLD analysis project Ga0163150, IMG submission 148628) | Freshwater microbial mat bacterial communities from Lake Vanda, McMurdo Dry Valleys, Antarctica - Oligotrophic Lake LV.19.P2.IB | ecosystem: Environmental > Aquatic > Freshwater > Lake >...
CACGACCATCGTTCAAAACGACCGGCCAAAGAAATGACCGAATCTGAGAAGCCCGCCGCCCAGCAGGGCGGCAATTAGCCCGTGCCAGAGTCGTCGGCCGCGCCTCGGTCAACGTCAAAGTCCGCACCGCAACAGCGGCACAGCGCGCTACCGAAGCGATCCAGAACAGCGCCGACGAAATCGAGGCGCCGAAAACCCACTACTCAAAATAGTCCGAATACGGGCAGCACGAGCAGCGCCAGGCCGATACAAAACAGCGTGGTTGACCAACGAATTCGGTCAGCTTTCCAGTTGTTCAGGCAGGTTCGGCCTACGATTGCAAGGTGAAGCGATCCCGCGATCCAGAAATCGCTCGCATGACCCTTGCGAATGTCGTCAACCACATCATCAACGCTGGCTGATGTGGCCCCGCCCGTTGGATTGCACGCAATTGCAGCACAAATCAGCGAGAGAACGAACGCGCCTAGCGACGGCGCCAGAAACCTTGGATCGACTACCTTAAGGGTGTTCATCACCACGCCGAGCAAACCCGCGACAAGGCCAGCGTTGCGCATCAGGTTGTCGGCTTTCTTGTCTAGGGTCTCCGACGCTGACGATACTTGATCGTATCGCTTCCAAGCGTATTCGAGCCCCTTGTCGAAACCTTCAGTGTCGTCCGGTGCTGTTTGCTCGCTGAGCCATTTTTCGGCGGCCTTGAAGCCGCTCGATTCCTTATAGTCTGGCGGCGTCCAAAGACTGCGAATGTTCGGCATTGCAAATGAATCCGTTGCGACGATCCACATCCAAACGCATAGGGCCGCGATGATACCGAGCAGGATTAACTTGTCTGCGCCGCTCATTGACGCTCGATTGTACCCCGGATCTTCCCGCGGCACTAAATCTAGTGCCGCTTGCGCGTGCGATCTATCCCACGGCTAACGCAACGGATTCGCGGCACTAGATTGGCACTAAATTAGGATGAAAGCGGGTTATTTTGGGTCTTTTTTGCACACTCGCCCGACGCTCTGAATCGCGCTCAAACACTATAAAACAAGGTGTTTCGGCGTGCTGCCAAATGTCACCCCCTGAGCTACAGGCGCGTAGGTGCAGGTCAGCGCCACTATTATGATCGAGCGGCGGCCTGATCGGAAAGGCCGGCGGCGCGGCTCCGGCAATTGCTGCCGCAATTGCTAGAATATCGCCGGCTCTTATTGCGGAGACGGGTATGGATATCAGGTTTAAGCGGGCATATGAACGGGCTCAAGCCAGTGATGGTTACCGGGTCTTGGTCGACCGACTCTGGTCGCGCGGGGTGTCGAAGGAAAAAGCCCGGATCAAGCTCTGGCTGAAGCAGATCGCGCCAAGCACGGAGCTGCGGAAGTGGTTTGCGCACGACCCCAAGAAATGGGTGACGTTTCCCCGGCGCTACTTCAAGGAGCCGAAAGAGCGGCCCGAGGTTGTCGATCAACTCCTCGAACACGTCCGCGTGGGTCGAGCAACCCTGGTCTACGGTGCCAAGGACGACGACCACAACGACGCGGTCGCGTTCAAGGAGTACTTGGAGTCGCAAGAGGCGTAGTGTTGGAATCGAAAGGTGCCGCCGGTTAAGCCGCCAGCGAATGGATAACCAAGTAAGGGCTCCCGCGTTTTTCCTGAAGCCCGCAGCCTGTGGCCTCGTCGTTGCCATAATGCCTAACGCCTATCGCCTAAAGCCTGCCCCCTCACACCTCTTCGCTGCGCTCACCCATCAGGTCCAGCGCCGAGACCAGCATCACGCGCACTCGGGCGGCCTGGCCGGCGCGGCGAGCTCGCTGCGTGGGCGACCAGTGATTGCGGATCTCTTCGCACAGCCGCTCGATCCGGGCGGGCGACGGCAGCATCAGCTCTTCACGCACTTGACGCTTCTTGGCAGCAGTGGCGATGCGGATCATAGTCAAGCCTCCTCGCTCGTGGGTCTCGATGGTGTTTTCCGGCCGCTTAGCGCCGACGTAGCGGAGATGGCGGCCGCTGATTGTGCCCTGGGGCGACTCTTGCGGGGCCGCCCAGGACAACGACGGGCTGCCAAATGCAATAACCGTGCCAGTTGTGCCACTGGCGGGAATTCGTGTCCTAAAAGGAACACTGAATGGAGCCCGGTTGCCGAGAGCGCCGGGTCGCTGGTTGGCGGCTGACCAACCTGGAGAGAAACCGGCCAATGGAGTGCCAGATGTCGCGGTCGCGGTCCTAGGTCGTCACGCTCGGCCGCCGGGAAGCGACCAGCGACCACTGGGCATTGAGCCGCTGCAGGGTGTCCTGCACCGTGTGCTCGATGTCGTCGGCGCCCGCCTGACGCAACAGGCCATCGATCGAGGGGCCATCGGCCTTGGCGCCCCAGCGACCGACCACGATCTTCAGGTCGTCGTGGCAGCCCCGCAGCCGCTTGCAGAGGTAGCGAATCTGAGCCAGGCCGCCGGGGGCCAGCGAGGCGATGCAAACCAACGGCACCTGCTGACTGGCGACTGAGTCGATTACCTCGCCGGTCAGCACGTCGACGCCGACCACGCGCAAGTCCCAGCGGCGCGGGTCAAGCTGCTGCCGCAGCATGGCCAGGGCCAGCTCGTCAATTTCGCCGTGGGCCGGGCAGGCCAACAACCGCACCGGTTCCACGCCTTCCAGCGGTTCGGTCGGCGGGGGCGTGCGCTCGCCCAGCTCGTCGATGATCTCGCGCAGGTGCTTCAGGATGTACTGCTCGTCCTGCTCGTCCAGCTCGCCGCGCTCCAGATCGTGTTTGAACAGCGACACTGCGGGCACCAGCAGCGAATCATACAGCTCGACCGGCGGCAAGTGCTGGGCCTGGGTCAGGGCCACTTCGTGAGCCTCGTCGGCGTCGCGAGCCAGCAGCCGCTGATACAACGTTTGAAATGGCTTGAGCGCCGGCTCGTCGCCGAGCAGGATGTCAATGAACTCGAGCTGCGGCACGTACTTGCCCAACACGACCAGGCAGACGGTCAATGGGCTGGAAAGCACCAGGCCGACCGGACCCCAAAGAAAGGCCCAGAACGCGGCGGACGCCAACAGCGCCACGGTCGACACGCCCATGCTGCGCCCGTAGAGGAGCGGTTCGATCACGTTGTTGCTCACCAGCTCGATGAGCACGATCCAGCCGATGACGAACATGGGCTGCATGAACCCCTCGGACATGACAAAGCTAAGCAAAATCGGCGGGGTCGCGGCGATCCAGGCGCCCAGATAAGGAATGTAGCGGAGCAGGGCGGCCAACAGACCCCACAGCAGAGCGTACTCCACGCCCAGGACCAAAAGGCCCGCGGCCAGCGCGAGGCCGTAGCTGCCATTGACCACGACCTGCATCAGCAGGAACCGGCTGATGCGTTGCACTGCGTCGTCCAAAGCCCGGGTGGTCGCAGTCAGGCGGCCATTGCCAATCAAGCGGATCAACCGGTCGCGCAGGTCCTCGCGACTCAAGAGCATGAACACGGTGAGCACGATCGCCAGGGCAAAGGTGGCCAGCGAGTCGCCAACGGTGCCCATGGCTGAGGAGAGCTGCGCCAGCCAGGAATTGGAGACCTGCTGGACGAGAATCCGCGGTCGCTGCGGGGAGGGAGAGAGAGCATCGATCACCGCGTTGGCGTCGCTCGAGGACTCGGCGGCACCTTTGCCGGTCGGTTTGCCGGTCGCAGGACTGATGGCCTCGGCCCCCGCGGGGGCGTCGGGCGAATGCGTCGCGCCGGACATGCCGAGCTCGCCGGCCACTTCGGTGATCAGCTTGCCAACCTTGCCATTGGAACCGCCGCCGGCCCACTCCTTGATCCCGCGGACCTTGTTCTTGATGGACTCGCTATAAGCTGGCAGCTCGACCGCCAGGTTGACAAACTGCCGGGTCATCAGCCAGCCGAGCCCAAACAACACGGAACTGGTCAGCGCGACCACCAGGATCACCGCCGGCACGCGCGATATCCCCAGGCGATGCAGGGCCGTCACGCACGGTGTCAGCACCATCGTAAACAGCATCGCCAAGGCCAGCGGGATAAACACCGCTTGTGCCCAGTACATGGCGCCGATGATCGCGATCGCGATCCACAACCGGCACATCACGACGATTGAACGCTGCCACTGCTGCGTGGGCATTTGTGTTTCCTTGAGACCTCAAATAGCCAACGAGCCAGGGCTCGCGCGGGTCGCCGGGGCGCACCAAGAAGGCATCTCGATGTCGCCCCACCGCGCCATGCGCAGATTGCCAGGGCGCTGCGCAGATTACCAGGGCTTGAGTTTCCAGCCCAGCACAAAGCCAACACCAAGGCAGGCCAGCGCGGCATAGCCGGGGTTCTGTCGGGCGTAGTCGGTCAAGTAGTCGACCATGTCATTGGTGATTTCCTTGGCCTGTTCCATCTGCTGCTCCACGGCATCTTCCGCGGCCCGCTTGGCCGAGTTTCGGCTGGTCTTGGTAGTAGCCATTATCGCTCCACTCCTTTCCTGGCGAGCGGTGCGCTCGCCGTCAATGAATCAGAAAACATTCTCAGTCCACAGAATCACAAAATCAATCGACCTCGCCTGGCCGACGTCCCGGCACTCTGGTCAGGGCCTGACGCAGTGCTGCGAGGTTGGTTTCCAGCTCCCGCTTGGTCGACTCCCAGGCGGACTTTTGCCGCGACAACTGGCGAAGTCCGTAGGCGCCCAGGACGCCGGCGATGACCATTGCGACCAGCGCCGCCACGAGCAATCCGCCTGCGACGCTGAGCGAGGTTGTTTCGGACGCGAGCAGACCGAAGCCCGCGATCGCAACCGGCAGCGCGGCGGTCGAGACCGCCATCGCCGCGCCGCCGCAGATGGCCGCCGTGATCACGGCCCGCCGCGCGGAGCGCAGATCGGCCATCATCAGTCGGATCTGCAAGTCGACGATGTGAAATATATTGCGGGCCATGCCGCCCAGGTGGGCACGCAGGTCGGGCCCAGGTTCTTCTAGCGTCGTTTGGTAATCCATCCGAGTACTGCTCCGGCCGTCAAGGCGGTAATAAGGCTTTGCTTGGGGTGGGCGGCAATCCAGCGGCCAATGCGCGCGACAAGCGGAACGTTCACCGCGGGCAGCGTTGTGGCCGGTTCTTGTGCAGTGGGCAAGTAATGCTCAATCTCAGGGCGGTCGTCAAATCGATTGCGGATCACGATCATCCTCCTCGGCCGGCAGCGGCCCCTCGTGAGTCGTCGAACGTGGAATCAGGTTCCATCTCTTGATGACGTTGCTTTCGGTTTTCCAACCAGGCCAAGGCAAGCTGACCGGCGATGCTGGCCGATTGGCGCAGCATCATTGTGGCCACGGTGGTGGCCAGGCTGGCCGCCATTACCCGCGCCTTCGGCGGTTCAATAGTCGAGGGAGCCGCTTGTTGGGCAGCCGCCTGGGCGGGCGACACGTCATTTGCCGCCGACTTGCGGCGACGGCGCGGCGCCAGCAAGAACCCCACAGCCGCCGCGCCTCCGACCGCCAGCCAAGGATGAGCGCGGAGGTGATGCCGCCAATCAACCAACGTCCGGGCATCTGACGCCACGGCCTGCGCATCGCGTGATAGCGACGCGCGGGCCGCAGCCAGTTGCCGACGGAGGTCGTCAGCATCTTTTCCGTTGTTCATGGGGTCCTCGCGCTACCAGCGCCCAGTTATCTCGCCGCCCAGCTATTTCGCTTCGATGGCAATCGTCAGCCTCGGTTCTCGATTAACCTCGCGGCATCAGGTTGCTGATGGCGTCGACGATCTGCCGGCCGAGCTGTTCGGTGGCGGCCCGGCCGCGCGAGGCAATGGTCGCGTCGCGCGGACGTTCGCCGCGGAGCAACAGCGCGATGCCAATGCCCGCCACGGCGCCCAAGCCAAAGGCCACGGCCATGCTCTGCGCGGGGCGCTCTTGAATCGTGCGTTCGGCTTCGGCGTATCCCTGGCGCAGAGCGTCGTAACCCTGGCGAGCTGTGTCGGTCGCGGCGTCCTGGACCTTGCCGGCGGTCTCGTGAACCCGCTCGTTCACCTTGGCAGCGGCATCCTGCACTTTGGACGCGGCGTCATGCACCTTGTCGCGGATGGCCGCGGCGGCGCCTGAGGTTTCCTCGGCGACTTCTCCCAGGAACTCTTCGATCACCTGGCGGGTTTCGCCCGTCTTGCGTTGGATTTGGCCGACCAACTGATCGACGTTGCCATTGAACGTGCGGAGGTCATCGTCGGACAGCTTACCCCACTTTTCCTTGATCTTGCCGCTGACCTCGTTCCATTTGCCGGCGAGTACTTGTTGATTGACCATGATCGCGTGCTCCTCCTGAAGTGAATGACTGCTGCGGTTGCCGCGGACGGCGACAGTGGACGTTTCTTAAGGGTAACGATTGCCGCTTGTGACGGTTATGAAAGGGTAGGATGCAATCGACGTGCCGCGCCGGCCCAACCACGAAAATCACCGAAAAAAGTGCCCTGCCGCACAATTTCCCCAGCTGTCACGAGCGGGAGCGACGCAATGGCTGAAATGGCCCTGGTCGCACCCCGCGCAGCGTGGCCCGCGGGCTGGCACCGGCCTAGATCGCCGGATTTTCCCAGTCGGACTGGGAACGCGGGGTTGGCTCAGATGGACTTGTGCTAGGGCGGCAATGAGTCGATGCGACGCGTCGCCAATTTTCGGTAAGTCCGCGGGATGACCAACCTGGTCGGGATGCAAGCAACGCCTGGGCGGCGTTGAGCGGGGCACGGCCGGGACAAAAATCGAGCCCCCGGAAGTTTCCGACCGACGGCGTTGTTCACTTGTTTTTTGCGAGGATCGGATACTCCCCGGCCATCGCCGCAACCGCTGCGTCGACCGCGGCGGCACGGTCGGCCGTCCGCCCGGCACGGCAAGTGCGTTAAGCACGGTTCGGTTGCTCAAACCAGGTCTTTTCAATACTTCGAGAGGAGCCGAACCATGAAACGCTTAGTACTGTTAGGAGTCGCGGCCGCCTTGTGTATGCCCCTGGCGGTTGGCTGCGACCGCAAGGCCGAGGTGAAACGCGAAACGACCGTGACCGGCCCTGGCGGTGAGACCACGACCACGACGACCCAGAAGGTGGAATCGTCAGGCCAAAATCCGCCCCCGGCCGAAGGGCAACGCGTTCCGCCGCAATGACGAGGGAGCAATTGGCATGGCGGCCGGAGTTGATCTGAATCAGGTTGAAAAGCTGCACTCACTTTGACCAGGGAGCTGCTATGTCCACGATTCTGTTGATCATCTTGATCCTGCTGTTGGTTGGCGCGATGCCCGCGTGGCCATACAGCCGGGGCTGGGGCTACGGTCCCAGCGGAGGACTGGGCTTGGTGTTGATCGTCCTGCTGCTGCTGGTCTTCATGGGAAGAGTCTGACAGCGACCGGCGAGGGTCTGCCGCCAGGCAAGTCTCTAGGCTTACGTGGCGACAGGCCAACCTTTGGCGGCGATACAAACAACCAATATCCGTATTAAGTGAGGAGGTGTGCGATGAATTGGGAACAGATCGAAGGCAATTGGAATCAGATGAAGGGCAAAGTGCGAGAAAAATGGGGCGAACTGACCGACGACGATGTGGCCGTTATCCGCGGTCAACGCGATCAATTGGTCGGCACCCTGCAGAAGCGCTACGGCGTAGCCAAGGAAGAAGCGGAGCGGCAAGTCGCCGCCTTCGAATCTGATAGCAAAGCCTGAGGCGCAGCGTAAGTCCGACCGCGCTCAAAAAACGCGTGAGAACCGCACGAATTCGTGCGAGCGCTCTGCGGGAGCGCGGCCGGACTGTTTCGCCTTACCCGCCGAGCTACAATGACAGCGTGTGCCTTACAAGGGTGATCGGCAACAGGATTTTTGCGCGGGCTCGGAGGTGACGCAGTGGAAAGGCCATATATCGGCAGAAACGGCGGACAGGATTCGCCACGCGCGCCCGCACTTGGCGCCTCAACGGCATCGCCAGCGGCGGCGCCCCGCAAGACGAACTTATCGCCAGTACCGTTTGACTACGCGATAAGCGTCGCCCGGCTGGGCGGCGACCCCGAGTTGTTTCTCGACATTGTCGAGATCTTCCTGGAAGACAACCCGTTGTCCTTGGAGCAAGCTGCCCAGGCGCTCGCCCAGGGAGACGCGGAAACATTGCAACGCGCCGCGCATACACTCAAGGGCATGAGCGCCAACTTCGCTGCGGCCGGGGCCGTGGCGGCTGCTTATGCAGTTGAGCTGCACGCCCGGGAAGGGCGGATGGCGAATGCCGCCGGTTGCTTCCCGCAACTTCAGAGCCAGGTCCAGCAACTGGACGCGGCACTGCGCGAGTTTCGCGATTCGCATCATTAGGGCCATGACGTCCTACCTCGGTGGAAGACCTGCGCTAGCCGGCCCACCGGCTGTAGCGGGACCTGCCGAGTCTGGTTCCCGCCCAACGGTGCCAATCCATCGGCCGACCATCGGCTCGCTCAGACGGCCGAGACGGGGTCCGGGTCATCGTTGTCGACCGTGATGACGTGGTCGATCGAGAGTCGTAGCGAGCGAATCTTGTTGCGCAAGCTGCCGCGGGTGATGCCGAGGATCTTGGCTGCCACCGATTGATTGCCACCCGTCTCCCGCAGCACCCGGGTCAGCAGATATCGCTCCATCATGGCCGTGGCCTCGGCGTGCAGGTTGCCGCCTCCCGACGTCAGTCGGTGCTCGATAAACGAGCTCAGGTCATGCCGGGGCATGTGATCGCCCAGGCCATCCTGAGCGGACGAATCCTCCAGCGTCGTGCAGCTTTCCTCGCCCATCTGCTGCGAGCAGCGGACCTCGGGCAGGCAATCCTTGGTGATGACGGTGCCGGTCGAATTGATCAGCGCCTGCTTGAGAACGCTTTCCAATTCGCGGACATTGCCCGGCCAATCGTAGTTCTCCAGCACACGCATCGCTTCGGGCTCGATCTGGGTCACACTCTTGCCCATCCGCGCGTTGTAGACGGTCAGGAAGTGATTGATCAGCAGATGCAGGTCCCCATCGCGTTGGCGCAGCGGCGGCAGGCAGATTAAGAACCCCTTCAACCGGTAGAGCAGGTCCTCGCGAAACTTGTCCTCGCGCACCAGGGCATCCAGGTCGCGATTCGTCGCGGCCACGATCCGCACGTCGGTGGTGATCGTCTGGTTGCCGCCTACCCGCTCGATCTTTTGTTCCTGCAAGAGACGCAGCATCTTGCTCTGCAACAACGGCGGCATGTCGCCGATCTCGTCGAGAAAGATCGTGCCGCCAGAGCACTGCTCGAACTTGCCGATGCGCCGCGAATCGGCGCCTGTGAACGACCCCTTCTCGTGGCCGAAAAACTCACTCTCCAACAGCGTCTCGGGAATCGCCGCGCAGTTGACAGCCAGAAACGGGCCGTCGGCGCGGGAGCTGTGTTGGTAGATGGCTCGGGCGACCAGCTCCTTGCCGGTGCCGCTATCGCCCTGGATCAGCACGGTGACGTCCTGCTGGGCCACACGGCCGATGGCCTTAAACACTCGCTGCATGGCCTCGCTCTGACCGAGCATGGCGTCGCCATTACTTGGCACGACCGCCGCGTCCTGGCTGACCGCCACCGGCACGCTCATCAGCCGCCGCATCTCCACAGCGCGGCCGACCAGGTCCAGCACCTTCTCCTTGTCGAGCGGTTTTTGCAGGTAGTCGTAGGCGCCGAGCTTCATCGACTCGATCGCCATCTCGCTGCTGCCGTGCCCCGTGATATAGATCACGGGCAACTTGGGATCGAGCTTGCGGACCGTTTCGTAGGCTTCCAGTCCTGAGAGCTCGGGCAGCATGATGTCTAACAGCAATACATCGGGCCGTTCCGTGCGAACCACTTCCAGGCCCTCTTGGGCATTGGCGGCGGTAATCAATTCGGTCTCGGTGCCTTCGAACCAGCGCGCAAGCATGCGGAGCACCGTGCGGTCGTCGTCGATGGCAAGTACCTTAGTCATTAACCTCACCCTGATTGGTTCTGTAGTGTCAAAGACACGTCTTGCATTATGCCCACTGCGGCGAATGCAAGCCACCCACGGCCCGGCGCCGCGATGGCCAGCTTTTAGGCGATACCCGCATATCACCCAACGCAGCTGCCCTGCATTGCAGGTCGGCTCTCGCACCCCAAATCGTTACTCAGCGCGAGCCATCCCACGGTCCTGCATTCATTCGGCAGGTCTCGAGCGCTCAGGGAATCGGCCGGCGCACGACGCCGCTGAACAGGCTCAGCACAAACAGCACCAGGAAGATGAAAAACAACACCTTCGCGGCCGTGTAAGCCGTGGCCCCAACAAATCCGAACCCCAAAGCAAACGCCACCAATGCGATCACCAGAAACATGACACTCCAGTACAACATGGCTCTATCTCCATTACTGCGAGATGGTGCGGAGTTTAAGTGGTCACCGTCCCTGGCTGGCAAGCGGGATCGTCCCTTGCTGCGGGCCCAACCAGACTCGTTCGCGTAAATGCCCCCCGCGACTGCTAGAGACCCTAAAGGCACATCGCGTGCCAATTATCCGATGCGTGGTCGTTGGACGACCAGTTCGGAGTTCTTCCATCGTGCTACCGGGTGGCCACTTACAGCGAATGTGGGAAACGCGGCGCGCGATGTTTTCTGACGTCGGGCCCCCCCTACACACGGGCGATGCTTGTCCGCGGCGATACCAGAGCTGGTCGATTGGAAGTCTCGCTGGTTGAAATACGAGCAAATGGTCGGTGTGTATGTGGGCAAAAACGGTGTAAACCGTCGCAGAAAGCATCCAAACTCCCGGATCTTCCCCAACTTGTGCCGGCATCAAAGTTGCTCTTAAACACACCGTGCGGCGAGGCAGTAGAGGCCTTACCGCTTTGAGTTCTTCGACGTTCCCGCCAACGGTTCTCGGCACGATGCCCCCCCCTGAACGTCCCGCGCGGCCCGACCGTCACGAGGCTGAGGCACGACTAGCATCAAATTGCGGATTGCGGGACGAAGGATTACAGAGGAAGGAACAGCGGAATGGCCGGTAGGCGTCGTACGCGCTGCGGCCTGCGACCGAGGATTTGCGGCACATACGTAGCGGCCACATACTTGGAAAAAGGCGGCGAAGGTTTCGATAGGCGGACCTTGTAGCGCGACGTGAAGCATTTGGGGCTAGCGAGCGGCATGGGCGGATCCCTAGACACGACGAACCCGCTGGGCGATATGATGGATTGGCCTGGCGGAATTTCACCGGCGGCGCCGCGCTGGTTTCAGGACCTCTTACGTCAGGCCGTGGCCTCGATTCTTCAGGCCACAGGGTGGCCGGCGAGTCATATCTGGGTTCGCGACAGCTCGGGCGAGAAGTTGATCTCGCTGGACGCTGGCGCTGATGCTGCACCCGGTCGCTTCGCGGCCTGGGATGCGGCGCAAAACTCGCACGCGTACGCCGAGGGAATCGGTCTGGCTGGCGCTGCCTGGAAATCGCGAGGGCTCATTTCGACCCACGACACCTGTGCCGGGCTCAATGGCGATACGCCGGACGAGGCGCCGGGCTGGGCCGTGGCATTTCCGATCCTGTGCAACGAGCAGGCCGTGGCGGTCGTGGCCTTGCTGCACGCCGACAAGCAGGTCGACGACGCACCGCTGGTGGCGTTGGCCGGCTGCCTGGCTCCGCTGTTGGGCCGATTGGCCGCCCAGTCGCAGCGCAGCGCCGACCGCATGCGGTTGACAGCGCTGGTCGAGGCTTCTGATGACGCCATCATCGCCACGGACCCGGTGGGCACGATTCTCAGTTGGAATACGGGTGCGGAACGACTGTATGGTTACACACGCGATGAGGCCATCGGCAGTTCGCTGGAGATGATTGTTCCGCCCGAGCTGCGCAGCACCGCACCCGTGTTGCGCACCGTGCTGCGCGAGGCCCGGCGGCTGGAGCAGTTCGAAACGGTCCGCCGACGCAAGAACGGTCAGTTCGTCGACGTCTCGATCACGGCCGCACCGATCCTGGACCGGACGGGTCGCGTGGCGGGCGCTTCGACCATCGAACGCGACGTCACCCATAGCAAGCGCGTCGAGACCGAGCGGCTGCGAGCCCTCTCGAGCGCAGAAAGCGCCAATCGCGCCAAGAGCGAGTTTCTGGCCAATGTCAGCCATGAACTCCGCACGCCGATGAACGCCATTCTCGGCATGATCGAGCTTTCGCTGGGAGAGGATCTGCCTGCCACGGTACTCGACTATCTGGACACTGCCCACGACTCGGCCCAAGTGCTGCTGTTCTTGCTCAATGACCTCTTGGACTTCTCGCGCAACGAGGCGGGCGCCTTCGAGCTCGAGCCGTCGCCGCTCAAAGTTCGCCGGACGTTCGACCAATCGATGCGCACGCTCTCTTTGCGAGCGCATGAGAAAGGGCTGGAGCTTTTGTGCCGCATCTCGCCCGACGTACCCGATCAGCTGATTGGCGACTCCCGCCGCATCCAGCAGATCGTGATGAACCTGGGGGGCAACGCGATCAAGTTTACCGATGTTGGCGAGGTCGTGGTCGAGGTCGCGTTGGTATCGGAAGACGCCGAATCGGTCGAGCTGCAATTGACAGTCACGGATACGGGCATCGGCATCTCGGCAGAAGACCAGCAGCGAATCTTTGCCCCGTTTACCCAGGCCGACTCGTCCAGCACTCGCAAGTACTCGGGCGCCGGCCTGGGGCTGGCCATCGCCCGCGAGCTGGCAACGCGCATGCACGGGCGGCTCTGGGTCGAGAGCGAGCTGGACAAGGGCAGCCGTTTTTGCTGCACGATGCGTTTGGAGCGGCCGGCCCCCGGCAGCATTCGGAGTGCTGAGGGGGACGACCCCAGCGGGCTCGCGGGACAGCGGGTCCTGGTGATCGACGACAATCCCACGAATCGGACGCTGTTGGATGAAATGCTGAAGGGCTGGGGAGCGCTGCCGGTCGTTTGTTCAAGCGGGCGCGAGGCGCTGGAGATCCTGCGCGATGCGCCGAGCGACCGCTTCTCGCTCGTGATCGTCGATGCGATGATGCCCGAGATGGACGGTTTCATGTTCCTGGAAACTGCCGAGCGCCAGCAGGTCCTGCAAGGCTCCACTATCGTGATGTTGTCATCCGGCGGGCGGCAGATGCTGGAGCAGCGCAGCCGGCAACTCGATGTGGCAGTGCGGCTGGAAAAGCCGATTTCGCAGAAGGAACTGCGCGAGGCCATCTCTGACGCCCTGGGAGCGCCTGGCGAGGCGCGGCCAACGATCAAGAAGCTGCTGCCCGCCCCACGTTCGTATCGCATCCTGGTGGCCGAAGACACCCGCGCGAACCAGAAAGTCGTCAAGGCGATTCTTGGTCGTCGGGGGCACACCGTCGACATTGTCGAGAACGGCCGTGACGCGGTCGCACGTCTGCAGAGGGACGACTACGACGTCGTGGTCATGGACGCCCAGATGCCGACCATGAATGGTTTGCAGGCTACCGAGGCGATTCGCCACATCAACAACGCAGACCGGGCCGGGGTGCCGATCATCGCCATGACGGCCCATGCGATGCGCGAGGATCGCGAGCGATGTCTGGCCGCCGGAATGGACGACTACCTGCCGAAGCCGGTCGACGCCGCCGATCTGGTGCGGGTCGTCGAGATGTACGCCGACCGCTGGGTCACCGCTCGCAGCACTCACCAAATAAAACAACTAAAGCGCCCCGGTAGTGCCAGTGCCAGCCAGGGTACGCCCGCACTGAACTTGCAATCGGCGCTGGTGCGTCTGGGCGGCAGCGAGGAAATACTGCGGCAGCTCCTCGGGCTGGTCCGGTCGGATGCCGAGAACCTGATCGCCCGCGCCCGCAGTGCTTTGGACCTCGGCGATCTGAAAGATGTCGGCCTGGCCGCGCACAATTTGCGGGGCGCAGCGCTGAACCTGGACGCGACCCCCACGGTCGATGCCGCCAAGGTCTTGGAGCTGGCTGCCGACCGAGGGGACGAGAGTGCGGCCCGCGAGGCACTGGCGACCCTGGAAACTGTGGGCCGTGAACTGCTGGACGAACTCGATCGTCTGCGATCGAGCGGCGAGTGAGGCCAGGTTGCCGCGAATGGCCGAGTCGCCCTCGTAAGACCTCGCCACCCGCGCTCCCTCGGCCGCCTTCCCTTGCGCCCCGTTCGCCTTCACCCCAAAAAAATGGCTCGTTGGGGGAGGGTGAGTGGGCCCCCAACGAGCCGCGCACTCGGTCAACGTTACGCGGGTGTGTGTCGACCGAGCTGTTTCGCTATTTCAGACCCAGGCTCCGCACCCGACACGGCAAGCCACGGATGGGGAACCCTGCCGCGCCAGGGCGGAGCCACGACACCGCCTGATCGTCGCGTTACCGCGCCGGTCGCGCGGAAACCTCCTTGGCGCGCGCTTCGCGATAGTACTTGTCGATCTGATCGGTCCAGTGGGGATCGGCAAAGTTTGGCCAGTTAGACTGGTCGAACCCCGGCGAAGCTTCGAGCTTCTGCTTGGACGCGTTCAACACGAAGAACTGTTCGTCCTTGCCGTGGTCGAACTTCAGTTCGGTGTAGGGCACGGCAAACAGCTTGTCGCCGACGCCGAGCACGCCGCCGACGCTCAGAGCCGCATAGGCGATTTTGCCCGATCGCACGTCCAACACAAAGTCGTTGATCGTGCCGAGCTTTTCGCCCTCGGCATTGCGGACATTCATGCCGATCAGCTTGCTGGCGCGAAACGACGTCGCGACCAACACCTTATCGGCCGGGGCCACCGTCGCGGCGGTATTGCCGGCCGGCGGCGGGGCGCTCCAACTTGGCGCGGCCGAGCCGATCGCGGCCAGCCCGACGAACGATGCTGCGAGAAAACGTTTCATGATGTTGCTCCTCCTCGTGAAGTAAAGTATTTGTCCGCCACCCAAACGCTGGACGCGCGAACCTTTTCGATGCGGGTCGATTCGCTGGCGCTCGCGTGCCGCCAACCGATCACGGTCGCGACGAGCCAACGGTTCCTCCTGCACGTCCTCATGCACGATGTATGCCATCGGCGCGCGACTCGCAAAATCTGCGGACATCGTCGCGGCGGCCGTGCTTCTTGATGGGAGCGGGCTTGGCTCAAGTTGGTCGAGCCTGAACCAGGTAGAGGCCAGCTGGACGGAGTTAAGGCAGGCCCGCTGTTTACTGCGATTTCTGCAGTGTTTGTGCGGGTAAATCGCGAATGGCCCCCTTTGGCATCGCATCTGCATTAGTCCCCTCTCGCACCTGGACTGAGCCAAATGGGTCACGCGACCGCAGGGGGCAGCGCAGGCCAGGAGAACAGTGAGGCAAATCATGCGTATCGAAACCGGACTGCTGATGATTCTGCTGGCGTGCAACTGGGGTTTATCGGGCAGCGGCGCGGAGTTGCCGAAGGCGACCCACGTTGTTGAACCGACCGTGCTAACCACGCCCGCCGAATTGGAGGGGTTGAGGTTGTCGATGGTCGACGAGAAACTGGCCCTGAGTCTGGCAGTCGAAGCGCATGTGCAAATCGAGCTGTTGCAGTTTGCCGTGGCCGAGCTGGACAATGCCGCGCTAAGAAACCTGGCGGAAAATCGATTGGCGTTGCATCGCGGATTGTTTGTCGCCTTGGATGACCTGACCGCTGGCCGTGCGGCGAGCATGCTGAACGCTGCGGCTGCCAGCGATGCGACCACTTCGGATGCACCGCCGGCGGAGACCAAGACCGCTGAAACCGATTCCGCCGACAAGCGAACGGATGATAAGCAATTGGCCGCCGCAAGTTCTTCTGTCAGGAAGTCCGGCAAAGGAGCCAAGCGCGGCGGACTGAAGGCCGCGGTGGCCAACGCCACAAATGCCGCCATCTTGCGGGTGCGGTTGGACGTGGCCGGCGAGTATGCCGACCTCCTACGGAGTGAACTCGAGTCCGAGGAGTCCGCAGAGTTTGATCGCGCCTATTCCACCTTGGACGTCGTGAACCAGATGCAGGTCCTGGCGCTGCTGCGGGTTTTCGAGCGGCAGGCCTCCGAGGACTTCGCCGCGATCATTCATCGGGCAACGACCCTGGCCGAAACACAACTGGACCAGGCGCGAGAACTGGCCCAGGACAGCGACCAGTCGCCGGTGGATCCGATGGTGGCGGTAAGTCAAAAGTAGCACGCCCGGACCTATCAGCCCTGATTCTTGATTGAGGGCGTTCGCTCGGGCACTGGCAGCGTGGCAAAGAGCTGCACCAGCGATTCCATGCTGACCGGTTTGACCAGATGATGCACGAAGCCGGCGGCCCGCGTGCGCTCGCGGTCGGCCGCAGTGCCGTAGCCGGTCAAGGCAACGAGCACTGTGTGCTGCAGCGAAGGTTCTTGTCGTAGCCGTCCCGCCAGCTCGTAACCGTCCATTTCGGCCATCGCGATATCCGAGATCACGACGTCGGGCTGCTCGGCTCGGGCGACTTCCAGGGCTTGCAGACCGCTGTTGGCGGTCGAGACACGATTCCCGAGCACTTCCAACAGTCGGCTGAGGATATAGGCCGAGTCGCGGGTGTCGTCGACCACCAGGAAATGTCGGGTGGTCACTGGGGCTCGCTGCAAGGCCGGAGCACTCTCGGGCAATGCGGGCGGCGACGCGTGGACGGCCAGCGGCAGTCGCACCGTGAACCGGCTGCCTTGGCCGATGCCCTCGCTCGAGGCCGTGATCTGACCGCCGTGCATCTCGACCAGGCTCCGCGCCAGCGCCAAACCGATGCCCAGGCCGCCGTGAGGCAGCGATGAGGGGCTGTCGAGCTGCGTAAATTTCTCAAAGATTCGCGGCAGCATGTCGCTGGGGATGCCATTGCCGTTGTCGCGGACTTCGACCAGCGCGGTGCCCACCTCGACCGAGGCCGACAGCCAGATCTGGCCGCCCGGCGGGGTGTACTTGGCGGCGTTGTTCAGCAGGTTCGAAAAAACCTGAGCCAGCCGCATCGGATCGGCCTCGACTGTCACGGGGTTGGGCGGCAGCGAGATTGCCAACTGGTGACCTCCGAAATCGATCATCGGGCGGCTGGTCTCGATGGCACTGCGGATCACGGAAGCCAGCTCCACCAGTTCGGTGCGCAGCTCGATTTTTCCCTGCGTGATGCGCGAGACCTCTAGCAGATCGTCCACCAGGCGGACGAGGTGGTTGGTCTGTCGCTCCATGACCTCGCGGATTTTGGCCACGGCCGGGTCAAGGTCTTGGGCCAGCCCGAGAATATGCAGCGAGTTGCAGATGGGCGCCAATGGATTTCGCAGCTCGTGGGCTAGCGTTGCCAGGAAGTCGTCCTTGCGGCGGTCGGCGTCGCGCAATGCCTCTTCGGCCTCGCGTTGGGCCGTGACGTCGGTATTCGTGCCGAACCAGCGCAGCACGTTGCCCGCCTCGTCGCGGATAGGAATTGCCCGGGAGAGAAACCAGCGATATGTGCCGTCTCGGCCGCGCAAAGGAAAGGTATCTTCCCAAACCTGCCCGTCGCGGATGAACTGCCCGAACTTTTCGGTCACGCGTTCGAGGTGGTCCGGATGGTGCACCTGCCGCCAGCCCCAGCCCCGCACTTGTTCCAGCGTCGTGCCCGTGTAATCAAACCAGCGCTTGTTGTACCAGAACAGGTCGCCGTCGGGGCTGGCCATCCAGGCCAATTGGGCGATGTTGTCGGCCAGCGTGTGGAACCGCTCTTCGCTTTCCCAGAGCGCCTCGCTGGTGCGCTTGCGGATCGTGACGTCGCGCGCCACCTTGGAAGCGCCCACGATGCGGCCGCGCCGATCGCGCACTGGCGACACGGTCAGCGAGATATCGATTAACTCGCCGTCCTTGCGCATCCGCACGGTTTCCAGGTGATCGACGGACTCGCCGCGGCGAATCCTGGCCAGCAGCTGACGTTCCTCGGGCAGCCGTTCGGACGGAATGATCATCGTGATCGAACGACCCAGGGCCTCGTCGGCCGTGTAACCAAAAATGCGTTCGGCCCCTTTGTTCCAGGACGTGATGATGCCTTCGAGCGTCTTGCTGACGATGGCATCGTCGGACGACTTGACAATGGCCGCCAACAGCTCGCGCGCGTCGTCGACCTCGTGGCGGTCCGTGACGTCGACCAGCAGATTCACGGCGCCGGTGATCTCGCCCTGTTCGTCACGGATCGGACTTGCGTGAGCCAGTGCGGTCACGCGGCCGCCGTCCGGACGCTGTATCACAAACTCGCAGCCGTCGTATTCCTCGCCGGTGCGCAGCGTTTCGGCCATCCAGCACTGGTCGTGGCGGATCGGCGTGCCGTCAACGGCGAACAGTTTGCTCGAGCCGCAGTAGCGATTTTCCGGCGAGTTCAACTGCGGTTCGCGTCCCCACAGCTCGGCGGCGCGGCGATTGAAATAGGTGATCAGTCCCTGCCGATCGCAGGTGTATGCCGCCAGGGGCAGCGCGGCCAGCATGTGCCGCAGTTGCGATTCGGCGGCCGACACTCCGCGATCGTCACCGGAAGAAGCTGGCGTCATCGAGTCCTCGAATGGCTGCGGCGCAAAAAAACGCGCGTCTAAATGCGGCTCGACGTCGAGTGTCAATTCACGTCGATGCCCGCGGGCGGAAGCGCAAGCCGTAGCCGTGAATTGTACCTCATTCGCGCCTTTCAAGCATCGATCGGCCGCCTGAATTGCTGCGTCCTTTCAGGCCCTGGCGAGCGGGCGGTCTGCAGCCGCCGCTGCCGTGGTTGAGCCGCGGTCGCCGGTCCGTATCGAGCGCGATCAGCCTGGTCGCAAACAGCACAGTTTTGTTGCCCGCGGCGACGCGTACCCTTAGCAATGCCGATGGCATATCTTGTGCAGGCGTTACGAGTGGGAGCCGGGGCGACGCCCTGGTCACATAGCCTCAGGATTCTGCAGCAGGCGGTGGGTCGCCTGTAGTCCTTCAAAATCGCCAGGAGCCAGCATCATGCCACGCGGAGAAAAGAGTAAGTATTCGGACAAACAGAAACGGCAGGCCGAGCACATCGAGGAAGGCTACGAGGAGCGGGGACTCGGCGAACGTGAGGCCGAGCGACGGGCCTGGGCCACGGTCAACAAGATGACCGGCGGCGGCAAAAAGCCCGGCGGGTCGGGCCGCGGCAAGAA
>Ga0163150_10004353_pt1 | contig 18989 bp, 21 predicted proteins | sample OliLakLV19P2IB_FD_148628 | JGI IMG/M metagenome (GOLD analysis project Ga0163150, IMG submission 148628) | Freshwater microbial mat bacterial communities from Lake Vanda, McMurdo Dry Valleys, Antarctica - Oligotrophic Lake LV.19.P2.IB | ecosystem: Environmental > Aquatic > Freshwater > Lake >...
CCACCCCCCACTTCCTGCGCCCTGCTCCCCACCCCCTGCCGCCCATTGCCTATCGCCTGTACCTACACCGCCCGCCGATTGAACAGCAACCCCAGCGCATGAGGGATCGCTCGCAGCCGTGACCACCAGGTCGGTCCGAAGGCGAGCTGGAGAAACGCATCGCGTGCCGGGAGGCTCTCGGCCGCGTAGCCGAACCACCACGGCTTCCGCATGCTGTCCAGCCAGTCGCTCATCACGACCTTCGGTCGGACCATCTCGCGCAGTCCCATCACCCCGTGGGTCCGCCCAAGCCCGGACGCCTTGTCGCCGCCATGCGGAATCTCTGCGGCGCCGACGTGGGCGGTCGCGTCGTTGATGAGAATCACTCCTCCGGCGATGCGGCGGGCCAGCGCCACGCCGCGGGCGCGGTCACCGGTCCAGATGCTGCCGGAGAGGGCGAACGCGGAGTCGTTGGCCAGTCGCAGGGCATCTTCCGCGTCGCGCGCCGCCACCACCGGCAGGATCGGTCCGAACACTTCCTCCCGCCACAGCGCCGAGTCAGGCGGAACGTCGGTGACGACGGTGGGCTCGAAGAAGTTCTCGCCCAGCTCCGGTCGCCTGCGGCCGCCGCAGCGTATCCTGGCGCCCCGTGCCACGGCCTCCGCGAGTTGGCGTTCGAGTTCCGCGAGCTGCGAAGGGCGGATCATGGGTCCCACGTCGGTGCCGGGTGAGAGCCCCGGCCCGAGGCGCAATCGCTGCGCCTTCTCGACCAGCAGGGAAACGAATCGGTCATGCACGCCCTGCTCGACGATCACTCGCTTGGCGGCGACGCAGGTCTGCCCCCCGTTGGTGAAGCGGGCCCAGATCGCTCCACTCGCTGCCCGCGCAAGATCCGCATCGGCGAGCACGATGAATGGGTCGCTTCCGCCCAGTTCCAGGTTGACCGGGATCAGCCGTGCCGCGGCCTCCTGGGCGACTCGCGTACCGGTACGCACGCTGCCAGTGAAAAAGATCTTGTCGGGGCGAGCCTCTATCAGCGCCGCTCCCGTCGCCCCGCCACCGGCCACGATTTGGCACAGCGCCGGCGGCACACCGGCCCGGTGCAGCAGCTCGACGCCGGCCAGTGCCACCTGGGTGGTGAACTCGCTCGGCTTGAGCAGCACGGCGTTGCCGGCCAGCAGCGCCGGGATGACATCGCCGAAGGGGAGCAGGAGCGGATAATTCCACGGCGCGATCACCCCAATCACTCCGAGCGGCTCCCAGTGCATGCGGGCGTGGCGGCCGAAAAACGCGAGGTTGCCCAGCCGAATACGCTCGGGCCGCAGGACAGCGGCTCCCGCTACGGTGAAATATCGGGCCAGGTCCAAGGTGACCGCGACGTCGGTGAGCAGCGCTTCGGCGAGGGGCTTGCCGGCCTCGCGGCTGATCAGCTCCGCCATCCGACTCCGCTCGGCGAAGAGCAGCTGCTGGAACCGGCGCAGCACCGCCCGGCGATGCGGGAAGGCCGTCAGGGCCCAGGCAGCCTGCGCCTCCCGCGCACCGGCCATCGCGTGCTGGATATCGGCCGACGTCGCGGTCGTGACGGTGGCAAAGGCGAGACCGGTGGCCGGATCCAGGGAGGGGAGCGTGGTCGACATGGGGTGAAAGGTAGAGGGTGAACTGCCCGAGCCCAGTCCGGTCAGTTTTTCTGGGCGGCCCTTTCAATTCCGAGGATTGTACCGTAGTTTATTCTCTGTCCTTAACATCAGATGAGAATGCTTCTCACAGTAGCGACCACCCTCCTCGCACTCGCCGCCGCACGCCCGATGGTGCTGCCGCAGGACGACCAGGCACCAACGGTTCGCCGGATCGCGGCCACGGCCGCGCTCGCAGCGCAGGAGTATGGTATCGGGGTCAGCGGGGGCAAGATCGTCGCCGCCGGCGAGGTCGCGGAAGCGCGCCTCTTCCTGACTGAAGCCCGGCGCTCGGCGGGGCTGCTGCCGCTGGATGCAGGCCGCGGAGCCACCGCCGATATCGACCGACTCATCGCGCTGGTGGATCGCACCGCGTCGCCCGATTCCGTTGCACACTACGCCCGCCTGCTGGGGCAGACCCTCGCGACTCGTTTCTCCGTATCCCTCGATGACATCCCCGCCATCACGCCGACGCTGGCTCGCGGCGCAGAGATCTACCAGACCGAGTGTGCCAGCTGCCATGGTCTGATGGGGCGCGGCGATGGCTCGGCTGGCGTCGGACTGTCACCCGTCCCCGCTGACCTGACGGACTACCGCGGCCTCGCGGAACGGAATCCGCTCGATTTCTATCGCCGAGTCACGATCGGTGTTGCGGGAACGGCGATGCCGGCGTACGAAAGTCGTCTGTCGGCGGAGGATCGCTGGGCGGTCGCGGTGTATGCCTCGACCCTCCGTCTTCCCGCCGCCCAGGGCGAGGTGCCACCTGGACTGCGGGAATTCGCGACGAGCGCCCGGATGAGCGATGTCGCCCTAGTTGGCGCGCTCCTGCCCGGTGCCGATCCGCTCTCTCCCGAGGCCCGCGTCCGGGTCGCGGCGATCCGGACCTTCGGCACCGCGGCGCCGTTGTCGGAGGCCAGTGGGCTGGTCTTCACGCTGGTGCGGAATCGGCTGGATTCGGCGCTCGCGCAGGCTGCCGCAGGTCAGGCGACCCAGGCGAGCACGACGGCATTTGATGCCTACATGGCCTTCGAGCAGGTCGAGCGGACGGTACGGGCCAAGAACCCGGCCCTTGCCAACGGTCTCGAGGCGGGATTCGCAGCCCTCCGCACCCGCGCCGCTGGCGGTGCCACGCGGGAGGAGCTTCAGGCCATCCGCCTCTCGCTGCTGGCGGATCTCGAGAATGCCGAGCGGACGATCACCGACCGGCTCTCGCCCTTCAACCTCTTCCTGCAGTCGTTCGTGCTGCTGCTGCGCGAGGGCCTCGAGGCGATTCTCGTGGTCGGCGCCCTCATGGCGTTTCTGATGAAGACCGGTGCGGGGCATCGTCGGCGGGACCTGCACGTCGGCGTCGGCGCCGCGATCGGTGCCAGTCTGCTCACGGCGCTGCTGCTCGAGACGATTCTCAACGTGAGCCTGGCCCGTCAGGAGGCGCTGGAAGGCGGCGTCATGCTGGTTGCCACCGCCATGCTGTTCTACGTGAGTTACTGGCTGCTCTCCAAAATGGAAGTTGCCAAGTGGAACCGGTTTGTGAAGGGGAAGGTGCAGGAGGCGGTCACGAGCGGTTCCGCCCTCGCGCTGGCCTCGGTCGCATTCCTCGCGGTGTACCGTGAAGGCTTCGAGACAGTCCTGTTCTACAAGGCGCTCTTCCTGGCCAGCAGCGGTTCAGTCCTCCCCGTGTTTCTCGGGATGGTGGCGGGCGGCGTTTCCCTCGCGCTGGTCTACCTCCTGATCAATCGCTTTGGTGTGAAGATCCCGCTCAAGCCATTCTTCGGCTTTACCAGCGCTTTCCTCTATTACATGGCCTTTGTCTTCGCAGGGAAGGGCGTCGCCGAGCTGCAGGAGGGTGGGCTGATCAACACGACGGTGCTGAGCTGGGCCCCGCGCATTCCCGCCCTGGGGATCTATCCCACGGCCGAGTCGCTTGCCCTGCAGGCATTGCTCCTCCTGCTTCTGGCCGTGGGCCTCGTCTGGACCTTCCTCATCGAGCCACGCCGGCTGCGTGTCTCGAGTGAGCTGGCATCCGAGGCCGACAGCGGAACGTCGCGCCGAGCCGCGGGGCCGCAGGCGGCAACGCAGCCGGTGCCGCGCAGCGGGCCGACATTCCCTTCCAGAGTTGAGAACGATGTGCTGCGTTCCCTCGACCGAATGGATGCGGATCTCGCCGCGTTGCGGGCCGAGGTGGAGCGACTGAAGGGGATGCTCACCCGAACGGGCTCGGGCCGGCGGACGGGCGACTGACCTGACCAGCGGGACGGCTGGCCCAGGTGGAACAACCAAGGCCCGCCGATGTCGGCGGGCCTTGGCTCTTCCTGTGGGGTGGCAGATCGCCCCCTGAGTTGTTGTCGGAACGAACAGAAGTGCCCGCTCCACTCTTCTTCGACCTGCCACTTCGGGTGCGGGGCGCGGCAGCCGCGCGTTCCGCTTGGAAAGGTGGCAGGCCGCCCCCTGAGTTGTTGTCGGAAACAGACGGTGTGTCTATTCCCACTCTTCTTCGGCCTGTCACTTTTTGATTGGCATCGGATGGATGCCGCTGGCCGAGCGGAGAGCAGGTGGTGTGCCATAGATCACAATTTACTAACTTGCTGCAGTAGAATAACTTGAGAAAATATGCGGCCCCGATGGTCGGCAGAAATTTCCGCCTGCGGCAAGAAGTGCCGGAATAATATTCCGGCAACAGCAGACTAGGCCCGCTCGGCGGGGGTTGAACGGGTGAGGTACGCTCCGGGGGCAAGATCGGAACCGCGCGCGAACCGGGTCGTGACCAGTGTACCGACGACCACAAGGATCAGGCTCATGATCTGGGCGATCGTCAGTGGACCGAAGAAGCGGTCGTCCTTGGCCCGGAAGATCTCGATGAGGAAGCGTTCGGCGCCGGCGCAGAGCAGGTAGATCCCGAAGATCCATCCGATCGGTCGGGCCTTTAGCCTGAGGCGCCAGAGCAGGGCGAAGGCGGCCAGCATCAGTACCACTTCATACAGCTGGGTCGGGTGAACGGCGAGGACGGTCGCGGGGTCGACGCCGGCCGGCACCGGAATGCCGAACTGCTGCTGCAGGTTGGCGGCGGTAGACGGCGGCAGGCCCTGGGGAAACTTGACGGCCCACGGCACGGTCGTGGGTCGGCCGTAGTCATCGTTGACGATGAAGCAGCCGATCCGTCCGAGCGCATAGGCCGCGGCCAGCGCTGGTGCGGCGAGATGGGCGGTCCAGGCGGTGGGAACCTTGAGCCTGATGCCGTTGATCACGACGGCGAGGAATCCACCGAGGAATCCGCCGTACCAGACCAGCCCGCCGCGGGAGAAGAGGCTGCTTTCGGGGTGCAGCACCCAGTACCAGAGCTTGGCGCCGAGCACACCGCCGATGACCGCGGCCACCGTCATATCGGCGGCGTATTCCTCGTACAGTCCCCGCCGCCTCAACTCGAGTGTGATCAGCCAGCCGCCAACCAGAAACCCCACCATCATCATGATGCCATAGCCGGTGATGTCGACCGAGCGACCGCCGAACAGCGGGATGGTCCAACTCAGGGGATAGATGTTCATCGAGTGAGGCTCGGCAGGGGGAAGGCCGTGACCAGGCCGGGAAAAGGGAGGCCGGCGTCCGGCTGGAGGTCCAGTCCGTGCTGCTCGCCGCGCTGGAGATGAAAGAGTCCGGCTGCGCCGATCATTGCGGCGTTGTCGGTGTTGAGCCGGTTTGAGGCGACGGCCACACGCACCTCCGATCCGACCGCGGCCTCCACCGCATTCCGGAGCGCGGTGTTGCAGGCGACGCCGCCGGCCAGGACGACGGTCGGGTACCCAAGCAGCTCGCGGGCGGCGGCAACCTTGGCGGCAAGGACCGCCACGGCAGCGTCCTGAAAGCCGCGGGCCAGGTCGGCGCGGTCGCGTTCGAGATCGTCGCTGGCGCGCACCGCGCGCAGCAGCGCGGTCTTGAGGCCGCTGAAGGAAAAGGCGAAGCGATCGGGTCCATCATCCGACAGCGTATTGAGCATGGGGCGGGGAAAGCTGAACCGTCCCGCTGTGCCGGTGAGGGCCAGCCGCTCGATCATCGCGCCAGCGGGGTATTCGAGGCCGAGCAGCGTGCCCACCTTGTCGAAGGCCTCGCCGGCGGCGTCGTCGCGGGTGGTGCCCAGCAGGCGGTACTCGCCCCAGGCCGGGACATCGAGCAGCAGAGTGTGGCCGCCGCTGACGAGAAGTGCCACGAACGGCGGTCCAAGGTCCGGCTGTTCCAGCGGCGCGGCAAAGAGATGGCCCTCCAGATGATGCACGCCGATGAGTGGCACCGCGAGGCGGAAGGCGAGAGTCTTGCCATACATCAGGCCGACAAGCAGCGCCCCCACGAGTCCAGGGCCTGCCGTCACGGCGATCGCCTCGACCTCTTCCAGCGAGATGCCAGCTTCGGCGAGTGCCTGATCCACCACCGGGCCAATCGTGGTGAGATGGGCCCGGCTCGCCAGTTCGGGGACGACGCCACCGAAAATGCGATGAACATCCTGCGACAGGATGACGCAAGAACGGAGTGTCGCCCCATCCGCGGTCCCGACCAGGACGGCGGCGGAGGTTTCATCGCAGGAGGTCTCGATGGCGAGGAGTGTCTTCGGCATGTGCGGGAGCGGCGGGGTCAGGGCGACGGCTGGACGAGTGAATCGGTGACGGCGGAATCCGCTTGTACCACGGTGCCGACCACGACCGAGGTATCGCCCATCAGCCGCCGGATCAGGGCGACATTCACCGGGGCGAACCAGTCCTGCGCCCCGATGACCCGCTTCATGATGATACCGGTGGTGTCGACCAGAAAACTCTCCGGGACGCCGGTGGTCTGGTAGACCTGCTGGATGCCACCGCCGCGGTCCTGCAGGATGTCGAAGGTCAGTTTGAGGTCACTCGCGAAGGCCCGCACCACATCGGGGCCTTCCTCGTCGATGCTGACCGCGGCGATGCGGAAGCCCTGCGGCCCGAGCGAGTCGAACAGTCGCTGCATGGCGGGCATCTCGACCTTGCAGGGCACGCACCAGGTCGCCCAGATGTTGACCAGGGTGACATGTCCCCGATAGTGCGCGCGCAGGGAGATCGAGTCGTCGGTCTCGACGTCGACCACGCGGTAATCGGGGGCCCTGGCCCCCACGGCAACGGCTTCGGTGTCGGGGGCGTACCAGATCAGCGCGGCGCCACCGAGGCCAAGCCCTCCCAGTATCGCTCCGACGAAGCCCCACTGACGAGCCATGCGCTCACGCCCTTTCCACGCAGCGACGCACCAGGTCGCGGACCGCGCCCGCCACGTCAGGTGCACCGAAGACCGAGGTACCAGCCACAAAGGTGTCCGCTCCCGCGCGCCACGCCGACACGATCGTCTCCGCCGTAATGCCGCCATCCACCTCCAGCGCCGCCGCTGACCGATGCCGATCCAGCAGCGCGCGCGCGCGCGCAATCTTGGCCGTGGCCGAGCCGAGGTATTTCTGGCCGCCGTAGCCCGGATTGACGCTCATGATAAGAAGGAGGTCGAGGTCGTCAACCACTTCCTCCACCAGGGCGAGCGGACTGGAGGGATTGAGCGCCAGCCCGGCCAGCATGCCGCGCTCCCGCACCGCCGCGAGGTGGCGCTGCACATGCACGGTTGCTTCCGGATGAAAGGTGAAGACCTGGACGCCGAGGTCGGCGTACTCGGCGAGGTAGCGTTCCGGCTCCACCACCATCAGGTGGACGTCGAGAGGAGCGTCGGTGATCTTCCGGAGGGCGCGGATCAGCGGCGCGCCGAAACTGAGGGTGGGCACGAATCGCCCATCCATCACGTCAACATGCAGCCACTCCGCCCCGCCGGCGAGCGCGCCCTGCACCTGCTCGCGCAGTTGGCCAAGGTCGGCGGCAAGCAGGCTTGGCGCGATACGAACGCTCATCAGTTTCCCTTCCGCGTCACAATCAGGTCCACTCGCCCGCCGCGGGACAGCAATGTGCCGCCCGAGGGTCGCTGGTCGATGACGAGGCCGCCCGGCTTGCCCGCGACGACCCGTCCCGCCGTGGCGCCGACGACGAGGCCGGCCAGTGCAATGCGGTCGCGCGCCTCCGAGAGTGGCAGGCCCACCACCGAGGGAACAGAAAGCTCGGCTGGTCCGGAGCTGACCACCAGTTCGATGGCGGTGCGCGCCGGGCGTCCGACACCCGAGCCCGGTCGGGTCTGAACCACGGAGCCGGGTTCCACCGAGGAGGGCACGGTATCGATCGAGCCGATGGCGAACCCCGCCGCCTGCAGGACCTTCTCGGCCAGCGCGCGGGGCAGACTGGCGAGATCGGGGACCGGGACATCCGGCGGGCCTTCGCTCACGATCAGGGTGACCTGGCTGTTCGGCGGCACGACGACGCCGGGCGGCGGATCCTGCCAGATCACCGATCCTTTCGGCGCCGTCGGATCGGTCCGCTGATCCTCGATCCGGAACCGCAGCCCGTGCGATTCGATCTGCTGTTTCGCCTCGGTCATCCCGACATCGATCAGTCGCGGCACCGCCAGGTCCTTGGACAGTAGTGGCGACGGAAAGAGCCACAGGAGGCTGATGAGGTACCCACTGACAAAGGCGCCGACGACGATGAGTATCTGCCGAATGGTCCGCTGGCCGGCGATGGTCTGCAGGAACGGCGCATGGGACGTGCCCGAGGTCCTGTGGGCGTCCATCAGGGCTGCCGCCGCAGGCGGGCCGCAAAGGCGCCGTCGACCCCGTCCCGCTGCGGCAGCAGCAGGAGATCCCCGGCTGGAGTGCGGAGCGCCTCCAGCACGCCAGGGGCGGGATCGCGATGGAACTCGGGATGGGTCATGAGGAACTGGTCCACCTGGGCTTCATTCTCCTCGGATTCGAGCGAACAGGTGGAGTAAACTAACCAGCCGCCGGGCCGGACCGCGGGGGCGAGCGCGTTCAGCAGGAAGGCCTGCCGCCGGACCACCTGGGCCAGCCCTTCCGGCGAGGTGCGCCATCGGGCATCGGGATGGCGGGCCAGCGTCCCGGTGCCGAGACAGGGGGCGTCAAGCAGCACGACATCGGCCTGCTGGATTGGCGGGGCCGAGGCGGAGGCGACGACGACATGTTCACGCCCGCTTCCGGCGCGGCGGATGTTCTCCTGGAGCCGAATGGCGCGTTCGGGTTTGAGCTCCCCCGCGAGCACGCAACGGGCGAGGCGACCGAGCGCGAGGGTCTTGCCCCCGGGGGCGGCACAGGCATCAAACACCAGGGATCCGGGGGGAACGGCGGCGAAACGAATCACCAGTGCCTGAGACGCGTCCTGCACGAAGAACGCACCCTCAGTGTAACCGGGCAGATCCACGGGGTGATGCCCCTCGACGACGAGACCGGCATCAAATGGTGCGCGCCGCACGCCGACACCACCGGTCCAGCAGCGGGTCTGCAGCTCCTCCAGCGTGTCGCGGGCGGGCTGGAGGATGAGGTGGGGCCGCTGATTGTTCCATTCGAGCAGTCCGGTCGTGCCCTCCACCCCGAAACGTGCCAGCCAGCGCTCCACCAGCCAGAGCGGATGGGAGTAGCGATCGGCCAGGTGCGGCCCCGGGTGCAGCTCGCGAGCGGGGGCGGCGGCGCGCCCGCCGACGCTCCGCAGGATCGCGTTGGTAAACCGGGCGGCGCTCTCCCCGATGACGATGCGGGCCAGCTCGACGGTGGTGTCGACCGCCGCATGAGCCGGCACCCGATCGAGGATGACGAGCTGGTAGGCGCCGATGCGGAGGATGTCGCGCAGGTCGTTGTCGACGGTGCTCCAGCCACGATGCACCAGTTGCTGCAGCCGGGCATCGAGCTCGTTGCGCTGGCGGAAGACGCCGGCCGCGAGCTCGTGCGCCAGCCGGCGGTCGGCCTCCGGGAGCGATGTCACCGCGGCGTTCAGCGCCAGGTCGAAGGCCTCGCCCTGCTGCACCGCCTTGAGAATCTGGAATGCCGCGAGGCGGGGGGCGACACCGGCGCCTGGCGCAGGGCGTGAGGCGGCGGGACGCCGGCCCGCGCCCGACCTCCCCTTGCCGGGGCTCCCGGTTGCTCCCCGCGGCCGATCGTTCACTCCAGCATGCCCCGGCCCGGACTCGACGGCACGGCGATTTCCCGCCGGGGCATCCGGCCAGCCTGCCAGGCAAGGCGCCCCGCGTCCACCGCGAGTCGCATCGCGGTTGCCATCGCCACGGCGTCGGCGGCCTCGGCGATGGCGGTGTTCATGAGGATACCGTCCACCCCCTGCTCCATCGTCAGGCAGGCGTCGCTGGCGGTGCCGACACCGGCGTCCACGATCACCGGCACGGTGAGTCGTCGCTTGATCGTGCGGATGCTGTACGGGTTGAGCAGTCCCAGGCCACTGCCGATCGGCGAGGCCAGTGGCATGACAGCGGCGGCTCCCGCTGCCTCCAGCCGCAGGGCGGTGATCAGGTCGTCGTTGGTGTAGGCCATGACCTTGAAGCCCTCGGCGGCGAGGGTTCGGGTCGCTTCGAGCAGGCCGGCGGTGTCCGGCAGGAGGGTCTCCCGGTCGCCGATCACCTCCAGCTTGATGAACGCGTTGAAGCCGGCTTCCCGCGCGAGCCGGGCATAGCGCACCGCCTCGTCGGCGGTGTAACAGCCGGCGGTGTTGGCCAGGAGAAAGTAGCGCTTGGGATCGAGGTGATAGAGCATCCCCTCCTCCCGGGTCCGGTCGAGATCCACCCGCCGCACCGCCACCGTGACCACATCCGCCCCCGAGGCCTCGATCGCGGCGATCATCTCGGCGTTGCTGCGGTACTTGCCGGTCCCGACCAGGAGCCGGGAGCGGAAGGTGTGGCCGCCGATGATCAGGGGGAGGTCAGTGTGGGACATGGTAGCGGTGGGGGGTAGGCGGTAGGGAGTAGGGAAACCAAGTTGGAAGAAACCTGTGGTCTGGGAGGGCAGGCGTCCCGCCTGCCCTCACCGGACCAGCTTGACAAGTACCCCTCGAATCAACCGGCCCTGTCGTGGGCAGGCGGGACGCCCGCCCCACCAAAGTATTCTGACGGATGACGAATGATGGCTAGCGTCTCCCACTCATCCCCCCCCCACGAAATGCACCAGCTCGATCACATCGCCCTCCTGCAGGGCGACGGCTTCAAGCCGGCCGCGGCGGACGATCTCGCGATTCCGTTCCACCACGACCATCCGGGCATCCAGGCCCAGGTGGGCGAGGAGGCCGGCGAGCGAGGCCGGGCCGGGGACGGTGCGGGTGGCACCATTCACCTGCAGGGTGAGGTCGGTCATGCCGCCTCGGCCCACGGTGCAAGGAGGGCGAGCGCGGCACGGTAGGGATCGGGTGCGTGCCAGAGTGCGCGGATTGTCGCCACGCCCCAGGCACCCGCGGCACACACTTCGGCCACCCGCTCGACCGTGATGCCACCGATGGCGACGACGGGCCGGCCAAGAGTGACGATGTCGCGCAGCAGCGTCAGGCCGCTGCCCGGTCGACCGGGATGACTCGCGGTCGGGTAGATGTTGCCGACGATCAGGAAGTCAGCCTCTGCGGCGGCGAGCGCTTCGTCCATGGAATGCACCGAGGCCCCGATCCACCCGCTCCAGCGTGCACTGAAGGCGCGGCGCACATCGGTGGGGGCGAGATCATCCTGCCCGAGTTGCACCCCCTGGGTGTCGAGCGCGAGGGCGAGATCGGCGCGGGCGTTCACGAACACCGCGGCTCCGGGCGGGCGGGCGAGTGCCTGGAGGCGCTGGGTCACGGCGGTGAGCTGGGCCCCGGTACCGGTGCGGTCTCGTGCATGCAGCGCCACCGCCGGGCCCGCGGCCGCGATGGCGGCGGCGCGCGCCGGGAAGTCCTCGAGCGCAAGGACGTCGTGGTCGGTCACGGCGTGCAACCGGGGCAGGGGCCTCATGCGAAGCACTGCCCCACCGTGACACCGCGGCCGTTCACCCAGCTGCTCACCGGCATCCGCTTCTTGCCGCTGGGCTGCACTTCGGACACTTCCAGCGCCCCCACGCCGGCGGCGACGGTGAGTGTCTCACCGGTGGCGAGCACGGTGCCGGGGTGTCCGGAGGCATTGGCGATGCGGCCACCGAAGAATTTCACCTCCAGCTCACCGGCCAGGGCCCAGGCGCCCGGCTCGGGATCGAAGGCGCGGGTGGTCCGGGCGAGTGTCGCGGCATCGCGGCTCCAGTCGAGCCGGGCGGTCTCGCGGCTGATCTTGGGCGCCCGGCTCGCCCGGCTGTGGTCCTGGGGCACGGCGAGGTGCTCACCCGCCGCCAGCAGTGTCAGCGTCTCGATGAGCGCCGCAGCGCCTAACTCGGCGAGCCGTTCGGTGAGTTCACCGCCGGTCTCGTCCGCGGCGACTTCGGTCTCGATCTGATGCAGCACCGGCCCGCTGTCGAGCCCGGCCTCCATCTGCATGATGCTCACGCCGGTCGTCTCGAGGCCGTTCAGGATGGCCCACGCGATCGGGGCCGCACCACGGAGCGCGGGCAGCAGCGAGGCGTGCAGGTTCAGCATGCCGAGCCGCGGGATGGCGAGGATGTCGGGCTTGAGGATGTGGCCGTAGGCCACCACGATGGCCAGATCGGCGTTGAGCCCGGCGAGCTCGGCGGCAAAGGCGCCGATGGGGCGGTCGGGCTGAAGGACCGGCAGGTCCTCCTCGAGGGCGACCAGCTTGACCGGGGGCGGCACGAGGCTGGTGCGGGAGCGGCCCTGCGGCCGGTCGGGCTGGGTGACGACAGCCGCCACATCAAAGCCTTCTTCGAGGAGGGCGCGGAGCGATGGCACCGCGAAGGCCGGGGTCCCGAAGAAGACCAGGCGCATCAGGACGACACGTCGGAGCCCTGGCGGAGCGGCCGGATGTACCCGGGATCGTCGGCGTGATCCTTCTTCCACTTGCCGATGAGCCGCTTGCGCTTGAGCAGGCTGAGGTGATCGATGAAGAGAATTCCGTCGATATGGTCGATCTCGTGCTGCACCGCCCGGGCGGACAGCCCGTCGAGCACCCGGCGGTAGGGCTGGCCGTGATAGTCGATGGCCTCCAGCACCACATGATCGGGCCGGGTGACGTCGGCAAAGACCTCGGGGATCGAGAGGCAGCCCTCTTCCCCGGTCTCCCGGCCCGCGGTGTCAAGGATCTGCGGGTTGATGAGCACGAGTTTCTCGCCCTCCGCGTCGATCACGGCGATCCGACGGGCCACCCCGACCTGATTGGCGGCGAGCCCGATCCCCTTGGCGGCGTACATGGTCTCGAACAGGTCCTCGACGAAGCGGCGGACCTCATCATCCACGACGGCCACCCTGGGCCCGGCTTCCCGCAGCACGGGCGAGCCGAACAGGTGGAGGTCGAGAATCGTCACACCGTCGCTCCCGGCGCGGACTGGGCGCCGACCTTCACGATGCGGGCCCGGTCGACCACCAGCGTCGAGCTGCCGGATTCGATCGTGATGCGGTCCTCCTTGAGTTCCTTGACCCGGCCGATGATGCCGCCGACGGTGACGATGTCATCGCCCTTCTTGAGCGCCTTGAGCAGTTCCTCGTGCTTCTTCCGCGCCTGCTGCTGCGGCCGCAGGATGAGGAAGTAGAAGACCAGCGCAATCGCGCCGACCTGGAAGAGCAGCATGGTGAGCCCGGATGCCGGGCTGTCGGTCGGGGCCATCAGGGCCAGCAGGGACAGAGTCACGGTGCTCCTCGTGGGTGATATCGCTCCCGCCAGTCATGGTGGAAGCGGTCGAAACGGTCTTCCAGGATGGCGACTCGGGCCTGTTCCCCGAGCTGGATCAGGAAGCGGATATTGTGGATCGAGACCAGCCTCAGCCCCAGCATCTCCTCGGCCATGAACAGGTGCCGGAGGTAGCCACGGGAGAATCGCTGGCAGGTCTCGCAGTCGCAGTCAGCGTCGAGCGGCGCCTCACTGAGGCGATGCGGCGCAGCACGGATGTTCACCTTGCCCGTACTGGTCCAGGCACTGCCATGGCGCCCGTTCCGGGTCGGGGCGACGCAGTCGAACAGGTCCACCCCGCGCGCGATCCCTTCCAGCAGATCATCCGGAAAACCGACGCCCATAAGATAACGGGGCACGTCCGTTGGGAGCGCCGGATTGAGGCCTTCGAGGACCCGGTGCATGACCGGCTTCGGCTCCCCGACCGACAGCCCGCCGATGGCGATCCCGGTCCACGGCCCGAGAGCCAGGACCCCCTCGATGGACCGCTGGCGAAGGTCGTCATGGGTGCCACCCTGGATGATGGGCCAGAGGGTTTGAACCGAGCCGTCAGCCGTCAGCCGTCGGCCGTCAGGCAGATCGCTGATGGCTGAGGGCTGATGGCTGTCAGCCAACTCGGCGTGTCTCCGCTTACACCGGTCCAGCCACCGCAGCGTCCGCTCCAGTCCCTCCTCCGCCAGTTCGCGCGAGGCCTGCCCCGGCACCACATGATCGAACGCCATCGCGATGTCGGCGCCCAGCGCCCACTGGATCTCCATGGCCGATTCGGGGGTGATCGTGCGACGGGAACCATCGAGATGACTGACGAACTCGACCCCTTCCTCGGCGATCTTGCGCAGCCCTTCCAGCGAGAACACCTGGAAGCCACCGGAATCGGTGAGCATCGGCCGGTCCCAGGTGGAGAAACGGTGCAGTCCACCGAGGGCCTGGACGACGGCCTCGCCGGGGCGCAGATGGAGATGGTAGGTGTTGCCGAGGATGATCTGGGCGCCGGCGCGGCGTACCTCCGCCGGGTGCAGCCCGCGCACCGTGCCGTGAGTGCCCACGGGCATGAACGCCGGTGTCTCGACCGTGCCGTGCGGCAGGGTCAGGGTGCCGGCGCGGGCCAGGCCATCGGTGGCGTGCAGCTGGAACGAGAACATGGGCGGGGGAAGGTAAGGCCGTCAGCCGTCGGCCGTCAGCCGGGGGAGAAAGCCGTTGGCCGTTGGCCATTAGCCGTTGGCAACTGCCATGTCCTTTACCCGGCGCCGAGCCGGATGGTCAATGCTTCCAGCCAATGGCCAACGGCCGATGGCTAACGGCTAGATCACCACCATCGCATCCCCGTACGAATAGAACCGGTACTCCGACGCCACGGCATGGCGATATGCCGCCATGATCCGTTGGTGGCCGCCGAACGCCGCGACCAGCATGAGTAACGTGGAGCGGGGCAGGTGGAAGTTGGTGATCAGCCGGTCCACCACCTGGAAGTGAAATCCGGGAGTGATGAGCAGGCGGGTCTCCGCCCGGCCGGCGCGCACGGTGCCATCCGGCAGCGCGGCGCTCTCCAGGCTCCGCACCACCGTCGTGCCCACCGCCCACAGCCTGCCGCCACGCGCCCGCAGCGCCGTGATCGCCTCCGCGGCCGCCACCGGGATGTCGTACCACTCCGGGTGCATCGGGTGCACCGAGGGATCGTCGACCTCCACCGGTTTGAAGGTGCCCGGTCCCACTTCGAGGTCGATCCGGGCGATCTCCACGCCGTTGCGTTCGAGCGCCGCGAGCAGCTCCGGGGTGAAGTGCAGTCCCGCCGTCGGTGCCGCGACGCTGCCTTCGCGCTCGGCGTAGACGGTCTGGTAGCGGCGCTCATCCTCCGCCGTGGGGGCGCGGTCGATGTACGGCGGCAACGGCAGCAGACCGCTCTCCCGCATCGCCGCCTCCGCGGTGATGCCGATGAACCGCACCTCGCGGTAGACATCCTCCAGCACGGCGACCGTCTCGATGAAGGCCCCGGGACCGATCTGGACCCGCTTCCCGGCCCGCAGCGCGCTGCCGGGCTTGCCGAACGCGATCCAGTGTCCGTTCGGCGCCGGGTACAGCAGCAGCACCTCCGCCGGCGCTCCACTCGGCCGGGTGCCGAGGAAGCGGGCGTGACGGACCCGGGTAGTGTTGAGGACGAGGAGATCAGCGGCAGGAATGAGGTCGAGAAGGTGGGGAAAGGTCTGATCGGCGAGGGGTGCCGCGGCACCGCTCAAGGAGTCGCCGCGGTCGACGACGAGCAGCCGGCTCGCTCCACGGTCGGCGCTGGGGTGCTGTGCGATCAGCGCCGGAGGAAGCGGGTAGTCGAAGTCGGCGGTGCGGAGGGGCATGGACGGTTAGGCGGTGAGGCGGTTAGGCGGTTGGGGGAGGCGATTGGAGGTCTGCCGGATCGCCGCCCCGCCTAGCCGAAGATCGTGCCCTGCGCGCCTGGCGGCGGCGTGAGGCCGAATCGCTGATAGGCCAGCGGGGTCGCCACGCGGCCGCGCGGGGTGCGCTCGAGATAGCCCTGCTGGATCAGGTAGGGCTCGTACACCTCTTCGACGGTGTCGCTGTCCTCGCTCACGGCGATCGCCACCGTGTTCAGGCCGACGGGCCCGCCGCCAAACTTCTCGATGATCGTCTTGAGGATCCGGGCATCCATGTCGTCCAGGCCGAATTCATCGACGTTGAGCCGCGCCAGCGCCTCGCGGGCGACGGGGCCGGTGATCCGTCCATCGGCGCGCACCTGGGCAAAGTCGCGCACCCGGCGCAGCAGCCGGTTGGCCACCCGGGGTGTGCCGCGGCTCCGCTTGGCGATCTCCCGCGTTCCTTCCGCATCGGCCGGTACGCCGAGGATGGTCGCGGAGCGGGCGACGATGATCTCGAGGTCTTCCGGCGGATAGAAGTGCAGCCGTTCCACCATCCCGAACCGGGCCCGCATCGGCGGGGTGAGCAGCCCGAATCGGGTGGTGGCGCCGACCAGGGTGAATCGCTCGATGACCATCGGGATGGTCTGCGCGTTCGGCCCGTCGGCGATACGCACGTCGACCCGGAAGTCCTCCATCGCCGGATAGAGAAATTCCTCGAGGATGGGACGGAGCCGGTGGATCTCGTCGATGAAGAGGATGTCGCCCGTCTGCAGCGAGGTCAGCAGGCTCACGAGATCGCCGGGCTTCTCCAGGACCGGCCCCGAGCTGGTGCGGAGCTGGACGCCCATCTCCCGCGCCAGCAGCGTGGCGAGCGTGGTCTTGCCGAGGCCCGGCGGGCCGAAGAAGAGCAGGTGGTCGAGCGAATCGCCGCGCCCTTTCGCCGCGTCGATCGCGATGCGGAGCGACGCCTTCACCTGGTCCTGACCCACGAACTCCTCCAGCCGCCCCGGGCGCAGGGCCGCTTCGGCGCCGGTTTCTTCCGGCAGCTCATCGGGGGTGGTGATCTGGAGGCGGGACATGGGAAGCGTCAGCCCGTGAGCCGCGCCTCCCACCGGACCGGCCGCAGCCCGGGCTCGACCACATGCTGCGCCCGGCAGTGGTTGCAGCGATCGGTGACCTGCGCGGTGCCGGTGGCGACCAGCCGGCGGTTGGTACTGCCGCAACGGGTACAGATCCATTCGGCGGTCGTGGCTGGGACGGTCATAACACTCCTCGGTGAGGCGCCCTCTGTCGGTGCCCCGGATGGTGGCGCGCCGTCTGTCGCGCGCCGTGCCGGTCGCTCGATCGCGGCGGCGCTAGGCCCGCGTGGCCAGTCGCTGCAGTGCGTCGCGGATCAGTCGCGCCGTGTCGGTGACCCCGGCGGCGAGGGTGGCGCGCACCGCTTCCTCCGCCGCCGGCGCCGGGTAGCCCAGCCGGATGAGCGCCTGGGTCGCTTCCTCGCCGGGGCGTGGTACCGCGGCGGGCAGGTCGACCGGAATGTCGCCAAACCGGTCGGTCAGCTCGACGATCAGCTTCTCCGCCTTCTTGCGTCCGATACCGGGGACCGTCGCCAGTGTGGTGATGTCCCGCTGCACGATGCTCCGGACGGCGCGGGCCGGACCGAGCGTCGAGAGCAGGGCCAGCGCGAGCTTGGGCCCGAAGCCGCTCGCGCCCAGCAGCTGGCGGAAGATGGCCCGCTCCGTCACCTGATCGAAGCCGTAGAGCGACCAGCTGTCCTCGCGAATCACCAGTTCGGTGTAGAGGCTGAGCTTGCTGCCGGTGGCGGGGAGCCGTTCGAGGACGCCCAGCGGCAGAGTCACCGCGTAGCCCACCCCGCCTGCCGTCTCGATCAGCACACTGTCGCCGTGCCGCTCGCGCAGCGTGCCGCTCACGAATGCGATCATCGCTTGAGCACACGGCGGCCCGGCAGCAGGGCGGCCCGGCGGACGACCGATCGCTTGAGAAAGTGCGTCAGTGCCACGGCGACACCATCCGCCGCGTCCGCTGGCGACGGCGCCACCGTGAGGCGGAGCAATTGGGCGACCATATACCCCACCTGGGACTTGACCGCGGCGCCCCTGCCGGTCACCGCCTGCTTGATCGTCGCCGGCGCATACTCGGCGATCGTCACGCCGGCCTGCGCTCCCGCGAGGAGAATGACGCCCCGGGCATGGCCGAGCACGAGCGTGGTCCGGACATTCCTGGCGTAGAACGCTTCTTCGACCGCCAGCACGTCCGGCCGATGGCGCACGAGCAATTCGGTGAGGCCGGCGTGGATCTCCCCGAGCCGCGGGGCGAGCGGGGTGCCCGGCGTCGGCCGGATGACACCACACTCCACCAGTCGCAACTGGCCCCGCGCCCCGGTTTCCACGACGCCGAAGCCGGTGGCGGCGGTACCCGGATCGATCCCGAGCACCTTCATCGGGGCGCCGCGGTCAGCGCGAGGCCTCGGCCAGGTGAGCGGCGTCGATATCGAAGTTGGAGAACACCTTTGACACGTCGTCCAGCTCCTCCAGCGCTTCCATCAGCTTGATCATCTGCTCGGCCTGCTTGCCCTCGATCTTCACCGTGGTGCGCGGCACCATGGCCAGCTCGGCAGAGTCGATCTCGAACTTGCGGGCCCGCAGCGCATCCTGCACCGCGTGAAAGGTCGGCGGCGTGGTCGAGATGATGTACAGGTCGCCATCCTTCTGGAAGTCGTCGGCGCCGGCATCGAGCGCCGCCTCCAGGGTGGAGTCCTCGGGGTACTGTGTGGCGTCGAGGAGGATCTGGCCCTTGCGGTCGAACATCCACGCCACCGAGTTGGTCGCGCCCATGTTGCCGGTATTCCGGCTGAAGGCGTGGCGGACATCGGCCACCGTCCGGGTCGCGTTATCGGTGCTGGCCTCGATGATCACCGCGGCGCCGCCGGGGCCGTAGCCCTCGTAGACCACTTCCTCGTAGACCGCGCCTTCCAGCTCGCCGGTGCCCTTCTTGACCGCCCGGTCGATGTTGTCGGCCGGCATGTTGACGGCCTTGGCGGCCTCGATGGCGGTGCGCAGGCGGGGATTGCCGCCGGGGTCACCCCCGCCCGCCTTGGCGGCGACGGTGATTTCCCGGATCACCTTGGTCCACGACGCGCCGCGCCGGGCGTCCGTGACCGCCTTCTTGTGCTTGATCTGCTTCCACTTGCTGTGGCCGGCCATTGGATCCTCCAGGCGAACTGAGGCTGGGAAACTAAGGGCAGGAGGAGATGGGGGGGAGTAGGGAGTGGGGGAAG
>Ga0163150_10004354_pt1 | contig 18987 bp, 18 predicted proteins | sample OliLakLV19P2IB_FD_148628 | JGI IMG/M metagenome (GOLD analysis project Ga0163150, IMG submission 148628) | Freshwater microbial mat bacterial communities from Lake Vanda, McMurdo Dry Valleys, Antarctica - Oligotrophic Lake LV.19.P2.IB | ecosystem: Environmental > Aquatic > Freshwater > Lake >...
GCTTATCGTGGCGCTTCTGGCGACGTTGACGGCGCGATGCCGACCGGATCGGGTCATATGGCGACGGCTGTCAGCCTCGCTGTGGGTGGCGCGGTGAAAACTGATTGGTGCGGCGCGCGAGGGAGAATGGGGTTTCACCACGGACTGCTAACCCTGCCGCCGTCTTCGTGTCGTGGCGCGACCCCGATGCACACCGCTCGCACATCGTGGCGCGTCTCGCGCGAACCCCGGCCGGAAGCGACGCTTCGCACTACGAGTTCGTGTGCGTTCGCGGCGCGACGGAAGCGCGGCAACACGGCTTCACTCCGATCACATCGTTTGCACATCTCGAACGCGTCTATCGAAGCGACGTGCTCTTTCCATTCTTCACCAACCGGATCATGTCCTCCTCGCGTCCCGAGTATCCGCGGATGCTGGATCGCGTTCTGCTCCCCCAAGGCCCCTCGGACCCACTCGCGCTTCTCGCTCGCACAGGCGGCGTTCGCGCCACCGACACGTTCGAAACCTTTGCTATGCCGCGCTACAACGAAGAGAGCGGCGACTACCAGACACTCTTCCTCGTTCACGGGCTTCGGTGGCTTCCGCAGGCCTCGCATGAGCGAATCACAGGACTTGCCAAAGGAGATCAGCTGTACCTCATGGAGGACTTCCAGAATGCCCACGATCCCGCAGCAATGGCGCTGCGCACCGATGACCGATTCCTCGTTGGCCATGTCCCCAACTGGTTACTCCTCGACCTCTTCGAACTCGCTCGCCAGTGCCGTGGTGCCGAGGTGTTCGTCGAGAATGTAAGCCCGGCGCCGGCACCGCTTGATCAACGCCTGCTCTGCTCGCTCCACTCCTGCTGGCCCGCCGAGTTCACCCCATTCTCCGACGTGCGATTCGAACCGATCCCCACGGAGGCGATCGCCACCAGCGTGCTGCTGGCGTAGCACGGAGCGCGAACTAGTCAAGCCATTCCCCCATGATTTTGGCTGTCAGCGCCGCGCGCCCCAGCGGCACATCAAACCGATCGCGCGTCCGGGTGTACGTGATCCCGCTCATGCGGCCGACGGCGCGGAGCAGTTCCGGGTCGACATGCATGCGCTCGTGCACGAGTGGCCCGTCGATGTGAAAGCAGACCACGCGGCCGATCACGAGATTGCCCGCGCCAGGTTTGCCTTGGCCGAAGCGCATGACGTTGAATGTTTCACACTCGAAGCTGATCGGGCTCTCGGCCACGCGCGGCGCCGCGACTTCGAGGGACGCCGTCGGCGTGAGACCGGTGAGATCAAACTCGCTCTCTTCGTACGGCAATTCCTCGGCTGCACCGACGACACGTTTGATGTTCGCTTCGGTCGCGATGGACACCGTGAAGACGCCTGTCCCCCCTTCCCAACGCGGCTTGCAGTTCCGCAGCGTGTCCTTCTCATCGCCGCGCGCGTTGTTGCCAGGCGCGAAGCCGAGCATCATTGGATCAGCGGCGAACGCGTTAAAGAAGGAGAACGGCGCGAGGTTGAACGCGCCGGCGGGCGAGACGGTGCCGACGACGGCGATGGGTCGCGGGACGATTGCCCCGATCAGCAGGTTGTAGCGGAGGCGCGCGGGGACATCATCGGGACGATAGTGCGTCATGAAGCGGGCTCTTGCAGGAGTGACTCCAGCAGCCCGCGGCACGATGCATCGATGAGCTCGTACATCTGCTCGAAACCGTCCGGTCCCCCGAGATACGGATCGGGTACCTCCGACATCGGCGGTGTTGGATGGTGCCGGAGAAGGAACTCGATCTTCGACGACGGCGCGCCCATGCTCAGCAGATCGTGCTCGTTCTGCCGGTCCATCACGATCAAGCGATCGAAGCGCTGAAAGTCCGCCGTCGTGATCTGCCGGGCGCGGCTCGGGAGTTCGATGCCGTGCTCCCTGGCCACCGCGAGCGACCGCGGGTCCGCGCGTTCGCCGCAATGCCAGCCGCCTGTGCCAGCCGAGTCGACTTCGAAGCGGTCGAGAACGCCCTGCTCGCGCGCGAGGTGTACGAAGAGGCCTTCCGCGAGCGGGCTGCGGCAAATGTTCCCCATGCAGACGAAGAGGAGTCGAGTGGGTCTGTTCGGCGGCGTGGCGGGGAGCGGCGTGTCAGGCGTCATCGCACGTGGAGCGTACGTGGCGGAGTGGAATCGCGCGGGACGAGGACCTATGCTCTGCGGCTTCCTACGGGGCCGATCTGGAATCGACCGGACAGGGAAGGCTTGACGTCGCGCGTCGTGGAGCATGCTTGCCACGTAAAAAGTATGCAAAACAACAACTGCCAACACGCAGTATGCACTCGCGGCCTAATTAGTGCCGTGCGGAGATTCAGCCTCACGCCCGATAGGGCTGGACTCCGTCAAACATCGGGCTGGTCCTGCTGAGCTGGCATGCCGCTGCAGGATGAGAAAACCGTACGCCAAGGTCGGGACACACGCTGCCACAGGCGGAGTGCTCGAGCGAGACAGGAACTTGTGGATACACGCGTAGAAGCGGCTAGCTGACTGTATCGGCACCGGGGTTCAAATCCCCGCGGCTCCATTCGATTCGGCCCGCCCACGCCAAAGGCGTGGGCGGGCCTCGCTCATGGCAGGCCAAAAAACTGACCTGCTCCCCGATTTCTGAGCCAGTCCTTATGAGAGTTCCGATGAGCCCCGGTCGGGCTTTGGAGACTCTCGAAGATGAAACGGACAAGACATTCCCCTGAACAGATCATCAATAAACTGCGCGAGGCCGACGCCATGCTCGCGTGCGGCAAGAACGTCGCCCAGGTCGTCCAGCACCTCGGCGTCAGCGAGCAGAGCTACCACCGCTGGCGGGACCTGTACGGCGGCATGAAGTCGGACGAGGCGAAGCGTCTCAAGCAGCTTGAGATCGAGAATGGGCGCCTGAAGAAGCTGGTCGCCGATCAGGCCATCGACATCTCGATCCTCAGGGAGGCGAACAACTACTTGGGAAAACCGCGAGCCCCCAGCTATCGAGGGGGCGCCGGAGGACGGTCGTGACGCACGTCGAGGGGCATCTCAAGGTTTCGCAGCGTCGCGCATGCCGCGTGCTGGGGCAGCACCGGTCGACGCAGCGGTACGCGGCACAGCGGCCCGACGACGAAGCCGCGCTCGTTAGGCGAATGCACGAACTGGTGCGTCTCCATCCGCGCCGCGGATACCGCGGGCTGTTCCCGACGCGCAGCGCGCCGAAGCACATCCGGAGCGACAACGGCCCGGAGTTCATTGCGACGGCGATACGGGAGTTCCTCGTGTCGACGGGCGTGGGCACGCTGTACATCGAGCCGGGCAGCCCGTGGCAGAACGGATTCTCCCGTAGAAATAGGGGAGAGCTTCAACAGCCGCTGCCGCGATGAGCTGCTGAACGCGGAGATATTCGCCGACGTGCGCCACGCGAAGGGACTTGGCGCGTCATGGCGCGACGACTACAACCATCATCGTCCGCACAGCTCGCTCGGCTATGTTCCACCGGCGAAATTCGCGTCGACGCTTGCAGCTCCTCAGCTCGGGGCTGCGCCCCTCGCTCCGGAGCTGCAAGCGTGCGATGATTACACTATCGATCTTGAACCACTGACTCTCATAGCGACTGGTACATAGGACGGGGGCAGGTCATACGGATCACAGTTGACCTTCGCGCGAGGCGTTCACGCCAGCAGCGGCAGCTCCCGACAGAGATCGCACCACGAGCGCACGGATCAACTGCGGCCCGTATCAGTCCTGATGCACGGCACCAAACGGTTCGGCATCGAGGTCAAACACGCCGACGCTCCCGGCATGATCAAGTCGATCGGTATCGCAATGAACGATCTGTCGCTTGAGTGCGTCACGATCGTGGTGCCCGTGCGCATCGGCTACGACGTCGCGGAGCGCGTGCGCGTGGTGCCGTTTCAGGAGATCGTCGAAAGCCCGGAACTGGTCGTGCGCAGCAGGCGGCGAAAATAGACGGAATGCAACGGCTCCGGCGAGCTGGCGGTCCGATCCGCTTCCGTCGTGATGGGTGCGGGCATGGTTCTCTCGACGCCCACGTCCGGGTATGTGGTCGCTTCGCAGCCCACTTTCATTTTTCCGCCAGCATCGCCTCGTGTCTTCCGTATCTTCAGTCGAGACCTGTGACTGGCGAGCCTCCACCTCCTGCTTCAACACCTCTGTCTTCGACTGCACCGCAGCGCCGTGATGCTGCCGGGTCAGCGACAGACTGGGGGCTGCTGCGCGCCGCCGCCACTGCCGGGCCCAACGACCGGGCCAGTCTGGAGGAAGTGGCGCAGCGCTACTGGGGAGCGATCTTCGCGTTTGCCCGGGCCGGTGGCGCGACACCCGAAGATGCGGCGGACCTCGCCCAGGGGTTCATCGCCGACGTGCTCCTCGGCCGCTCACTGCTGGCATCGGCTGACGCGCGGCGCGGTCGATTTCGGTCGTTCCTGCGGCACGCGGTCGTCAACTACGTGCGCGACCGCGTCCGTCACGACCGAAGCAAGAAACGCGCGCCGGAGACCGGGCCGCCCGTCAATCGTGACTCGCACGCCTTGGACTCCTTGCCTGCGCAGCGATCGTCGGTCGCTGAACGAGCATTCGATGCCCACTGGGCTGCTCAGATGGTGCGCGTCGCGGCTGAACGGGCCGAACGGCGCTGCCGGGTCGAGGGTCGCGAGCAGGCCTGGCTCGCCTTTGAGCGACGAACTTTGCGACCCCAGCTGTTTGGTGACGTCCCGCCCCCGTACGCTGATCTTGTGAAACTCCTCGGTGTCGAGGCAATCGGTCAGGCGGCACATCTCGTCGTCACCGGGCGGCGCATCTTCGTCGAGGAACTGCTCGCTGAAGTACGCAACACGCTCGGGCCGGACGAGAGCCTCGCGGATGAAATCGCCGCACTGCTCGCGGCCGTCGAGGGGCCTCGATGACACCTCTGCCCAAACGTCCATTGACTGATGCGGCGCCGTTGCCGAATGGTGTGCCCGCCCAGCAGCGGTCGGCGAAAGACGTGTCGACGACAGGCCTGCCAGCCGCCTTTCAATGGGCGCTCGACGCGGCAGCCGATCCGGGGCGCGCCGCCGCGGACTGGATCGCGCGGGAGATCGCTCCCACCGCGCCGAATGCTGCCGTAGCGATCGCAGCCTCGGGGACGACGCTCGAACAGCTCATCGCATTGAAAGTCGCGTTCAAGGCGCTGCGCAGCGGCGCAGCCATCGCATCGGAGCGCAATCGCGCGGCACGGCTGTATGCGGCCAGCATTGCTGCTGGGCTCGTGCGCTTTGACATCCGCATCAGCCGGCAGAGTGATGTAGCGCTGCGCCGCGCGTTCACGTCGCTGCGTGATGACGACAGTTCAGAAGAATCATTGCGCGAACTTGCGATCGTTGCGATCAGCCGCCTGTAGAGCCCAGCCCGCGTTGACGTTCAGTCTCCGTCCGCTTCGCGCACCGCATTCATCTCAAGCTCTCCGACCGACTGCTGCTGAAGCTCCTCGATATCGAGCGGCCCCCAGACAATACCCGCGGCGCCGGGCAATGTGCCGGTGGCGAACGCGATGTCGATCAGTGCGATCTGCCACTGCGCGAGTGCATTGACTTCGCGGCTCTGCGCGTCCGCAAGCTGCGCCGAAGCGTCGAGGACATCCTGGCTTGTGCGCACTCCGACGTCGAACTGCCGCTGTTCCGCCTGATACGTGCGCGCCGCGAGCACGGTTTCAAGCCGCGCGGCGAGAATGCGCTGCCACGCCGTCTGCAGATTGTCGACGGCGTCGTACACCTCGGTGCGAATCGCCTGGCGTCGGTTGTCCTTCGTCGCAAGCCGCTGCACGCGCTGCAGGATCACCTGCGCCAGGCGATTCTTCGCCGCTTCGTTGCCCAAGGGGATCTCGCCGCGCAGACCGACGGCGTAGCGGTCCGACTCGAAGTCTCCGATGCTGGAGATCGCGTTGCCGACGGTTCGTCCGCTGCCAGCGGGCAGATAGGAATAGTCGATCGCGAAGATCGGCAGCGCCTGATTGCGCGCCAACGCAATGTTGGTCGCATCGCTCGCGAGCTGCAGTTCGATCTCGAGCATCTCCATGCGGTTCTCCACCGCGTCGTCGGCAAGGACGGCTGTGTCGAGCGTCAGTCCGAGCGGGCTCGGCTCGGTGACCGGCACAAGGAGTGTCGCGCTCTCGACCGGAATATCCGCGCGGTTCATCAACCGCTTCAGCGATCGAACGCGATCGCGCAGAATGGCATCCGCGACGATGATCTGTTCGAGCGTGCGACCGACACCGCTCTCGGCGCGCGTCACTTCGATCTGCGCCGCCTGCTCCTGTTCGACGAGTCGCTTCGCGCGGTCCCGTTGGACGAGTGCAAGCTCATACTGCTGCTTGCGCACTTCGAGTTCACGGAATGCGCCGTACAGATTCCAGTACGCACGATCCGCGTTGGCGATGATGCGCGTGACTTCGAGCTTCGTGCGCGCCGAAGCAATCTGGCCGTTGTACTCCGCGACGCGAATGGACGCAGTGTTCGCGTTGACACCTGCGTTGCGCAGCAGCGGCTGGCTGATCGAGAATCCGATTCCCGCCGACCATTCGCCGGCGCCGTCGACATCGAAAAAGCTGTCGTTGCGCGAGAGATCGCCAAAGACGTCAACGGTGCCGCCCGTCGCGAGCGGAAACCGCACACCGGCGCGGGCGTTGTCGTTGTCGTTGTCGCCGAACAGCGAATCACCGAACAGCGTCGCTCCGCCCCGGTCATACGAAGCGAAGAGCGACGCTTCGAACTTCGCACGTTCCGCATCAACGGCGCGCTGCGCGATCGACGGCTCGATGAGCTGCGTGCGGAGTTCGAGATTGTGGCTGATCGTTGCGGCGCGGACTTCCGCCAGCGCGAGGTCGATGCGTTCTGCCCACTTCGGAATTGGATCCGCGTGTTCAAGCTGCGTTCGTATCGCATCCTCCGGCAGGACCGGTGGCGTGGTGGATTGTGCAATGACGTCCGCCGTGGTGATCCGATGCAGCCGTTCCGGCGCCACGCGCCACGTGGTCGAGTCATTGTCAAAAAGACCCTTGGAACAGCCTGCGAGAATGAGGAGCGACAGAGCAGGTACCGCGCGCGCGACACGACGACAATCACTCATGACGAAGAGCCTCGATCGGATCGAGCCGCGCGGCTTTGATGGCCGGGAACATTCCAAACACGATGCCGACCACGGCGCAGAAACCGAAGCTCATGAGCACCGCCCACGTCGGGACTTCCGCCTTGTCGAGCTGGGCGTCCGGCAGCTTGCTCAGGCCGAATGCGAACAGCTGTCCGAACGCGACGCCGACAAAGCCGCCGGCGAGCGAGAGCGTGATCGCCTCAAGGAGAAACTGCATCAGGATTGCGGAAGGCGTCGCGCCAACGGCTTTGCGCAGACCGATCTCGCGCGTCCGTTCCGACACCGACACCAGCATGATGTTCATGATGCCGATGCCGCCGACAAGCAGGCTGATGCCGACGATGCCGCCCGCAACAGCCGTGATGCCTGCGGCCAGAGCCTTGAACTGCTCAATGTATTGATCGATCGCTTCGACTTGAAAGGTGTCGGGTTCATCGCCAACGAGTCCGCGGCTCTTGCGGAGAATGAAGCGGATCTCGCTCTTGGTCTCTTCTGCGAGTTCGGGGCTTTTGACGAGCGCCGAAAAGCGCATGAAGAAAAACTCGTCGGGCTGCAGCTTCGCGGCAACGGAGAACGGGATGAAGATCTCGGCGCTGTTGCCGCTGCTGCCGAACATCTGGCTCGTGATCGTCTCGACAACGCCGATGATCAGGAATCGCCGGCCACCCAGCAGAATGTGCTCGCCGAGCGGCTCCATCGGCAGCTTCAGTTCGGAGATTGCAGCGTCATTGAGGAGACAGACTTGGCGCGCGTTCGTTTCGTCCACACGGTTGAACGGGCGGCCGCTGAGCACGGCGCGGTTTTCAATCGTGTGCCAGTCCGGCCAGATGCCGGTGACGGTGAGTCCGTCAAGCTGCTCCTTGTCACTCTCGGCGCTCAAGCCGATATCGGTGACGGGCGTGATGGCCTTGATCGTGGTGCACTGCGCTACGATCGCTTCAACTTCTTCCGTTTTGAGCCGGATCTTCTCCCACGGATACAGATTGCGGGGAGCGTTGTCGGGTCGATTCGGAAAGATGAACACGCGGTTCGCGCCGAAGCTCTCGAACTCCGTCAGGATCTTCGTCTTGAGTCCGACGAGCGCGGCGATGACAGCCGTCACGCTGGCGACACCCACGATGATGCCGAGCGTCGTGAGCGCCGATCGTGCCTTGTTCGCCCAGATCTGGGCAAGCGCCAGCGCGATTGCCTGCATGTAGAAGAGCGGGCTGAGCATCAGGCTGCTCCCTCGACGCGCGCTGCAGGCTTGCGAAAGCGCGCTTCCACGACCTCGCAGAAGCGGCCCGCGGTGTCAGAGACAATCGGAAGATCGGACTGGATGCTGCCGTCCCGCAGACGAACGACGCGTTGGCAGTGCGCCGCCACTTCATCTTCGTGCGTGACGATCACGATCGTCTGGCCGTCGCCATGCAGCTGCCGGAAAAGAGCCAGAATGTCGAGCGTTGTCTGACTGTCCAGGTTGCCTGTGGGCTCATCCGCCATCAGAATCGCGGGCCGATTCAAGATGGCGCGGGCAATGGCCACGCGCTGTTTCTGTCCACCAGAAAGCTGATTCGGACGGTGCGTCACGCGGTTCGCGAGGCCGACGCGATCGAGCGCCTCGAGCGCCCGTCGTCGCCGTGCGCCCCATCGCCATCCGGCGCCGCGCGCGTAGACCAGCGGCAATTCGACATTCTGCAGCGCTGTCTGGCGAGACAGGAGCTCGAACGATTGAAAGACGAAACCGATCTGCTCGTTGCGGATGTGCGCGAGCTCCGTGGCACCCATGCGGCTCACTTCTTTGCCCGTCAGCTTGTAGTGCCCCGCAGTCGGCCGATCGAGACAGCCGAGCACGTTCATCAGCGTGCTCTTGCCGGAGCCCGAACTGCCCATGATGGCGACCATCTCGTTGCGCTCGATGGTGAGCGACACGCCGCGCAGCGCGTGAATTGTCTCGACGCCGACTCGATACACCTTCGTGATGTCACGTAGTTCGATGAGCATGCGGACGGTCTACTTTGCAGCGGTCGGCGCAGCGGTCGGCGCAGCAATCGGCGATGCGGACTTGGATGAATCGGAAGGCGCAGACGCCGGTTCGCTCGACGCGATCGTCTCGCCGGCACTCTTCTTGGTGGAGTCTTCGAGCGCCGCCGCTTCGTCGATGATCGACTCGCCGTGCTTGAGCTTTTCCAGCGCTTTGAACGGCCCGGTCACGACGATGTCGCCGGCCTGCAGACCCGCGACCACCATCGTTGCGGTGAGATTGCTGGGCCCGGTCTTCACGGGCGTCAGCGTCGCCTTGCCGTTGAGGTTGCGAAAAACGACGGGTGTCGTCCGGCGCTGCCGATCGATCAGCGGATTGTCTTTCGCGATCTCGACCGGGATGTCTTCCGTGGGACGGTCGAGCACCGTCTGACTCGGTACTGTGAGGCCACGGTGAGTCTCGATCTCGACATCGACGTTGCACGCGAGTCCTGAAAGGATCTGCCGTCCTTCGGTCGGTTCCAGTTCGATCTCGACCTTGAAGTAGCCGCTGCCGGCGTTCGCGCCGCCCATTTCCTGGGTGCGCTGGAGCGGAACCTTCGCGACGCGCCCGCGGAACACTTCGTCGCGGTACGCATTGATGCGGATCTCCGCGCGCTGGTCGCGAGCAACGCGCGCGATATCAGCCTCGTTGACCCTCGCGTCCATCTTCATTTTGGAGAGATCGCCGATGGCCAGGATGACGGTGCCCGCGTTGTTCATGGTGCCGACGACGACGAGTTCGCCGACTTCAGCGTTCAGTGTCGTGATCATGCCGTCGATGGGCACGACGATGACGGTCTTGTCGAGCGCTTCCTTCGCCCGATTGATATCCGCTTCCGCACCGGCCAGCGAACTCTCGATGACGCTGATGTTGTGCTTGCTGGCCGCGACAGTAGATTCGATGTCGCGAAGGCGAGCCGTCGCGTCGTCGAGCACCTGACGCGAGACATCGCCCGAGTCGAAGAGCGACTGCTGACGCTGCAGGATCGCCCGCATGTTTTCCATCGACGACATCGGACCCGCGAGGCGGGCTGTTTCGGCATCGAGCCGATGCTTCTCGCCGTCGCGCCGGGCAACGGCCGATTCCATCTGCGCCTTGAACTGCCGGTCATCGAGGCGCACCACGATGTCGCCCTTCTTCACGCGGTCTCCTTCGCGAAACGGCAACTCGACGATCCGCGCCGAGACTTCGGCGGAGATGTTTACCTGCACGTTCGGAATGATTTCGCCCGGCGCCGAGATCGTCTCCGCAAGCGGCGCGTCGGCGACGGCCTCCATACGAACCTTCGTGCCCGTGCTGCTGCCCGATGAAGGAAACCAGTTCGCGATGTCGCGGCCCGCTACGACAACGACGGCGGCCAGGATGAAGATCAGCGCGACGAGGGCGCTGAGAAGAATTCGCACAGGCAATGCTCCCCGATGATGGATCGCAGGCGGCGGCGGCGTGGAGCCAACCATATTGGGGTTTGCCACGTGCTGGTTGCAGCGATGGCTGAAGCCCAACCCGTGACGTCACAGCGCTCAGGATAGAGGTTTCCGCGGTGGACTCTGTCCCTGCCACGTAACAAACCTCCGTCGCCAACCTCCGTAACCACCCGCAGCCGACCAAAAGAAAGCCCCCCGGCACATGTGCCGGGGGGCTATGGAACTCAATCTTCTGACGGTCCCCTGTGCTGAGCCGGACTCAGCGGAGGCATGTCAGACTCTCAAACTCTTACGGGCATGCGCCCCACGCGCCCAGGAGGATCGCGAGGTCGGATGCGTCCGTCGAACCGCTGCCGTTGAGGTCGCCAGCCGGGCCGCCCCATGCTCCGAGGAGAATGGCGAGGTCGGAAGCGTCAACTGAGCCGCTGTTGTTGAGGTCGCCGGTGCACGGATCCTTCTTCGTTTCAGACGGGCTGCCGAGGATCGTGAACGCATTGTTGTACAAAGCGTTCGGATCATCGCCGGGCTGCACGCTGTAGATGCCGAGACCCTGGTACACAACGAAGCCGGGGGTCGGGAACATGACCGAACGCCATGAGAACACACCGGATGCCTGTGCTGGATCAAGCTGCGGGATGCCGTTCGGCGAGTAGATGAACCACGCGAAGTTCGACGGGGTCGCGCCACCGTTCGAGAAGTCGTTCGAGCTCTCAGCATAGACCGTCAGGTAGTACTCGCCGGCGGGAAGCGCGATGGCCGGATCGAGATCGATCGCGTGGGATGCGTTTGCGGCGCTGTCCAGAGGATCGTCAAACGGAGTCGGGAACGGAACCGAACCAGTGATCAGCTGGTCGCCATCAACGGGCTTCACGAAGCCGGTGCGCTCCCAGATGATGTAGTTCAGGATTTCGTTGACCACGCCAGCCGGGCTGAAGCCCTTGACGATGATCTGCGAGAGATCGCTGTCGACGCCAACCGTGAAGGGTCGAGCCAGCCAACGCTGCGGCAAGATGGCGCTGAGTGCACCGCTGGACAGACCGAGATTCACGTTCGTAGAGGTGGTCGTGTCGACGACTGCAATCTGAACGCCGGTCGTGTAGACGACGCCTGCGAAGCTGACGTCAAACGAGCCGGGGCCGAACGCCACGTCATTCTGCGTGCCGACAAGCCCATCGGTGTCGAATCCGCCGATGCGGACGAGATACCACTCGCCAGCGGCAGCGTCGACCAAGGTAACAATCGACGGCCCAGCGGTGACGCCGCAGGAGTCATCGACCTGGCCAATGAACTGTTCGGCCAGGTTGTCCGGATTCGGGACCGGGTTGTTACCGAGCGCGTAGAGCTCGATCATCATGTCGAACGTCGTGTCCGCGCACGCGTCGATGGTGAGTTGACCGTTCGCAGGCGCCTGGATCACGTACCAGAGGTCCTTGCCCATGAGGCTGGCGCCGCCGGTCACAACCGGGCTCGGCCCGTCGGTGTTGGCCGTCGTCGTGTTGAAGGCGACGGTATCGCCGACTTCGATGGTGGTCGGGGAGGTCAAGCAGTCATTCGAAGGACCACCGGCCGGGCAGTTGTAGATGAAGTAGCCGCAGATCGCCACCGCGCCATTGTTGACGCAGTCAGCATCCCAGGCGGTGTCGCAGCAAGACGGGTCAGCTGCGCACACAGCGTTGCAGCATGACCAGTCGTTGCAGCCCGGGGTCGCGTGAACGACATCGCAGTCGATCGCGCTGCCGGTGCCACAGGCAGCTTCGCCGGCGGCCACGGTCACAGCGAGCGTGTAGTCGGCGCACGCGTGGATTGGATTGACAGCATCAGGTTCAAACGGAGTCGTGGCGATGACGTAGTATTGGCCTGCGGTCAGGTTGAAAGTCACTGGGTTGAAGCTGGGGAGCTCCTGACCGAAGAACGGAACAGCCGGGCACGCAGCGGTCTCGCCGACGAACAGGACGACCGTCCCGCCGTCGTTGACGCGGTCCAGCTGGATCGTGACCACGGACTCTTCGGTCAGCGTGAAGCTGTACCAGTCGAGATCGCGGCTGGTGAAGGTCGTTCCGCCGACCGGGATGTAGGTTCCCATGGTCCCGTCGACCGTGAAGTCCTGGCCCACGCCAAACGAGCCAAGCGGCTGGAAGTCGGCAGGCGCGGCATTGCAACCGCCGTTCGGATCGGGGGTGATGGCGCCACAGACAGCACCATCATTCTGGGTAAATTGAGCCGACGCTGAGCTTGCAGCGCCCAGCACAGCTAGAGCGAGCATGGAGCCGCTCGCAAAAAGACCGCTCTTAATCATTCGAAATCCTCCTATGAGCACCGCCCTATGCGGCACTCAGGTCGACAGACGCCCAACCGACGCCGAACACACATCCGGCGCGCGACATGCGCGGAATCAAGTTTCAACATAGCCCCAAGGAACGTCGCGTCCAGCCCGGCGCAGCCGGAATCCTCGCTCGCGGGCGGTTGCACGCAGAAATCCGCTGCCTTACGCGACATGTGCGCCAGCGCGACGCGCGCGGCATTATGGATACGGACCAAGCAGGTGGTCCCGCACCCAATCCAACGAGTTATTGACTGTGGCGGCGCGTCTGCCGTGCGCCGTCGCGGCCCCTTACCGCCTCCGCATCACGCCAGCGGCTCGATCGTCACGACGAGTCGGCAGCTGCGGAGCTGCTCGGCCAAGAACTCTGCTCGCTCCCGGTGAGTCACGATGACCTGACCGACGCCCTTCCTGTGGGCCTCGATCGTGCAGCGCGTGGCCGTCGGGCGGTTAAGGCGCGCGACCTTTGCGACGGTGTCAACCACGTAATCGATGTCATTACGGTCATCGTTGTGGAGCAGCACCCGCCACGGCGGCAGCACGTCGGGCTTTGGCCGAACCGGCTGGGGCCGAACCGTTGCCGCGGTTGCGGGGGCGTTGACCGATGCGACTGGTGTGTAAGGATCACTCATTGTAAGCGTTGGGGTCGGCGTTTGGCTTCGCGGCGGATCGCTTGCACGTGATGTCTATTGCTCAGTTGCCTGTCCAGACTGCCTGTCCAGACTGCGTGTCCAGACTGCGAGTATACGCCGAAGCCTGCCCAAGTCGTGCGCCTTCACCAGTAGTCAGCGCCAATCTATCACGATCTTTCCAAACTGTTCCCCGGCCTCGAGCCGCGCGAACGCCCGCCGTCCATCCGCCGGCGGGTACACCCGGTCGAGGACGGGCCGAATGGCACCCGACCGAAACAGCGCGACACACTCCCGGAACTCGTGCATGTCGCCCATCGTCGAACCGACGATCCGAAGCTGGTTCCAAAAGATCCGTGTAAGGTCCGTCACCGCGTCGGCGCCGCTCGTGCAACCACACGTCGCGAACGTGCCGCCCCGCGCGAGACTTCGAATGCAGTTGCCGTGCACGGCCTTGCCGATCGAGTCGACAACGAGGTCGACCCCCCGCTTTCCGCTCCACTTGCGTATGTCCCGCGACCAGTCGCCGCCGTCGTCGAGCACGCCGTGGTCTGCGCCCAACTCCTTCGCCTTGGCTAACTTATCGAGCGAACGACTCGTAACCGCCGTCTGGCAGCCGAAGTAGCGGGCGATGTGCAGTGCGGCGAGCGCGACGCCCCCGCCGATGCCGGTGATCAGCACCGACTGACCGGCCCGCAGTCCTGATCGTTTCACCATCATCCGCCAGGCAGTCAGGTGCGTCAGCCCGAAGGCCACCGCCTGCACGGGATCAGCGCTGCCGATGTCCAGCACGTTCGAGACCGGAGCCACAAAGCGCTCGGCCAGGCACCCGTTCGAGTGTTCGCCGATCATTCGAATGTCGTCCGGTGCCGGCGCCCGACCGGGGCTGAGCGCGTCGGGATGCGGGACCGCGGCGTTGAGGAGCACCCGTCGGCCGATCCACGCCGACTCTACGCCTGCTCCGACGGCCTCGATGATTCCGGCGCCATCAGAGCCCGATATCCGTGGATAGGCCAAGTCGATCCCCGGCAGACCACGTCCGACCCAGAGGTCCAGGTGGTTCAGCGCTGCTGCCTCGGTGCGGACAAGCACCTCTCCGGCGCCCAGCACGGGGTCTGGAAATGCTTCCGCCAGTTCGACGTTGGGGGCGACCGGTTCGCCCTGCTTGGCAATGATGAGGGCCCGCATGGGATCGAGAGTGTATCGGCGGCGGTACACGGGGCCCGACGTGTCACCCGCAAGTGTCGACCGGGAATTGCTTACGCTCCACCCGTCTCCAGTCTCGCCTGCCCCACGCTTGCTCGCTGATGTCTGACTGCTCACCAAGGACGTTCTGCATGCTCCGCACCTGTGTTCTTGCCGCCCTCTGTCTCGCGTTCGCCGCGCCTGTTCAATCAGCCCAGACTACTCCAGCCCCGAACGCTCTCGGCGCGCCCGCGGTGCCACCGCTGGCATCCCCTCTTCAGCATGCGGGGCCGATCGCCGCCGTGCCGGCGAAGGTCAATTTCGGCGTCGTCAAACCTGATGAATTGCTGACTGCGACCGTCAAGCTGGTGAACTCGTTGTCGCGCGATGTGAAGATCATCCAGGCGGTTCCGAGCTGTCAGTGCACCGGTCTCGACATCGTCGGCAAGACGATTCCAGCGAACGGCGAACTGGACATCTCGCTGTCGATGAAGATGTCGAAGGCACCGGTCGTCAAGGTTGCCAACGTGAAGATCCTGTTTGATGGCGGACTGCAGCAGGTGCTGGTGATCGACCTTCAGGCGGAGGTCGCGTACGCGATTCGCGCAACGCCCCCCTATGTCGACATGACCAACGGTTTACCGCTCAAGGGCACCTACACCGTCCATGCCGTCGACAAGACGCCCTTCCGGATCCTCGGCGTGTCGGGCGTACTGCCGGTGTTCAAGGACTTCGATCCGGCGAAGGATGCGCCGCGCTCGTCGTATGTGATTGCGTACGACTACACCGATACGACCAAGCGTGTCCCACCTTACTTGATCGTTGAAACAGACCGCGCTGACTGTCCACTGCTGGATCTGCGCGTGCGGCATGCAACGACCAAGATACAGCCGGTGCTGCGTGTCGCGGAATTCCGCTCGAGCTTCGGAAGAATCGCGCCGGGTGCCGAAGGCATGTTCGATCTTGAGATCGAGAAGATGGGCTCGCAACGCATAACGGGCGTCAAGAGCCTGTCCGACGTGGCCGTGGTCGAGCTGGTAGATCAGGTCGCCGACGGAACGAGCGTGCTCCTCAAACTGCGCGTTAAGCCGAAGACTGGAGCAACAGGGCTTCTGTTCTTCCCGATCGAGCTCACTGCCGGCGCACTGAAGTCTCCGCACCTCGTGTTCGGCCTCGTGCGCTGACGGCCACCGTCGGCGCCGAACGAAAACGTCATTCGGGTGAACACTTGATCCGCTCCGTCGCAACGGGGCGGATACTCATTGGTGTCGCGCACTTGTACGGTGCCCTCGCCCCTCATCAGCGCGCGTCAGCGAATTCACGAAGTGAAGCCACGAGGAAACTCGCTCGAGTCCGCCGCGCCTGCGGCGGAATCCGAACGGGGGGGAAGTGACGGTGCCCCGCGCTCAAATCCTCTAAGAGCCGGCGAAGGCCATATCAATGAATGCTCCTCCTCCGCACTCGAATGGATCCGGCACGAACGGCGCGCCGAGCTCCGGCCGCAGTGCCGCTGAAACCATCAGAATCCGAAAATACCCGAATCGTCGCCTCTACGACACCAGCCGTAGCTGCCACCTGACCCACGACGGAGTCCTTGCAGTGCTTGCTGAAGGCAAGTCGGTGCAGGTCACGGACAGTCGCAGTGGCGCGGACATCACCAACTCAGTCCTCCTCCAGATTTTGATCGAGCGCGATCCTGCAAAGATCGCTGCGATCCCTTCGGCGCTGATCCATCGCGCGATGCGCAGCGATGTGTCGACACTGAAGCAGGCAGCCGATGCGGCGCTCGCTGCGTGGAAACCTGGACAGAACGCGCCGTCGTCACTGGCAGGCAGCGCGAACACCATCGTCGAACCGGTGAATCGACCAACACCGAGCGGGCAGACGACGGTCCATCGCCCCGGCGCGACATCGCCCGCCACCAATGGACCAGCGCGGTCGATCCCCAGCGGAGGTTCGACCGCTGGCAACCCGATCGAATCCCAGCGGGAGTCCATCGAACGCGGATCGGTTGATCGCGACAGTGATCGGGATGATCTCGAACACGGATCAGGCGGTGCCGGCAGATCAAGGGACTCCCTCGGCAGCGAGTCGAGCGAGAGCGACAGCCGTCCAAGAGCGAAGGCGAAGCGACTGGGTGGATGAAGCAGTCCCTCACATGCAGCGATGAATCTCAATCGACTACCGCTCGCGAACGCCTCGCGAGCGGTAGTCTTTCATGAGTTCGCACCCGCACGGAGGCGCTTCATGCTTCGTCTTCCCTCGTTCGGAACCTTGATTGTCTCGCTCGCCGTTGCAGCCACGAGTGGCGGAATGGTTCCGCCCGCGCCGGCTGTTCCGCGCGAGTTTGATCCTCCGAAGACGCCGATCGATCCGCGCATCGATCCGTCAAAGATCACGGAACAATCGGTTCCGCAGCTCGCGCAGGTCGTCGCTCAACCGCTGCGGGTGATGACGAGAATCTCGACGGATGCCGCGAAGGTTCCGATGAGCCGCGAGCGATTTGACGATGCGCAGCGGGCGCTCGAGCGGGGCCTCGCCTATCTGCGCACGAGCCAACGCCCGAACGGCGCCTGGATGGAAAGGGATCTCGTGCAGCCGACCGATCAGCCGCGCGCGGCGAATGCGGCGCTTGCAGTGACAGCGATGGGCGCCAAAGCGTTCTTGCAGGCGCACCCGGATGATGAGACCGCACGGAGAGCGCTCACGTTTGTCATCCAAGGAGTGCGCGACCAAGGTTACGAAGCGATTGCCGGCTCGGGTATCGGCACCTACGTCGTGAGCGCGGTGCTCAGTGCGCTCGCGATCTCCGAAGATCGGACCTATCACGATGAGATGCGGGCAGCGGTCGAGTGGCTGAAGACAACGCAATGGGATCAGTCAGAGGGACTGCGACCGGCACAGGACTGGTTCGGCGGCGCAGGTTACGGACGGAACAAGCGACCGGATCTTTCGAACACGCAACTCATGCTCGACGCGTTGCATGACGCGGGCATTAGTCCCGATGATCCGACGGTGCAGAAGGCGCTCGCGTTTGTGAGCCGCGCTCAGAATTTGCCGGCAACGAATGAGGCGGCATGGGCTCGAAGCTCAACAGCTTCCGGCGATGGCGGCTTTATTTACACGCCGGCGAATGGCGGCGAGAGCTTCGCCAGCGACCTGGCCGGGGAGGGACGTACCGGCGAACTCATGCCCGAGGGACACCGCAGTCTGCGCTCGTACGGCTCGATGACGTACGCGGGCTTCAAGAGTCTGCTGTACGCCGGTCTCACGCGCGATGATGAACGCGTCAAGGCGGCCTTTGACTGGGTGTGCCGGCACTACACGTTTGACGAGAATCCCGGCCTTGGACAGCAGGGTCTCTATTACTACTACCACGCGATGGCGCGGGCGCTCGTGGCTGCGCAGCAGGCGACCATCCCCCCGGCTCCGCCAGCATCGCCAGCACCGCCAGCACCGACGAACGCAAAAGACACCACGACCACCACCGCGACCGCGACCGCTGTCGTCGTGCGCAACTGGCGCGACGATCTCGTCGCAGCAATTGTGGCCCGCCAGCGCGACGACGGTTCCTGGATCAATGCGGTCGAGCGCTGGGAAGAGAGTCAGCCTGACTTGGCGACCATCTATGCGTTGCTGGCGTTAGAAGAAGCGCTGAAACCGGTGTTGGAAACGGACTGAGACGAAGATGACGAACTCGATCGGGATCCGTTCCGTCTCGGGTCGCACGGACGTACGTGATCATCATCGACTTGCACTCGTTACCGTAGGCACCTGTCCTTGATCTTCTGCACCTCTCACGATACGCGAAGCGCCTTGTTGACCTCATCAACAAGGCGCGGGTGACGATCGTGCTGCGCAGACATATCGAGCGCGTCATTGATCGCCTCGTAGATTTCCGCTTCCATGTTGAGTTCCTCGCGAATGAACCCGTTCTCGCTCAACAAGAAGCTGACACCGCACCACCGCCCATAGCGGCTTCGTATCGGTGATGAAGCACACGGGCCGAGGGAAGCCGCCAAGCCCTCGCTGGCCGTTACACCGGGCCTATGGCTATGGGCAATCACAACTGTCTACAGAGCGGATGATCTCTCGAGCGTGGTTGTCGTCGGATCTCGGAGCTGGCCAAACCCCAACACGTCCCGAACAAACTATCACGCGATTTGGGACCGTTGACCTGCCCCCAACTTCTGGACCAGCCGCTATGAGAGTCGGTTGAATTCCATCAGTTGCATGATCCCACGCTTGCCGCTTCGCAGCGAAGGGGCGCAGCCCCGAGCGGAGAAGCGGCAAGCGTCGC
>Ga0163150_10004357_pt1 | contig 18980 bp, 17 predicted proteins | sample OliLakLV19P2IB_FD_148628 | JGI IMG/M metagenome (GOLD analysis project Ga0163150, IMG submission 148628) | Freshwater microbial mat bacterial communities from Lake Vanda, McMurdo Dry Valleys, Antarctica - Oligotrophic Lake LV.19.P2.IB | ecosystem: Environmental > Aquatic > Freshwater > Lake >...
ATGCCGTCTTCACCATCGGGAAGGATGAAGACGTTGGCGAGCGCGTCCCTGAGGTAGGCCCCGACCCCGCCCCGTGTGCTCGATACGATCGAGGACAGGGGTTTGAGGTGTGAAGGCGCCGCTGCCGCATCGGGCGCGCCGCGTTCGACAAATGCCGCGAAGTTGCCCGGCGGCGCGTCACGCAGCAGATCCGGCAGGCCCGTGCCGTCGGCCAGCTTGACCGCATTGAGCCGCACACCCAGCGCGGCTTCCACCGCGTCGTCCCAGCCGGCTTCGACGTGGATCGCCTGCCAGAGGCGCTCCGCGCGTTCCAGCCCGTGGGCCAGGATCCAGTCCTTGAGCTTCGAATCGGTGTCGAGTTTTTCCTGCTGCGAGACGAGCGCCTTGAGCGAGGCTTCGAGCCCCGCCAGCTCACGCGTGGAATCCTGCAGCGCCTGGTTGGCGGCGCGGCGCTGGTCTTCAAGCGCCGGCAGGCGCGCTTCGGCCGCGGCTTGCGCGCCTTCGAGATCGGCCAGGCGGGTAGTGACGGCGGTGCGCTGCTCCTCGAGCGCGGCGAGTTTCGCGGGCTCCGGGAAGACCAGCGCCATGTTCTCCTGCTTGAGGCGGTTCTTGCGCGCCTCGAGCTGCGACAGCAGCTTGAGCGAGTGCGATTCGCGCGCCTGGTGCAGGCCTTGCTCCTGCTCCGCGGCGTTCATCTCGCCTTCGGCGCCGCGCACTTCGGAGGCGGCCTTCTGCGCCTGGGCCTCGGCTGCGGGCAGCGCCTCGCGCGCCGCGGCAAGCTGCGCTTCGCGGGTGGTGATGGCCTGGCTCGCCTCGCCGATCGCCGAAGCCGAGTGCTGCGCCTCGGCGCCGGCTTCGGCAATGCGGCGCTCGACTTCGAGGGCCTCGCGCGAGATCGCTTCGAGCTGCGCGCCCATGCGGCGGCGGTTTTCCGCCAGGTAGGAGATTTCCTGCTCCAGCGACTGCACCTGCGCGTTGGCGGCGTACAACGCGCCCTGCAACTCCTGCAGCTGGTCGGTTTCCGCGTAGTGGCGGCTGCGCAGGTTTTCCAGCGCGCGTTCGTTCTCGCGCAGCTTGGCGGTTTCGGCCTCGAGGGCCAGCGTGACCTTCTGCACTTCGTTGGAGTAACGCGTCCTGGCGGTTTCCGCCTCGCGCAGGCGCGTGAAGGCGAGCAGGTTGTGGTTGAGCGCGAGCTGCGCCTGGAGATCCGTGTAGCGCGCGGCGACTTGCGCCTGCTGCGAGAGGTGTTCCAGCTGCGTGGTGAGCTCGGTCTGGATGTCGCCCACGCGGGCGAGGTTTTCGCGCGTGTCTTCGAGGCGCAGCTCGGTTTCCCGGCGGCGCTCGCGGTATTTGGAGACGCCCGCGGCCTCTTCCAGGAATACACGCAGCTCCTCCGGCTTCGAGGTGATGACGCGCGAGATCATGCCCTGCTCGATGATCGAATACGCGCGCGGCCCCAGGCCGGTGCCGAGGAAGATGTCCTGCACGTCGCGGCGGCGCACGTGCTGTCCGTTGAGGTAGTAGTTCGAATCGCCGTCGCGGGAGAGCACGCGCTTCACGCTGATCTCCGAATACGCGGCCCAGGCGCCGCCGATGCGGCCCATGGAGTTGTCGAACACCAGCTCCACGGAAGCGCGGCTGACCGGTTTGCGGTCGATGGAGCCGCTGAAGATCACGTCGTGCATGTGTTCGCCGCGCAGCTGCTTGGCGCTGGATTCGCCCAGCACCCAGCGCACCGCGTCGATCACGTTGGACTTGCCGCAGCCGTTGGGGCCAACCACGCCCACCAGCTGGCCCGGGACCGCAATCACGGTGGGGTCGACGAAAGATTTGAAGCCGGACAGCTTTACGGAGGTGAGTCTCAAGGGGCAGTTTTCTTGGAAACCACGCCCCGCCCGGTCAGACCCGGCTGCGGGGCGCTTGTTAAGTCTTTGTTTTTACGTCCCGCGGTTGCCGGACGCTTCAGTAGAATGCTGATTTTACCGGAACGAACTGCGCCGCCCAATGGCCCATGCGACCAAGAAGCTGGAAACCTTCCCGAACCCCAAGCCGGACCGGGATTATGCAATCCACATGCAGATTCCGGAATTCACCTGCCTGTGCCCCAAGACCGGCCAGCCGGATTTCGCGACCCTGCATCTGGACTACATCGCCGACCGCAAGTGCGTGGAACTGAAGAGCCTCAAGCTCTATGTATGGTCGTTTCGCAACGAGGGCGCCTTCCATGAGGACGTGACCAACCGCATGCTCGACCACCTGGTGGATGCCACCCGCCCGCGCTTCATGCGGCTCACCGCGAAGTTCTTCGTGCGGGGCGGCATCTTCACCACGGTGGTGGCCGAGCACCGCAAGAAAGGCTGGAAGCCCGCGCCGCGCGTGGAGCTGGACAGCTTTCCGACCGAATCGAATACCCGTCGCTAGAGGATTTCCAATGAAGACACTTGCCAACATCCTGCTGGTTTTCGCCTTCACGGGGGCCGCGTACGCCGCGCCCGCCTCGGTCGAGGAGCTCTTCAAGCCGGCGCAGTTCCAGTCCATGAGCATCTCGCCGGACGGCAAGACCATCGCGGCGCTGGCGCCGGTGGCCGGCCGCCAGAATCTCGTGGTGCTCGATGTGAAGACCAAGAAGCCCACCCCGGTCACTTCCTTCAATTCGCGCGATATCGTGCAGGTGCTGTGGGTCAACAGCAAGCGCGTGGTCGTGCGCACCGGCTCGATCGGCGTGCGTGCTTTCGACGCGCGCGGCGGCGCGCTTTACGCGGTCGACGTGGACGGCGCCGAAGGCCGGATGATCTCGGAGGGTGGCGGCGACGAGCAGGCCTCCAGCGGAATCCGCTTCACCGGGCGCGCGCTCAACATCGTGCGTACGCTCCCCGGCGAAACCGACGACATCATCGCGCAGGAATACGTGTTTTCCAGCAACGGCTCGCAGGCCGGCGACCTCTTTCGCGTCAACACCCGCACCGGCCGCCGGACATCCATCGGTTTCGGCAAGCCCGACTCGGGATCCGGCGAGGGCTGGGTGGTGGACCAGACCGGTGTTGCCCGGGTCATGACGGCGTTTGCCGAGGGCAAGGTGCGGATCTGGTATCGGGCCGGTCCCGAAGCCCCGTGGAAGAAGCTCGAGGAGCGCGGCCAGACCCAGCCCGGGTGGGTGCCGCTGGCGATCAGCGAAGACAACAAGCACCTGCTGGTGGCCGACCAGGTCCACTACGACAAGGCCACGCTCGTCCTGTACGACCCCGAGACGAAGGCCTTCGGCGAGGTGATCGCGGCGCATCCCCAGGTGGACCTCGCCAACCTGGTCAGCAACAACGGCATCGTCGTCGGCGTGCGCTATGACGCGGATCGGGGCGCGACCGCCTGGTTCGACGCGTCCCTCGCAAAGATCCAGAGCAGCATCGATCGCGCGATGCCCGCCAGCGTCAACATGCTGTTCCCGTCGCGCGACCGCTCCGTCATCCTCGTGTTCTCCTACTCCGACGTGTCACCGGGATCGTTCTACCTGTTCGACCCGAGGGCGGGAAAGATGGAATGGCTGGTCGACCGCTCGCCGCAGATCAAGCCGAAGGAAATGGCGTCCATGCAGCCGGTGCGATACAAGGCACGCGACGGCATGGAGATCCCGGCGTACCTCACGCTGCCCACCAACGGCCGGAAGAAGGACCTCCCCATGGTGGTGATGGTCCACGGCGGGCCGTGGGTGGAGGGCGACGAGTGGGGCTTCCATCCCGAGGTCCAGTTCCTGGCGGCACGCGGCTACGCGGTGCTGCAGCCCAACTTCCGCGGCACCACGCGTTATGGCTGGAAACACTTCTCGTCGAGCTTCGGCCAATGGGGCCTCGCCATGCAGGACGACGTGACCGACGGCGTGAAGTGGGCCGTGGCCGAAGGCATCGCCGATGCGAAGCGCGTCTGCATCTACGGCGCGAGCTACGGCGGCTACGCCACGATGATGGGCCTGGCCAAGGACCCCGACCTCTACAAATGCGGCATCAACTACGTCGGGGTCACGGACGTGAACCTGTTCCTGACCGCCACCTGGTCGGATTACGCGCAGTCGGACTTCCTCAAGTACACGGTGCAGGAGATGGTGGGCGACTCGAAGAAGGACGCCGAGCGCCTCAAGGCCACCTCGCCGGTCGAGCAGGCCCACCGCATCAAGGCGCCGGTGCTGATGGCCTACGGCGCCGCCGATTACCGCGTGCCGATCGAGCACGGCCAGCGCATGCGCTCGGCGATGGAAAGGAACGGCCTCAAGCCGATCTGGATGGTGGCCGACGGCGAAGGCCACGGCTTCCGCGAAATGGCCAACCAGAAGATGTTCTACGAGGCGATGGCCAAGTTCCTCGAGGAAAACATCGGCAAGTAAAGCCTGGGGAGAAACTGGTGTCAGAGACGACTTTCCGGCGGGCGCCGGAAAGTCGTCTCTGACACCAGTTTCCCCCGCATCCCACTCACCACCGTCGCGGCGACAATCAGCGCGCCACCGAACCAGTCCTGCGCACGCAGCGACTCGCCGGCAAGGAAGGCGGCGGCGATGGCCGCCACCACCAACTCGAACAGCAGGACCACAATTGCGCGGTTGGCGGGCGTGCGCGACAGCCCGTACTGAAGCGCGAGGCTCATGAGCAGGATCGCGAGCGCGATGCCCGCGACCAGCGCCGCGTTCTCCCATCCCAGTTCGAATGCCCGGGCCGCACCCACCTTGCTGCTGCCGAGGTACAGCAGGCTGACAACCACCACGCCGGCCCAGATCGCCATCGACTTGGAGGCATCACTCATCGTGTCGAGCTTGCGCACCAGGACGTTGCCCACCGCGAAGAAAAAACCCGCCGAAAGTCCAAGCCATTCCGCGCGCGAACCCGGCCAGGGGAATCCCAGGGCCGGACGCCACAACATCGTGACGGCGCCGGCGAAGGCCAGCGCCATCACCACCAGTCCCGTGCGATCGAGCTTCTCCTTCAGCGCGATGCGCGCGAGCGGCACAGTCCACAGCGGCGCGAGATAGAACAGCAGCAGCACGCGCATCACCTCGCCTTCGAGCACACCCATCACGTAGGCGAGGTTGCTCCAGCCAACCGCAAGCCCCATCACGATCGCAAGCGGCGGGCTCTTCCCCAGCGCCAGCGCATGGCGTGGGAACAAGGCCACGCCCGCGACGAGTGCCACGACATAGGTGAAAAACGTCGACCAGATGCCGTCGATGCCCGCTTGCGCGAGCAGCCGATAGGGATACCAGAGGAGCCCCCACACCGTGGCGCCGACGAGCAGCCCGAGCGTGGGAAGGGAGAGAGGGGGTTTCAAGGAAGCGTGAACCGTATAATTTCCACTCGATTCTAACCTTGCGCCCATGAACCCTTCCGCCGTCCTGCATGTGTTGTCGCCGCTGGGCGGAGGCGTGGACCGCTACGTGCGCGACATCGCGGCAACCGTCGCGCGGCCGCAGCTGGTCTGGCATGTGGGGCGCGATGCGGAAGTGCTCGAGACGCCCGGCGTGGGTCGCCGCTACCTGCCGCTCGACCCGGTGCGCGTCGATGCGCAACCGGAATTGCTGGAACAGCTGCTGCGTTCGAAGGGTGTCAGGCTGGTTCATTTGCATGCGGTGCACGACGCGCCGCGCGAAAGAGCGCGGCAGATGGCGCAGCGCCTCGGCGTTCCGTTGATGGTGACGCTGCATGACGTGCTCTTCCTGCGGCCCGATGCGTTTGATTCCGGCGCGCCCACCGCGGATCGCGCATGGACCGAAAAAATCGCGCCTGTGCTCTCCAGCGCCTGCGCGGTGCTCGCGCCCTCCCGCTACCTCGCTCGCCTGGCGAATGACACGTTCCCCGGCCTCGACGTGCAGGTAGTCCCCAACGGACTCGAGACCTTCGATGAAAACCGGGGACGCACCCTGCTTTTCCACGACAGCGGAAAAGCAGGGTGCGTCCCCGGTTTTCCGCGCCCTGAATTCCTCGCGAACAAACCACGGCGCGTGGTCGCCGTGCTGGGCGCGATCGGCGCGCACAAGGGCGCGGACCTGCTACGACAGCTCCCGGCGCATCTCGAAGGCTCCGGCATCGGTGTCGTGGTCATCGGTTATCTCGACCAGCAGGTTTATCCCGGCTGGAATCCGAAGCCTCACCTCTATGTGCATGGGCCGTATCACCCTTTACAAACCGGGCAGCTGCTGCGCGCCTACGGCGCGGAGCTGGTCCTGTTTCCCAATCGCGTGCCGGAAAGCTTCAGCTATTCGCTTTCTGAAGCCTGGGCCGCGGGCGTGCCGGTCGTTGCCGGTGCGGCCGGCGCCATCGGCGAACGCATCGCGCGCCACGGCGGCGGCTGGCTGCTGCCGGAAGGCTTTGACGCCGCGCAAGTGGCCGCGCAACTTCGCCGCCTGCTTGGCCCCGATGGGGCAGGCGAAGTGGCGCGGGTAAGATTGGGACTCTCGCAGCCCGACACGAACCGCGTTCCGACCCTCGCCGCCATGGCCGAATCGCTCGAAGCGTATTACCGCCGCTACGGCCGCGAAGCCGCCACGCCCGGCGCCATGGACGCTGCCTCGGTGGACGCGTTGCTCGCTCCCTCGCTCGACAGCTCGCTTTTCCGCCAGGAGCTCGCCTTCCTCGCCGACCTCTGCGACCAGTCGGACTCGCACGCCAGGCGCCAGCGCGACTTCGAGGCCGAGGCGCGGCGCTGGATCGGGAAGCTGGAAGGCGACGTGGCCAGCCTGCAGGCTGAGCTGAAGCGCGAGTTCGACGAGCGCCAGCGCATCGCGGTGGAGCTGGGCCTGGCGCAAACCGCGGCGGGCGCCGCGATCCACCTGCCCCATTTCGTGAATCGGGTCCTCGGGAGGCTTTTGCGCCGTGCACGAAGCTGACGTCAGCATCGTCACCTACGAACCAGACATGGCGCTGCTGCGCCAGCTGCTCGCCAGCCTGGCCGATCCCGCCCCGGCCGCGCGGCTGGCGCTTTTCGTCCACGACAACAGCCCGCGCCCGGAGGCGGTGGAAGCCCTGCGCGCGGAGCTGGAAAACAACGCCGCCTTCCACCGCGTCGAGATCCGCCACTCGACGGAGAACATCGGCTTCGGGCGCGGGCACAACGCCAACGCGGCGCTGGGCTCGGCGCCCCACCTGCTGGTGGTCAACCCCGACTGCGTGCTCGAACCCGCAGCCCTCGGCAAGCTGATGGAATTCGCAACGCGCGACACCCAAGACGCCGCCGCCTGGGAAATGCGCCAGATCCCGTACGAGCATCCCAAGGCGTACGACCCGGTCACTCTCGAGACGCAGTGGACCAGCGGCGCCGCCACCCTCTATCGCCGCGCGGCCTTCGAAACCGTCGGCGGCTTCGATGCCGCGTTTTTCCTCTATGGCGAAGACGTCGACCTTTCGTGGCGACTGCGCGCCAGCGGCCACGTCCTGCGCTACGTGCCGCAGGCGGCCGTGGTGCATCGCACCTACGCCACCAAGGGCGAAGTCAAGCCGCTGCAGGCCTATGGCGCCGTATTCGCCGGCCTCGCCCTGCGAACGCGTTATGGCAGCGCGATGCAGGTGATGCGCGGTTTCGCCATGCTGGCGGCCGAGATCCTGGCGCCCGAATCATTCCCGGGCCGCAGTTGGGGAATGATGCGCACCGGCCTGCGCTACCTGCGGCACATGCCGCGTTTCCTCGGCAGCCGCGTGCGCGCCACGCCGCGCTTCCGCCCGCAGTTCGCCGGCTGGAGCTACGAGGAGCGCCGCGACGGCGCCTTCCACGAGACCCTTTCGCGGCGCGGACGCACGGCGGCCGATTTCCCGCTGGTCTCGATCCTGATCCGCACCCACGGGCGCCCCGCATGGCTGCGCCACGCCCTTTCCACCTGCGCGCACCAGACCTATCCGAACCTCGAGGTGGTGGTGGTCGAGGATGGCCCGGCGCACGCGCAACCGGTCATCGACGAGTTCACGCCGCGCATGGTGGTGCGCTACCAGGCAACCGGCCATCGCGTGGGCCGCGCGCGGGCGGGCAACCTCGCCATGGGACAGGCGCGCGGCGAATGGATGAACTTCCTCGACGACGACGACGTGTTTTTCGCCGACCACGTGGAAGTGCTGGTGGAAGCGGTGCGCCGCACCGGCGCAAAAGGCGCCTACGGCTTCGCCTGGGAAACACACACCCGCGTGATCGACGCGGCCAGCGCGCGCTACGAGGAGACGCGCCGCGTCCCGCGCCTGCGCCCGCGCTTCGACCGCATCTCGCTCTGGCACCAGAACTTCCTGCCGATCCAGTCGGTCCTCTTCCATCGCGGCCTCTGGGAACGCCACGGCGGCCTGGCCGAGGACATGGACCAGCTCGAGGACTGGAACCTCTGGACGCGCTACACCATCGAGGACGATTTCGTGCCGGTGGAAAAAACCACGTCGATGTATCGCGTGCCCGACGACCCGCGCGAGGCGGCGGCGCGCCAGGCGCGGCTGGACGCGGCCTATGCCGGCGCCGTGGAACGCCAGCGCCGCCTGCGCCTGACCCTGTCGCCGCGCGAGATCGCGCAGATGGCCGAGAGCTACTCGCGCGAGCAGCACATGGTGCACGCAACGCGCAACGCGGTTCGCCACGTTGTGAGCTCGAACCCGACCCTCGCGCGGCTGGCGGCGTGGCGCACGCCGACGCGTGAATGGCTGCGGCGCCGGGGGCTGCGGATTTGAGCGGCGACATCGAGTTCACCGGCGAACGCTTCATCCCCGGAACGCGCGGCGAGATCTGGGTCGAGCACTGGCACCGCTACCACTTCGCGGCGCGGTGGGCGAAGGGCCTGCGCGTGCTCGACGCGGCTTGCGGCGAGGGTTACGGAACGGCGCTGCTTGCTCGCCATGCCGCGCACGTCACCGGCGTGGATCTCTCGCCTGATGCCATCGCGCACGCCCGGCGCACTTACGCGAACCTCGCGAACGCCGAGTTCATCGAAGCCTCGATCGCGAAGCTGCCGCTGCCGGACGCGTCGTTCGATGTGGTGGTGTCGTTCGAGACCGTCGAGCACATCCCCGTGCAGCAGGAATTCATCGCCGAGGTCGCGCGCGTGCTCAAGCCCGGCGGCGTGCTGGTGATGTCCTGCCCCAACAAGCTCGAGTACAGCGACAAGCGCCACTTCGACAACCCGTTCCACGTGAAGGAGCTCTATCGCGAGGAGCTGGCCGCGCTCGTGGCACAACGCTTCCCCGAAGTGCGGTGGTACGGGCAGCGGCCGTCGTTCTTCTCGGTGATCGCCCCGGAATCGAACGCCGCTTCGGGCGAGCTCATCGAAGTGGTGGAGTCCGCGCCGGGCGAGGCGGGCTCGAAGATCGAGAACCCGCTGTATTTCCTCATTGTCGCCGGGATCACGGGCGACGCCGTCGATCGCGTGCCACCACCGCTATCCGTGTTGTCCGATCGCGACGAGTGGGTCCATCGCGACTACGAGAAGGTGATGCGCGACCTTGGCGGCTGCGCCAGGGAGCGCGAGCACGCCATCACGCTGGTGGAAGAGCGCGACGGCGCCATCGCCTTCATGACGCGCGACATCCTCGAATGGAAGAAGCTCAAGGAAGACGCGGACGCCCGCTACGCGGAAGGTGAAGCCTGGTTGCGCCGCCAGATCGCGGAGCGCGACGAGCAGCTGCGCGCCCACGTCGCGGTCATCGAGGCCAAGGATCGTGAGCTCACGCGCCGCGGCGGGCTGCGCTGGTGGCTGCTGCTGCCCCTCTACCGCTTCGGGATCCTCAAACACCCGCCCGTATAATTGGCGGATGAATCCCCGCCTCGGGCTGCTCCAGCCCTATCCCTTCGAGCGGCTGCGCGGCCTGCTCGCCGGGGCGAAGCCACCGGCCAACCTGCGGCACATCAGCCTCGGCCTGGGCGAGCCGCAGCACCCGACCCCTGCCGTGATCAAGGATGCAATCGCCGCCAACCTGGACGGGCTTGCGCGCTACCCGCTCACGCTGGGGTTGCCGGAACTGCGCGCCGCGGTGGCCGAATGGCTGGCGCGCCGCCATGGCCTGGGCCCGATCGACGCGGCAAGGCAGGTGATCCCGGTCACCGGCAGCCGCGAAGCGCTGTTTTCGATTGCGCAGGTGGTGCTCGACCCCACGGAAAGCGACGCTCTGGTGGTGTCGCCGAACCCGTTCTACCAGATCTACGAAGGCGCGGCGCTGCTGGGCGGGGCCAGGCCGTATTACATGAACGCAATCGCGGCCGACAACTTCCGGCCCGACTGGTTGGCCGTGCCGCCGGACATCTGGAAGCTCGTACGCCTGCTCTACGTGTGTTCGCCCAGCAACCCCTACGGGCGCGTGATGCCGATGGAGGAATGGAAGCAGCTCTTCGATCTCTCCGACCGGCACGGCTTCGTGATCGTCTCCGACGAGTGTTACAGCGAGGTCTACTTCGACGAGTCCGCCCCGCCCCTGGGTGCACTGGCCGCGGCGCGCCACCTCGGGCGCGCAGGTTACCCGCGCCTGGTGGTGCTGGGCTCGCTTTCCAAGCGATCGAGCGCGCCGGGATTGCGATCGGGCTACGCCGCGGGAGACGCCGCCATCATCGAGAAGTTCGTGCTCTATCGCACCTACCATGGCTCGGCCATGAGCAACATGGTGCAGCGGGCCTCGATCCCCGCGTGGAAGGACGAATCGCACGTGTTGGAGAACCGGCGCCTCTATCGCGAGAAGTTCGCCGCCTTCCACCAGCGCGTGAACCCCGTGCTGCCGCTCACGAAGCCCGACGCCGCTTTCTACTACTGGGTCGCGGTGCCCGGCGGCGACGACCTGGCGTTCACGCGCGCATTGTTCGAACGCCAGCACGTGACCGTTCTGCCCGGCAGCTACATCGGGCGCGAGGCCCATGGGATCAACCCGGGGCGGGGCTTCGTGCGCATGGCGCTGGTCTCGACGCTGGAAGAAACAATCGAAGCCGCCGGGCGCGTGGCGGGTTTTGCCGCAACCAACTGACCGAAAAGAAAAGACATGACCGATACGCTGCAGCAGACCATCAACGACGCGTGGGAGAACCGCGCGCAATATTCGCCCGCTTCGGCCCCGGCGGCGCTCAAGCAGGCGGTCGAGGCCGTGATCGCGGAGCTGGACGCGGGCAGGCTGCGCGTGGCCGAGAGGCAGTCCCCGGGCAACTGGGTGGTGCACCAATGGGTGAAGAAAGCGGTGCTGCTTTCCTTCCGGCTGCGCGACAACGGGATCATGCAGGGCGGCTACACGCACTTCTTCGACAAGGTCGATTCCAAGTTCGCCAACTATTCACACGCCGACTTCGCCGCGGGCGGCTATCGCGTGGTGCCGCCGGCCGTTGCGCGCCGCGGCGCCTTCATCGCAAAAAACGTGGTGCTGATGCCCAGTTACGTGAACATCGGCGCCTACGTGGACGAGGGCACGATGGTCGACACCTGGGCCACCGTGGGCTCGTGCGCGCAGATCGGCAAAAACGTGCACCTCTCGGGCGGCGTCGGCATCGGCGGGGTGCTCGAGCCGCTGCAGGCCAACCCCACCATCATCGAGGACAACTGCTTCATCGGCGCGCGCAGCGAAGTGGTGGAAGGCGTGGTGGTCGGCGAGGGCTCGGTGATCTCCATGGGCGTCTACATCGGCCAAAGCACCAAGATCTACAACCGCATGACGGGCGAGGTGAGTTTCGGACGCATCCCGCCCGGCTCCGTCGTCGTCTCCGGCAACTTGCCCGGCCACGACGCCCGGTATAGTCTCTATTGCGCGGTCATCATCAAGCAGGTCGATGCCGGCACGCGGGCCAAGACAGCCATAAACGAGCTGCTCCGCGACTGACCAGCCGGGCACAACCAGGAGGCGCACAAGCCATGTTCATCGAGAAGCTCCTGCAGCTGATGGCCGAGAAAAAAGCCTCGGACATCTTCATCTCCGCGGGCTCGCCCATCAGCATCAAGATCAGCGGCAACATCATGCCGGTCAACCCGCAGGTGATGGATGCGGAGATGGCGAAGAAGGTCTGCTACGAGATGCTCAACCCGGCGCAGATCAAGATCTTCGAAGGCGAGCAGGAGCTCAACTTCTCCAAGCCGATGGCGGGGCTGGGCAACTTCCGCGTCAACATGTTCTGGCAGAAAAGCGCGGTCTCGTGTGTGATCCGCTTCGTCTCCGCCGACATTCCGAAGATCGCGGACCTCAGCCTGCCGCAGGTGCTGTCCTCGCTGGTGATGGAAAAACGCGGCCTGATCCTGGTGGTGGGCGCCACCGGATCCGGCAAGTCGACCACCCTCGCCTCGATGCTCGACTACCGCAATTCGGTCGCCACCGGGCACATCCTCACGATCGAGGATCCGGTCGAATACGTCTTCACCCCGAAGAAATCGATCTTCAACCAGCGCGAAGTCGGCAACGACACCAGGTCGTTCCACGACGCGCTGCGCAACGCCATGCGCCAGGCCCCGGATTGCATCCTGATCGGCGAGATCCGCGACCTGGAAACGATGCGCATGGCCCTGACCTACGCCCTTTCGGGCCACCTGTGCCTGGCCACGCTGCACGCCAACAACGCCTACCAGGCGATGAACCGCGTGATCAGCTTCTTCCCGCTCGAAGTGCGCCCGATGCTGCTGCAGGATCTCTCGGTGTCGCTCAAGGCGGTGATCTCGCAGCGCTTGATCAAGACCGTGGAAGGCGGGCGCACGCCGGCCGTGGAAGTGCTGCTCAACACGCGCAACATCCAGGAGCTGATCGAAAAAGGCGAGATCACCGAGATCAAGGAGGCGATGGAAAAATCCATGTCGCCGGGATCGCAGACCTTCGAGCAGGATCTCTTCCGCCTGGTGCGCCAGGGCAAGATATCCACCGACGAGGCGCTCGCGAACGCCGATTCGGCCACCAACCTCGGCCTGCTGCTCGGCAACTCCGGCATCATGCCGGCGGCTTCGGAACGCGCCAAGGCGCCCGGCCCCGGCGTGCCCAGCCGCGGCGGCTCCTCGTTCGGCGACTTCAAGATCACCGAGGAAGAAGAAAAGTTCTGAAACTGGTGTCAGAGACGACTTCTGGAAAGTCGTCTCTGACACCGGATTTCATGAGGGGGAGAAACCATGAAATCTATCGAAGAAAACCTCACGCAATACGCGGCCTACCACCGTGACCGCCGCAACATCGCCACCCACTTCGTCGGCGTCCCCCTGATCGTGTTCGGGGTCGTGCAGGCGCTGGCAACGGTCTGGATGGCGGCCGGGGATTACACCATCACGCTCGCCGCGGTGGTGTCGATCGCCGCGTGCATCTACTATTTCCGCCTCGACTTCGTTTTCGGCGTCACCATGGCGGTCACGCTTTTTGTGATGTGCGCGGGGGCGAGCGAGGTCGTGCACCGCCTCGGCAAAGGCCCCGCCCTCGGCGTCGCGGCCATCGCCTTCACCGTGGGCTGGGTGATCCAGTTCGTCGGCCACAAATTCGAGGGCATGAAGCCGGCGTTTTTCGACGACGCGAAGCAGCTGCTGATCGGCCCGATTTTTGTCTGCGCGGAAGCGTATTTCCTCGCCGGCGCGCGCGCGCCCCTGCGCCGCTACATCGAGGACCGCGTGGGGCCCACCTGCGCGCGCCGCGACGGGCGCCCGCTGCCGATACTGGAAAGCGAAGCGTGAGCGGCGAACGCTTCGCCTCGTTCCGGGAGTTCTATCCGTTCTACCTCTCGGAGCACACCCACCCCACCTCGCGCAAGCTGCACTTCGCGGGCAGCACGCTGGTGCTGGCGCTATTGGCCGTCGCGATCTACACCGGCAACGGCTGGTATTACGCGGCACTCCCCGTGGCGGGTTACGGCTTCGCGTGGGTCGGCCACTTCGTGTTCGAGAAGAACCGCCCGGCGACGTTCAAGTACCCGGCCTGGAGCTTCGCGGGCGACTGGGTCATGTATTGGCAACTGCTCACCGGAAAGCTGACGTTTGGACAACGAGACCCCGGCGCTGGCAAAAGCGCTGATTCGGCGTAGGTCGGTCAGGCCGTCCGACGAAGGCTGCCAGCAGCTCGCCATCACCCGCATGTTCGGCACCCGATGACGGCGCGCAGCGCGGGACAGGCCGCGGAAGAAGCCGCCGGGCGCCTGGACGCGGCCGGCGTGGGCTTCGGCCACGGCACCACCGATGCGGGGCAGGAAGCGTTGTGGCTCACCGCCCACGTGCTCGGCATCAGCTGGGATGCACTCACCGCCGCCCTCGATGCGCCGATCAGCGCCGCGCAGGAATCCGCGCTGCGCGACCTCGTCGCGCGCCGCATCGCCACCCGCAAACCCGCCGCCTACCTGCTCAACGAAGCCTGGCTCGGGCCCCACCGGTTCTACGTCGACGAGCGCGTGATTGTGCCGCGGTCGTTCATCGCGGAGCTGCTGCGTGTGGACCCGAAACCCGGGGTTTCATCCGTCCTGGACCTGTGCACCGGCTCCGGCTGCCTCGCCATCCTCGCGGCGCTCGCCTTCCCCCAGGCCAGGGTCGACGCCGCGGACCTCTCCACCGATGCGCTGGAGGTCGCACGGCGCAACGTGGACAACTACGGGCTCGCCGATCGCGTGGAGCTGGTCCAATCGGACATGTTCACCGGCCTGGAAGGGCGCGTCTACGACCTCATCGTGTCGAACCCACCGTATGTAAAGGCGGCATCGATGGATGCCCTGCCGGACGAATACCGGCACGAACCCCGCATGGCGCTGGCAAGCGGCGCCGACGGGCTGGACCACACGCGCGTGATCCTCGCCCAGGCGCGCCGCCACCTGGCGCCGGGGGGGCGCCTGGTAGTCGAAATCGGCCATAACCGGCGCGTTTTGGAGAAAACTTTTCCGATGCTGCGGTTCGAATGGCCAAAGACCTCCGCCGGACGCCAATGGGTGTTCAGCCTGCCGGCGGAAGGCGTGCCCTAGGGTGCTATCATTTCGGCCATTCCCCGCTCTCGCCGCACATGCCCAATTCATTCGATAACGACCCGGTCAACGGGCACCCGGTCGACCCTGCGCTCACGCGCGAGATCGCGGGATTGATCGTTTCGGCGCTCAACCTCCAGCTCGCCGAATCCGGGATCGATCCCGCCGCCCCCCTCTACAAGGAAGGCCTGGGGCTGGATTCCATCGACATCCTGGAAGTCGCGCTGGTGGTCTCCAAACGCTACGGCTTCAAGCTGAAGGAAGACGACCAGGACAACGTCAAGGTCTTCACCTCGCTCAACAGCCTCGCTGCCCATGTCGCGCAGCGCAGGACGAAGTGACCTCCGGGCGCAACCGGCGATCCTGGGTGTTCCTCGTGGTCGTGCTTTCCGCCGGCTTCGCCATGCTGGCGCACGCCTCGCTCATCGAAGGCGTGCCGCCCACGGTGGGCGCGTTGCTTTCGCTGGTCCCGGTCTGCGCGCTGGCGCTGTGGGCGGTTCGCCGCTCGCGCCGGCGCATCGCGCTGGTTGTGGCGCTGGTGATCGCGGCGATTGCGGTGGCGGCCTCCTGGGGCACGCTCGAGCGCCACTTTCCCGACCTCTTTTTCGTCGAACACGCGGGCGCGAACCTCGCGCTTGCCTTCGTGTTCGGCCGCACGCTTTTCGCCGCGCGCGAGCCGCTGGTGACCCGTTTCGCGCGCATCCTGCACGGCGAGCTGCCGCCGGAGGTGCTGCGCTACACCCGGCAGGTCACCGTCGCCTGGACGATTTTTTTCCTGGCCCTGTTCACGCTTTCGTGTGTGCTCTACCTGGGGCGCCTGCTGCCGGCCTGGTCGCTGCTGGCCAACCTCCTGAGCCCGCTGCTGGTGGGGTCCATGTTCGTGATCGAATACGCGGTGCGCCATCGTGTGCTTCCGAACTGGGAACGTGCCGGCATCCTGAGCGGCATCCGCGCCTTCTCGCGCCACATCGATAGCGCGCGCTTCGAAGCGCCGCGCTGACGCCGTGAGCGCGATCAAATCGCCCGCGCCAGTGCGCGCTTCCATTTCAAGGCGCCTGCCGTTGCTGGCCCACACCGATGGCGATGCGGTCGCGGCCTGGCGTCGCGGCCAGCGCGTGAACGCCAGCCAGCTGCTCACCGACGTGATGGCCGCGGCGCGCGCCATGCCGCAGTCCACACACGTGCTCAACCTATGCGCCGACCGCTATCGCTTCACGGTGGCGCTGCTCGCGGCGATGGTGCGCGGCCAGATCACACTGTTGCCCCCCGGCACCACACCCAACATGATCGCCTCGATGCGCGCCTTCGCCCCGGGCGCATATTACGTCTCGGACGAAATGCAGCCGGAAGTCGACCTGCCCCGCTGCGAGTTCCCGGAAGGCGGCGCGCCCGCGGCCTGGGAGGTCCCCGCCATCGATGCGGGCCAGGCCGTCGCCTGCCTCTTCACATCGGGTTCCACCGGCGAACCGCAGCCCTACCTCAAGACCTGGGGCAACATGGTGCTCGACATGCAGGGCGAGGCGAAGCGCCTGGGCGTGGGACCCGGCCATTCGATCCTCGGCACCGTGCCGCCGCAGCACATGTACGGTTTCGAATCGACGGTGCTGCTGCCGATCGTCTCGGGCGCGGCGCTGACCTCCGGGCGCCCCTACTACCCGGCGGACATCGACGCGGCGATTGCGCGCACACCCGCGCCGTGTGTTTTGTTCACCACGCCCTTCCACCTGCGCGCCTGGATGGAAAGCGGCGATCCCGAGCGCCTCGAAACCATCGTCTCGGCCACCGCGCCGCTATCGGTGGGGCTCGCGCGCCGGGCCGAGGAGCGCACCGGCGCCCGGGTGCTCGAGATCTACGGCTGCACCGAAACCGGCCAGGTCGCCACACGCCGCACCGCGCAATCCGCCGAGTGGGAAACCATCGAGGGCGTGTGCATCTACAACGAGTCCGGCCAGGCGATGGCATCGGGCGGGCATGTCGAATCGCCCACGCCTCTGCAGGACGTGATCGAGATCGTGGGCGACGGCTCACGTTTCATCCTCCACGGCCGTACCGCGGACATGGTCAACGTCGCGGGCAAGCGCAACTCCCTCGGTTACCTGAACCACCAGCTCACCTCGATCGCGGGTGTCGACGACGGCGCCTTCTACGTGCCCGACGAAACGGGTGAAGACGCGGTCACGCGCCTTACCGCGTTTGTGGTCGCCCCCGCGTTGTCCGCGGCGCAGGTGCTGGAGCGCCTTCGCGCCCTTATCGATCCCGCGTTCCTGCCGCGCCCCGTGGTGATGGTGGAAAGCCTGCCGCGCGCACCCACGGGCAAATTGCCGCGCGAGGCGTTGCGCGCGCTGGCCGCGCGCGCGCGCACACCCCCGTCGAAGGGCCCGTGATGGCCACCGGTCCGGCGCGTTCGCCCCTCGACGTCTCCCGCGACCACCCCGCCTTCGCGGGACATTTTCCCGGCCATCCGATCCTGCCCGGCGCGGTGATCCTGGCCGAGGTGATGGCGGCGATCGAGGCGGCAACGGCGCGCGGCCCCGAAAGCTGGGAGATCACAAGCGCAAAATTCCTTGCCCCGGTGCAGCCGGGCACGGCCCTTGTGCTCCAGCACGAGCCCACGCGCTCCGGTGGCGTGTCTTTCGAGGTGCGCGACGAACGCGGGGTAATCGCCAGCGGCGTGCTTGCGCCGCGGGATCCATGAACGCGCGCCCCCCGGGGGCGTCGGAATGGACCCGGCGCTCGGAACGCGGCAGCCTGCCACTGATCCGCTTCATGGCGTGGCTGTCGTGTGTGGCGGGAAGGACACCCACGCGCCTGATCGTGCGCGGCTGCGCGGCCTACTTCGTGGTCTTCGGCGGGGCGGCGCGGCGCGGCGCGCGTGACTTCCTCGCGCGCGCCCTCGGGCGCGCGCCCACGCTCGGCGATTTCTACCAGCTCTTCTTCCACTTCGCCGCCGCACTCCACGACCGCGTCTATTTCCTGCGTGGGCGCTACGACATCTTCCACGTCGAGGTCCACGGCAGCGACCACTTCGGCGGCACCGACGGCGCATTGCTGATGGGTGCGCACCTCGGCAGCTTCGAGGCGCTGCGCGCCGCGGGCCGTGCACACGCGCATCGCCGCGTGGTGATGGCGATGTTCGAGGAGAACGCGCGCAAGATCAACGGCGTGTTGCTGGCGGTCGCCCCCGACGCGCTGCACGATATCGTGGGACTGGGGCGCGTGCAGTCGATGCTCGAGCTCAGCGACCGGCTGGAACAGGGCGCGCTCGTGGGTGTGCTGGCCGACCGCACGCTGGGCGAGGAGCCGGTGATCATGGTCGACTTCCTCGGCAAGCCCGCGCCCTTCCCCACCGGGCCGATGCGCATGGCCGCCGCGCTGCGCCGCCCGGTGCTGTTCATGGCCGGCCTCTACCGCGGCGGCAACCACTACGAGATGTTTTTCGAGCCGCTCGCCGATTTCAGCAACCTCGAGGGCATGGACCGCGCGCAACGCACGGCCCGTGTGGATGCCGCGGTTCGCGCCTACGCCGCCCGCCTGGAACACTACGCCCGCCTGTCGCCCTACGACTGGTTCAATTTCCACGACTTCTGGGCGGCGCGTCCATGAAGCGATTGCTGCTGCTGGCCGCCTTCGCCGCGGCGCAGGCCCCGGCCGCCGACTGGAACATCCCGACGCTTTTTGCCGAGCTCGCGCGCGCGCGTCCGGAACGCGCCGCGTTTGTCGAGAAGAAATACATCTCCATCCTCGACCGCCCGGTGGAATCGTCGGGCGAGCTCGCCTTCACCCCGCCCGACCGCATGGAGAAGGTCACCCTCAAGCCGAAGCCCGAGCGCGTGACGGTCGACCGTGAAACCGTCACCCTCGAGCGCAACGGCAAACGCCAGTCGTTGCGCCTGCGCGAAAATCCGGCGGTCGCCGTGCTGGTGGAAAGTGTGCGCGGGACCCTCGCGGGCGACCTCGCCGCGCTCTCGCGCACCTACTCGATTGCTCTTGCGGGCGATCGCGCCGCCTGGCGCATCACGTTGCGCCCGCTCGACCCCAGCCTCGGCACGCTGGTCGAACGCGTCGAGGTGGCGGGCGCGCAAGCGCGCGTGGGCATCGTGGAGATCTTCCAG
>Ga0163150_10004360_pt1 | contig 18978 bp, 18 predicted proteins | sample OliLakLV19P2IB_FD_148628 | JGI IMG/M metagenome (GOLD analysis project Ga0163150, IMG submission 148628) | Freshwater microbial mat bacterial communities from Lake Vanda, McMurdo Dry Valleys, Antarctica - Oligotrophic Lake LV.19.P2.IB | ecosystem: Environmental > Aquatic > Freshwater > Lake >...
CGTCTTGCTGGTACTGGATGGGCACCCTGCACACCGCGCCAAGATCGTCTCCGACTACGTGCAAAGGCTGTGCGGGCGCTTGGAGCTGCACTTTCTCCCGGGCTACGCCCCTGAACTCAACCCCGACGAGTTCGTCTGGAACCACCTCAAACGCCAAAGCATCAGCAAGAAGCCGCTGCGCCAAGGCGAGTCGCTGCGCAGCCGCGTGCAAGCCGACCTCGACGCGATCAGAGCCCGTCCAGCGCTCGTGCGGTCATTCTTCCGTGCCCCGAGTGTAGCCTATACTACGGACTGATTAGTAACTCTCCAGGCAATATCGGGCGAACAATGCTGTGATAGGTGGAAGCGAGACCCACAGATTCCAATCCGTAGAATGTTTCCACAGTGAGGGGCTCCAAATCCTTCAAATAGTTCCTGAGTGCAACAAGATCAACAAGCAACGCGCGCTCCAATATATTAGCGAGACGCCTCATCTGGGATTGGTCGATGCTTCCCCCCACGTAGGCAGCAAAGATTCGAGCCAACAAAGTTGCTTTCTCAAGTTCCTCTAATCGATCCAGGACCGTTACAAGGTGGGTCGACGTTCGCTGCGCAAAATGTCTGTCGGCCTGTAACTTCTTTCGAAATTCCTCTCGTCTTTCTGCATCTATCAGTGGCGCGCTCTGGACAAAACGCGCAAGTTTCCTGACAAAAAGTATGTCACGTACGGTTCTACCACCATAAAAGAGCTTGAAGACGCTACCCACAACCGGGATGTCTTTTGCGAGCCCTTCTCTAAGGAAAGAATCTAGTGCAACTTCACCCAAGTCTGCGATGAGTCCAGCAGCCTGATCCTCAGCCTTTGAGAGATCGATGGGCAAATCCTGAGGCTCAGCATCATTATTGGCCCCGGCTTCTGAGTTGTGCGGGCAATCAATTTCCATCGAATATGATCTCTTTCCGTGGCCTGCCGTCTCTTTTGGCGCCTAACGTTCCGGTTCAGCCGCTGCGCTTTTCAGCGGTCGGCTGGAACCGGCGGGTTAGGCCTTTCTTTCAGTTTTCGGTGGCTTCCGTGCCTTCAACTCTAAGATGATTTTGGTGATCCGATCAATGTCATCCTCGGTCTCAACATGCGACCAGAAATTTGCTGGTCTGAGGTCCGGAAAGGTGACATACAGGGTTTTCTCGAACCCCGTGTTCGAGGGCCACATATCCAGCGAGATCTGATATGGGATGCCATCCACGACGCCCTTTCGGAACCAAAGTTGTCCCTTCTCTTTTGGATGGGCGTATGTGCCTGCGTAGAATCCGAGGTCAAATTCAATGACAGTCTTTCCATCCCTGCTCACAAGCTTGCCACACGGAGTGTCTCCAACTCCCCACTCGTGTCTAAACCCTTGCGGCAAGGTGACCACGGCGTACATGAGATCAAGTTCTCTGCTCTGGTCAGCAGTCCCGCACGTCAAAGAAAGCAGAGCAAGGACGATAAGAACGACACATCGAGCGTGGACTCGCATGGTTCTCGCCTAACCATTGATTAACAGGAAATCTTGCCCTGATAATCTGATAAATGAACCCCTTTCGGGCATGCCTGCCTGTACGCCGTTATCAATAGGGGCGTGCTGCATATGGAGCAAAATGCTATGCCTGCCACCGCCAAGAGTCAACCAGCACCCAAGTTCGAATATTGTACGGGTTTCCAATTTGCTGCGACAAGTCCGCCCGGTGATTACGGGAAACCTGGCGCGATTGCCGCTTAGCAGCCAGCGGCCGTGCGGACGCAGTTCACGTTTTCATTCGTTGTTGCTGTCCCGTCTGCTCTTTGCTTTGAAAATCAGATCCACCTTGCCCTCTGCCTTGGGGATCAGCAATCTTTCCTGGTTTTGGGTAACGGCTAGATCCGCTGGCCGGCTCGCTTCAAGCTCGAAGCTGCCCGGTACCTGCAGGGTCAGACCCTCGAGGGGTTCGGGGATGTCCAGATGAACCGTCCAGCGCTCCGCTCCGCCATCCACATCGACGCCCACCTTGTTTCTGGCGGACCACCACTGCCCAAACTCGGAGAGAGTCCCAAACCAAGAGAAGTCTCTGACCGCATTCACCAAGCCCCGCTCGAAACCTAACTTGTGGCCCAGAGTGTTGGGATGAATCAGAACGACGTAGCATCCACCATAGCGGCTAAGCTTCCTGGCCAGGTCGACTGCGTCATGCAATCGCTCTCCCAGCGGGGGCAATGCTTCATCCTCAATCGGGACTGGGAACTCGAAGATTTCTGTCTCCGCCAAGTGGGTACGGTCATAGTTCAATTGAAAGGGCAGATGAGTGAGAGAATTGTTGGCTGTTACCGAGGAACTAAAACGGAATCCCGTCGCTGCCAAGGCCTCAGGCAGGCCATACGGGTTGGAAAGGTGTCCGGGCCGGAAGGATAGGACTTCGCTCTGACCCACAAGGTTCTCGAGCAGAAACTTGCTGACCCGCAGTTCTCCCAGGATGCTGCCGTCGCGTGTTGTGACTGCATCCACAACATAGGGCCGGTAAGAGGGATACTGCTCGTTCCCGGTGCCCAGGGGGAATCGATGGAATATCTGGGAGTGGGAAACCGAATGGCTGGCCAGCTCCATGTTCCTGCCGGCCAATTCGCGAAGCAGAGCCACACCCTGCTCGTTGAAAAAAACGGCATCGTGGTAATCGCGGATATATTTTGTTTGGATGAAATAAGTCGCTCTGAGACCCTGGCTTCGTTCAAAATCGGCGTAGGGCAGGGAGTTCAGCACCGATTGCGTATAGTCCACGTCATGAGTGATCATCACCGCAAGAGACCTGTCCCAAGGCACCGTTGCCAGGGTTCATGCGTTCCCTTGGCCGTCACGATAGATCGCCTTGACCAGCCGCAACAAGACATCCAGCGTGGGCTCATACCCATTCACGTAGCTTCGGGCCATCCCCTCTTCGCGATTGTTATAGCCCGTCTGCAGCAGGAATCCGAGATCCAGTCCAAAGGCATACGCCTGGTTGGTGCCGTACGACTTGTGAGTGATGGCCGCTGTGCCATCTTCGTAGATGGCTAATGGCTCTGTCCCAGGACTGGTGTAGCTGTAGCTCCCAATGACTCCTGGGCCTTGGTGATTGCCGATCCGGATCACCGACTCCTTGAGATCAGTGAAGGAAGAGGTCAGAGGGTGTGTTCTGCTGAACTGGATTTGATGATGTTGGCCGGACGGAATCGCTTCGCCAAAGCCGAAAACTTCGTTCAGCCCTCCACCGAGCACATTGACGCCGATCAGGGTGCCACCCTGACGCGGAAGTGCTGCCAGGGCTTTCAATGCCTCCGCCGGCAAGACGCTTCCCGAAACTGTGGGATAGATCATGACAACGGAGTGATTCAGGGCCGGCTGGTAATCAGTCGTGATCAGGAAAGGCACTCCAATCGACTTCAAGCCATGACTCAGACCCAGCCAGGCTCCCGAAGCGTCGGTCAACAGAACTGCGAGCCGGCTCTCAGTTCCATTGGCGTAGCGGGACCACGGCGTCGGATCCAGTTTTGGATCCTGGTGACTTCCCGGGGTCCCACGACTCCCTTGAAGATGTAAATCGACTTCCGACCTCGAATGACGCTGATGAGCGTTACAAAAACCAGCACCAGAACGCCAAAGAGGAAGACACGCGCCTCAAAACTGCTAAAACGACCGGCCCAGAATCTTCGCCTGATGTTCCCTCCTTGCCGCTTCTCTGGCTCTTTTTTTATCGACTTAGGCAAAGACGATGGGACTTCCGATTCGATGGACTGATTCGGCGAAGTCAATGACAACAAACCCGGCACCGGTTTGCTTGGTGCTGAGCTTGATTTTGTCCACGTCCATGAGATCTCCTCGCCATGCGCGCCGGCTTAGATTTGAGTCAATACCCGGCGTTCAGGCTGTTGGCGGACAGACTTGAAAACCCCCTTCGCTACTTAAGGTACGTCGAACGAAGTCGATCCAGAATCACATGCTTGAATCGTATCACGGGGGCGGCGGGTGTGTTCCGGATCTACTGCGCGGTTGGAGGTCGGGTGGATGCCTTTGCCAGCCAGCGTCGTCGGGTAGTTCTTGATCACGTGCGCACTTCCGCAGCCGCTCGACCAACCGAACCCCTGGCCCAATGGTCAAATCCGGTCCAGTCCACGGCCACGAAGTACGGGATCCAAGCATTTGGATTAGACCAAGTAAGAATCTGCGATCCACGACCAGTCTGTGTTGCGAAGCGACAGACTAAAGGTTGGCTTTCAGCCAATCGTTGGCGGCGTCGTAGTCGGCAAACTTCTTCTCTTCGTTCTTGAACTGCCGGGAATGACGATGCTTGAGGTCGAAATTGGAAGAGGTGGCAAACTTGGCGTGCAGCATCTCGTGGAACATGATGTAAGAGACCACCATTTCAGGTGTCCCGGAATGATCAAAGATGCGGCTCACGGTGATCGAACCGTGTGAGGGATCAAAATGTCCCAGAATGCGCCGGCTCTTGCGAAGGCTCCATCCCAGAGTCACGGCTTCAATTCGGTTGTCGAAGTACTCCTGATTCAGCCGGTCAAACAGCGTGGTCAAGTCGTAATGGCGGCCTTTGGGCGCGGCCAGCAGTTTGCGTCCGCGCTGGCTGCGCGTGACCAGCGAGCGTTCCTTCATCTCGATCGAATTGACGTACGACCGATAGGCAGAATGAACAGCGCTCGGAATTCTTCGCCGGAAGAGTTTCGAGAGCAAGATGATTGACAGCGCCTTGATGACGTCGACGGGCGCCTGTTGAAACAGATCACTCAGGCGGACAAATAATTCGCTGTCGCGCAAGCGAATGGTGTGGTTGATTCCCACGAATGGATAAAACTCCACGTGCACGGGCTGGCAGTCGCGGCTTATGCGCAAGTCTTCAATCGACTCGGCAAAAATCCGCTGTGCCTGTTCCAGTGGAGTTTCAATTTCTTCGAAGAGAGCCAGTTGACTCATCACTGCCTTATCTCCTTCGAGAGGACCGCGCCTTCTCCGCTTCTTTCAACAGCTTGATCTGTTCCTGCGTCTTTTCGTTGGCTGCTTTCAGGTCCTCGGTCAGTTCCTCCAGGACATCTGCAATTTCTGCGACTACTTTCTTCTCCGGCCTGTCGAGCTGGCTTTCAATCTGATCGATCCATTGGGTATGCTCCTGGAGGGTGGCCGCCAGTTTGTTCAAGGATTTCAAGTAAGCTTTGGGCTCCAGAGGCGTGCTGGAAAAGCTCTCCACGTTGTCGCTCAACTCTTCAAGACATTGAAAATATTCCTCCATCCAGACAAGGAACGATTTCGCTTCCGATGGTTCGGCTTTTTCCTTCGCCGGGGCAGCCGTCTCCAGTTTGTCAGACTTCTCATTTCTCTTCTTATCGGGCTTGGGTTCTGGCGGCTTTGGCTTCACCGACGCCGGATCCTTGATGGCCCGCGCCGTGTCCAGACGATTCTCCAGCAACTCTCCCAGCACCTTGAGGCGCAGGTGGGGTTCCTGAGCTTCGCGCAGCTGCTCAACCTCCTCTGCCGTGAGGTAGTCTTCCTTGTCGGCGCGGACGCTTCCTGCCCAGCAGCAAAACGCCAGTGCGAGCATCAGAACTCTGGAAAACAACCGTGCAGACAGTGGGGATGTCATTCTTTTGGTTGACTTGGGTGGCCGGACGAATCCTTTTCCCTTCGCCGCCCCGTGTTTTCGGGCCCAAAGATCTCTGCAAACATCGCGTCTTGAGCCGCTTTGGCGGCGGCAATGGCGGCGTCGATGGTTTGCACCTGCTCAAAAGAGTAATGCGACCGCAAATCGTCGAGGACGCGCAGTTGTTTGCGCAGGGATATCTCAAATTCCTTGAAGCCGGCCGGATTTTTCTGGGCGTTGCGGCGCGAAGACTTGAGCGTTTCCAGCGCGTGGCTAACGGATTCCTTGTAGAGCTCCAGATTGCGATCTGCTGCGCCGAAATCACCATTCTTGACGGCTTGACCCGCGGAACCCAGGTGAATGCCTGCTATTTTGATGAGCGCCTTCACCTTTCCAATGGCGCTGGTTTCTCGATTGAGTCTTTCTTGCTGCTGGACAAGGTCCTTCTTCAGGGGCTCCTCGCTGAAGGCCAGCAGACCACCCCAGGTCAACGCGAAGACTGGCAGTGAAATCAAAACGGCTCGCCCGCGCGTTGGGCGCCGCGCAGGTTTCGCATTTTCAGAATCACAACCCAACATTCTCGACCTCATTGCGGATAGCGCGGGCTGGCCCTAAAGACCTCCAGCGCGAAAGCGACACGTCGTGTTCTTAACCTGAACTTCGGACTTGAAGACCTGCGATTTATCCCTCAGCAATGTGGGGCAGGCTTTGCAGCCTGCCGGTTCGCCGGACTTTCCAGTCCGGCGGTTCACCTTTGTCCCCCTTGAGCAGGGGGACCCTAGGGGTCTTCAGCGGTGAATTCGAACACCCCTTCTCAAGGGGAAGTGCGAAAAAATTGCGTTTGCCGCATGAACCCGATCCGGTAGGGACGCGGTGCCCCGCGTCCGGATTGGGTTTCCAGTTGTGGACGCGCGGCAGCGCGTCCCTACCGTTGAATTTTTCACATCTTCAGGGGGACAAAGGAGCCTCGACTGGCCCCGCAAATGTAGAAACTCCAGTCGCAGACAAGAATGTCTGCCCCACGTAAACATCCTTGCAGAGTCGCTGGCCAACTTCGGGATTCAGGCTTAATGGACTCCAAGCCGCGGCATTTTGAGGTTAACGCTTTTTCCTTCTCTTTTCCAACACCTTCATCCGTTCCCGCGCCTGAAAGCTTTGCTTGTCGCTCTTTCCCTGGTCCAGCGCCAGAAAGCGCTGGTAATGCAAAAGTGCGTTCCCGACATCATCCAACTTGTCGAACGCAATTCCCAGGTAGAAATAGGTGCCAGCCGCATCGGGTCGCGCGGCTTTGAACCGTGAAAATGCCGTGATCGCTTCGGGGTACTTTTCCTGCAGCATGAACACCGATCCCAGGTTGCTGTAACATTCGATGCAGTCGGGCTTCAATTGCAGCGCTCGCAGGAACGACTGGGCGGCCGCGTCAAAGGTTCTTTGTTGCAGATAGAGTGTCCCCAGGTGGAAGTGCAGGTTGGCATCGGCAGACTGGCTGGCCGCCGGCTGAAGCAACGCGATGGCCTTCTCCGGTTGATTGAGTTTTTGAAACGCATGCGCCAACTCGACCGAGACACCCTGCCGCGTTTGCGCGTCGGTCTGGTGTTTGAGAGCCTTTTCCAGTGCGAAGATCGCGGCTTCAGGGGATCCCTTCTTCAACCAGACTCGGCCCAGCATTTCCTGGATCGAGGCATCCTCTGGATGCTTGATGGCCAGCGGTTCCAGTAGTTCGGCGCTCTTGTCGTACACTCCCGTTTGCAAATAGAGCCGGGCCAGTTCGAGATCGATGGCCAAGTCGTTACCGTGCTGTCTGGCGGCCACAAGCTGTTTTTCAGCATCTTCCTGAGAGCCGGCTTTAAGATAGATGGCACCTAGCGACGCATGCACTTCAAACTTTGCCGCACTGTCCTCTGCCCATGGCAAAGCTTTGAGGCCTGCCTCCGCCGCCTCTTTCCACCGGCTGAGGGCCTCCAAAGCCTTTGCCGCAAAGAAAGCAGACTGAAAATTCTTTGGGTTGAGTTCCAAAGCTCTTTGGAAGCGCGCCAACGCTGGGTCGAAGCTTTGCTGATTCATTAAGAGCATTCCCAGGTTGGTCTCCGCTTCCCAAAGCTGAGGGTTAATCTTGAGTGCTGCTTCGTAGGACAGCACGGCTTCCTTCGCCAGCCCGGCCTGTGTTTGAGCCAGCGCCATGCCGAAATGGGCTGCTTCATTCTCCGGGTGGTCTTCCAGAGAGATCTTGTACTCGGCGATCGCTTCAACGAACTTACCTTCCTTCAGGAGGCTTTCTGCTTTCTCGTAGTGTGACGGCAAATCGGTGCGTTGGCTGGGTGAAACCCGGCCCGGCGGCGTTTTGGGCTTGCCGCCGGCCGGCTTGGTTTTGGACTGAGCATCCAGGGCTGAGGGTAAGAAGAGGAGAAGGATCAGAAAAAGGGCGGCAGAGTAAATCATCATCTTGTGTCAGTTTGAAAGCGGGAGCCAGCCGCCGGATTGCTGATAGGGGGGTTCGGAGGCAGGGGGAGCAGTACGCTCTCCCTAGCCCTATCCAGCGGTAATAGGAAGGTCTATTTCGACTTGCTTGCCGGTACCAAACGGATGACTTGTTCTGTCTCTTGCTCGACGGCCTTGCGTGAATAACGCAGCGGGAAATACTCCCCGCGCCGCCATAGCGGGGCGAGGTCCCGATAGTGTGGATTCTCAGGATCCCCAGACTGTCCGGGATGGTTCATCGCTCGCGAGTTGTCCCAGTTGCCCACGTCCACGACGATTCGGAAGGACGGACCTCCCGTTTGCCTGAAATCCGTGAGGCGATAAGCGGATTGGTTGGGTGTAAATTCGCTGCCATGCTTCGCAATGGGCCCGACGTCGAGCTTCGCGCGCATAGGCTCAGCGACGATCTTCGAGAAAGCATGCTCGTTGAAGTTGTGGTGCAGCTTCCCCCATTGCCACATCTTCGGATCGCTTCCCTGCAACTTCTCCATCTCGACAAACGCTGCTCTAAGCGTCGTCAGCAAGAGGCCGTTGCGTCGCTGCACCGCGCCGGCGCCAAAGTGCCCTGCCGGATTCTCCAACGCACTCAGCAGCACACGCATGTCCGTGCTGGGAAGAACCTCGCTCGCCGCCTTCGATAACACCGCTTCGGCAAAGGCCTTCCTCAAGTGCCGGCTCTGCCAGACCTCAAAGAGAGTGGTTGGGGCAGATTCCGCCAGCTCCCGAAAATCCCAATTTCGCAGCAGGTCGAAGGCGGCTTGGGTCTTGGCGTCGGTCGAGGACAACCCTGCCAACAAAGCAACGATCCTGCGAGCCGGGATCGAGAGGATGTCATTCTGCAACTCTTGCACTTGCTCGAGCGAAATCTTCGGGAGGCTGGACAGTACTTCGCTGATTCGGGTGAAGCGCGACTCGTTCGCCCACTCAAAGCCAGGCTTGCGTTCGCGGTAGGGATAGTCGGGCGGCAGGTTCATGCTGTTAGCCGTCGCAAACCAACCTTGCGATGGGTTCTGAACTGAAGGCAGCTCCTCGCCGTTCCAGAATCCAGCCCATTCGTACCGGCCGTCGCCAGGCACGGGCAGGAGGCCGTCCCAATTCGGCCGCTTGGGTGTCAATCCGCGGGGCAGCCAGGCGATGTTCCCCTTCACATCGGCGTAGACATGGTTCAGCGGAGGCGCACCCCACTGTTGCATCGAACGCCTGAACTGTTCCAACGTTTGTGCGCGCATCGAGTCGATCGCGTTGAAGTACGATGACGTGCCAGGGTCCAGCCAGACAGAACGAACCGCAAAAGCGCGACCGCCTGGCTTCCGCTCATCCTTCTCGACAAAGATCACCGGCCCGTGTCGTGTAAAAAGCAGATTGGCAGTCACGGTCTGACCATTCTTGACTTTGATCTCCTCGCGGATGACCTTGAACCGCTCCCAACCGGACTTGTAGCGATATTCGCCGGCTTGAACGGGATTGAGCTCGTAAACGTAGAGATCCTGTTGATCGATGGGGAAAATCGTTATCCCAAAAGCGATGGTCCCGTTGTGGCCGATGGAGATCCCCGGCAGCGCGGGCTCGCCGGCACCAATCACGTTCAGGCCTGGCGCGCTGAGATGTGTGATGTAGCGCAAGCTCGGAGCGGAGTAGGCGCGGTGCGGGTCGTTCGCCATAATGGCTCGCCCGGTTGCCGACCGCTTTGGAGAAACCACCCAATTGTTGCTGCCCTCGAGCGCTTCCTCTGTTCTGTCGAGCGCAGCGACCCGTGTCGCCTCGGCATCGGACGTCATGAGCGACTCTTTCGTGAGGACGACGGCCTGAGTGGCAAGGAGGAAGTCCTTGAGTACATCTTTCGGCAAACAGGGATCGAGGCCGGCTGGGACCTGAGTCTCCCAAGGCGGCTGCAAGGGGACACGGATCTCGTCGGCTTTCAAACTCGCCTTGCAGGCCGTATTGGCTCGGTCGACTTCGCTTTGAAGATTGCGGTGGAGGCCGTGAGAGCGAATCCGCACCACGTCCCCAGCTGCCCATTTGGCAGGCTGGTAGCCCAGATGCTTGAACTCGAACGGAACCTGTTCAGGGTGGCTTCCCAGCCATTCGACATAGGCATTGATGCCTTGAACGAACGCCGTGACGATGCCCGCGGCCTCATTCGTTCCCTTCGAGCTGTACTTCCTCCATTCCTTGTCCAGATCGCCCCGATACAGGAACAGGCGCGCAGCCTTGTCTTGCTCGACATAAGCGGGACCGAAGAGTTCAGCCAGTTGACCAAGCCCGCGACGGCGCCACAAGTCGATCTGGAAAAGCCGGTCACGCGCCACGTTGAAGCCCTGCACAAAGAAGGCATCCCTTTCGGTCTTCGCAAAGATGTGCGGCACACCCCAGCGGTCAATAAGGATCTCGGCAGGTTTTGCCAGCCCTGCAACCCTCAGGGTTGTGGAAGGTAGGCTCGTTCGATCGGCGCAGACGCCAGTCCCGCTGCCGATCACAATGGCGAGTAGCCCACAGAGAAGGGCAAATCGAGTAAGGGCGCTGACGCGAAACGGACAGCGTTTCTTGGTCTCCATGCGTTCGCACCATCCAGTAAGAATCGAGTCCCCTATCGTTGGCTAAACTCTTTCATCCACGCGGGCAGACGGCAGGGCCTTCGCAACCACGACTTTCGCAGCACGGAGCACTTTGCCTTCCCAGAGATACCCTTTTTCAATTTCGCGGGAGACGGTTGCCTCTGGATATTTGTGACTGGGTTCTGTGTCAACGGCTTCGTGCAAAGATGGATTGAACGCTTGGCCTACGCTCTCGAACGTCACCACGCCGCGCTGCTCCAACAGTTGATGGATTTGTCGCTGGACGGACCGCATGCCCTGGTAAACCTGGGGCTCGGCTTTCAGTGCTTCAGATTGGAACGCACGATCAAAACTGTCCTGCACAGCCACCAGGTCCAACAACAGTTCGCGAATCAATGCCTTGGCTTCGGCAGTTCCATCTTTGGCAATCCGCTTCCGGTAGTTGTCGAACTCAGCCAGCGTCTTCGCGCAGAGCGCCTCCTTCTCGTGAAGCGCCGCCCTCAGTTCTTCCAGTTGGTCTGCCTGCGTTTTCTTCAAAGCGGATCCGGGTTGAGATGGCGAGTGCGTTACAGGCTTGCGGCTTTTAGCATGGCACACCTTCTCTCGCCACGAAGGCTTTCGGTGGCCGGAGTGCTTTACTTGATGAAATCCAGAAATTCACTGCGCGTTTTGCTATCACTCTTGAAGCGGCCCAGCATGCAGCTCGTAATGGTGCTGCTGTTCTGCTTTTGGACGCCCCGCATCATCATGCAGAGATGATAGGCCTCTACCACCACGCCGACTCCTTTGGGTTCGAGATACTTCTCGATGGCCGAAGCGATCTGCGTGGTGAGCCTTTCCTGAACCTGCAAGCGGCGCGCAAACACATCGACGATGCGTGGCATCTTGCTGAGACCGATGATTTTGGCCTGCGGCAGATACGCAATGTGGCATTTACCATAGAACGGCAGCATGTGATGTTCGCAAAGGCTGTACACCTCAATGTCCTTCACGATCACCATCTCATCATACTCCGCGTCAAAGACAGCGCCGTTGATGATCTTGTCGATGTCGAGATGATATCCACGCGTGAGGAATTTCAGGCTCGCATCCACGCGTTCTGGGGTACGCTTCAGGCCCTCGCGTGTAGGATCCTCACCCAGCTCCACCAGGATGTTTTCAACCATGCTTGAAATGGTTTCGGAAGGAGTTGCTGTCTTCTTGTTCATTTGCGGCCCATTGTTGCGGTCTCGTAATATAGTGACGAAACTGTCCGTTCTCCGCCAAACTCAACCGACTTCAGTTCCCCCGGCCCGAAACGGGAGAGGGGAGCCGATCAGGCTGGTACCGCATTGAAAAAAGCAGGCAGAAGCTGTGTCACCATCAATCGACAATCTCAAATCAGAACAGTGGCTCGTCCCACTGTTCCAGCTTTTTCTTGAGGCTGGACATGAAGTGATCGGCGACGGCGCCGTCGATCAGGCGATGATCGAAGGTCAAGGTCAAATATGCCATGGAACGGATGGCAATCGCGTCGTTTATAACGACGGGGCGCTTGGTGATGGCGCCGATGCAAAGGATGGCCACCTGCGGCTGGTTGATAATGGGCGATCCAAACAGGCTTCCGAATACGCCTGGATTCGTGATCGTGAAGGTGCCGCCCTGGACATCCTCGGGAGCCAGCTTCTTCTGCCGCGCCCGCTCTGCCAGACTGGAAGCTGCTTTGGCGATCCCCAGAAAACTCTTCTCATCGGCGTTCTTGACGACCGGAACGATCAGACCCCAGTCGAGCGCCACGGCCACACCGATGTTGACGTCTTTCTTGTAGACGATGTCTGTTCCTGAAATCGAAGCGTTCACGACCGGAAACTCCTTCAACGCGCCCGCAACGGTCTTAATGAAGAATGGCATATAGGACAACTTGCCGCCTTCACGCTCCAAGAATTCCTGCGCGTGCTGGCTCTTGATGTTCACGATGCGCGTGAGGTCAACTTCAAACACCGTGGTCACATGAGCCGATATTCGGCGACTGGCAAGCATATGTTCGGCAATGCTCTTTCGCATCGCTGTCATGGGCACCACTTCGCTGGAGCCCGCAAGGCTTCGATCGCTGCTCGACCCTTGCGGTCTGGCTGAATCCGGTGGCGGGGCTTCAGCGCTCTGCCTGCCCGACAGGTGGGACAGGATGTCTTTCTTCGTGATGCGGCCGCCGAGCCCTGTCCCCTCCAGGTGCGCCAGATCCACATCTTCTTCACGCGCGATGCGTTTTACCAGGGGCGAAGAGCGCACGGATCGCGACGCTGCGGCGAGGGGTTCCGGCTCAGGCTCTGATTCTTCGGCAGGCTGTTCCGGCACCGGCTGGGCCGCCTGCGGCTTCGAGGGCTCCTTGATTATCGCTTTCGCCGGCGCTGGGCTGGCAGCAGTTCCCTCTTCGGATATCACGCCGACCACCGTGTTGATCTGAACGGTTTCTCCCTCGTTCACGCGAATTTCCGACAGCACTCCCGAGGCCGGAGCAGGGATCTCTGAGTCAACCTTGTCCGTGGAAATCTCAAACAGCGGCTCGTCACGCTTCACCGGCTCGCCAACCTTCTTCAACCACTTGGTGAGGGTGCCTTCGAAAATGCTCTCGCCCATCTGAGGCATGATCACATTGGACGGCATGAAAAGCTCCTGTAGGGTTCGGACTAATAGGCGGCCAGCTGTCTGGCGACCCGGATGATGTCTGAAGTTTTTGGCAGGAAGAATTCTTCCAGTGGCGGGCTATAGGGAACCGGTGTATCGGGTGCGGTAATCCGCATGATCGGGCCGTCCAGGTATTCGAAGGCTTCCTCGGCGATGATGGCGGCCAGTTCTCCCGCCATGCCGCCCGTGCGCACATCTTCGTGCAGGAGAATCACCTTGTTGGTTTTCTTGACGGAGTCGAGAATGCGCTCTTTGTCCAGCGGCAGCAGAGTGCGCAAATCGACGACTTCCAGCTCGATCCCATCGTTGGCCAGCGTTGCCGCGGCTTCCAGCGCCAGATGGACCATGGCGCCGTACGTAATCACGGAAACATCCGAACCCGCCCGCTTGATATCGGCTTTGCCAATCGGCACCGTCCAGTCTCCGTCCGGGAGCTCTTCCTTCAGACGGCGATACAGGAACTTGTGCTCAAAATAAACCACTGGATCTTCATCCCGAATGGCCGCCTTGATCAAGCCTTTCGCGTCGTAAACCGTCGAGGGCGCCACCACCTTCAAGCCTGGGGTGTGGACATAATGCATCTCCGGATTCTGGGAATGGTAAGGGCCGCCATGAATGCCGCCTCCGGACGGGCCGCGAATCACCATCGGAACACCGGCGCCCCAGCGATAGCGGCACTTCGCCGCGAAATTCGTGATCTGGTCAAAGGCGCAGGAGATGAAATCGGCAAACTGCATTTCTGCAATCGGCCGCATGCCCATCAACGCCGCGCCGATGGCGGCGCCGACGATGGCCGATTCGGATATCGGCGTATCCACCACGCGATCTTCGCCAAAGCGCTCCAGCATGCCTTCAGTCAGCTTGAAGGCGCCGCCATAGATGCCCACGTCTTCACCCAGCACGAAGACGCTGGAATCCCTTTCCATTTCTTCCCAAATGCCCTGGCGGATCGCCTCCAGGTAAGTTACCGCGGCCACAGAATTCTCCTATCGCACCTGAGAAAAAAACAGTTTGGCAAATGCCAGTGGAGCTTCAACGTTCTGGTCTGCGTAGACGCCTTCCAAGGTTTCAGCGGGATCGGGAAAAGGATCATTTTCTGCGATTGCCACGGCCTCATCCACTTCTCGCGTGATGCGGGCCGCCAGCTTCTTCACGTCGTCTTCGGAGACCATTTTCTGTTGCAGTAACGAGGTTTCCAGCCGCAGGATCGGATCCTTCTTTTCCCACTCTGCAAAGAGTTCCTGTGGAACATACTTCACGTCGTCGTGCGCCGAATGCCCCGTCATGCGGAATGTTTTGCATTCGAGGAGGCTGGGGCCGCCGCCTTGCCGCGCCAGCCGGATGGCCTCCTGGGTTGCCTTAAACACCTCGATGGCGTCATTGCCGTCGACTACAATACCGGGCATGGCGTACGCCGCACCACGAACCGCGATGTCCTTGACGGCCATCTGCTTCTCCAGCGGCGTGGAATAAGCGTAATAGTTGTTGTTGCAGATGTACACCACCGGCGCCTTCTGCACGGACGCCAGATTCAACCCTTCATGCCAATCTCCCCGGCTGGTGGCGCCGTCGCCAAAATAACAGAGCACGACGTTGTTTTGCTTCCGCATCTTGTAAGTCATGCCAATGCCCGCAGCCACGGGAATGGTGTCGGCTAGCATACTGACGAAGGCGACAACCCCCCGGCGCATGTCGCCCATGTGCAGGTTGGCTTCTTTGCCTTTGCTCACCCCGGTCTTGCGCCCCATGTACTGGGCAAAAATCTCTCGCGGCGTGATTCCGCGAATCAGAAAAGCTCCCATGTCGCGATGCGATGGACAGATACAGTCGTCTTTCTCAAGCTGAATGCAGGAACCCACGGCGATGGCTTCCTGGCCGCGACCGACATAAACGCCCCCAACGATTTTCCCCTGCCGGTACAACTTCCGCTCGATGCGCGTCTCAATCTCGCGCGTCAACTTCATGTAATACAGCATGTCGAGCAGCGTCTGCTGATTGAGCTCCATGGACGGTCAGCTCCTTGAGAAAATCCTGCTGCTTGAAAACAAAAAATGAACCGGAGAGCCCTATTGCCCGACCTATCAATCGAACACTGCGGCGGTCTCCCGGGTGGACCGTCCGAAGATCCGTCCAAAGTGAAGGATGAAGCGTGACTTCACCTCGTGCAATCCCGGTGCCCTGCTCCCCAGAAGTATTGCGAGAGATGTCACTCCCCGTGACCGAAGGCCACAAGGCACAATCAGATCGAAGTAGTCCAGATCGGTGCTGACATTCAAAGCAATACCATGGGACGTCACCCATTGGCTGGTTCGAACACCAATGGCGGCGATTTTTTCGTCGCCTACCCAGACGCCCGTTGCCCCGGCAACCCTCTTAGATTGGATGCCGAAGTCCCCAAGCGTTTCTATGATGCATTCTTCCAGGCTTCTTAAATACCAGTCGATGTCGCGTCGGAGAAGGCTCAAGTAGAGAATGGGATAAGCGACCATCTGTCCCGGCCCGTGATAAGTGATATCGCCGCCGCGGTCCGTCTCACAAAAGGTCACCGATTTGCGCTCCAGCTCGGAAGCGTCCGCCAACAGGTGCTCGGCTTTCCCACCGCGCCCCAAGGTGATGGTATGCGGATACTCAACAAGCAACAGACAGTCTGGCACTTCGTTACTTTTTCGTTTCTGTACGACCTGGCGCTGCAACTCCAAACTGGCGCGATACTCGCGCCACCCCAAGTCCCAAACGAGGCAGTCTCGCAACGACTCGGGGGCGTCGGGGCCGATTTGGATAGGGGAGGCAAATTCTTGTCTTGCACTGAACATCGATGCCGCATCCTCACTGGACGTCCGGGCGACCTCAAAACCATCCGCAATTCTAAACCAGTCAAATGAACGGTTCAAATGAATCCGGAGCGGTTCCAGGGTTGTGAGAGTCTCATAGGTCCTTGAGTTGATGCAGATCCCTTGCTGACGCGTGCGCGCTCGGGCTACTGACGGGAGCCTGGATTTGATCAGTAGCCCGACCGGGAGAGGTCTCGCCACCTTGACAAAGTCCTGCAAGCCGTTCCGCTGACAGCGCAGGCACGATATCGAGATCGTTATCGTGTCGAAAGATGGAGCGTATGGGGCTTCAATCCTTCAGGCTCTGCCACATGGAGGAAAGCAAGTCCATCAAAGAGTCGGAATCATTGTTCCAGGAAAGAGTCGAAGCCTCTCGAGGCAGCTTGCCTTCCTTCGCAGTCAACTGCAGTTCTTTCATCCTCAGCCGGCGCGACTCGGCCTGAAGCATTTCCCTCTCCCGGCCGCGAGCCTTGCGCAAACCACCGCTTCTGATAAAGCCAATGATCTGGGGCAGCTCCGTATGGTCTAACCAGGTTCCATGTTCTCTGCACCAGTCGATGACAACCCCCGAACAGCCAGCAAAGTTCATCCGGTTCATCAGCTTCTTGCAAACCGGGCACGGAACATAGATGCGGCGTGGCTTCCCGCTGGACTCTGGCGGCGCCTCGGCCACCGGCCGCCCAAGGACCGTCTCCTGCTGCTCCCGGTCCTGGCAAATCTTTTCAAAGGAATCCCTGTTGACCCATAGGCCGCCGCACGAGCGGCACTCGCTCAACTGGCTGGCGCCAAGCTGGACAAGCGTCATGGTTGCCTGGCAGTGCGGACAAGCTTCTGCGATTGGCTTGAGTGGTTCTGCTTTCGCCGCTTCGGCTCCGCACGAGGGACAGTGTTTCATCCCGGTGAAGATGGTCGCAAAGCAGGAGGGGCATGCAACGGTCGCCAACGATCCCTGGCACCACGAGCAACGTACTTGATCAGGGCTGGCGTCACCGCCACAGTTGGGACATTTCATAGGTTATAAGGTTGCAGGAGACAATGACGAATGATGAAGTTCGAATGACGAAGTAGGAGTGACGAAAGAAGCCCGAACGATTCCAATGACGAATTTGGGATTACACTTCGACCTTCGTCATTCGTACTTCGAACTTCTACAACTTCTCCCACTTGCGGCTGCGCATCGACCGGTAACCTTTATCAAGAATCGAGTTGACGATGTAGCCGTCCTCGTAAGTTTCCCGCGGGGGCTTTCCTTCGCGAACGCATTCGACGAAGTGCCTCATCTCTGCCTGATAGCCATAGGCAAAGGCTTCTTCCGGCAGAGGCCGCGTCCAGCCGAAGTCGAGATCGGCTTTCTCGATGACGTAGCCCGCCGGGCGCGGTGTAAACGAAATCAATGGGGTTTGACGCGTCACATCGGTGAACAGCGAACCCTCTGATCCATGGACTTCGTTGCGAAGATCCAGGCCGCCACGCGTCGTCCAGGAAAGTTCGCAATGAGCAATGCCGCCGCTCGCAAATCGAAGTAACAGGAGCGCGTTGTCTTCGCCTTTGGTTTTCTTGTGATGCACCAGAGTCGCTCCCCAAGCCATGACTTCAACCACGGCATCGTCCTTGCCGAAAAAGTATCGCGCAGCCTCGACGCAGTGGCAACCCAGGTCGTGCAAGGCGCCGCCTCCAGTTTTAACGACATCCCAGAAGTGCGGGCTGTGCGGGCCGCTATGCGACTCCCGCGACCGCACCCAGAGGACTTTCCCAATGCCTCCCCGCTCGATGGTATCCCTTGCCTTGACCACCGCTGGAGCAAAAACCTCAGTTTCCGCATAGCCGTGCATCATTCCCGACTTCTGGGCCGCCTCCAGCATGGCTCGGGCTTCTCTCGGATTTCGCGCCAAGGGTTTTGTACAAACCTGGTTCTTCTTGTGTTTTGCCAGAAACAGGGCAACGGGCAAGTGCTCTTCGTTTGGCAAGGCGATCAGATACAGGTCAATGTCACTGCGTTCCACTGCCTTCTTGAAATCCGTAACGCTGTCCGGAATGTTCCAGCGCCGGGCAAACTCCTGCGCCCGCTTGCGTGAGCGCGAGTAGTTCACCACCACCTGCTGGCCGTTCACGTTGGCCAAACCCTGCATAAAGAACTCGGCCACAAAGCCGGAGCCGAGAAGAGCAATGTTGGTGCCGCGCATGTGAAAGCACTCCCTTTAGGTTCACTTGCGTCAAAATCGGGAACAGGCCGGACTGATGAGCGGGACACAACGGAGCGTCATTCCCGCGAAAGCGGGAACGTTTTTGCAACCAGCCGGCGGTTCAATTGCGCCGTCTCCAGCGGTTATGGCGACCTCGTTGTCAAGACCAAGCGCTTCGTCGCTTGTCCACTCGAAATGACAGCGAAACGCCGGATTGCCGGGCCGAGAGAGCTGCCCCTTGGAGTGCGGCCTCACGAGGCCGCCTTGGATGGGCGGTGTCGAGCAATGCTCGTACCGTCGCGCCCAAGGAAAGCGGCGACACGCCGCCGCACTACAAACTGTCTGATCTCCAGATTCTCGGTCATTCGCACGGCTTTTCGTTGTTGTGCCCTCGATGTAAGTAGAGCCGCAAGCAAACAAGTTTTTCGCTGGCAGACCGCACTAACTCGACACGAAGCGTGTGCTTCACGCGGCCCCTGGGAGCGCGGGCACCCCAGCCGCCCCGGGGCGGCCGGAGGACCCGCCAGTGGCCTGTAACCACGATTGCGGGCGGGCCGCCCGCGCTCCGTGCGCCTGAAAGCGCATTTGGTCAGAGAGGTGGAAGTCCTCTTCAGGCACGCCCTCTCCGGCCTGTAACCGACTGCAACTGCATCC
>Ga0163150_10004365_pt1 | contig 18972 bp, 25 predicted proteins | sample OliLakLV19P2IB_FD_148628 | JGI IMG/M metagenome (GOLD analysis project Ga0163150, IMG submission 148628) | Freshwater microbial mat bacterial communities from Lake Vanda, McMurdo Dry Valleys, Antarctica - Oligotrophic Lake LV.19.P2.IB | ecosystem: Environmental > Aquatic > Freshwater > Lake >...
AATCTGACGGGATCTCACTGGCCAATGCGCAAGGATACCCACGTGAGGGCTCTACCCGCTATCGACGTCACAGGTCTTTGATCTCAAGTTCTCGGAATCCTTCGCCCCGCACCAATGCTTCTTGAACTGCTTTGCATGCAGTGGAAAGATGTGGGACTGCAGACCGGTGTCTCCATCCCCTCATAATATGTGCGTGTTCACCCCTAATTTCCGTAATATAAGTGCAGGCAATGATGTGGCGTGATGGTTGTTTATCGAGAGGCTGGCACAGCTCACCGGAGGATCCCACCACTGTGACAAAGCGGGATCACTTCATCCCGATGAATATGCACGGCGACAGCTTGTTGTATGAGCTGAACACGCAGGACGATATAATCATGTCCAGCATGGTGGATAAATTGTCCCCTCAGGCCTCGAAGCGGACCTGAAACAATCTCTACCTGCATTCCCTCTACGAAAAGATCCACGCACTGTACAAGACGATCGCTCTCGCAGGCAGCGCGAATGGCAACGAGTTCTGCATCTGGGATTACCTCAGGCCCAACGGACCCCACAATACCGGCGACACCTGAAATTTGCATGATCGTCAAACGATTCCTGAGCGAGAATCGGGCAAAGCAGTATCCGGGAAACAACGGAAGTTCTGTGAGGACCTTGCGATCCGACCATTGACGCTGTTGCCTGGTTAAGGGGAGGAACGGCTCTATCCCGACTCCAGCCAATCGATCACGCACCCGTTTTTCATGATGCCCATTGGTGCGGAGCGCATACCAGTGAAAATCCATATTCACATCACGAGACGCCTGGTCGAGGCCCGTGAATCGAGATTGGGTAAGTGATGACATGCTTCGCCCTGTTACTCCCAACATGTGCGCTCGATACCACATGTTGTACGGTGTTGCACGTCGAGTGTACATCGTACAAACATGCCGTTATGAGAACTCCGTGTAAATTCTACGTGACCAATTTCGGGGTGACGTGTTGAATGAAACAGGCACTTACGTGCCGCTCTCGGGGCTCACCAGGCGAGAGGAGAATTATTTCAGCGCTGGTGTTCCAGCACAAAAATATTGATATGGGGCGTTGCAAAATCTATCTCGAGCAGATTTACGATAGATGGGAGTTCGTACGCCTCTAGACCCTATTACGCAGGGTGAGCACGTCGAGTTGTGTGGCAGCCAGCGAAACATTGGTGGAGATTGTCGCTCACAATGTCACCGCTAAGCCTCCCACAACTAATATTGTACTTATATATCTTATACCTATAAGTTCCACTACTTAAGCGGGGGTTGCATAGCCCAATAGGCTATGGCACCATCCGCCCATGCATGCATATCGCGGTGCACGCCTACTATAAAGGTATAACGCGCGAGGTACGGTATGGCTGGCAAACAGCAGGCAAACATGACAAAACCCAAGTCGTGGCCGGTGCGAGTGGCGCTGGTGAGTTACAACCATCTCGCAAGAGTTGGGCTCCAAGGCATCCTCCGAAACATTCCTGGAATTGACCTGATCGGCGAGTCAAACGGAGGTGCGCATTCGTACGCACTGATCCAAAAGATGAAACCAGATTGTGTCATCATCGACCTTGAATCGAGCAGAAACTCGCTTGCGTCTGTGCAGTACTACAAACAATTATCACCACAGACGAGAGTGCTTCTCTTTGCCGATTGGAACGACATCGAACGTGCCCGTGCTGCTATTGGTATGGGAGCAGACGGTGTGATACTAAAGTGCCAGCCTTCATCTGTGCTGATAGCTATGATTGAAGGCGAAAAAGAAGAGTCCCCTTCTACGATGATAGCTTTTTCTGAGATTCAACCTGAGCCGGATACCCGCACAAAACTACCGGTCCGCCAGACTCCGGTCCATCATATGGCGTCCGTTGATTCCTTGACAGAACGGGAACGGAGTGTGATTGCCCTCGTCGCCCAAGGATTATCCAATCGAGACATCAGCAACCGTCTTTCCATCTCAGACATTACTGTTCGTCATCATTTAACGAGAATATTTGACAAGCTGGGTGTGGCCAATCGCCAGAAACTATTGATTAGCGCACACCATTTGGGACTGGTCGAATTGAGGAGCCCGGCTCAGCTTTCCGCAGGACACTCTTCTTCAGTATAGCCAGCAGCACCCCCGCTCAGGATGACACGGATTCTGAACCGTCTGATATAAGTTCATACCGGATGCGGGTGTGCACTATTCGTCCTGACAGAGCCGTGCGTGAGAGAATGATAGAGAGGCGCTTACCGTGAACAGCAGAAATGGGATAAAGACGTGTACGAATGACGGGTTGGAGGGGCAATGGGATTTGAACCGCACTCCGTCGCTGGTTCGGCCCAGAAATTTGCCTCCCAGCTCCCACTGAAGGGGCACACCCCTTTCGAAATCCCCTGTCGTGGGTCTCAAATGCAGATCGGTCTTACGCTTCACGCCTCACGTTTCACGTCTTGGTTTGGAGCGGGCGATGGGATTTGAACCCACGACAACTAGCTTGGGAAGCGGATCTAGGTAAAAACGCCAGCTCACAGTAAACCACACCATACAACAGCAGGCCCAAGCCTATCAAGGGTTTTGTGGCCTGCTGTTGCCTTCCATATCACCCTGTGTTATCCCCTCACCGTGACTCTTTTTGGATCGGAACCGTGACTAGAACCGGGACGGGAAGGCGGCGGGACTATGCCGAAGAAAAAGAAATCTGCGAGGAGCGGCTACCCTTACAAAATTCTTCCCTTCAGCGGCGATCACTCAAAAATTGGAAAACCACCTCCAATTTTCGTGAACGAATATTTCTTGATTGAAGCGCTCCTTCGGAGCGAGAAAGTGATGGAGGTGTATGAACAAGGTGGCGAGCACGCCTTGATAACCAAGTTTAGAGAATATGGAGTCGTCGGGCATAATCCTCTCCACGGCTCCCATCATGCGCTATTGTCTAAACCTGAGTTAGACAAAGAATGGGGGGAGAAAATAGCCCAACTTGGATACGTGGATATGTGCCTTGGCATCCTAGACTTGGGGATACTCGCAACGCTTCCGCCTAATGTGAATATACACCACCGCAATTTGATGCTCTGCGGGCCAAAAGATGGCTTAGCGGATTGCCTGGCATATCTGCGGTGCGACAATCCCAGATTTATCTGCCTTCGGATCGATACGCGACACCCAGTGGAAACAATTATTAAAAGCCTTCGCCCGCTACTCCAAGAAAGACATAAACTGCTTCCTGACAACTTGGTTGGGTTTTATGATCGCCTTCAGAAGACCCCCTTTCGAAAGAGCAAAGCCTGGCTTGAGTATCTTCAGTGTTACGACCTATTTCAGAGTGGCAAAACAACGGAAGCCACTGGCAAGCAAGTATACAATGGGAATGACAATGAATCTGACAGAGCGAACCTGGCTATAAGGCGTGTTAAATTCCTGATTAAGTATGCAGAGGCGGTGGCTAGTGAGCAGGAGCAGGAAAACAAGAAGAGGATAAAGAAACCCAAAAAGAATAGAACCCTCTGGCCTCCTCATAACATTCCATAATTTCGTCCAATCTTTCGCCTCTCAACTCTCAGGCCCTCCACAAAAACAGATCGGTTGCAAGCCATCCGTTCCTATATTCCCCCGATTCGGGAGCCTACCCTATGCGTGTGTATGCCGCATGGTGCGGTATGGCAACTGGGGGGGTGCAGACATGATAGACGAGCAGCGTGAGAGAGTGAGTGAGTCCTTGGAGACGGCATCGGAGCTAGAGCGGGCAGGCATCATAAAAAGGAGCTGCGCCTACAAACTTTCGCGAGCCGGAGTTTTACCTTCATATTTGGTTGGCCCAAAGCAAACCGGTGTGAGATTCCGACGGTCGGAAGTCTTAGCGGCCCTACGTCGGCCAGCGACAGCGGAGAAGGCGTCCAGTGACCGCTGAGGATATTCTCCCGCACCTTGAGGCGGTACGCCGAAGATCACGGGGCTATTATCAGGCTTGTTGCCCTGCTCATGATGACAGGACTCCGTCGCTCTCCATTCGTGAGGGTGAGCGCGGTGTCCTTTTGAAGTGTTGGGCCGGGTGCGAGTTAACCGCCATCATCGGGAAGCTCGGCCTTGAGGTCAAAGACTTATTCTATGACAGTCTGCTTGATCCACGCCAACGACGGGAAGCCATGCAACGGCGTGCCAAGGACCAAGCCGAACAGCGAGCGGCGGGCAGGGCCCGGGGGCGAAAAGCCGACCTCTTACGGCACGCGGAGTACCTCGTTCAATCTGCCCGCGGCATGACCATTGAAGCATGGACTCCGGCCCAACTGGACAAGCGGCTCAATCGCTTGGCCGATGCCTATGACGTGCTGCGGGAGGAACACCATGACCAACGTTGAAGCGATGGACCGCAGTGCGGCCCATTTCACGGCAGCAAAGGCGTTGAACGAAGCAGCCCCTCTGGATGAGGCCGAACTTGATAGGCTCGCACTCATGCCACCGATTGAATACGGGCAAGTCAGAAAGCACGTTGCAGAGCAACTGGGAACCGCTGTGGGGTATCTCGACGCTGCGGTGACGGCCAGAAGAAAGGCACTGACTCCCGCGGCGAACGTGGGCAGCGGTAGACCGCTTGAGATGCCGACTATTGTTCCAACGGAGCACCCCATTGATGGGGCGCTGCTCCTGCAAACGATGCTGGATATCTTCGCCAAGTTTTTGGTGCTACCAGACCATGCCGCGGTTGCAATTGCGTTGTGGATCATCCGCGCACACTGTGACGACGCCTTCAGTATCAGCCCCCGGCTCGCGATCCTCTCCCCCGTGAAACGCTGCGGGAAAACAACTCTCCTTGAAATCATGGCCAAGTTGCTCCCACGCCCGCTTCCGACCAGCAATGTCACCGCCTCGGTTATCTTCCGGGTAATCGAAAAGCTGCACCCCTCACTATTGATCGACGAAGCCGATTCCTTCATGCGCGAGAACGAAGAGCTACGTGGGATTGTCAATTCAGGCCATCGGCGCGATTCAGCCTCGGTCCTTCGTAACGTGGGAGATGACCACGAACCGCGGAGTTTTAGCACTTGGAGCCCGATGGTTATTGCGGCAATCGGCACACTCCCCGATACGATTGATGACCGCTCCATCGTGGTGTCAATGCGACGAAAACAGCCGGGAGAAACGGTACAACGCCTTCGCTGGAACAGTCGGGACGGGGAAACCGTGAAGGTTCAGCTTCAGACCGTGGCCCGCGCACTGGCTCGATGGAGCTTTGACCATACCCGCAGGCTCAAGGACATCGACCCGGCGATTCCTAACGGGCTCCATGACCGTGCCGCGGATAATTGGAGTCCTCTGTTAACGATTGCGAACACCATTGGGGGAACGTGGATCGAACAGGCGAACGCTGCCGCGGTTGCATTGTCCACGGGTGAGACGAAATCTGAACCACGGGGGGTGGAACTCCTCCGCGATCTAGCGGAATTGTTCAAGGCCGATGCCCGTGAACGTTTCCCCTCTCAGGGGCTCTGTGATGCCTTGGCCTTGTTGGAAGAACGCCCGTGGGGGGACTATCGACGCGGGAAGCCAATCACCTCGGCACAGCTTGCGCGGCTTCTGAAGGATTTTGGGATTCAGTCCCAAAGCCTTCGAACAGATGCGGGGGTTTGCCGGGGGTACTATCGGGAGGCCTTTGATGACGCCTTTGCCCGCTACCTTGCTACAACACCCCCCTCAGACTGCTACACTGCTACAACCCGCTCCCAGAGCGGCGAAACCCCTCTTTTCGAAGTGCTACAGACCCCCCTGTGTAGCACCCTGGAAAACCCCCTTAACCCCGCTCCCAGAGCGGCTTGTAGCACTGTAGCACTTCAAAACACCCGAACGGACCTTCTGGGAGAGGTGATCCATGTTGATTGAAGCAATGACGCCCCTCACGGTCAAGTTCTCGACCGGCGACATTCGGCTAACTCCCGGCGTCCCTGTTGAAATTCCAGCCGTGCAAGCTCAACGCCTCCTTGCGAAAGCACCGGACAAAGTACGGGAGGTAACAAGAGGTTGGCTTCCAGCCTGGCGAGAGTTGGCCGCCCTCACCTCTGGCCTCACGGCAGGTGACCCGCAGCTCCCCGTGGTCATGGCTGCGCTCAATGCGTGCGACGACGCCTATCTTGCTGGAAACTGGGGAGGCTTTCAGGAGGCTGCTGAACAGGTTAAGCAACTCGTCAGGGGACGGTAGTGGGCCACTCTAAAATAGAGGGTAACTAGCATGGCATTTCAGAAAGGCAAGCCCAAGACCGGTGGGCGAAAGGCCGGGACACCGAACAAGGCAACCGTCGAGATCAAGGAGTTTGCCCAGTCTATTCTCGAAGATCCTCTCTATCAAAAACGCCTCAGAAATCGCGTCATTCAAGGCAACGCCCCACAGATCGAGGTCCTGCTATTTCACTACGCCTATGGCAAACCTAAGGAAGCTTTTACGGGGGAGCGGTCTTGGACACTCGAAGAACTGGTGCTCGGAATCAATAGAAAAACCGGGGAACAACAGGCGGATCAGAGAGATCCCACTACTTACCTGCAACGTTAGGGTCACAGACCTGGCCTAGTGCACTGTCCATAGTAATTAACATGAGCTCCTTTGCTTTAGTGGGATGACTCCGAAGATAGGTATCCGTCATCGCCTTGAGTTGGTCGGCGGTAACACTTTTTTGTTGAACACACACGGCTATATAGCGTGTCACTGAACTGATCACTTCAAGCGTGCGGGCTCTTTGTTCAGAAAATGCCCCGCCTGGAATAAGAGAGATTCCCAAGACTGTTTCCGTGTCTAGGTGGCCTGCCGCGTATCCACGCTTGAATTCTTCGGACTGTTGCATCCATGCATTGCCATCCATCTCTGCCCCAGCCGGCCATGCCAGCACGAGAAGCGCGCCGAACAAGCCCAGTTTCAACACCTGCTTCATGAGACTCTCCCGGTTATTGATCGGGTCCTGCCGAATAACGAAATTACTGCACGATGCCGCAATGGGGGGAGTACTCAGGCAATTGGTTCCTTGGAACGACACGAACACTGACTTTAGTGACCTTCTTTACGATATCAGCGCGAAGGTTCATCCTCGCAACAAACGTTGCTTCATCACGAACGATCGCCACGTAGCCATCCCGGCTAGGAATATCCTGCGCCCCTTTCTTAGCAACCGGAAGTTCCTTGAATGTGAATCGGCATGAATTGCCCTTCGTTTGTGCTACTTCACAGACACGAGACTTGTCATACCAGCCATTGTCGATCCTCACTTGCTGATATAGCGAGTTGGAGCCATCTATCTCGAACACCGGGAACATTCGCCGTAGGGGAAACCAGTTATCGTCTGTATACCCCAGGTAGCATTGATGGGGCTCGCCTCCGTCTCCTCCAGACGGGACGGACGAAGATGCCGTGACTTCATCCAGCTCATTCTGCTCATCCATGAAAAGAACTGCTTCAAGGGCCGCATCTAGCGTACCCTTCGTACCCTCGGCTGACCTTTTGGGTCCTTCAAATGTCACGAGAAAAGCAAGTTTCATAATTCTTTCTTGAAAGGAGCCTGCGGTCTCAAGGTATCTTCCGAGACGCACCAGTGTAACGGTAGCCTCAGAACGAGTGTCCCTCCCAATTCGCAATACTTGTGAATCAGGTGGGTATGGAAACCCTGCCTTTACATCGAACCGCATGATGCCCCCTAACGCACGGGTTGCGTTAGGCACTGCCCCGTAGAGGGTCTCAGAAACTCGAATGGTCAGCGGCACATTGACCGCCAGCATATCTTTTTGTCCATCAACCGCCACGGCTTTGATCTCACCAACCTTCACAACGAACCCGCGCTCCACGATCGTCTTCAGTAGATCGTCGAGGATTTCCTTGTCGTGACTGACTGATTCGATCAATTGCTTGCCAGAAACCAGGCGCTCGAAGAACTCTCCCTCTCGCTGTTGGACAAGCGTAAAGGCTTTGGCTCCCTCTCGGATGTGATCAAGCGCGGCGTCACGCTCTCGCCCTTGAGGTGTCTTCCCTGCACGCTGCTTCCAACTCTCTAGTTCGCGGCTGAGCCTCGCGTACTCTGCCTGGAGCTGGGTATACTCCTCAGCCACATTCTTTCCCTTGATGCGCCTGGCCAACTCCTCCATCTTGTCCGTGGTCACTGTGGCCTTGATCTTTGTGTAGAAACGAAGTCCTTCGGATACAAGGCTGCGGGTCTTCTCAAGAACTTCCACCTGGAGCACCCCACCGGCGACGGTCTGGATCTCCTCCGTCGTCAGATCGAGGTTCTGCACCTTCGTATAGCTCTGCACATACGTTCCTGCTTCTTCCAGCGCGGTCTGCTTCGCTTTCTGAAGTGCCCTGGCTTCTGCGAAGTCTGGCGTTTCTCCATCTCCCATGATGTAGGAAGCGTCAGCGGTCAGAGTCTTAGTGTCGGCATAGGCAGGGGAAAAACTGGTGAGGAGGAGCACACAGAGGGAAGCAAGGCGAAACGCGGACATCCAGGCGGCCCTTTCTTCTAGCCTTTGCTCTTCGGCAGAATGCCCTTCCGTTCCAAATCCTGAATCCTCGCTTCTGCTAGTTCAATTAAGAAGTCTTTGACTGTCTTCCCTTCGTGAGCAGCGGCCATTTTGACCTTCCGCATGAGGTCGCGGGGAATATCTCGGAAGTTCCACGCGCCGGTGCCTTCTGGTGTTTCTCGTGCCATAGCGGGGGAAGCCTAGCACCGTCTTGCATATTGCGTCAAATGTCACTTGACGTATTTAACCATCATATGATAGTACGCTTATCATGCGAGGGAAGGGGGTGATTTCGATGAAGATGGTGCGGATGTTGATTCAGGTCCCGGAGCCGATCAAGGCGCGGTTGGATGTCTTGCGGCAAGAAGGCACCACGGCCAGCGGGTTTATCCGGCATCTGTTGGAGCAGCGTTTCAATCAGATCCCTATTGCGGGGAAGAAAGGACGGTAAGCGATGGCGCGAGCAGGGAGAAAAGATCGAGGCTTGCTGGCCAAGAAAGATTCGACCGGCAAGCCGGTATGGTATGTCCGGCTCTACCATGAGGGAAGAGACCGACGGTTCGGCAGTTTTCCCAATAAGACGAAGGCGCGGGAATTCTACGAGAAGGCCAAGCTGGAACAGAAAGATGGCCGGTTTTTCCCGGAGCGGTATCAGCATGGTGGCTACTCGTTGGTTGAAGAACTGATTGCCGCTCATGTGGCCATTTCGACGGTCAAGAATCAGGCTGCAGAGAAACACTATGGCGAGTGGTGGAAAGGTCGACTCAAGGGCAAGCGTCTCAATGGTGTGACCCCTAACCTGTTGGAGGAAGCCCAACGAGAATTGACGGCTGAGGGCTTGGCCGCTCAAACCGTGGTGCATTACATGAAGTTCCTTCGGCATATCCTGAATAAGGCAATTCGGGACGGGAAGTTGGAAAAGAATCCATTTGCTCAGGTGAAACTTCCCAAAGTAGCATCCGGCAAGACTCGCTTCCTGACTCATGAGGAAGAACGGGCCTTGATTGGGAAGATCGGTACTCCTTACGGCTCCTGGGTACGGCTGGCTGTCCTGACAGGTTTGCGCTTGGGGGAGCAATTCGGCCTGAAGTGGGCGGATGTGGACCTGGAGCGAGGCATTCTGACTCTTCCCCACACAAAGGCCGGTCATATTCAATATGCCCACCTGAACGAAGAAGCGAAGACGATTCTGAGGGGGTTCAATTCGTGGCAGTGCTCGACGTGGGTCTTTCCATCGGAGAACCCAGCCACTCAACTCGACCAACGCAACTTCTACTCGCGGGTCTTTGCTCCGGCAGTTCAGGCCCTCAAGCTGGAAGGAGTAACCTGGCACACTCTGAGGCATACCTTCGCCTCTCGGTTGGCCATGAGCGGTCAAGCTGAAGGCACGATTGCCGCCTTGCTGCGGCACAGTACAACCGGACTGGTCCGGCGCTATGCTCACCTCTCCCCGACTCACCTGAAGGCCGCCGTCGAAACAGTAGCCAGCTTCGGCAAGCCTGCTCCGATCAGCTCGGATACTGACCATTTGGAGGCGGAAGAGGCCCCGATTTCCAACGGAACCGTGACTAAAACCGTGACGGGGGAAGCAAGTGAGAAGGAACTTGCTGTGGAAGTGGTTGAAAAGTTTGGAGCGGGCGATGGGATTTGAACCCACGACAACTAGCTTGGGAAGCTAGGACTCTACCCCTGAGCTACGCCCGCTCACTCAATCGAATCCTACGCTGGCTCAGGAGCCAAGTCAATCGGACAGGAGAAACATTATCAGCTCTTGCCCCTCGTACTTCACCGTGAACTGCTGGCCCTGTACCTCACTATTTCTTCAATTCCACGACCGCAAATTTTCTTCGGCCAACCTTCAGACGGTAGGTTCGTCCCGCCACAATCGAGATCACAGCCTTCGCGTCGCTTTGTTTCTGTTCGTCAACCTCTAGGCCTCCCTGAATAATCAGCCGGCGAGCCTCGCTCTTGCTTGGCACAAGCCCCGTCTTCGCCACCAGATCCACGAGACCGATCGTCCGGCCTTCGTGCAGATCAGCCATGGTCAAGGCCACACACACATCCGGTTCGTTCGGAAATTCCCGCTCCTGAAATTTCTGCCGAAAAGCCACCCTCGCCTGCCGGCCAGCTTCTTCCCCGTGATACTGGGCGACAATCAACGATGCGAGTGCTTGCTTCGCCTCCATAGGATGCGCCGCCTTCACTCCAGCCATATCCTCCGTCGTCAGTAGCTCATAGTAACGAAGCATCAACGTGTCGCTAATCGACATGAGCTTGCCAAACATGTCGTTCGGTGTGTCTTCCAGCGCAATGTAGTTGCCAAGACTTTTGCTCATCTTCCTGACACCATCGGTCCCTTCCAACAGAGGCATCGTGATGACCACTTGCGCCTCTTGGCCGTAACCGCGTTGTAAGTCACGGCCAACAAGAAGATTGAACTTCTGATCGGTGCCCCCCAGTTCGATATCGGACTTGAGTGCGACGGAATCGTAGCCCTGCACAAGGGGATACATGAACTCATGGATGCTGATGGGCTTCTGCTCCGCGTACCGCTTCCTGAAATCGTCCCGCTCCAACATGCGCGCGACACTATAGTGCGCACTCAGATGGATCAATGCGTCTGCCGTCATCGTACCCATCCACCGGCTGTTGAACTCGACCAGAGTCTTCGCAGGATCGAGAATTTTGAAGATCTGCCGCTCGTACGTTTTGGCATTCTCCAATACTTTTTCCTTCGAAAGCGCGACGCGTGTTTCCGATTGACCGGTCGGATCACCGATCATCCCGGTAAAATCGCCGATCAGGAAAATCACGTGATGGCCGAGTTCCTGAAAATGTTTCAGCTTGTGGATCAAGACCGTATGGCCCAAGTGCAGATCGGGCGCGGTCGGATCGAAGCCGGCTTTCACGCGAAGCGGCCTGTTTTCTTTCAACGAGCGTGTCAGCTTCGCTTCAAGTTCGACCTGTTGAATCACCTCCACGACTCCACGGAGGATCAACTCGAGTTGACGGGAAAGTTCGCTCATGTTGCCTTCTTCCGTCCATCTGACAATCCGGGATCCGACGTGACCGTCACCAATGGCCGAATCCGCTTAAACGTCTTGCTCCCGATCCCTTTGACGGATTGCAACTCATCAAGAGAGTGAAAGGCTCCGATCGACCGGCGATACGCGAGAATCCGTTCGGCTAACTTAGGACCAACCCCTGGCAACCCTTCAAAATCATGGCCCGTCGCCCTATTGAGATCAATAGGGATTTGGTGAAACCGTTTCGGTACGGGGCTTGTCGCCGGTTGGTCTGCCAGCGAAGGGCTGGGAAACGGGCTCACAGTGGCCACGCGCCCACCGCCGGAAGGGATTTCAGCCTTCACTCCCTCACGCGATTCGGCGACGAGGGTACGATCACGATCGAATGAAACCGGCACGGTCCACCCGACCCAGAAGACGACTCCCATCGTCGCTGCAAACATCCCGAGCTTGAGGAGGAGCGATTGCCACATTATTGTATCCGCCTTCGCGCTTGGTGAATCGCCTTCCCATCGACATCTTCAGCCGCTTCCATCATGCCTTCGGACAACGTCGGATGCGCGTGAATCATGTCCGCCATCTGCGACACCGTTGCACCGACCTGCATCGCCATGGCCGCTTCATGCACCAGATCGGCGGCATGGGCGCCGACGATATGCACGCCCAGAATCTTGCCGCTCGGCGACTCGGCAATGACCTTGAAGAGCCCCGTCGTATCTCCTGTCGCTTGCGCCTTCCCCAACCCTGCATAGCGAAAACGCCCCACCGTCATCGCCTGGTCAGGGTTCAGCCCGGCTGCTTGGGCTCGTTCTCTAGCCTGCTGTTCCGTCACACCCACACGACCGATCTCCGGGAGTGTAAAAATTCCAGCAGGGATCACGTCGTACCGAACCGTCGCCTGATGCCCCATGATATTCTCAACCGCAACTTTCCCATGGGCCGAAGCCACGTGCGCCAACATCGCTTTGCCGACGACATCGCCGATCGCATAGATCCCCGACACCGTCGTCTCCATCTGGTCATTGACAAGAATTTCGCCTCGCCGTCCAGTCTGTACTCCCACCTGTTCCAATCCGATGCCCCGACTATTCAATCCTCGCCCCACGGACACCAACAGCTTCTCAGCCACGATTTGTGCACCATCTTTGAGATGCGCAGTGATGATCTCCGATGACCGCTCCAATTTCTCGACCGTGGTCCCGGTCAGGACCGTCACGCCGCGTTTCTTCAGCTCGCGCGCCATCATGGAAGAGACCTCTTCATCCTCCAGAGGAAGCACGTGCGCCATCAATTCGACAATCGTCACCTCTGTTCCAAGACCGCTATAGAGCGCCGCGAACTCGCATCCTTCGACTCCCCCACCCACAACCAGCAAACTGGCAGGAATGTGTTCGAGATCCAAAAGATGCTGACTGGTGACCAGCTGCTGCCCGTCGATCGGAAACTGCGGCAGATTCGGCCAGGACGACCCCGTGGCAATCACAATGGCATCAGCCTGAACATCTCGCGTTGTACCATCGGCGGCCGATACCCGGACCGTCTGCCGATCCTGTAACGACCCGGTACCCTGCACATGCTCGATACTCCAGGCCTTGAACAGCGTGGCAATGCCCTTCACGAGAGTCGCCACCACCCTATTCTTTCTGGCGACCATCCGAGCGAGATCATACGTGACTGGTCCCGGAACCAGTAACCCCATATCCTCGGACTTCTTGACTTTGTCGCCGAGTTCGACGACCGACAAGAGGGCCTTACTGGGAATACAACCCCAATTCAAGCAGACGCCGCCGAGCGCGTGGGACTCGATGACGGTGACGCGGGCGCCAAGCTGGGCTGCTCGGATCGCAGCGACATAGCCACCGGGTCCTGCGCCGAGAATGGCGATATGTTTCGGAGAAGTCATTGAGTCACTGGCTCAGCGTGATTGATTCAATGCCAGCACTCATCAATGATCCAATCACACGATGGCGTAATGACTCAATGTTTCTGGCCGGCAAGAAACGTTTCATACTGTGCCGCGGTCATAAGCTGGTCCACCTCACTCGCACTCGTCAGATCGATCACCACCATCCAGCCTTTTCCGTAGGGATCGGAGTTCAACACTTCGGGGTGGTCTTTCAAGTCGGTGTTGATGGTGGCAATCGTGCCGCTCACGGGTGTGTAGATCGTGGAGGTCGTCTTGGTCGATTCGACTTCACCGATCTGCTGCCCGGCCTTGACGACGGCGCCGGACTTCGGCAAATCAATGAAGACGATATCGCCCAACGCATCTTGGGCAAAATGACTGATGCCCACAGTCGCCTGCATGCCGCTCACTCGCACCCATTCATGCTCTTGGTGGTAACGGAGGTCTTGAGGAATCATGCGCACTCCCTTTTTAGCAGGATGCTGAAAAATCCCGCCAGCTTTGTTCTCGCATCGCTCAGAGACTCGGAAGCACTGGAGGGTATTTTCCGTTCGCCAAGATCCATTTTACGGGCGAACGGCCACACAAAGTGCGGATGGTACCTCCTCGCCTCATCGCTCGCTGCGGCCGCGCTGTACGGCATTTTTGAGCATCCTGCGAGGGTGTGTTACTGTTGTGTCCACGTACAAACCATCAAATTTCTAGCGTACCAACATGGCTTTTCCACAGCCTGTTATAGAAGATCACGCCCTATCCGACCAGATCCATTCCAGGAAAGAAATATCCGATTTCGAACCTGGCGGTCTCCGGCGAATCGGATCCATGCACGGCGTTAAATTCGATGTTCGCCCCATGGGCTTTGCGAATCGTGCCTGCGTCCGCTTTGGCCGGATCAGTCGCACCCATCAGCTCACGATTCTTCTTGATCGCGTTGTCGCCTTGCAACACCAGCACCACGACCGGACCGGACACCATGAATGTGCACAGGCTATCGAAAAACGGACGGGCCTTATGTACGGCATAGAACCCCTCTGCCGTTGATTGTGAGAACTGCATCATGCGTATGGCCACCGGCTTCAGGCCGGCTTTCTCGTAACTGGCGATAATATCGCCGATCGCATTCTTCTTCACCGCATCGGGCTTGATGATCGCTAACGTTCGTTCACTCATGAGCTCTGAGGTTCCTCCACACAGTTAAAAAATAGATTGAACAGCATTAGGAGCCTGTCCGACATTGACCGTTCTACTACGGCGAACGATGCACAGGCATCTACTTTGTTCTCGTCTCCGACAAATCCTCAACGTATTCCAGTGAATACGCCTCCGGTTTCTCGGTGCCTGCGGTCGTGTATCTGCCCGAGCCTCATTCGCCTCGTCACGAAGGCAATGTCGGACAGACTCCTGCCGCATTATAAGTGGCTGATAATGGGCTTGCAAGGGTCGAGGAGAGGGCACAGGAGGGTGACAGAACCAGCCAAGAGAGACCAGGTCGACCGATTACGGTTTGGAGCGATAGCGCATGCGGCTGCCGTGAAGAAGGGACAACTCAATCTCACTGGCGGTCAGATCAGCGGGGAAATAGGCGCCTGAAATTTTCGCGGCATTAATGCTCGCGCCTTCAAGGCGTGCGTTGCGGAAATCGACACTGCGCAGATCCGACTGGCGAAGATAACTGTCGCTGAAATCCAACCCATCGGCATCCAGCCCTCGTAGGTCGAGCCCCCTCAGATCACACCCCCGCAAGTCGACCGTCTCTCCAGACGCTTTTTTCACGTTAAATTCGGTGATACAACCTTCACGCAGTAAGCGATACATCGGATCGTTCGGAATTCGTAGCTTGGATCGAGCGGGGCTTGTGTTTTCCAAGGGACCTCCTGTGAAGTTATTGGTTGCAGGTTCCAGCATTATTCAAGGGGCACGGTGAACATGACCTCATTGCCCTTGTCGTTGTATGTGATGTCTGGAAAAAACGAACGGGCGAGAAAGATACCTCGTCCACTGGCATCCCCGGTAGGGCACACGTCAAGACCCGATTTCATTCGGGACTTCCAGTTGAACCCCTTCCCTTCATCGGTGATCCGATACGTTAAGACCTGTCGTCGCTTGTCGTACGTTGCACGAATGGTGACTCGTCGGTCACGGAAATGGGCCTCCGATCGGCGCTGCTGGATGACCTCGTCATACTGATCCTGTGCCATCGCGTCGATCTTGTCATGATATCGGAGCTCGAGGCAGCCATGCTCGATCGCATTCATGACGAGTTCTTGCAACGCGGCTCGAAGATGGAGCTGTCGCGACTCCATCAGCCCCATGGCGGTCCCTTGAATGAGCCAGGTCACCGTGCTCTCGACGAAACTCGGGTCGGTGCCCATGACAAGCACATATTCCAGCCGTTCGACGCCCGGCGCATCATCCACAGAAACAGGCAATCGATGGATGGCCCGCTGCAGAACCTGTGCGAATGCCGCCTCATCAATCGGTTGCTGCACATAATCAAGGGCGCCGGCGCGCAACCCTGCCATCGTCGATTCGCCATGGCCGGCGTCGGTCAAGAGCACGACGGGGCAAGTCGGGCGACGCTCGTGAATTTGCTTCACCAGCATGATCCCGTCCTGTTCCGGCAAAAAGAGATCCGTCACCACGATATCGGGCTGCGTCATGTCAAAGGTCGACAACCCGAGCGCGGGAGTCGAAGCAGAAATCACCGAATGCCCCTGCGCCTTCGCATGCTCCAATATTATCGCCTGGGTGTTGGTATCGTTGGCAACGACGAGCAACGTACGCGCCGGTGGGCGCCACTCTGTCATAGTGATCATGATGGAAATCCTCCGGCAATTACATCCCGAAGAGCGACATGCACCTCGGCCAATCGCGTCTCGACATCTGCACAGACCGGCGACGCTTCAGCAAATTTCCCCTGCTGCCCCAACTCTTCGAGTCGTTTCGTGCACTCGAAGAGACACGGCGCGCACATCTCCATGACGGACCCCTTCAGCTTATGCGCAGCAGCCGCCAGCCCCGCACGATCTTGCCGCTCCAGCGCCGCGCGAGCCGCTGCAGCATCCTTCGGACTTTCCTGTAAAAAGAGCGTCGCCAAGGTGACGAAGAAGTCCTGATCTCCATCCGCCCGGTTCAACGCCTCGGAAAGATCCAAGACAGCCGTCTTATCCATTGGATGTGTCTTCCCGACAATCAGTCAGTTCAATCCCCACAACCGCCGCATCGTCCGGAAAGTGTTGCGCCTGTTGCCAGCCTCGAGCTGCGGCAAAGCACGAGGCGATTGTCGCTGACAGCGACGTCTGCTTCCCCGCGTCGATCGCTTCTTGGAAACGGTCGCGGCCCCAGAGCTCCCCGCTTGGAGAGGGCACCTCATAAATCCCGTCGCTCAATAAAAACAACCGATCTGCCGGCTTCAGTGAAACGCGGTCGCATGTAAACCGTGCAGACGGATCGAACCCGAGGGGAAACGATGCAGTGGTGAGCCATCGGGAAGGATCCTCGGCGGAGCTGAGCAGTGCGCCAGGATGGCCGGCAGAGGCGTACGACAAACTGCCTGTCGGCAAATGAAGCTGTCCCACCCATAGAGTAAAATAGTCCCCATCGGCACTCAAGGGGAAGCGGCGATTGGCCTCGAACAACACGTTCGCAGGGTCGTACGACCCAAGCAATTGCAGCATGTTCTCCGCCCGTAGAAACGTCATCAACGAGGCGGATCGGAGTGCGGCGGCGACCCCATGCCCCGAGGCATCCAGAATGTAGAGGCCGAGATGGTCCGCATCGATCGTCATCACATCGAACAGATCCCCGCCCAACGTCAAGGACGGCTGATACTCCCACGCCAGCGTGATACCGTGAACCGGGCTTCCTGGCGAGGGGAGCAGCGACTGGACGAACGCGGCCGCTGTTTGAAGATCGGCCTCCGTTTCTGCCTGCTTTTTCTCAAGTAACAGCATCGATAATTTCAGTTCTTCGCCGGTCGTTTCCAGCTTTCGCACCAACCGACTGGTGCGCAGACCCGCCAGCACACGGGCGATAATTTCCTGTTTGCTGGACGATTTACTCAGAAAATCGTCCGCGCCTCGCACCAACCCTTCGGCAATCTGTGCCGGTGCATCATGCGCGGTCATCAGAAGAATCTGGCTGGATTTCAACTGAGGGTCACCGCGTATCGCATCACAGAACGTCAGCCCATCCATCTCCGGCATCATCCAATCGACAATGAGAAGATCCGGGCGTTCTCGCCTGGCGACCTCAAGACCCACCCGCCCATTCTCAGCCTCAAGGACTCGATACCCCAGCCGCGTCAGCCGCGCAGCCATACTCGTCCGCGTGACCGGCTCATCCTCAATAAGAAGGATCGTCGCGGCGAGGGTCTCAATCCCTTGAGATGGGTCGGGAACCTGCCCAATGTGCGGCATTGCTCGTGAACTCATGACGCTCCGTGACTCTCACGCCAAGACTATGCGGCACGCCCCATGAGCGCGTCTTCCTCACGTTCATAGATGGGGATCATCTTGGGAATATTCGCCAGGCTCATGATCTCCCGCACGTAACTTTGCGGTTTCAACATACTGATCTGGGCCTGCTGCAGTTTAAGATTCTGCGAGACAAGTACGAGGAGCCCGAGGCCTGCGCTGTCCACAAATCGCACCTGCTCCAAATTCACAATGAGGTTTCGGCAACCAGCCTGTCTCGCCTTTTCAACCGCCGCCTTAAAAACCGCCCGATGGGCATAGGTTAAGTCTCCCACGACGTCCAAGATTATTCCTTGTGGGACGATGCGTTCTTTGATTTGCATGATGTCATCCTTTCTTATGTTGATGAATACACCGGCTCACTCACTTGAACGGAGATGCTGGTTTCTCGTTTCTTGTTCTCAGAAAATATACTCCGGAAACTCAAAATCAGAAACATAGAACGCGAAATTCTCAACGTCTCAGAGCGTGGAAACATAGGCCACAATCGCTGAGGGAATCTCCGTCAGCGGCAAGATTTTGTCCACCCCACCGAGTTTGATCGCCTCCTTCGGCATCCCGAAGACCACACAGCTGGCTTCGTCCTGCGCGATCGTAAATGCGCCGGCCTGTTTCATCGCCAACATTTCCTTGGCGCCATCGCCCCCCATGCCGGTCAGAATGACTCCGACGGCGTTGGCGCCTGCATACTGGGCAACCGAAGCAAACAGCACATCCACCGATGGGCGATGACGATTCACCGGAGGATCCTGGCTGATGCGCACCGTGTACCGCGCGCCGCTCCTGACGAGCCTCATGTGATAACTGCCAGGCGCGACCAGGGCATGTCCCGGCAGCACGCTGTCGCCATCTTCGGCTTCCTTGACCGAGATGCGGCAGAGTTGGTTCATCCGGTCGGCCCAGGTTTTCGTAAACCGCTCCGGCATATGCTGAGTGATGAGAATCGGGGGCATATTCGGCGGCAAAGCCATCAGCACATCCTTCACCGCTTCCGTACCTCCCGTGGATGAGCCGATTGCGATGATCGTATCCGTCGTCTTAATCATTGAAGACGTGAGGGGTGAGGGGTGAGGGG
>Ga0163150_10004366_pt1 | contig 18969 bp, 31 predicted proteins | sample OliLakLV19P2IB_FD_148628 | JGI IMG/M metagenome (GOLD analysis project Ga0163150, IMG submission 148628) | Freshwater microbial mat bacterial communities from Lake Vanda, McMurdo Dry Valleys, Antarctica - Oligotrophic Lake LV.19.P2.IB | ecosystem: Environmental > Aquatic > Freshwater > Lake >...
GCTGATCCAACTATCCGGTCTTTGAATCGCTTCGAACATGCGTACACGAGCGTTGCTGTTCGTCCTCCACAGCCTTTGACAGAGCGAGAAGAATATGGGTCAACTGTTCGCTGGATTCCGCACGGACGAGAACGGCCGCGGTTGGCGCCTCAGCCATCTTCCGACAGTCCACCTTCAACCCGCTGGGAGGCATCGCCGCCGGTCGCGGTTCATCCAAGGTGCTTCGCGTCACATGCCGAAGGACACTGTAGAACTTTCGCCGGCAGGCGCGACAGCAACACGGCCATCGACCGATCCACGACTGAACCATATCCAGTAGCCCATATCGCGCGATGCGACAGGGGTCACGAGCGCCACAATGAGGGCAAAGCAAGGCAGGCAACCTCACTCGCCTTATCGGACATTCATATCCGGACAAGAGTAAATGTGCTTCCAGTCGCGCTGGCGAGGCACATACAGGGAGAGCTGTCGGACTACTGCTGATTCTGTTGTTTACATAGGCCCAGTTCGTTTGGAGGGCCGAGCGCGAAATTCAGTCACGAACTACAGTTCGTGATCGTCTCCGCCGATGTGATGAGCAGAATGATACGCGTTCCACAGTTGTACGTTCCGGTCCCCACGAAGTTCCTCACCGACACCATGGGCAGTCTCGACGGTGCTGCGTTGAAGGTGTACCTGACGTTGTGTCTGGACGCGGCGTCAGTCGGGACGAAGCTCACCTTTTCCAACGCGTCCATGGCTCAGAGAACCGGAATCACTCCACGGATGGTTCAGAAGGTCATCAGACAGCTTGTTGAAGCCGGTTGCATCCGGCGGCAAGCGAGGAGGCCAGGACCGGCGCCCAACGCCATAGAGATGTGCTTTCCCCCTTCGTCGGTGCGGCCGGCGCCTAAGACGGTCGCGGAATGGATATCCGTACTCGGTGATGAACCGACACACAGCAGCCTGATCACGTCTGGTCTGATCCTGCTGCTCCGGAAGGCGGCGGACCAGAACGAATCCATTCTCCTCGAAGCCCTCCGCCGATTACACCACCAGGAAAGAACCTACGATTTGAAAGACTTCCCCGAAGGCCTAATCAACGACGTACTCCAGGAATGCCATTCCACAACCCGGCTCTCGGCATAACGAACTGCAGTTTGTGATGGCGAGCCCGCCCGGGCGGGGCGGGCGGCGAAGAGACTATGGCACATACCTGCCCAAAACGTAAGACCAACAAACCACACGCACTTCACGCCTAACGGCATAGACGAACTCCAGTTCGCCACCCAACCGGAGAGCGGCGAAACCCGAATACCATCTCCCCCTTCCACACCAACACCTCCGGCTATGCCGGTACGCGATTCCGCCTTTGACACGCCCGGAGGGACCGGGCCGGCGCAACAGAGCAATCCAGGAATGCCATTCCAGAACCCGGCCTTCGGCATAGCGAACTGTAGTTCGTGATAGCGATCCCGCCCGGGCCGGGCGGGCGGCGGACAGAGTGTGGCGCATACCTGCCCAAAGCATAAGACCAACAAGCCACACGCACTTTACCCGTACCAGGCATCGACGAACTCCAGTTCGCTATCCCCCGGGGAGCGGCGGCGACCAAGGCTGTAACCCATGGTTTGCGAACCGGGCGTTAAAATCAGAAGCTGAGTCCCGAGACACGCCAGAAGGCGACCAACATCGTGTCGAGCAGCACCTGCCGGGACTCCGGTCCCACACTCGGGAGCTAATACCTTCGCCGACAAGCAGGCATCGAAACCGGGCGCGAGGCACCGCGGCAGTTGATGATCGGCGCCGAACTTTAGCAGGCGCACAAGTAGAGCCTCGAGACGGCGCATGTCTGGGCAGCGGCGCCGTTGCCGGGGCGATATGAACACCTCCGAGCACGACAGGCTGGAATGCCGCGGCGTGAACATGGGCGTCCGCTTTCTTCTACACCGCCGAAGCGAGCGCCGGCGCAACAGAAGAGACGATACCAGCAACACTGCTCCACCACTACGCCATCCCCCCTCTAACAGCCTGGCCGCCGTAAAGGCGGCCGGGCGGCGGAACAATAGCAAATATCATCTACCCAGCCCAATACCTTTCCCAACACATTCCACTTCCCCATCACCTCAACCCAGACAACAACCAGCCCCCGCTTGCCCTGCCCCAGGGGACCACCGGCCAAAGGAGCAACCAGCGTCTACCGACCCGCCCTCGTGTTGGAATCTGGCATCCGGAATTGCCCGGGCCAGCCGCAAAGTTTTCTGGCGGGACGACGTCCCGGCGCTCGGGATAACGCATTCGAGCCGTGTCACTGGACGCCGAGACCAGGTAATGCTGGCTCTCCTTCCGTGGTTCTGCCACCCCATTTGGGCTGTTGCCGGAAGGCAACTTAGTATACGTTTTCAGTTCAAGTCGGCCGGAGTCGCTTCGCGACGATAGCAGAATGGCAAAAGGTAAAGGCTGCGGATTGGAATTTCGGATCCGGTCTGCGATCTCGTTGATCACGAGCGTTTCGCCGACCCCAAGATTGTCGATGTAGTTCTGCGCGGCGGCCACGGCATTGCCGAGGATGATGTCCTTGTCGGTCGCCGAAAGCGCTGTCGACACGCGGACCGTCGTCGAGAAGGAAATGCCCACCAGATCAGGCGCAACAGCGAGTCCGGTGATCGGGAACGCGACGTTCTCGTTGATCTGCTCCTGCACGGATTCGAGCAAACTGGCGGCTGTCTGCGGAGCAATTCCGTAGACGTAGACGTAAAATGTCCCGGCTTTGCGTTCAAATACAACGTCCTGAATGCCCGGTACCTGAAGCAGGGCGAAGCGAAGCGCGGCTTCGTTGTGGCTGTTCTGGCCGCGGATCTTCAGGTAAATGCGGTACTGGGAGCTCTGATCGTCTTCCTCATCGCGGCCGCCGACGATGCCGTAGGAGTTGGTTACCAGCAATGATCCGAAGCTGGACTCGGCATAATTCGTGAAATTATGCCGTACAAAGGCGCTGGCGGTTGAGTTGGATGCGTTGCCCGGGGAGCTGCTGTTGGCAGAGAACCAGACTTCTGTATCGCCGGCTTTCAATCTGACCAGGTCCGTCAGATACACCGGACCGCCGTCGTTCATCGTGGTGATCTCGACACCGGCCGGTACGACGACGTCCCTGCCTTTGTTGATCGCGCCGAAGGTGCCGCGCCGCACGTAGAAACGGAAGTTCTTATCCGAAGCAGGAACACTGGCTGTCTGCTGCCCGAGGCGATATACACCGTAGATCTCGCCGATCAAATCGAGGTTGCGGCCGCTGGCGAACGGGAGAAGCGTCTCGCTGATATTGAGGAACTGGCGGGTATCGAGCTCTCCCATCTTGGCGGCCACGATGTCGCAGAAGGCGCGGGCCTTGCCGCCGGCGGCGAGCTGCCGGATTCCTGTGTCGGCCAGCGCCTGGAGGATCTCGACCTGGTATGTCTGATACAACTTTGGTTTCTGAATCATGCTCCACTTCCGCGATTTACCTCTGCCTGGCCGGCGAGGGTTCCGTCCCATTCGGACGGAGCTGCGCTAACCGGCAGTCAGTTAATGGGTCATTATTTCTTCGAACCGCTCGTAATCGTTCGAAATGGCCTGCCCGAGCTCAAACAGTTTCTGTAGTAATTCCTGGCCACTCGTATAATCGATCTTCAGCGCCCGCGGCCCAATCTCGACACCGGCGGGCAGCCCGTCCAGCCTGGCGCCGAAGACTGTTGGCTGAACACGGATTCTCACCTCAGCAGCCGCTCTGTGCCGATGTGCCTCATCAAGCGCGTCGCCAATGCGCCGCCTGCGATGCACCTCCTGAGCAGCACCAGCAGTCCCGCCGATTGCCTGCAGAGAGATCAACAGATCCTGCCTGCCCACGACCAGGGACTTGCCCGCCTGATACGCGCCGAACCGGTTCATCAAATCGATTGCACTTCGCCGACGCAGGCCGAACATCCGTTCGACCGCCGATCGGTCGAGCACTGGCACGGTAAGGGTTTCGAGATCGGCGATGATGTCGCCGATCCGGTGCATCCACACAGGTTTTGCAGGCATTTCACGAGTCTCCCTGCTTTCATGATGTTTCCGCACAACCGTGCGAAACAATGCCGCATTTTACTTTTGATAATGGGTGTTATCGCAGATAACGGAAATTCGGACATATCACTACCCCACTTGTCGATTTGATTGTAGAGTTGGAAGCGGAGACAGCAGGCTTGCCATGAACGGATATCGAGTATTCTTCGACGGCACTCAAGCCGTCGATGTACAAGCAGAAAAGATCAACACCGGACAGAACTGGCTTTGGTTCTTCGACGCTGAAGACAATCTGGTCGCCATGTTCCGTTGGGCCAGCATTCATGGATTCGCTGTCGAAGGTTCCGAAACAGGTCAGATAATCACGACACGCATTCCGGTAACCATGGGCAAGGTTGCCCCCGAAGAAATGGATGCATACTGGCGAGTCCAACAAGGAGAGGCCTCCAAGGTCGACGAAGGGAGTGAACAGGCGATCAGGACATCCATTCAGGGGCTGTCTCACATACCGATTTAACCTCTTTCTGCCAACGAACGCACGACAACATGCGTCAGTAAGCGACGGCATTGTGCTAACCGACTGTCAGTCACTAGACTTGCTCGAATACTTATTTTACTGTTGGAATACTTCGGGCCTTTATGCGCCAGAGTATATTGCACAACGGAAGAGTTCTCAGCACTTGTGTCTATTGCGGTGGCCGGGCTGAGTCCCTGGATCATGTAATCGCATGCCGATCTTGCAATCGGAACTTCGCCCGACATGAGGATGCCCTCTCGTCGATGTTGAGAAACTCCGACCAGATCAATCGCATTCTGCACGCGGGCGATGTCGATCTTCAGGCGACCGATCAGAAGATATATGACCAAATGCAGGAGCATGCTGCCTGCCTTGGTCCGAAGATTGGCTGTGGCCTCGTCGCTTACCGCTGGGGCGAGCTGTATGTGAAAAGTTGCTTCGGGCCCGTGCGACTCGGGCTCTGAAGCCTTTCGTGATGGTCTGGTCTGGTCGGCAGGCGCGCCAAGTATTAAGCGAACACGGACGAGGTCCTTCAGCTTGTCAAGAACGGGTTCTCGATTCGCACGCCAGAGATAGTCTGGCCAGCATTCAGATCTTCGGACAGAATTCGGGCGGCACCTGCTTTGCGTGCGGCCGCAACGATCAGGGCGTCCCAAAAGCTGATGCCCGCCTCATCTTCGATACGGAAAGCGGCAGAGATCTCAGCGGCCGTGGTGTCGATACACCAGGCTGTATAGCTCTCCACGACGGCGCGGGCCGATGATTTCGAGAGCGGCGTCGCGATCTTCCTCGTCACGTTGACGTAAAACTCCTGCAGGACCTGTGTGCTCAGAGCGCCGGAGCGCTGGCTCCACAGGTCAAGCAAAACTGTCTTCGCTGTCGCGTGCTTCGTTTCGGCGTCGATGTCATGGGCGTAAATCAGGATGTTGGTGTCTACGAACGTTTTAGCGTTCATGTAGTTCGTCCCGGCCCGGAAGAATCACGCCGCCCAGATGGAACCCTCGTTCCAGAAGCGCCAGGGCTGAGCGCTCCGAACGCTCCCAGGCTTCTTCGGCCCCGACCAGCTTCTCAATCTCCTCGGCCAGCAAGCCGCTGATAGAGGTCGAGCGCCGTGCGGCGAGAATCCTGGCCTTCTGCACTGTCTCAGGACTGATGCTGATAGTGACATTCTGTTTTCCGGAGGTGGTGCGGGGCATATCTCTCCTCAACACACGTAAGCGACGTGCTACACGTATTATACGTGTCACGGCTGACCCTGTCGCGCTGGCACACAGCTGGCTTGAATGGTCGCCAACGGCCAGATTATCTGCGATAAGGGCCTTTATCGCAGATAACCTGATTTGAAGCGCTGAAAGGAAAAGGCAGATGCCGCCACTGGTCGGGGAGGTTCGACCACTCTCCGTTTCCAGACCGTATGCCTGATTGGCGCATGATGATATGCATGCGGACGACACTGAACATTGACGACGCGTTGTTGGAGCGGGCAAGAGAGGCGACGGGCATTCAGGAGAAGACGCTCTGGTCAGGGCGGGTTTAGAAGCCCTCATTGCACGTGGGGCCGGCAAGCGTCTGGCCGCACTTGGCGGCACCCAACCCAAAATCTCTGAAATCCCGCGACGGCGAAGCGCCTGATGATCCTTGTGGACACTTCCGTCTGAATCGCTCATCTGCGCCAGGGGGCAGCCCGGCCTTGCGAACCTCCTCTGTGACGGTGGGGTCTTTATGCACCCGTTCGTAACCGGAGAGTTGGAGTGCGGCAACCTGAGTATTGGGCTGCGATTCTGGCGGACCTGACTGCACTGCCTTCCGCGACACGTGCTTTTGTCACCGAGGTCATTCGTCTATAGAGTGGAAGACCGTAGACTGCGGGGCCGCGGGTGCCTCCGAATTTGGAGTGGGCTGAAGGGATCGCGAATGTGGCCCAAGGCCGGCCCGATGTCAGACCGATCTGTTCTCAATGCTTCGTGCCCTTCGGAGTGCCAAATTGCAACACGGGGTTCAATTCGGTATCCCATTCTGGAACACCCTCGACTGGCGAGAGCCCGAGCGCTTCGCAGGCGGAACGATACCAATATTCGTCCTGCTGTCCTGGAGTCATCCAAAACACGCGGCAAACCTCGGTGTAATGCTGCGGAAAACACTCTGAATCTGCAGGGCACACGCTGTCGTGGAGGATCTGTAAAACATGGCGCATTCGGGCATTCTCTTCCGCGAGTTCCGAGGCAGGCATGTTGGCCAATGAGTCCGGCATACACCGTGTCAATGCACCTTGAATTCCAAACCGACGAGTACCGCCGTGAGCGCCTATACCTACCGGCGCCGATATGCCGAACTCGTCCATGTCGTTCGCCCCGTGTCGAGGATCGCTTGGGAGGTAATGCCCAGTCGGGCAGGCTGACCGGATCACGTTGGACCCACTTAACGGTCAGGAGCAAACGGCAAATGGTCGCAGGGCGCATCGTCCAGATCGAGTGCAAGCCCCAGGTAGATTTCCGTCGTGGTCAGGCTTGCATGGCCAAGCGTGCGCTGAACCTGTTCCAGTCGTGCGCCACCCTTATGAGCGAGCGCAGCGAAAGTTCGTCTGCAATCGTGGGGACGAGCAACGAACCCACACTGGTCGGCATACCCGGACAGCACGTCGAGCACTGTTTGCGGCGACAATCCAGGCCCGACTCGACCAGATTTGCCGATTCGGCGCAGGATCGGACCGCTGGTAATTGCTGCCGCCGTCACCCATTCGTCGATCATCTGCTTTGCCCACAGGGGCAGCGGCACAGTCCGCAGCCTGTTGCCTTTGCCCTGTAGATTCGCTACGACCCACCTGGCATCAAACAACTGGAGCATGTCGAGAGTGATCGAGCACAGTTCAGAGCGGCGAAGACCAGCAGAGAACAGCATCGCCAGCATGGCCAGGTCACGTTTACCCATGAGCGTCTCGGTGTCTGGCCGCTTTAGGACAGACCGCACCTGCTCAGCCGAGAGCCAGTGGCCTGTTCGGGAACCTCTAATTGGGACTCCTTTCGCCCGCACAGCCGCGACGGCTATGTCGCTCGCCACGAGTTTGGCGTCCGCTGCTTCCATAATGAGCCTGCGCACCGCGGACAGCCGGACATTCACGGTGGAAGGGGCGCAGCCACGATCCTGCAATGAACGCCGATACCGAAGCAGCGTTGGCTTCAAGACGCGACGATCTTCTTCTCCGCGCAGCCAGTCTTCGAAGTCCTCGAGTGCTCGACGGTATGCCCGCCGGGAATGAGGTGACGCGAGTGAATTGAGAACACACTCGACAAGGTCCTGCCACTGAGCACTCTGAACGGGTATAAGGGCTTCGCTCAAAGCGCTCCTTCCATATTAAAATCCGGGCACTGCACCACAAGGTGCAGCACACCCAGGCGTACCAGCAGATGAATACGGCCACCCCGCCGTACGAACCCGTATCCGGCAACTTCTGGTGCAAAGACGTCCTTTACCGGGAACCAGAAGCCCTCAACGCTTGCAGACCAAATCAACCCGAAGTGAAGTGCCTCAGACCCAATGCGGACCGGCCCGAAGGAGCGTCGTCCGCGTAGCTGGCCCCAACGGTATGCGACCAGCCCACAGGCGATCTTCTTGCCCACGCGCTCTGCGTGCCGTGTCAGGTCTCGATGCAATTTACGCTCTTCGGGCGTAAATTCAGCAGGTTCGCGCCGCAGGACGCTGTCGACACTGTCCCTTGCCTGCAACAATGACCACAACGCGTGCTCGTACCTGGAAGCGCCCTGATTGCACGAGTGACATGCTGGCACCGCAGGAAGTCTGACGCCCACAGGACGCGTATAGAACGCGCGAGCAATGACGTGGTCGCGAGACTCAGGCCGACCGTGGCAATATACACATACCTTCAATACTGTTCCGTCGTGGAGAATGGCGCGCCGCATATTCTTACGTTCTGCACCACGAAATTAGCGCACATTTCTGAATTCGTCCAGTGACTGATGGTCGGTTAGCATGCTGCTATTCGAGTAAATAAACGACGGTTTAGTCGATTTGTGTGACTGGCGAAGGAAACAAGCCGGGCACGCGGTTATTATATTTTAGCCAACGAAACACGAGCGCGATGAAAACGTCAGCCGATCGTTGACCGGTCTCAGCCTCCATTCAATCGGGCGACAGGCCCGAGACTAATACCGCTTCTACGGTCTGGGTTGTCCATCAAACGCGGCGCAGCGCATGGAAGGAGCACCGCGACAGGTCTCAGAAGGGTCAGCGTGAAGTTGTACAGTTGCAAATCGGCGCGACTGCCGGTGTTAAGGCGTCACGATGAAGAGAAGCGTATGCTTGATCTAAAGACCCTCAATCTTCAGTACGTCACCGATGAAAATGGCGAGCAGACAGCCGTGATCATTCCCATAGGCACATTTCGGGATCTCGTCGAGGACATTGACGACCTTGCCGCGATAGCGGAAAGACGGGAAGAGCCGACAATCCCTCACGATGAAGTCATTGCCCAACTGAAGCGCGATGGCCTCGTAACCGAAACATCAAAAAAGCCGCGTATCGCGGCTGAATAGCGGGGAGGCACGTCATCCCACAATCAGCGGTATGCTTCGCGGCGGTTCTTCACGCCAGTGATCTCAATGGCATTCTCGTCCCGAAGGTCGAAGAACACCTGGTAATCGCTGCAGCGGAGACGGAACCCGCTGAGCGGCGACTTCAGTGTCTTCACGTCGCCGGAACGCCTGGTCAGGTAGCGATCGATGCAGTGGAGAATCTTCATCGGTCACTCGCTCGATGGCCCGCAGGTTGGTGCGGGCTCCCGGTGACCAGATCACGGCGATCCGTTCCGGAGCGGAGCCCTCACTCACCGATTCAGTCCGAACTCGCGCAGGATTTCTTCGTGGGGAATACCCTCACCGCGGTTGAGCGAGGCGCGTGAACGGTCAAGCGCCGCCGCAGTCTCGGGCGTGATCTCTTCTTTTTCCACCGGCACCAGAGCCAGCGAGTTGGCTAACGGTTCCACCATGACTTCGAGCAAACTCCGCACAGCGCTGAGCTTGTCGGCCGGCAGCATGTCCAGCAAAGCATGAGCCTGCCGGCGTGCCTGACTGAGATTCGGTTCCATGGTTCTCCCCGGCAGCTAAAGCTCGGCCATCAGCCTGCTGTGACGCGAGCGCCTCACCAAGCTGTCGAGCACAATCACCATCGCTTTTTTGATCTTCATCGGAGAGCTGATCGACCTTCTTGTACAGCCGGTTCAGCTCCGGGTTTCGGATCGCTCTTTCACTGCCACAATCGTATGCCTGGCAAGCGCTTCGAGACTCACACGAAGACCGCCGCCAGAGACGACGATATTGGCGAAATGCGGAGTCACATCGCCAGTTTCCCAACGGCTGTAAACGCGGGCACTAATCTCGAGCAGTTCCGCAAACCAAGTCTGCATGAGATTACGCGCCGCGCGGAATTCCTTCAAGCGCTGAGCGCAGTTCGGCATAAACCAGAGCGTCGGAAGCGAGACTCGTGGACATGATAAGACCTCCTCGAAAAATGTCCTTTCTCGCGAGTCTACTACTGTGAGTATACTTTCGTGCACAGAAGTCGCGTGACGATTTTATAGGGTAGGCTCGTTGTGGCTCTACACGCGCGTATCCGCTGACAAGCACGTGAACGAGTACACGTTCAGATCTAACGCTGTTCAGTGGTGCTTATCTCGGGCCGTGAACCCCGGCGCCAATATAGAGGCATGACCAAAGAGGATGTACTCCGTCATGCCATCGACACCTTCGGCCCCAACAAGTACAAACTATGGCTGGTGACAGCGATCCCATCGCTTGGTGACCAGGCACCGGAGAGCCTCCTCGCTACCCAGGAAGGACGGAAGCAAGTCGATGATGTGCTTACGCGCATCGACTACGAAGTTTTTTGATGCCGCGCAAACGCAGTGGACGCCCCCATGGGTTTCCCACCATTGACGTCGACATGCCAGAACGCAGGAACTTGCTGGCGAAGATCAACCGGATGAGCGCCATTGATGCCATGACACTCGGGACAGGCGGCCGCCTGCCCAGGGCTGACTAAAGAGCTCGCAAAGCCTCGATTACCTCTTCGGTGTATTCAATCTGGCCGTCCCAGAACCGTACCAGGACATCCAGATTCAAGGCCACCCATTCTCTAAGGCGCGCCAGATCCTGTGGAGACAGCTCACCATCGACTACCCGGACTTCCGGGCGCAGTGCGACGGAGATCAAGTCCTCGCTCTTAGCTTTCGGGCCAGGCGAAACCTTGACGCGGATGTCGTGCTTTGCTCCTGCTTTGGGCGATATCCAGACCACGAAGGGCAATCCAGTTCGCTTGGGAGACAGATTCGCCATCGTGTAGAAGTCATCGACACCAGTCAGAAGTAACCCGGTTGCCACGTAGCCATGGTAACGAAATAGACCCGCCCTGTACAAATCTGAGATGACGATACCCAGCAGCATTGCCGAACTGAATTTCCCGAAGGACTGGAAGAGAACCTGGGCATCCCGCTGCCGGCGGCCACGCAGTGTCAGATCATGGCGGAAACGGCGGTCCCACTTCAGCCCGCGCTCGAGGAACTGATGCGCCAGGCGGCGCGCGGAGAAGTGGCGCACAACGACGATACTTCGATGCGCGTGTTGTCGCTGGACCGGGATGCGGATCTTTCCCCGGAGCGCACCGGGGTGTTCACCAGCGGGATCGTATGGGTTGCCGGGGAGCGCCGCATTGCGCTGTATTTCACCGGCTGCAAACACGCCGGCGAGAATCTGGCGGAGGTGCTGAAACAGCGGCCTCCGGGCCTTTCGCCTCCTATTCAAATGTGCGACGCGCTCTCGAGGAATGTGCCGAAACTCAACGCCACGCTGGTGGCGAACTGCAACGCTCACAGCCGGCGGAACTTCGTGAAAGTGACGGCCAGTTTTCCGGACGAGTGCCAGTTCGTGCTGGAAACACTGGGCGAGGTCTTCGGCTACGACGAGCAGGCGCGCAAGCAGGGCCTGTCGCCCAATGGGCGCCTCCATTTCCACCAGGAGCACAGCGAACCGGTAATGGAAAGCTGCGCGCGTGGTCGAATGCCCAGTTCGAGGAGAGGAAAGTCGAACCGAACTCCGGTCTGGGTCAGGCGATCTCCTATTTGCTGAGACACTGGGAAAAACTCACTCTCTTTCTGCGAGTTGCGGGGGCGCCCATCGACAACAATCTGGTCGAGCGTGCGCTGAAGAAAGCCATCCTTCATCGAAGGAACTCTCTGTTTTACAAAACCCGGAATGGAGCGCGGATGGGCGATCTGTTCATGAGCCTGATTCACACCTGCGAGTTGAACGGCGTTAATCCATTCGACTATCTCATCGAGTTGCAGCGCCATGCCGGAGAGTTGAAGAGAGTCCCTTCAGAGTGGATGCCCTGGAGTTATCGCGATACCCTGGCACGATTCGCTGCCCCCGCGGCCGCGTAATATGATTAGTCCTGCATGGCCGAAAAGGATTGTCTTCGGCCACGCGGACCGGGCATGCCGAAATGGCCGCAAAACGGGCATCTGAGAAGACGAAATCAGGACAGGTTTTTGGCCAGCGACGAAAGAAACCACAAATGTTTCGTGTCAGCCTGTATGCCCGCGTCTCGACACAGGATCAGCAGACGCTTCCTCTACAGATGCGCGCCATGCGCGAGTACGCCGCCACGCGCGGCTGGACCATCGTCATGCAGACGAAGGAAGTCGGCTCCGGCGCTTCCGAACGCGAACTGCTGCAGAAGCTGATGGAAGCAGCGCGACGGCGTGAGATCGATATCGTACTCGTCTGGCGTCTGGACCGCCGGGGACGATCACTGCCGGATCTGGTCTCAACGCTGGAAGAGCTGAATCATCTCGGCGTGGGTTTCGTGTCGTTGACCGAGGCTCTGGATCTGACCACACCAACTGGCCGGGCCATGGCCGGTATGCTGTCTGTCTTTGCGGCCTTTGAACACGAGATCTTGCGAGAACGTGTTCGAGCCGGCATCGCTCATGCACGACAGAATGGCAAGCGACTGGGCCGGCCGGCAACGGCAGCAGCCAAAACGACTGAGATCCGGAAGCTGTACCGCGCCGGCATCAGCAAGGCCGAGATCGCCCGGCGTCTGCAAATCGGCAGAACGTCGGTGCGACGCATTCTGGACACAAAACAATGAAGAAGCCACGGAAGGATCCTGTCCGGGAACACCGGATTCACGAAGAAGCCATCGTCGACGCCGGACCTGACGAACAGGCCATGGGCTGGTACTACTATTTGCAGAACAAGCTTGCCTTTCCTTTCCAGGCCATATGCATTTCGGCGCGGATTACCTCACCGCTCACCAAAGGCGAGCACGTCCAGGTGCTGCGCATGGCGCCGGAGGACACCTGCATGAAGGACATGCTCGTAGTAACTCGATGGCAAGGGCGAAACCTCGCCGTCCCACTCTCTCAACTCACCCCAGTCGATCCTGACGACTCAACCGATGAGGCAGTCGGAGACTGGCATTACTGGGTGGCATACGGTTACCAGCTCTAATTTCCACGCTTTACGCATCCTTGCCGAAACCTCACGAAGGAGTCCGTTGTTTAAGAATGCCTGACAACACACCGGAGGGGAAATGCGCTCCCTGTCCGTTAAACACACGATGCGTTGGGTCAGCCTGAAGTGGAGGGGCGCGCTCTCGGCCAGCGGGTATGTCGCCCTTCGGACCGCGGTTTTCAAGGCATCCGGATGCTCATGGGGACATCGCCTGTGCATTTAAAACCAGGTCCACTCACTGAGAGTCGGTCAATAGTCGGGTGGGGTTGATAACCGCCTGTTCGGTCCCTTCGTCAACCTTGGAGGCCTCTCCTTGTTGGACTCGCCAGTATGCATCCATTTCTTCGGGGGCAACCTTGCCCATGGTTACCGGAATGCGTGTCGTGATTATCTGACCTGTTTCGGAACCTTCGACAGCGAATCCATGAATGCTGGCCCAACGGAACATGGCGACCAGATTGTCTTCAGCGTCGAAGAACCAAAGCCAGTTCTGTCCGGTGTTGATCTTTTCTGCTTGTACATCGACGGCTTGAGTGCCGTCGAAGAATACTCGATATCCGTTCATGGCAAGCCTGCTGTCTCCGCTTCCAACTCTACAATCAAATCGACAAGTGGGGTAGTGATATGTCCGAATTTCCGTTATCTGCGATAACACCCATTATCAAAAGTAAAATGCGGCATTGTTTCGCACGGTTGTGCGGAAACATCATGAAAGCAGGGAGACTCGTGAAATGCCTGCAAAACCTGTGTGGATGCACCGGATCGGCGACATCATCGCCGATCTCGAAACCCTTACCGTGCCAGTGCTCGACCGATCGGCGGTCGAACGGATGTTCGGCCTGCGTCGGCGAAGTGCAATCGATTTGATGAACCGGTTCGGCGCGTATCAGGCGGGCAAGTCCCTGGTCGTGGGCAGGCAGGATCTGTTGATCTCTCTGCAGGCAATCGGCGGGACTGCTGGTGCTGCTCAGGAGGTGCATCGCAGGCGGCGCATTGGCGACGCGCTTGATGAGGCACATCGGCACAGAGCGGCTGCTGAGGTGAGAATCCGTGTTCAGCCAACAGTCTTCGGCGCCAGGCTGGACGGGCTGCCCGCCGGTGTCGAGATTGGGCCGCGGGCGCTGAAGATCGATTATACGAGTGGCCAGGAATTACTACAGAAACTGTTTGAGCTCGGGCAGGCCATTTCGAACGATTACGAGCGGTTCGAAGAAATAATGACCCATTAACTGACTGCCGGTTAGCGCAGCTCCGTCCGAATGGGACGGAACCCTCGCCGGCCAGGCAGAGGTAAATCGCGGAAGTGGAGCATGATTCAGAAACCAAAGTTGTATCAGACATACCAGGTCGAGATCCTCCAGGCGCTGGCCGACACAGGAATCCGGCAGCTCGCCGCCGGCGGCAAGGCCCGCGCCTTCTGCGACATCGTGGCCGCCAAGATGGGAGAGCTCGATACCCGCCAGTTCCTCAATATCAGCGAGACGCTTCTCCCGTTCGCCAGCGGCCGCAACCTCGATTTGATCGGCGAGATCTACGGTGTATATCGCCTCGGGCAGCAGACAGCCAGTGTTCCTGCTTCGGATAAGAACTTCCGTTTCTACGTGCGGCGCGGCACCTTCGGCGCGATCAACAAAGGCAGGGACGTCGTCGTACCGGCCGGTGTCGAGATCACCACGATGAACGACGGCGGTCCGGTGTATCTGACGGACCTGGTCAGATTGAAAGCCGGCGATACAGAAGTCTGGTTCTCTGCCAACAGCAGCTCCCCGGGCAACGCATCCAACTCAACCGCCAGCGCCTTTGTACGGCATAATTTCACGAATTATGCCGAGTCCAGCTTCGGATCATTGCTGGTAACCAACTCCTACGGCATCGTCGGCGGCCGCGATGAGGAAGACGATCAGAGCTCCCAGTACCGCATTTACCTGAAGATCCGCGGCCAGAACAGCCACAACGAAGCCGCGCTTCGCTTCGCCCTGCTTCAGGTACCGGGCATTCAGGACGTTGTATTTGAACGCAAAGCCGGGACATTTTACGTCTACGTCTACGGAATTGCTCCGCAGACAGCCGCCAGTTTGCTCGAATCCGTGCAGGAGCAGATCAACGAGAACGTCGCGTTCCCGATCACCGGACTCGCTGTTGCGCCTGATCTGGTGGGCATTTCCTTCTCGACGACGGTCCGCGTGTCGACAGCGCTTTCGGCGACCGACAAGGACATCATCCTCGGCAATGCCGTGGCCGCCGCGCAGAACTACATCGACAATCTTGGGGTCGGCGAAACGCTCGTGATCAACGAGATCGCAGACCGGATCCGAAATTCCAATCCGCAGCCTTTACCTTTTGCCATTCTGCTATCGTCGCGAAGCGACTCCGGCCGACTTGAACTGAAAACGTATACTAAGTTGCCTTCCGGCAACAGCCCAAATGGGGTGGCAGAACCACGGAAGGAGAGCCAGCATTACCTGGTCTCGGCGTCCAGTGACACGGCTCGAATGCGTTATCCCGAGCGCCGGGACGTCGTCCCGCCAGAAAACTTTGCGGCTGGCCCGGGCAATTCCGGATGCCAGATTCCAACACGAGGGCGGGTCGGTAGACGCTGGTTGCTCCTTTGGCCGGTGGTCCCCTGGGGCAGGGCAAGCGGGGGCTGGTTGTTGTCTGGGTTGAGGTGATGGGGAAGTGGAATGTGTTGGGAAAGGTATTGGGCTGGGTAGATGATATTTGCTATTGTTCCGCCGCCCGGCCGCCTTTACGGCGGCCAGGCTGTTAGAGGGGGGATGGCGTAGTGGTGGAGCAGTGTTGCTGGTATCGTCTCTTCTGTTGCGCCGGCGCTCGCTTCGGCGGTGTAGAAGAAAGCGGACGCCCATGTTCACGCCGCGGCATTCCAGCCTGTCGTGCTCGGAGGTGTTCATATCGCCCCGGCAACGGCGCCGCTGCCCAGACATGCGCCGTCTCGAGGCTCTACTTGTGCGCCTGCTAAAGTTCGGCGCCGATCATCAACTGCCGCGGTGCCTCGCGCCCGGTTTCGATGCCTGCTTGTCGGCGAAGGTATTAGCTCCCGAGTGTGGGACCGGAGTCCCGGCAGGTGCTGCTCGACACGATGTTGGTCGCCTTCTGGCGTGTCTCGGGACTCAGCTTCTGATTTTAACGCCCGGTTCGCAAACCATGGGTTACAGCCTTGGTCGCCGCCGCTCCCCGGGGGATAGCGAACTGGAGTTCGTCGATGCCTGGTACGGGTAAAGTGCGTGTGGCTTGTTGGTCTTATGCTTTGGGCAGGTATGCGCCACACTCTGTCCGCCGCCCGCCCGGCCCGGGCGGGATCGCTATCACGAACTACAGTTCGCTATGCCGAAGGCCGGGTTCTGGAATGGCATTCCTGGATTGCTCTGTTGCGCCGGCCCGGTCCCTCCGGGCGTGTCAAAGGCGGAATCGCGTACCGGCATAGCCGGAGGTGTTGGTGTGGAAGGGGGAGATGGTATTCGGGTTTCGCCGCTCTCCGGTTGGGTGGCGAACTGGAGTTCGTCTATGCCGTTAGGCGTGAAGTGCGTGTGGTTTGTTGGTCTTACGTTTTGGGCAGGTATGTGCCATAGTCTCTTCGCCGCCCGCCCCGCCCGGGCGGGCTCGCCATCACAAACTGCAGTTCGTTATGCCGAGAGCCGGGTTGTGGAATGGCATTCCTGGAGTACGTCGTTGATTAGGCCTTCGGGGAAGTCTTTCAAATCGTAGGTTCTTTCCTGGTGGTGTAATCGGCGGAGGGCTTCGAGGAGAATGGATTCGTTCTGGTCCGCCGCCTTCCGGAGCAGCAGGATCAGACCAGACGTGATCAGGCTGCTGTGTGTCGGTTCATCACCGAGTACGGATATCCATTCCGCGACCGTCTTAGGCGCCGGCCGCACCGACGAAGGGGGAAAGCACATCTCTATGGCGTTGGGCGCCGGTCCTGGCCTCCTCGCTTGCCGCCGGATGCAACCGGCTTCAACAAGCTGTCTGATGACCTTCTGAACCATCCGTGGAGTGATTCCGGTTCTCTGAGCCATGGACGCGTTGGAAAAGGTGAGCTTCGTCCCGACTGACGCCGCGTCCAGACACAACGTCAGGTACACCTTCAACGCAGCACCGTCGAGACTGCCCATGGTGTCGGTGAGGAACTTCGTGGGGACCGGAACGTACAACTGTGGAACGCGTATCATTCTGCTCATCACATCGGCGGAGACGATCACGAACTGTAGTTCGTGACTGAATTTCGCGCTCGGCCCTCCAAACGAACTGGGCCTATGTAAACAACAGAATCAGCAGTAGTCCGACAGCTCTCCCTGTATGTGCCTCGCCAGCGCGACTGGAAGCACATTTACTCTTGTCCGGATATGAATGTCCGATAAGGCGAGTGAGGTTGCCTGCCTTGCTTTGCCCTCATTGTGGCGCTCGTGACCCCTGTCGCATCGCGCGATATGGGCTACTGGATATGGTTCAGTCGTGGATCGGTCGATGGCCGTGTTGCTGTCGCGCCTGCCGGCGAAAGTTCTACAGTGTCCTTCGGCATGTGACGCGAAGCACCTTGGATGAACCGCGACCGGCGGCGATGCCTCCCAGCGGGTTGAAGGTGGACTGTCGGAAGATGGCTGAGGCGCCAACCGCGGCCGTTCTCGTCCGTGCGGAATCCAGCGAACAGTTGACCCATATTCTTCTCGCTCTGTCAAAGGCTGTGGAGGACGAACAGCAACGCTCGTGTACGCATGTTCGAAGCGATTCAAAGACCGGATAGTTGGATCAGCAGGTCGTGAGCTTGTAATGCGCTACGCTGGTAGCACCTAAAAAGGTGCCCTCGTCGCGGGTAGGAGCAGAAACATGATCGACATCACCAGGGATATCCAGTCGCTTACGACCTTCCGTCGCCGTTCCGGCGACTTCATGAAGCAGCTTAAGAAGAACAAGCGCCCTATTGTACTGACGGTGAAGGGGAAGGCTGCGGCCATTGTGCAGGACGCCGAAGCTTACCAGCGCCTTCTCGACATTGCCGCCGCTGCCGATGTGGACGAGGGCATCCGGCAGGGACTGGACGATGCGAAGCAGGGCAAGGTGCGACCGGCGAGGGAGTTTTTCGCAGACTTCGAAGCCGAGCATGGCATACCTCGTTAGAATCACAGCCCGCGCCGGCCGCGATATTGAGCGCCTATACAAGGAAATCAATGCAGAAGAGTCCGATGCGGCGCTGAAATGGTATCGCGGATTCAGGGAGGCGATCCTAAGCCTGGAAGAACAGCCGCACCGCTGCCCAGTGACACCGGAAAGCGAAAAGTTCAGGCACTTGCTTTACGGGAACAAGCCGCACGTGTACCGGGCAATATATCGAATATCGGAAAAGGAGATGCGGGTCGAAGTGCTGCACATCCGCCACGGAGCACGTCGAAGATTCAAGGTGTTGGAGCTTACGTAGTAACCGTCGGCGACAGACGTTTGGGTTAACGGCCGACCCGGTGTAAAGTCGGACGTGACAACAACGCTATGCCCCACGGAGTCAACGAAACAGCCAACGCGCCCGCGCCCAGCATCAGTGGCGATTTTCTGACGGGAAGCACCGAGATCGGGCTCGATCGTATTCGCACAAGGCTCCTTGACCTTACCAATCGCAACAAGCTCCTGAATTTTCGGCATTCCCCTGCGTCGTCTCTGCGCGTGGTCGATGTCCCAATAGACTCCGTATTCCGCCAGTTGCGCGACACGGAAAAGCTGCAATTCCTGCCCGTGCCGGAGCCAGACACCGAAGGCGGCGAACCGCTGGCCGCGAAAGACCATGCGGACGTACTGGGGTGGAACACCTCTTTCAATCTTGGCAACTCGAAACAGAACGCCGAGTACCTTCCGGTACTGCTCTACCACGACACCTCGACACCTTAAGCCGCAAGATCG
>Ga0163150_10004367_pt1 | contig 18964 bp, 16 predicted proteins | sample OliLakLV19P2IB_FD_148628 | JGI IMG/M metagenome (GOLD analysis project Ga0163150, IMG submission 148628) | Freshwater microbial mat bacterial communities from Lake Vanda, McMurdo Dry Valleys, Antarctica - Oligotrophic Lake LV.19.P2.IB | ecosystem: Environmental > Aquatic > Freshwater > Lake >...
TGCATATGCTGGAAAGCTAGTATCCATGAGGCTTTCAACCACATTTGCCTCTAAAATTACCCACACTAAGTCCCGAAGACCCTCAATTTAGATATGTCCCTGTCTTTTGCCAATTTCTCGCGCCGCGCCGCGCGGATTTGATTCACAACCCGGTATAGATGCCGCTGGGTGAGGCCATAGCATCGGCACAGCTCGCGTGTGTTTCGTCCGTTGAACCGGGCTTCGATTTCCTTCGACTTTTTGCTGACCTCCAAGCATCGGCCCATGGGAATGTAAATCTGGCAACCGCCCCAGTAACTGCGGATTCGTTCTGTCACAACCAACGCGATCGGTTCGCAATCATCACCCAGGCCCATCTCCTGGAGGTCAACCACAAGCAAGCTCCTCAGCTCTTCCAACAGTTCCGGGTAAGGCACAGATCGAAGATTCGGCGCAGCCGGGCCATCGTTGCTGAAGTGATCTCAGCGGGGACTCCCGAGAGAACAAACATGCCTCTCAGTTCCCGTTCGATGTCAGCGAAGACGTCATCCTTCATCTGCGGACTCTTGAAGAAAACGATTTCAGCCATTGGAGACTAGGTCCCGATCATGTTTTCCAGCATGTCGCGCCGTCCGTGATCGCCTGACAGGCCTCGATTGACCAGGTTCACAACGGCACGGTCAATCCGCTTAGCGCCGATCTTTCCAGATTCGAATATCTTCTCCACCGCGCTTTCCACCGCCTTCTGAACAGCCTTGCCCACGGCAGCCGGATCCGTGGCTCCCCGTGCGTCCACGCTTGTGGCGATGTTAAAGACCGCACCGCCCGCGCCCTTGCCTAGCGGCACAATGGCCTCCGGCCCGTGCTCGCCCACCAGGGCAATGGTGGGCCGCGTCACGACGCCACCCGAGCCAAAGGCCGGAATGCCGCGCGAGGGATCGAAGGAGATCGACTTGGGTGCCAGGCCGCTGCCGTAGAACCGCTGGTAGAGAGGGAGTAGCTTCGGGTCTTGGCCAGTTTGCTGCGCATAGTTCAGGAGCAACGACTGCACCGACTCCATGCGCAGGGTTTCGAAACGCTTTTTGTCTGCGTCGCGACCGAAGGCGCTATCTCCCAGGCGTTTGATCTGTTTTAAGATCTTGCCGTCTTGCACCATGATCGCGAAGTCGCGCTGAATTTCTTTTTGGAGCTTGATCTCACGAGTCTGGCCTCCGAATATTCTGAGGATTCCAGCCGTGAGCGCTCCCACTCCAGCGCCGACCAGGGCGCCGCCGATCGGTCCCAGAAACGCTGAAGCAATAACCCCCGCTGCCGCTCCCACGCCTCCGGCGATTGCTGATCGCTTGCCGCCGATGCCAAGAAGCTTTCCCAGTCCAAACCCGCCGCCGAAGCCAGCCCCGCCGCCAATCAAGGCAGAACCCAGGCCAGAGCCTGCAAACCCTGCCAAGCCGCCGCCGCCACCGCCGCCTGCAGCTGTGCCACCCGCAGCCGTGCCTGGAGTGAGCAGCGCTGTATTCGCAAACGTTGTCGGTAACGCACCAGCTACACCCGGGGTTAACGTCGCTCCCCCAGATCCCAAGCCCGCCAGACCACCCGCCCCGCCGCCAATGGCGTTCACACCGCCAACGGCGCCGTACTCGCTCATCATCGAGACTGTCGCCTGCCCGACCGGTGCAGCCGATGCCGCCTTGCCCCCGAAGCCAATCAGGGATCCCAAACCACCAAGCCCGGCCAATCCTGGAATCAAGCTTCCTCCAGCGGCTGCTGGAGTCCTGGCCAGAGATTGCAACCCGTGTTCAAAGCAACTACAGCTAGCCGCAGCAGCAGCGTGAGTCGCCTCGCCAACTCCTGATTTCACAGCTTTAGCTATTTCGGCCGCGCCTTCAGTGCTCGCCTTGCGGTGAATTCCGAAAGCTCCCAAAATTCCTTCGGCACCACCGATGCCATTGCCGCCTCTGCTGAGCAAACCAAGCAGCCCGCTGAACATGCCGCCGCCCTGAGCGCTCCCTCCAGGCCGCCGACCAAGGAACAGTTCAGCTGTAAGGCTTCCGAATAGATCCTTCAGATCTGTAATGAAGATTCCTTTGATGTAGTCCAGCAGCCCGGCAAAGCCCTTCTTCCCCCGGGTAAAGATCGCGTCAAACACGCCTTCAGCCCGGTTCTTCACTGTGTCGAACATCGTGTCGTATTGCCGCTGCTGAAGCGCTACCACTTCCAGGCCTTGCTTCACCTGAATCCGGTCGATTTCTTCCCGCCCGCCGATGACGCGCTCGCGCTCCTTCTTCTGCCGGGCGAACAGTTGCAGAAACTCAGACTTCTGCTTGGTTCTGCCACTCACCTCGGCTTGAAGTATGGCAATCTCGTCATCGAGGCCTCGCAGCCGGTCTCTCCGCCGCTGGGCTTGTTGAGCCTGAAACAGCTCCTCAAACTTGCCACGGAGCAAACTCTGTTGCTCGTGCTTCGCGGTCTTGAAGAGTTCGGTTTGCTCAAAGGCCTCAGCCTCCAGCTTGTGCTGGGCAATGATCCGATCTACCTCACTCGTCGAGTTGGCAACCCGGATCTCACCGTTCAGCTTTCCTATTTCGTTTTGTGCCCGCTGTTGGTTGGCTAGATCGTCCAGAAACCTCTTGCTCAACTCGGCCAAGCCTGCGTCAATGTCCCGTTGGGAAAGCCCGTTCGAAACTTCTTTGGTATGACTCGCAACGAACTCTTCCAGCGCCGCATTCTTCGCGCTGCCAGCGGCCAGACGAGCCTGACTGGTTTGATTCGATGTGATGTGCTCCCGCCCAAGGATCTGCTGCAGGTCTGTGTCGATTCCAAAGAATTTCCCGGTCAGGCCGCTGAAACTTTTCTGGGTGAGGGCGCGGATGCGATCATCAATGGCCTTGCGTTCGCGAAGCATCTGTTCGGCCCGTTGGGCGTGCTCGTTTTCCTTGCCCACCAGTGCAGCCAGGGCCGCCAGAATGCTCGCCTTGCCCGCTTCACCTGCCGGGTGCTTTCCTGCGTCCACCAATGCGTCTTCCAGTTTTTCCCGCGCCAGAAACTCGGGCTGGAAAAGATGGCCAAATTGATTTGCGAACTTGGGGGACCGCTTCTGCAGTTCCCCAAATTGTTGCGCCTGCTTCAAGTTTCCAGCCAGGGTCGGTAGCGACAGCTGCGACACTCCGCCCAATTGTTCCAGAGCTTGCTTGAAGGCGTTGACCTCGTTCGGGGCCAGATGGAACTGCTGCCGGATGCGTTCGAGCCCCTGCTCCATCGTCAACCCCTGCGACACAAACAGGGGAATGGTTTCGATGGCCAGCTTACGCATCGCCTGGCCTGCATCGTCGGCTTTGCCGCCGAAAAACTCCCGCGTCTTGCTCAGAATGAAGTCAATCTCGGTAAACCCGCCCTGGCCAATGATAGGGATCAGCGCAGGGCCAAGGGCCTGGAAGATCTGCGTCGGCTCATTCACGGCGCGGAAGCGTTGCAGGTTTTCATTCTGCCGAGTGAAGGCCTGCCCGATGCCTTGAATCCGAGTGCCGAGATCGAACGCGAGAATTTCCTGTTGGGCTGTGAGATTGGACCGGAGCCGTTCTGTGTTGACTCCAATCGCAGAACCCTGCGTCTCTAACGCCTCAGCTTGCGCTTGAATGGCTGCGACCGAGTCCATCCGAAGCCGGATGTCGTCGTTGGTGATGGCCAGTGCCGACTTCGTCACCCCGGCCAATCCAGTCGTATGGTCAACAAGGAATTCCACACCTTGACTCAGAGCCTCGAAGGCTCCCGTCACTCCCAGAATTCCGATTGCCAAGGGTCCGGTTGCCGCCAGAGCCGCTACTCCAAACCCTTTCAGTGCGGAGCCTGTCACTCCAGATTGGGAGCGCAGCTGTGCGGTTGAGGTTGAGAGTTTTTCCAGATCTTGGCGCGCGCCTGCCGACATGGAGCGCAGGCCGGCAAGGCCTACGCCCAGTCCGCTCGCGGTCCCGACGCCACGCAGGGTGTTGCCGAAACTGTTCAGCTGCTTTTCGGCTTGCTTCAGCTGTACCGTGCTGCCACTGATCGCGCTTCCCACGGGCGCCAGGCCAGAAACTAAGGCTTGACCGGTTTTCTGCGCTTCGGTATTGACCGAGGTCAAGCCACTCTTGACGGCAGCAAACTCCCGCTGAGCCTTCGGCCCGCCAGTGACATCAATAACGATTTCAACCTTGTTTTGCTGTTCGCCACCCACTTCGCTTCCTTTCGGAGGTCAGGACTTCTGAAAAAGTGCTTTAACTTGGCCCCTAACCTTTTCAAACCCCGTTTAAAAAACGACTTCAACTTTTAAGGCTACCTAGCTATCCCCCAAATCAACCTGGGGCATCCTGGAGCGTTTTCCCTAAAAGAGAAAAGCCCGTCTCGCTCGTTAACGAGTACGGGCTTTTCTCATCCTGCTTTAGGGTCTGTCGGGTAGCTAGCCCGGCAAAGCCAAGATTTTCGCCTACTTTGCTGCTGTCTTCGTCTCTCCCCATCCATATCTCTTCGCATTGCTGGCCAAAACGCCGACCACCGCGTGCAGTTCATCCGGGCGGCACCAAGCCACCTTCTGAATCTTGCAAACCCGCCTGGCGATGCCGTCAGCGTAGGCCCACGGCTTGTGCCCGATGGTTAAAAGCGCCTCGATCTTTCGAAGCATCGGCCCGCGATCCTCGTCTTCCATGTTTGTCGGACGCCCCGGATAAGAGGCGAAAGCCTTCCCGCGCGACTTGCTTTTTCCGCGGCCATACTCGAAACCGAGTTGCCGAAAGTGGTCTAAAACTCTGGCGCGCCCGGCTTCGTCCAAATCTTTGGAACTGTCCACGCCACCCAACTCCAGTAGAATCCCCCGGTAGATGTCGTCCGAAAGTTTCAGCTGGGCCTTGGCGACATGAATTTTCGCGAGTTGCCGGTTTCGAAGGGTGTTCATGCTCCACCTCGGGCTTCTGCCTTGCAGTTGATCTTTTCAGGGATAGAGGCTTTAAGGTCGTCCCAGATAAGATCTGCGTACTCTCCAGTGATCACAATCGAGGCGCCACCTAAAAGCTGAATTTTCGTCCTCCTCCCGCCACCGGCGGCTTTGAACCGTCGTGCCCCGCTCACAGCATCGTGGTTAAAGAGGAACACGGTCTTAAGAGAATTCGGATTTTTTGCCCTCTCCACTTGGCGGCAGATCTGCAACACCAATTCGAGTTGGACTGAACGTTCCGCACTCCTCAGCACCGATAGAAATTTCATAGCCATGGAAATCTCATCAGCATTCAGAGCAGGGAACGCGTTCTGCTCCTCGAGAAGTCTGCCATACGAATACTCAATGCTCTCAAGCCGATCATCCAGCGTCGTTCCGCACCCAGACATCGATCCATCGGACGGCCTCACAATCTCAGAGACAAGCTCGATCAATCCGTCAATCAGTTCGGTTTTATCTCCCTTGTTTTGCAGATCTTGAATCGCCTGTAGGCAGTTGCCCAGGTGCCTCACCGCGTAGACACAACCCCAAAGAGCTTCTCGGGTTTTTTCTTCCGTCATCTCTTTCAGGGAACCTCGTTTGAGATCCCCGAGTTCCGTTGCTTGCATTTTCTCCTCCTTGAAAAACACCGTCAGTGTTATATATTCAAGGCGTTCGCATTCTAGTGCGGACGCCTCTTTCGAAAGAAAGTTGCTACGCAGCGGCCTGTGTGGCTTTCCGGTCAACCAGGCCGTTTGTCTTTGTTGCCAAGCTGTAATTCAAAACCCTCCCTTCAAACCTCGGCTTCAGCGCAGCCTTTGCCATGTCCCTGCAAAACTCGCCTGCTTGGAACCGCGCCGCCACGTAACTTCCGGCAGTTTTTGAAACCGTCAACCCGCTGCGCTCGCCCTTTCCCGGCTGAACCTTCACAGACCAGTTGAAATCCTTGCCCTGCGGAAGTATCTCAATCGAAGTCTGAATCTCCATCTTCCCCTCACCTCGCTTTCATTTGTGGGATAGGAGACGGCCTTGCAGAATGCGATTGGCTGAACAGCTCGACAAGCCGTTCGATCATGCTGCAGCCGTCTTCGTGCGAAAGGAACCGCAAATCCGAAACACCTGTGACCTCTTGCAACTTGGCTCTCAACGTCCGTCTCAGGGTCTTAGCGTCCGAGTGGAGAAACAGTTTCGACCAGAGGTAGTTGATGAGGGAGGCTTGCAGTCCATCCGCGAAGCCAGCTCTTTCACCCGTCGCCGGCGAAGTTTTCAGAAGTCCCTTAGACAGAGCACTCTTTGTGATTCCACCCAATACCTGTTGGACTTGGTGTTCATTGAGGGCATTGGTTTCTCTACAGCCCACCGCTTTCGCGAGAATGTCCCCCCACGTCTGATCGTCAAAGCCGAGATCAGCTCTCAATAGTTCAATGAGACACTGGCTGGACTCTCTGTGAAACATTCCTTTCAAACTTCCTCGACGAACAACAAGCCTAAATATTGAATCACCCCACAGAGCAATTCCGCTGAAATCGCCTTGCTGCCTTGCTTTTCGGCAAACGCCTTGGCTCGCTCAAGCACGCGCACGACCCCCCTTAAAGCCAAGACAGGGCGGTCGGCAATACTTTTTAGAACTGCCAACTCTTCAGCTCCGCAAACGCCGTAAGCGTTTGCGACTGCCTCAAGATCGCCCGGCAGAAGCCCGTCGATGACGCGGCGCATCGATACCCGACTCAATAGCTGGGCAAAGTCACTCTGCCTAGCCTCCATTTTCCTAAATGTTTTGGGATTCCCTAACAGCACCAGACCAACTCCCGATGCGTCATGTAAGCACCGCAAACTCTCAAGGCAGGTCAGACTCAACAACTGGCACTCATCAATGATAATGAGCCTGTTCCGATCTTCGCGTAGAACCCGGCTCAGGTCGTCGAAGAGCCCTGCTGTACTGGAGCCTGCGTAGTCATACCGCCAGACACGACTTGCCAGCTTTAAAAGTAGCTCCCGTGTCTGTCTGCGTTCAGGATCTGCCTCTAGGTAGTACGTTCGGCTTCGATGCTTCCCGGCGAAATATCTGGAAGCGGTGCTTTTCCCCACACCTGGCGCACCTACGACCGTTCCGATTTCACCGTGTTCGAGGCAGTAGTTCTCAACTTCCAGAATGACTCTTGAACTAGGTGTATCGATGAATTCGAGGCGATGGCGACCAACAGGTTCGTCGTTAGATTCGTCCGAAATCTGCTGTATGAGGACTTCTGCTGGATCAACAACAGACTTCGCGGCATATTTGTTCATTTCAACTGTATCCTTTTTCTGTGGTCTTCGCGCTGCTGAAGGCTCTCGGCGGTCATCTTCGCCAAGGAGGCGACCAAATCCAGGTTGGACGCAATGTATTTGCCTTTACTCTTCATCTGGTCGAGAAACGCTTTTGGGTATAAAGCAATGAGATGTTGTGGACATTGGGAGTTGAGGGTCTTCGACGGATCTAAAAAATCGACAGGAGGAGGAACTCCACGTTCGATGCACTTATTCCGCAACTCCGCAAGAGCTGAAGGCGCAATCTGGCGAGACTTCCTGCTTTTTTGAACGTCGCTCTTCATTTTTGACAGACCTGGCGTAAACAGATGGACATTCGATTCGACCTTGTGACCAACTTGGGATGCCAATTCGCTTTCTTTGTTTTTGCGCTCCTCGAGTGCCAGTTGGTCCGCGATCTCTCGAACAGGCGTACTGGCGACGACCAGGCTGTCTAAAGCGTCCTCAACTTTCTTCCTGCCCTTTGCTCTGATTTGCCTGCCTAGCCTGATGTGGCTGCGATCTCCCTGAACGATGAAGGCTGCTTTATCCTTCCGCTCGGCGGCAAGCCAGTCTCCATCTAGATCGACAAAAAGTTTAGAGTAGTCTGTGATTGCAGCTTTCACCTGGACTCTGACACCCGTCCTACCCTCGAATGCTTCGTTCCAGTAGGTCGCTCCTTCAAACTCGATTCCGATCCGGCTTATCACTCGCTCCTCTGTCACCATGAAAGCAAAGGAAACTCTTTGCTGATCCACCATGACTGGCAGCCACCCGCGCTTTCTGGCTTCCTGCAGGCTTCTGTCCGGAGACTTGCCTCCCAACGCCCTGGACGGCTGCCGGTGAAAATCGATCAGCCATAGGCTGATCTCTTGATGAAGTTGGTCTAGCGTCAGTTGGGGTTCAATGTCTGGGAGCTTTTCTTTTTCCTTTGGATGAGATCCGCAAAAGCCCGGCAAGTGAGAAATACATTGCTCTTTGAGAGTTCTGAAAAACCTCTCGATGGGCTTGCCTTTGGCGTTGTATGGCAACGCGTTGATGATGTGAATCCCAAGTGATCGACAGGCCAGGAGAACGAACGATGCGTTGTAGTCAAGCCCGTTATCCAAGAGAACTGCCTCTGGACGCCCTTCCCGCACGATGGCCTCACTGAGGGTGAGGGCGATCTCATCGGCATTCGGCTGGAAGGTGAGCCTATATCCAACAATGCGGTTCGTGCACTCGTCTTTGATTGCGACGATCCAGGGGCGCTCCCATCCGCCGCGACTCCCGTCGCTATTTCGCTTGTCTGGATTCCAAACGAAAATATCGAGACGGTGGGAATCGAGAGTCCAAATCTGATTAGGAAGGATCGGCTTCGCCCTCGCGATGTAGTAGCCATAGGCATCGTCCCAAGCCTTTTCATTCAGCCGGAAGTAGTCGCATCGGGCGGGATCGATGTTCGCGAGCCAGTTGCAGAGAGTGCTAAGGCAGGGCACTTTGACGTTCAAGTGTTTACAAACTGGTCGGAGGCGCCTGCGGACCTCCTCAGGTTCGAATTTGCAGAGCAGTAATTCAGCCAGGGCATCCATCGCGACCAATTTAGAGACCGGGTGTCTCCGCTTTCCTGCATCTGACCTCTTTGCCCTATAGAGGAAAATCAGAATGGCGTCGATTTGGCGCAGGTCCCAGTCAGCCTTGAGGCGTTGAATCGTGCGGTAGCTGTAGCCTTTCTCCTTTGCCTTGGTTTCTCGTTCCTTCACTGAAAGTGTGCTGATCTCGGTAAGCCATCTATCCCAATCGATTACCTCTTTTCGTTCGGCTTCTGACAGCCGGTCAATCGCGCGCCGTGGTCTTCGCTCCTTCTTAGTATCGCTCGGAAGGGCGGAGCTGCCCCCAACTCCGTCACCGATCATCAGTGGCACCTTCTGCGCTTCCTCCTGAAGTAGGCTCCTGTGGACATCAGGGAAGTGCGTCGCGAGATCATTGTCCTCCATCTCATAGCTACCGGTGGCGCTGCGCTTTAACTGGATTTTCAGGGCCTTTATCCGGTCGTAGAAGGTGCTCTTCGGAACGAACTGGATGATTTTTTGGACTTTCCAGGAGTTCATGCTTCTCGGGGTTGGTTGGACCTATGAGGATTCCCCTGCTTTTCATTGTGAAAGAGGTTTTCAGGCTGCATAATGTCCAACCGCTTTAGAACAGCCCTGGATGTGGTGCAGTACGGGCTTCTCTTGAGAGCATTTGTAATAGCGGAGCGTGTTAGATTGAGTTCGCGCGCCACCGCTGAAAGGGAAAGACCTCGGAGTCTCAACTCGTATTTCACAAACTCTAAGAAGGGTTTGTTCGCTGTCGTCAACATGTTGTTACAAAAATATCTTGTTTGGAAGTCACTTGTCAACTCCAAATAGCACTCTTTGAACTCCAAATGTGGTCAATATGATGAAGAAGTACCGGGTGAGGAAGCGTAACACTCTAAAATTTGGCGACAGGAACTATGTGCCCGGTGAAATTCTAGAACTCCGAAAAGACCAGGCATCAAGGTTGGCTAGGGTTGTTGAGCCCGCAGAGGGAGAAATTGGAGATCGGCTAAGAAAGGTCCGTGGAGACAAATCTCAGGATCAGTTTGCCGCCCTGATTGGGGTCAACAAGAACACCGTTGCTCGATACGAGCGAATGGAGAGAACCCCGGATTCGGCATACTTAGAACGGGTCTGCGCTGCGTTTCCTGAGGTAAGTCCAGCGTGGCTGCTTACGGGTGAAGGCTGGGCCGAGCGCGGAGCGCTTAGCGACGAGAAGGGGGGAGACCTTTTGCTTGTTAAACGGGAGGAGTTTAGTCGACTCTATGAGGCAAACTGCCGGATTTCGAATCCAACGCCCCGTGACCTGGCCCTGCGAGCAGTATTGAGTCGTCAGATTTCTGAGAATCTTGGGCTGAGCGAGTTTGAAAAGAGCTTTGTTTGTCAATGCGGCCAAGCGTTTCTGCTCACGGTGGTAGCTCCTCTGTTTTCAGGGCTCTCTCCGTTACCCAGAAAAGGATTCCCCAGTCGAAGCGCTTCACAAACCTCCAAATGGAGTTGCCCCACCTGCCAAAGGACGCATTGGGTGCAAGGCGACGTAGTCGATGTTGAGATGGTCAAGGCCTAAACAGCGCCGGTGACTCCATTCTTGGCACAGAGACAGGCGGCGACACACTCCAAGTTTGAAAATTGCCTTTTTGACTCAACTTTAAAAGGGACCATGTGTTATCCCGCGCCGCCTGTCTCTTTTGAACTTGGCAGTGATTAATCTGCTGGCATCATACAGAGGAACATCACTACTTACCCTTCTCTGTACGCCGCCTCTCAACCACCACCCGGACAATTTCCGGACTCCCTATTTTCTCTATTTGTTTCATTCCACTAAGACTTCAGACTCTCGCGACAAATAATTCTGCAGTCGCTAACCTACCTTCTCCCCCTTGACGACAAACAGCGCTGCAGTGCAGCGCCCCTTCTCTTTCTAGGTCCAACTAACTCACCCACTTGCCTTTTCACTCTAAATCTCCCCTTATACCGTCAAATCCCACAATGACAACTAATTCTGAAACCCACACCCTCCCGATTTTCCTGCCAAATTGAGGGCGGGAATCGATGCAAGCCGCAACAAATTAGGTGGAGGGTGTACTGCTTCTCAAGCTTGCGCAATGGCTGCGCCGTTGGGCGATGTCGCGTGACCCAGTCACCCCATGCGATCAATTTCCAAGGCGCGCTGAGGGCAGAGACTCGTGACCTTGGTTGACCTGGCCGTTTGGGAACCTTAATATCAGCGGTTGAACTCGAAGAGCGTGGCAGTGGGTCAGCTGAGCTCGCGTGAGCATGGGGCGATCGAGAGAACTGGTACCAGCTTCATTTTGCTCCCTGGAGCCGGAGACAACGCATGAACCTTCTTCATCTATCCATGAATCCGCGGGCTGAAGCCGCGGGATGGAATTTCCCGTTAGGCATAGCCGGTTTCCGGTTTGCGGACTTGAACCGAGTTCGCCGAATTGCGGAGCTGGACAGCGTTTTTCGACAGGAGCTCAAAGTAGCAGACGCCGATCTATCGGTTGTCTATGAAGAATACCGCCTGGCTGAGGGCAAGGGCCACGACGCGCTTTCTGCGTCCGAGCTCCTCATTCGTGTCGCGCCTCATCTGGGCCACTTCGTAGCCAGGATCTTTCACATTGAAGCCGAGCATCACGCGCTGCAACAACGAGTGCTTGGAGATGGGAGAATCTTTGAGTGGAAGAAGAAGTATTTGGACAAGCAGGTATTGAAGCAGCCGCCGTCGGCCGACGAAATGCAGCGATGGGATCTTTCCGACTTAGAGTTCACTTACCGGGCGCTCGTTGACCGGCGGCTGGCTCAGGCTCCTTTTGCCGAAGACCCGGAACGAGAGCTTGCGGAAGCGGGCCTGACGGTTTTGGAAGCGTTGGAAACAGCCAAAGCCCAGAACGCCCCCGAGCAACTCAGAAGCGCCCAGGAGGACCTGGAGACCATTCACAAGTGGTCGTCAGCACTGGCATTCCACTCCTCTTTAAGAGAACGCTCAGCCCCCCTCGCGCTGTTCAAGGTGCCTGAAACGTTGGACTACCAGAACCTCGTTCACATTGAACGCTTTGATCCTCAACTCGCGGAACGATTCAGGGGACCGAAGGAAACCCGCCGCTTTCGCGACGGTTTCAAGTTGACCGACGAGCGCATGACGTCTCGCGAGACGCTGCAGGAGGTGTACTACTGCATTTACTGCCATGAGCGGGAGAAGGATTCCTGCTCGACGGGCTACCGAAAGCACGGGCAGATTCAGAAGAATCCGCTCGACATCTTGTTGGAGGGCTGCCCACTGGACGAGAAGATTTCCGAAGCCCACGTCCTGAGGCGACAGGGGAATGTGATCGGTGCGCTCGCGATGATCATGATCGACAACCCGCTCTGCGCCGGCACGGGACACCGCATCTGCAACGACTGCATGAAGTCTTGTATTTTCCAGAAGCAGACGCCCGTGAACATCCCGCAAATCGAGACGGGCATTCTCACCGACGTTTTGAATCTTCCTTATGGTTTCGAGATCTACTCACTGCTAACGCGCTGGAATCCGCTGAACGCGCGGCGACCGGTTCCGTTGCGTTACAACGGCAAGAACGTGCTGGTGGTGGGCATGGGGCCGGCTGGCTACACGTTGGCCCACTATCTGTTGAACGAAGGTTTCGGTGTGGCCGGCATCGAAGGGTTGCGGATTGAACCGCTAGCGACGGATGTGCGCGGTTCGAGAAAGCGGGTGCCCCGACCGATTCGCAACATCAAAGATATTGCCGCCGAGCTTGATGAGCGGACCATTCTTGGATTCGGAGGGGTTTCCGAGTACGGCATCACCGTGCGTTGGGACAAGAACTTTCTGGATGTGAACTATCTGGTCCTGATGCGCCGCAAGAAGTTTCGCCTGTTTGATGGCGTGCGCTTTGGCGGCACGCTCACCATCGACGACGCGTGGAACCTGGGGTTTGACCACATCGCCATTGCAACCGGCGCGGGGCGGCCAACGCTGGTGCCTGTGAAGAACAATGTGCTGCGCGGAATGCGTCAGGCCTCCGACTTTCTCATGGGTCTGCAGGCCTCGGGCGCCTACAAGAAGGACAGTCTCACGAATCTGCAGGTGGACTTGCCGGCGATCGTGATTGGCGGCGGTCTGACGGCCATCGATACTGCCACGGAGTTAATGGCCTACTACGTCGTGCAGGTGGAAAAGTCGCTCGACCGCTATGAACGGCTCGTCTCTCGGATTGGAAACGAGAGCATCTGGGAGCGATTTGATGAGGAAGAGAAGGAGGTTTTTCAGCGCTGGTTGGTTCATGGCCGCGCGATCCGTGCCGAGCGCGCTGCAGCCCAGGCCGCCGGACGCAAGCCAGACTTTGCGCGGCTGGCTCGCTCCTGGGGCGGGGTAACGATGGTCTATCGCAAGCGCCTGCAGGATTCGCCGGCTTATCGCCTGAACCACGAAGAGGTGATCAAGGCGCTCGAAGAGGGCATTCATATTGTCGAACTCCTCAGCCCCACCGAATGCGTGCCGGACGCTTGGGGAAAGGTGCAGGCCGTAAAGTTTGCCCGCCAGATATACTCAGACGGCAAATACCGCAGCCAAGGCGAAACAGTCGAGCTTCCTGCACGTTCGGTGATGGTGGCAGCCGGAACCCATCCGAACGTGATCTACGAGCGCGAACACCCGGGAACGTTCGCGCTGGACAAGGACGGGGAGTTCTTTCAAGGACATCGCCTCGAAACACCCAATGGGCAGCGCCGCCTGGTTCAGGCGGGAGCGGATGAGACCGGCTTCTTCACGTCGTACGTCAAGGACGGACGCTACATTACTTTCTATGGGGACAATCATCCCATCTTCGCGGGCAATGTAGTGAAGGCCATGGCCTCCGCCAAGAAGGGCTATCCGGAAGTGGCCGCGCTGTTCCACGCGGAGGTCGAGGCGCAGATCCACGAGGACCAGGCTGAACGCGAGCAGGCGTGGGTGCGCTTTGCCGAGCGGTTGGACGATCTGCTGCAAGCTCGAGTGGTGGATGCTTTTCGCCTGACGCCGAACATTGTCGAGGTGATAGTGCGCGCTCCCATGGCAGCCAGGCATTTTCAGCCGGGTCAGTTTTATCGGCTGCAGAACTACGACAGTTTTGCGGAGCGACCTTCAGGTTTTCACCTCACGATGGAGGGTATTGCCTTGACCGGCGCGTGGGTCGATCGCGATCGTGGGCTCGTTTCCCTGATTGTTCTGGAGATGGGCGGCTCCAGCCGTTTGTGCGCGTTGCTTAATCCTGGGGAACCGGTGGTACTCATGGGGCCCACGGGGACGCCAACCGAGATTCCCGAGAACGAGACGGTGCTGCTCGCAGGCGGCGGGCTGGGCAATGCGGTGCTGTTCTCCATTGCGGAAGCGCTCAAGGAAAGAAACAACCGCGTCATCTATTTTGCCGGATATCGAAAGATAGGCGATCTTTTTAAGCGGAGGGAGATCGAGAAGGCCTGTGATCTCGTGATCTGGTCCGTTGATGAAGGTGACCTGATTGAACCTCGCCGTCCACAAGACCGGACCTTTTGTGGCAACATTGTTCAGGCCATGCAGAACTACGCCAGCGGTAATCTCGGAGAGGTTTCGATTCCACTTTGCAACGTGGATCGCATCATTTCAATCGGATCTGACCGGATGATGAACGCTGTCAAGACGGCGCGCCGGACGGTGTTGCAGCCTCATCTAGCCGCGCAACACAAGGCCATTGGATCCATCAACTCGCCCATGCAGTGCATGCTGAAAGAAATTTGCGCACAGTGCTTGCAGCGGCATGTTGATCCAAAAACTGGTGAGGAAAGCATCATCTTCAGCTGCTTCAACCAGGATCAATCGCTCGACCTTGTGGATTTCGACCATCTCCGCGCACGGCTTCGCCAGAACTCAGTGGCTGAAAAGCTGACCTCGTTGTGGATCGACCACTTGTTTGAACAGCGCGAAGTGCAGGAAGTGTGATCGTTCTCAGTCTTGGTCCTCAGTACTGGTCGAGGACGACAAGCTGTTCTCCCACGCCCTCGAATGCCTAAACCTTGATTGTAGGGGCGGACCTGTGTGTCCGCCCCTGTCGCGTTCACAACGGAATCAAGATTGCCATCTATCGCCGGTGCGTCCATGCAAGGTCTGAACCGAATCTGAACCTGAAACACTCCCAGCATCATCCGCGGTGTTGACAACCGATCTGATACCGACAATCATCCAGAGCTCTTGCTGATTTCGAGGAGATTCATGAGGAAGACTCAATTGAACTGGGGATTCTTGGGAGCCGCTAAGATCGGGCGGGCACTGGCTCCCGCGATTGCTGCTTCCAAATATGCACGGGCATACGCAGTGGCAAGCCGCAGCCTCGACAAAGCGGAAACCTATGCAAGAGAGAACGGATTTGAGCGGAGCTATGGAAGTTATCAGGCGCTGTTGAAGGATCCGAATGTGGACGTCATTTACAACCCGCTGCCCAATCACTTGCATTGCGAGTGGACTGTCCGGGCTCTGGAAGCCGGGAAGCACGTGCTTTGTGAAAAGCCGATGGCGCTCAACGTGGCCGAGTGCCGGCGAATGATCGCTGCCGCCAAACGGAATCGCCGCCTGCTGATGGAAGCCTTCATGTACCGTTTGCATCCGCAGACGCTGAGACTTCAGGATCTCATCCAAAACGGTGCCATTGGTGAGGTCCGCGTGATTCGTGCGGGATTTGGGTTCAGCCTGAACGAGAGCGCAAAGAATGTTCGTCTGGCGAAGCGCATGGGTGGCGGCTGCTTGATGGATGTCGGCTGTTACTGCGTGAACGCGATGCGCACTTTCTTCCGGGAAGAGCCCGAGCAGGTTGTTGGACAGGCAAAACGGGGAAAGATCAGTGGAGTAGACATGACGTTTGGAGGCGTGCTGATGTTTCCTCAAGGCCGGCTCGGAGTCTTCAGCTCGAGCTTTGAAACCGTTCTCGACTGGGGCGTGGAGATCGTTGGCACGCTGGGACACATCTCCGTGCCCTCGCCTTGGAAACCGGATGGGCGGCTTGCCAGTTTTGTGTTGGAAGCAAACGGAAAGAGAAAGACTGTTCAGATCAAAAATGGCGGCGGTATCTATCATTGCGAAGTGGACCATTTCAGCCGTTGCATTCTGGAAGGGAAGCCATTGGCTTTGCCACCCGAAGAAGGCTTGAAGAATATGCGAGTGATCGAAGCGCTTTACAGCTCGGCCCGGCGGGGCAGGGTAGTGCGAGTGAAGGCGTGAGCGGTCAAGACTTCCCTTGTCCCCCTGAAGCTGAGAAAAATTCCCCCTTAACAAAGGGGGCGGAGGCACAGCGACGGCGGTCGCGTAGCGACAGCGGTTGCTTGCCGCCCGGGGGGTTGTCTTGCAAATTGGGAAAGCCTTGCATCAGCGCTTCATACTTCAAGAGTGGCTGCCGTCTCCCCTAGGCCTTCTAGCTTTGCAAGACAACCCCTGCGCCTTCGGCGCTTCCCCCTTTTCGAAGGGGGAATCTCTGGCGCCCGCAGTCTGGGGTTATTTTCCCCCACCTCCCCTTAACAAGCCGCCGGTCTGTTTGCGGCAATGTTGCTTACACCGAAAGACACATGGATTCTGATCTCAAAGACGTCATCATCATTGGCGCAGGACCGACCGGACTGGCTTGTGCCATTGAAGCCGAAAAGAAGCATCTGAATTGTGTCGTGATTGAGAAGGGCTGCATCGTGAATTCCCTTCAAAATTTTCCGGTGCAGATGACATTCTTTACGACGCCGGAACTCCTCGAAATCGGAGGCTTGCCCTTCGTGAGCTCGTACGAGAAGCCAACCCGGCTGGAGGCACTCAAGTACTACCGCCGCACGGCCGACACCTACCACTTGAAATTGCGTCTGTACGAGACCGTTCTCGCGGTGGAAGGTGCCGATGGAGATTTCCGGGTAAAGACGCAAACGCGCGCTGGAGCGGCTTGCCAGTATCGATCCAAGAAGATCATCCTGGCGACCGGGTACTACGACATTCCCAACCTGCTCAACATTCCGGGAGAAGACCTTCCGAAGGTCGCTCACTACTACACCGAGGCGCACCCTTACTACGGCATGGACGTCGCGGTGATCGGAGGGAAAAACTCAGCCGCGATTGCGGCGCTCGATCTGTACCGGAACGGCGCGCGTGTCACGCTCATCCATCGTGGCACGGAGCTCAGCCCAAGCATTAAGTACTGGATCAAGCCAGACATTGAAAACCGCATCAAGAGCCAGGAAATCAGTGCGTTCTTCGAAACGTCCGTGGTCGAGATTGCCCAGGAACAGATCCTGCTTCGAAATTCTGCCGGCAAAACGTGGGAGCTCAAGAACGACTTCGTCTTCGCGATGACGGGCTACCGCCCAGATCTTGAGTTCTTCAAGACTCTTGGTATTCACCTCAACCCCGCTGATCAGCGTCCCTTCCACAAGAATACCTATGAAAGCGATGTGCCCGGAATCTATCTGGCTGGTGTGGTTGTGGCCGGAATGCATACCAACGAAGTCTTCATCGAAAATGGCCGCTTTCATGGAGAAATCATCATTAAAGACATTTCTCAGCAGCTGTAAGCAGGCTCTTCCGGCAGACTCAGTGTCATTCGTGCGAAAGAGAGAATCGCTTGCTGTAGAACACGCCCGGTTCCTGCCCGGCTTACTATCCGCCGGGGTGACGTTCTTTCGCGCGACTGACCGACAAAGACCTTGTCTCCCTAAGTTCACTAAATCGCATCAGCTGCAATCCGAAGGCATTCCTTTTTGCGTAAGATAGATGAGATGAACGGGACAGGCGGACGTATTCCTCGCCGGTCTCTCACGGATGTTGTTAGCGAACTGTGGAGCTTTTGCTGTTGAATGGCGAATGGAATCATGTATCTTGTCCTGGAAATTCTGCTGAAAATTCTAAACCGTAATGCCTGTTCCAGCCCCGTTCCAGGATACTGAGCTCATGCGCAAGGTGGCGCAGGGCGATCGCATGGCTTTTGGCCAGCTCTTCGATCGTTACAACCAACTAGCGCTGAATCTTGCTGCCCGAGTGCTGAACGAGCGGCAGGAAGCCGAGGACGTGGTGCAGGAAGTCTTCCTGCAGCTATGGCGGGATGCGTCCTCCTACCGGCAGGAGCGCGGCAACGTCTCTACCTGGATTGTCGCGATCGCGCGCAGCCGCGCCATCGACAAGCTTCGGTCTCGAAAAGCCCGCCGTGTCTTCGATCCCGTGGGCGACAGCAAGGAGATGCAGGACCTGGCTGACAAGCTGCCGGATCCCTCTGTTCGGCCGGATGACCTGGACAACCAGTTGCTGGTGCGGAAGGCCTTTGGGTCTCTCGCAGTCGACCAGCGGGTGGCGATTGAAATGGCGTACTATGAAGGCATGTCACAGAGCGAGATTGCCGAGGCGTTGCGGGAGCCTTTGGGAACCATCAAGACGCGCATTCGCAGTGGGTTGTTGAAGCTGAAGCAAGCCCTGAGTTCAGGCGCGGGGAATTGATGCGATGAGCCACGAGAAGCTATCCGAACTTTGCTCCATTTATGCGCTGGGCGCGCTGGACGGCGAAGAGTTGCGCGAGTTTGAAGCGCATCTAAAGACTGGCTGCCCGCTCTGTGGACAGCAGATCCGGGAGTATAGCGAGATGGTGTCTTCGATCCCGGAAGCGCTTTCCAATGTGAAGCCTTCGCAGGATTTGAAGAGCCGGCTGATGGCACGGTTGGATCAGGAAGTTCCCAATCGCGGCGTGGTTGAATTCAAACCGGTTGCCAAGGTCCTGCCAGCCACACCGGGCCGAAGGCGCGGCTGGTTGCCCTGGGCGTGCGCTGTGGCAGCGGGTATCGCGTTGATGGCGTCGCTCACTCGTGTGTCCAGCCTGAATCGGGGAATATCTGAACAGCACGAGCGGCTTATACAGCAACTGGAACAGTTGAAGGTTTTACAGAAGCTGCTCAGTGAAGAAAAAGAGGTGACGCAGTTCATTGCCAAGCCGGGAGTGCGAATCACGCCGATGGCGGGTACAGACAAGAGCCCGCAAGCGGCTGGCAAGATTCTCTGGAGCGTGCAGGAAAAGAAAGCGCTGTTCTATGCCTCCAAGTTGCCGTCGCCACCGGAGGGCAAGACCTATCAGTTGTGGATCATTGCTGATAACAAGCCCTTCGATGCTGGCGTCTTCTCGGTGGATCTGCAAGGAAACGGGTTCTTGAAAGTTCCTTCGCTCTCGGA
>Ga0163150_10004368_pt1 | contig 18963 bp, 17 predicted proteins | sample OliLakLV19P2IB_FD_148628 | JGI IMG/M metagenome (GOLD analysis project Ga0163150, IMG submission 148628) | Freshwater microbial mat bacterial communities from Lake Vanda, McMurdo Dry Valleys, Antarctica - Oligotrophic Lake LV.19.P2.IB | ecosystem: Environmental > Aquatic > Freshwater > Lake >...
ATCCCAAAGATGTCGAAGAGCTCGAACCCGAATACCTGCCCGAAACGCCCGCCGAAGAGCTCGGCCGCGCCGTCGAGGCCCGCAACGCCGCCGCTCCCGCGCCCGCCCGCCGCTGGGAATGGACCGGCAGCAACGCGCAGACCGGCACCGTCGGCGCGGTCATCGTCGGCGTCCTGCTCATCGGCTTCCGCATCTACAACCGCATCGAACGCAACGCCGCGATGGAGGAGCATCGCCAGGAACGCCGGCAGGCGGAGTACCAGGCGGAACGACAGATCCGTGGCGACCAGCGCTTCGACGAAACGCGTCGTATGATCGACGACATGGAAGCACGAAACCAGGCGAACCAGCGCATCGATCAGTACCCGCGCTGATCCAGACGCCCGGCGAGCGCGATTCAGTACACTTGCTGCATGGCCAACGACACCTCCCGCGCCGTCATCTTCGATATCGACGGCGTCCTCATTGATTCCTACCGGCCGCACTTGGAGAGCTGGGACGTGATCGCCCGCGAGCTTGGCCAGCGGGTGACGCGCGAGCAGTTCGCCGCCGGGTTCGGCCGGACGAGCAAGGACATCATCAAGCTGTGGTGGAGCGATGTGCTTGGCGAAGCAATGACGGACGAGCGCGTCGCCGAGCTCGACGAGCGCAAGGAGGCGGCGTACCGCGAGGTGGTGGCGCGGACGAAGCCAGTAATGCCGGGGGCGGTCGAGTTGATCGATGCGCTGCACGCGGCGGGGTTCAGGCTCGCGGTCGGCTCGTCGGGACCGCCCGCCAATGTCGACCTGTCGCTGAAGCTGCTGGATCGCGAAGCGAAGTTCAGCGCGCGGGTGACGGGCAAGGACGTGACGCGCGGCAAGCCGGACCCGCAGGTGTTTTTGATTGCAGCCGAGCGGCTGGGCGTGGAGCCGGCGCGCTGCGCGGTGATCGAGGACGCCCCGGCCGGCGTGGCGGCGGCGAACGCGGCGGGCATGGCGTCGATCGGATTGCTCGGCACGACCGACGCGGCGGGATTGAAGGCGGCGAAGCTCGTGGTGAAGTTGCTCAGCAACCTGGCGCCGTCAGTGATCGAACGATTGCTGCCCTGACCCCAAGCCCGATGATGAGTCCGCGAATCGTCGGGGTATTGAAAGTCTACGTACACAGCCAGTACCCCGACGATTCGCCGAGCCTCATCATCGGGCTTGAGAGCGCGATGAGGTCACCGCTCATTTGCCTCTGCCGATCTGCCCTCCGATAATGCGGAAGAGGACTTTCGTTGATGGACGTGACGACCGTGCAACCCAACGACGCCGCCGCGCTGGCCACCACCGCGCGCGACGCCGGCCGCGTGTTCGACGCCGGCGGGCTGGTCATCTTCCCCACCGAAACCGTCTACGGCATCGGCGCCGCCGCCGCCAGCGACAAGGGCTACGACGCCCTGCTCGCGGTGAAGGGCCGGTCGCAGACGCAGCCGTTCACGCTGCACATCCCGAGCCCCGACGCCGCCGAGCGGTATGTCGACGTGTCGAACCCGCGCGTCCGCCGGCTGGTGGAGAAAGTTTTTCCGGGGCCGGTCACGCTCGTCGTCGATGTGCCCGAAGACATCATGCTCGACCGCATCAGGCGGTTCGAGCGCGAGCTGAACATCGACCCGCAGGTGTTCGCGAAGCGGATTTATCACAACAACACGGTCGGCCTGCGCTGCCCGGACGACGCGGTGGCCCGGCAGATGCTGGGCGCGACGCGGTCGCCGGTGGTGGCGTCGAGCGCCAACAAGCGTGGCGAGCCGCCGCCGCTGGACGTCGAAGCGGCGGCGGGCGCGGTGGGCGATGCCTGCGAACTGATCGTCGACGGCGGCCGGTGCCGGTACGCGAAGCCGTCCACGATCGTCCGGGTCCGTCACACGCCGGCCGGGCCGACGATCAGCGTCGAGCGCGAAGGCGTGTACGACGAGCGGACGATTCGGCGGATGCTGCGGTTCACGATGCTGATGGTGTGCAGCGGCAACACCTGCCGCTCGCCGATGGCCGAGGCGATTGCGAAGCAGATCATCGCGGCCGAGCGCGGCATCGCAACGGCGGACCTCGAGGCCGCCGGGGTGCGCGTCATCTCGGCCGGGGCGTTCACGACCAGCGGCATGCCCGCCGCCCGCGAGGCGGTCGAAGCCATGAGCAAGCTCGGCATCGACCTGTCGAACCACCGCTCGCGCACGCTGACGCCGGAGCTGATCCGCGAGGCGGACGTGATTTACTGCATGACCGATTCGCACCTCGAAGCTGCGCTGGAGTTGGACCCGACGGCCAAGTCGAAGGCGGTGCTTCTCGACCCCAACGGCGACATCGACGACCCCATCGGCGGCAGCCTGACGGTGTACCAGCGCTGCGCCGAACTGCTCCGCCGCCGGATCGAATCGCGGGTCCGTGAAGAGCAACCGTGAGGGGAGCAGATCCTGTCCGAGTCGCGACGCGTAAGCGAGCGGGTGCCACGAACCGCAGATGGCGCACGGCATCGGCTCGCTTACGCTTCGCGGCTCAGATGGAGCGCACCACGACCAGCCCCGCGTAGCCCATCGCGACGATCTCGCGCCATGCGGCGACGGGTTCGCCTGTCGCCGGACGCGCGGCGAGGACGCCGCGGCTAAGGAGCTGCGCGCCGCCGCGAACGCGCAGCGCCAGCAGCTTCGGCATCACCAGGCGCATGCGTTGCGTGAGCGTGGCCGCATCGCCAACTGCAAAATCATCGAGGGACACCGCGACGCCGACATGCATGCGGTTGACGCGCATCGCGACGCGCACCGCGTCCTCCGGCTGGCGCATCCACGTTCCTTCGGCCGCCTCCAGCGCGACGCTCATCCCGCATCGCCGCGCCGCTTCTGCAATCCGCGCCACCGCGGCCGCCGCTGCCGGCATGGCGCGTGGCGATGACACTTTGTCGTAGCGATCGCTGCTCATCAGCCGAACGATCACCAGCGGCGACGCGCGATGCGCCTTGGCCAGTTCCATCACCGCAATGACACGCTGCTCCGTCGCCGCACCGCGGACATCGATCGTCGCGGCGACCGCCTTGAGCACAACGCCCGCCGCCGGCAACCCCGGCAGCCGCGCCGCCGCATCCGAAGCATGACACATCACGCCGCCGCAGCTCGCCGACGCAACGGCATGGGCGTCCGGCAGCGCACTCCCCGCGGGCAACGCAAGCACCATCCGTTCACGCATGGCGAAAGGGTACGTTGTCCGGCCCGCGCCGCAATCCTTATCATGGCCCCGCCGTCGCGAGCGAAGTAGGTCAGGCTTTCCAGCCTGACAGCGCTGGTCGCAAGCGGCTGTCCGTGTCAGCCTGGAAAGGCTGACCTACGTCGGGGCCTTTTCCCATGCCCAAACACACCGACCGCGTGCGGATCGAAGAGGTCGACTGGTCCGCGGTCCTACCGTGGCTCCGCCTCTTCGCTGCCGTGCGCGCGTCGCTGCACCCGGCGAAGCTGCTCACCGCCCTGCTGCTCGTTGTCGTGTTGTTTTTGACCGGGCAGGCGCTCGACCTGGCGTTCGGCAAGCGCGTCCATGCCGGTGAGTTCGATGCATACCGGCAGGCGTGGCACGGCGCGAAGTCATCGGATGACCTCGATGATTGGATGCGCTTAAGCACCTTCGTGGAACACGAGGCGCCAACGAGAACGCTCCAGCACGCGGGCTTGCTCCGCGAGCCGAAGGAACTCGCCGCCTTCGATGCGATCACCGACCCCGCCGCCCGCTTCGCCGAGGCCCGCCGGCTGATCAACAGCACCTACGCCAAGCGCCACGCCGATGCGACGAAGGACCGCGAGCTGCTGCCGGGCGACATCGACTGGGAGGCCCGCTTCGCCGACCTGCGCCATGCCCGTGCCGAGGCGCTGGAAGCACTCGCCGCCATCGAGCCGACCGGCCCGTTCGACGCATCGCTCGACGCCGCCAGCGCCGCCGTTAACGGCCACGACGATGAAGCCTCCGTCCTCGCCCGCCTCAACGACATCTTCGTCGTCCTCCCCGCCTGGCTCTGGGACCACCACCGCGGGTTTCTCATCCTCTATCTCACGCTCGCGCTTCTCATCGGCCACTGCCTCGGCGGCGCCATCACCCGCATGGCCGCCCTGCACGCCACCCGCGACGAACGCATCGGCCTGCGCTCCGCCGTCGCCTTCGCCGCGCACCACGGCTGGTCGTTTCTCCTCGCCCCGCTCATCCCGCTCGCCGTCGTCGCCGTCGTCGCCGGCCTCCTCGCCCTCGGCGGGCTCGTCTTCTTCGGCCCCAAGGAGTGGGCCATCGACATCATCGGCGGCGTCTTCTTCATCGCCGCCATCCTCTGCGGCTTCATCATCGCCGCCACGCTGCTGCTGAGCGCTCTGGGTTTCCACCTCGTGTATCCCGCCATTGCCGTTGACGGCGCCGACGTCTTCGACGCCTACGCCCGTGCCTTTCACTACCTGCTCAATCGGGCCGTGCGCTGGTTCTTCTACACGCTGCTTGCGCTTGTGGCCGGCGTCGTGACGTACCTGCTGATCATGCTCATCTTGTTCCTCACGCTGTGGGCGGCCCACCGCTTTGCAGGACTCTGGCTCTCGACCGAGACCACCATGGGCGGCCAACGGTGGGACATCCTGTTCCCTCCCCCGCGCTTCGGCGATTTGAACCACGACATCGATTTTGCCGCCCTTGACTGGTCCGCGAAGATCGCGGCCGGCTTCATTCGCGCGTGGACGTACATCACCGCCGCCCTGCTCGCGGCGTTCGCCGTCAGCTACTACTTCACCGCCCACACCTGGATCTATCTCCTGCTGCGGAAGAACGCGGACGGGATCGAGGTTGAGGATGTGACGGCGGGTCAGGAAGAAGGCGTGTCATCGGGTGGCACTGACAAGGCCGCTCGGGGCCTTGTCAGTGATCGTGGTCAGGGGTGATTCGACACTGCCAAGCTTCGCGGAGTCCGCTTGTCAGTGTCACCCGCCGATGCGAACAGGGTCCGGAGGCCAATGCCGCCTGCTATGATGCCCCTTCCCCCCCGCCGGCGGCTTAACCCGGCCACGGCAGCGACCGACGTTTAACTTATTGCGACCTTGCCGGCCCGCGCTCCCGCACGCGCCGCTCACGCCTATTTGAGGACCCGATTCCATGGCCGGCCACCTCCCACGGCTTCTCGCCCTCGCCCTTGCACTTCTGCTGCCGCTGGTCGCCGGCTGCGGCGAGCCCGACCCCACCGGCCCGCCGCCCAAGTCCAACGACCCCGCGCTCACCGCCACCCGCATCGTCTCCCTGTCGCCCGCGCTCACCCAGATGGTCTCCGACATGGGCCACCTGAAAGCGATCGTCGGCGTCGATGATTCGCACGAGATGGTCTTCGAGAAGAAGCTCGATGTGCCCACCGTCGGCACCTACAGCAACGTGCAGTCCGAAGCGCTCATGCGCCTGCGGCCGACGCACGTCATCACCGTCGCCGGCCAGGAAGGCCCGCCCGCCGCGCTCGTCGGCCTCGCCGAGAGCATTAACTTCAAGCTCGTCACGTTCCCCTACCCGACCAGCGTGAAGGATGTACGCACGATCCTCATCGGCGACATGGCGGCGGTCGGCCCCGACGGCCCGCCCCGGCTGTCCAGCGATTCCAGCCTCGCGCACCTGCTCGGCGATGAGCACGCCGGATTCCTCGTCGCCAACGAGATGTCCAAGCGCCTCGGCCGGATCAGCGCGCTCGCCGATGAGATCGCCAGGCCCGGGCAGAAGCCGCGGGTTTTGGTCGTCTTCGCGGTCGAGCCGAGGATTCAGGCGGCGGGCCCCAACACCGTGTTCGACGATTTGCTCACGCAGTTTGCCGGCGCCTACAACGCGGCGATCCCCGACATCAAGCCGCTGTCGGCCGCGGACCTCGAGAAGATCCTCGACCCCGAGAAGCGCCGCGAGGCGATCCTCGCGGCGGCCGAGGACCCGTCGAAGCACGTGGGCCCCGCCCCGACCTTCGACCGCGAGAAGCTGCTCGAAGCACGGCCCGACGTGGTGCTGCTCATCCTGCCCGGCGAGCCGCCGTTGAAGTCGATCGAGGAAGATGCCCGGCTCGCCGACTTCCGCGGGCTCGACATCCCCGCCGTGAAGAACGGCCGGATCGTGCTGATCAGCGACAAGACCGCCCAACTCCCCAGCACCGGCCTGCCGGCCGTCGCCGCTCAAATGGCGAAGGCGATCCACCCGTCGCTGGCCGCCCGCATCGACGCGGTGCTGGCGCCGCAGACGCCGAAGGACGAGAAGACGGTGGACGAGAAAGTAGAAGAGAAGAAGGACGCGGAGGAGAAGGACGCGAACGCGAAGCCCGCGCCGCCGGCCGAACCGACCGAGCCTTCGCCGAAGTAACGGGGGTGGGACCCCCTACTTCTCCGCCGCCGGCTTGATGGTGATGTCGCGGAAGCCGACGACGCCGTGCGAGCCTTGGAGCATGAGTGGGCCGGCCGGCGACTCGCGGCCGGTGAGGCCTTGGCCGCTGGGGCCGCGGACCTCGACGTTTTCGTGAATGAGCCTGCCGTTGAGGACGACCTTGTTGAAGCGGGCGTTGGCGGTTTTCGTGCCGATCTTGTCGAAGCGGGGCGCTCGGAAGTCGATCAGCATTTTCTGCCACTGGCCGGCGGGCTTGTCGGCGTCGACCTTCGGCGCGGCGACGTTGTAGACCGCGCCGGTCATCTGCTCGGGCCGGCCGCCCTTCTTACCACCGGGCGCGTCCCACAACTGGATTTCGTATTCCCCCATCACGTAGACGCCCGAGTTCGCGCCCTGCGCGAGCATGAACTCGAGCTCGAGGACGCAATCACCAAAGAGCGCGTCGGTGATGAGCTGCGTGCCCCTGTTGGTGTTGATCAGGTCGTTGCCACGGATGGTGCGAAAGCGATCGGGGCTTGCGGGATCGACCTGCGCGAGGCCGACGGTCCAGTTGCTCTGCTTGGCGTTCTCGGGCTTCCAGTGGGTCAGGTCCTTGCCGTTGAAGAGTCGGATCACCTTCGGTGCGGAAGCGACGCGCGGCGGGGCGGCACCCGCCTCGGCGAGCTTCGCCAGCGCCCTCTTCACATCCTCCAGCGCGAGATTCACCGTCGTCCGCGGCAGCCCCTCGGCGGTGTGCACCGCGAGGAACTGCTCGAAGCAGGCGGCGGCCCGGGCGAGCATCGCGGCCTTCACCAGAGGCTCCTTCGCCTGCGTCGACTGCGTGCGGTACCACGCGCCCAGCGACTGGGCATCCGCCTCGGCCAGTTCGCCCACGGGTTTGGCGGCCAGCACCATGTGTTTCTTCAAGTCGGCGTCCTTCACGTGGTTCAGGTACTTCTGCGCCGCGGCCGGACGGTCGAGGTCGACAATCAGCAGCCGCACCAACTGCTCGGCGGAGGCGGTGTCGCCGGCGTTCTCAAGCACGCGGGTCCGCAGCGCATCGACCTGCTTCTCGGTGCGCTCGGCGACGAGCGCCGCATCAAGCTTCGCCTTGAGCAAGGCGGCGGAGTCGGACTTGATCTGCGCCGCCACCGTGCCGGCCCGGCGGTACAAGCCGATCGCGGCGGCGGCGTCCGGCGCCCCGGCGGTGGCGGCGTCGGTCGAGATCGTGCCCCCCTGATCGAGGCGGGCGTCGGCGGCGGCGATCATCGCGTCAATGAGCGCCTGGCCCATCGCCACCCGCTGGTCCGGCTTGGCGCGGACGAAACTCTTCTGCCGAACGTCCACCAACTTGTCATGCCCCTCGGCCGCCCGCTCGGGCACATGCTCGATCAGCAGCGACATCGCACCGGCCGCGGCCTCGTAGCCCTCGGGGTCCTTCAGCCCGAGCTGGTAGGCGCGATCGCACAGCAGCGCGAGCAGCTTCGGTGACTGCGTCAACGTCTTCGCCGCCGTCACGATCTCCGCCGCCAGCGCGAGGTCGTCGGTGACCGCGGAGGTCGCCAGCGCCTGATTGAACTTGTCGCCGAAAAGGAGCCGGAAGGACGCGTTGGCGTCGTCCTCGCCGCGCAGCGGCGCGGGGCCGGTGAGGGCAACGGCGAGCAACACGATCAGCAGCGGAAAGCGAAGTCGCTGGCGTGTCATGCGAAACCTCCGGGCGGACAGACGCGATCCCCTCCAAGTCATTGAACAGCCGCCGCATGAAGATACGCGGAAAAGTGCGACACGGCTACGGATGCGGTGGTGGGCGACGGGCAAACGCATGTAGCCGCTCCGCGGTGCCACGGGTCGGCTCGGCGACCCGTGTGATAGGACACGGGTCGCCGAGCCGACCCGTGGCACCGGTACATGCGGTTACCCTAAATGGTGCTCTGCGGAATCACCCGCTTCAGCTTCCGAACATCTGCGTCCAGTGTCCGTCGACCCTGCCCAGGCCGATGCGGCGGAAGCCGGGGTTCATCATGTTCTTGTGGTGCCCGGGCGAGTACCACCACGCCATGATGGCGGCGTTGTGCGCCGGCGAGCCGCAGAAAATGTTCTCGCCGCTGGCGCTGGTGCCCGCGAGCTTGGCGCGGTCCCAGGGCGAGGTCTTGCCGGAGACCGGCGAGGTGTGATCGAAGAAGCCCAGCGTCCGCATGTCTTTGCTGTGCCCGCGCGAGGCGTCGCCAAGCTTGAGGTCGATCGCCAGCGGCTGCAACCCCACGCGGATGCGCATCAGGTTGAGCATCAGGATGCCCGCCGCCTCTTCGGGGTCGAGCTGCCTGGCGACGGCGATGTTCTCGAACATCACGTCCTGGGCCTCGGGCTTCATCGGGGTCACCATCATCGCCGCGAGTTCTTCCATCTCCGACAGGTCGGTGTCGAGCTGCGACACGGCCGGCACCTTCTCGGCGAGGCGGCGCTCGGAGGTGGGCAACTGCCGGGCGGCCCTGGCGGCGAGCTTCGAAAGGTCGATCAGCTCCTTGCGGCTCGCCTGGAGCGCCGGGGCCATCGCGAACACCGTCTTGCGGTCGATCGTGAGCAGCTCCTCCAGCCGCTTCATCGCGGGATCGCCTTCACTGGCGATGCGGCCCTTGGTCAGGCCGGGGGCCTTGGCGAGCTCGGTCACCGCCATTTGAAGCGTGACGACCTCGGCCGGCGACGCCCCGCCGCGCTTCTTCTTCACCAGCGCGGCCACTTCATCCTGAAACGTGCCGCGATACTTGCGGAGCTTGGCCTTAAAGTCGGTATGAATCGCCGAGATTAGTCGGGCTGGCCCGGTGCCGCCGATTTGCAGCATCGCACTGGCGGCTCGGTCGCGGATGGCGTGATCGTTGCTGGTGCGGAAGAGATTGATGAGAGTTTGGATGTCGCCGGTTTCAACGGCGAGGATGATCGGGTCCAGCGACGCCCGCTCCGCCGCCGCGGTCCGCCGGGCGATGGAGGCGATGAGGTCGATGTCGCGCTGGGTCTGCGCCGAAGTCGGGCCGGGCATGGCAAACACCAGCACGGCCGTGCCGATGATGATCGCCTGGAAACCCCGACGGAGAATGAACATGTGGTTGGCCTTGGCTGATGGCGAGGGAGGGCGGCGTCGAGCCGCCACCGCCATATTCTAACCAGATAACGGGCGAAAATCATGTTTGTCCGATGGAGCACCATCTCGACAGGGTGGTGCCTAAACAAACGACTGCTCTCATCCATCGATCACTCGAACGGCGTGCGCGCAGGCACCGCCCTTTCGGGATGGTGCTCCCGCTACCATGGCGCTCCCCCTTTCGCGAGACCCCCCATGCGCGCCATGACAGTCACCCAATACGGCGGCCACGATGTCCTCAAGCTTCAGCACCTACCCACGCCCACGCCCGGCGAGAACGACCTGCTCGTCGAGGTCGTCTGTGCCGGCATGAACCCCGTCGATTACAAGATCCGCTCAGCCCCGCGCTGGGGCGAGCGCAAGTTCCCCTTCATCCTCGGCTACGACGTGTCCGGGATCGTGCGCGGCCTCGGCAAGAGCGTCGCCGGCTTCAACGTCGGCGATGAGGTCTACGCCTCGCCCAACATCGGCCGCGACGGATCGAACGCCGAGTTCGTCTGCGTCGATTACCGCTCGGCAGCGCTCAAGCCCAAGTCGATCGATCACGCCCACGCCGCGGCCATCCCGCTGGCGGTGATCACCGCGTGGGAGTCGCTGCACATGCACGGGCGCATCGAAACGGTGGCGGCGGGTGAGCACGTCCTCATCCACGCCGGCGCCGGCGGCGTCGGACACCTCGCCGTGCAGATGGCCCGCATCCACAAGTGCGCCGTCATCACCACCGCCGGCCGCGAAGATTCCATCGCGTTCTGCAAATCGCTCGGCGTCGAGCATGTCATCGATTACAAAAACGACGACGTCGTCAAACGCGTCGCCGAGATCACCGCCGGCAAGCTCTGCCCGATCGTCTTCGACACCGTCGGCGGCGAGGTGTTCAACCAGTCGCTGCGCTGCGTCGGGTTCTACGGCAGGGTCGTCACCATCGTGCCCGGCATCCCCACCGACCACATCAATTCGCTCTTCGCCAAGTCGGCGAGCGTCCACCTCGAATACATGGGCCTGGCCACCATGTTCGACGCCGGCCCGCAGCGGCAGGGGGAAATCCTGCGAAAAATCGCTTCCCTCGTCGACGCCGGCAAGCTGAAAGTGACGGTCAGCCATCGCGTGAAGCTCGAAGACCTCGCCGAGGCGCACCGTCTTCAGGAGACGGGGCGGACAATCGGGAAGATCGTGATCGATGTCAAGGCACTCTCTTGAAAGGGATCGGAAATGAGGATCTCCAATGTTTTTGTGGTCGCGTCGTTGATGGTCTTTCTGTGCCCAGGGTCCCGTGTCCGCGGTGCCGAGGATTCGTTGGACATCAAGGCTCTAGTCAAGCGAGCCGTTCGTGAGACGATTGACAGTCAAATGAAGGCGATGGAGAAGAAGGACATCGATGGGGCGATCGACTCGTTTCATTCCGAATCCCCATACCGAGATGCGAATCGCAAGATCCTCGAAAGTTTCCTGAAGCCGTTCACCCTTAAGATGGAAACACAATACTTGGAGATCATTGGAGCTGACGACACCTACGTGTATGCGAGGATTAAATACCTGACTAAGAAAGTGGAAGGTCCGGCGTTCCGAAACAATATTAACGATGCACTATGGGCTTTCCGAAAGGACGGCAAAGCTTGGAAGGTGTGGGCGTCCGCGACTCTTTCGAAAACTTTTGTGGACGATTGAACTACTAAGAAGAGGATGTCTGTTATGGCCGGCGCTCGCTTCCCGCTCGAACCCAGAATTGTGCCGCAGGTCAAGACGAAGCATCGGCGGATCGTCACGGCGATCCCCGCGCCCGGTTCGGTGCCGATCATCGAGGCCCTGCGGGAGCACGAGCCGCGGTCGATGGGCGGCCAGCCGGTCGTGCTGTGGGATCGGGCCGACGGGTTCCAGGTGTTCGACCGCTTCGGGAACATGTGGCTCGACTGGTCGAGCGGCGTGCTGGTCACCAACGCGGGGCACAATCACCCGAAGGTGAAGCAGGCGATCCTCGACCAGGTCAACCACGGCCTGATCCACAACTACTGCTTCCCTTCCGAACGGCGAGCGGAGCTCACGGCAGCACTGGCGAAGGTCGCTCCCCAGGGACCCCCCGCGCTCGACAAGGTGTTCCTGCTCACCACCGGCGCGGAGGCGACGGAGTGCGCCATCAAACTGGCACGGAGCTACGGCGTGCAGAAGCACGGTCGTGAAAAGCTGGGCGTCATCACCTTCCACGGCGCGTTCCACGGACGCACCCTCGGCGCCCAGATGGCGGGCGGGATTCCCGCGCTCAAGCAGTGGATCATCAACCTCGACAAGGACATCACGCAGGTCGCGTTCCCTGACGGGTTCAGGCACACGCACCTGACGTTCGACGGGTTCCTCAAGCAGCTCCGCGAGCTGGGCGTGACGCCCGACAAGGTCGCGGGCGTGATGACGGAGACGTATCAGGGCGGCGACTCGAGCTTCGCGCCGGTTGAGTACATGCAGCAACTGCGGAGCTGGTGCGATGAGCACGATGTGCTCTTGATCATGGACGAGGTGCAGGCGGGCTTCGGGCGGACGGGCAAGTTCTGGGGCTTCGAGCATTACGGCGTGACGCCGGACCTGATCTGCTGCGGCAAGGGGATTTCGTCGGGGTTGCCGCTGAGCGCGGTGATCGGGCGCGGGGATGTGATGGACCTGTATCCGCCGGGCAGCATGACCAGCACGCACACGGGCAATCCCGTGTGCGCGGCGGCGGCCTTGGCGAGCGTGAAGGCGATCGTGGAGGAAGGCATGGTGCAGAACGCAGCGCGGCTCGGCGAGGTGCTTCAGCCGGGGCTGCGCCGCATCAAGGAGCGATTCCCGCAGATCATCGGCGCGGCCCACGGCAAGGGACTTGTCGGCTCGCTGCACGTGGTGAACCGGCAAGGCCCAACAGGCGTCGACCCCGACAGCGACCGCGCGGCGGACATCGTCAAGCGCTGCGTCGAGAAGGGCCTACTGCTCTTCGCGCCGGTCGGCACGGGCGGCGCGTGCGTGAAGGTGTCGCCGCCGCTGTGCATCACGGAGGAGGCGGTGCGCGAGGGATTGGGCGTGCTGGAGGAGGCGGTGGAGGAAGCGGTGAAGGCGGTGGCGGAGAGTGCGCGGGATATTGCGGCGGTGTGATGGATAGAATGTGCTGCGGAATCGTCCGGATGCTCAACCTCGCTTATCAGGTGCGTCAGATGAAACATCAGCAGACAACGCGGCAGCCGCCCGACGAAGCCACGTCGCGCATGATGCAACAGAAGGCGGAGGAACTGTTCGAGCAGACGATTCGTCACAAGGTCGATCAATCGCGGCCCAATGATTTCGTGCTGATCGATGTGATCAGCGGCGACTTTGAGGTCGATGAACGGGAGATCGAAGCCTGCGAGCGCCTTCGTTCACGTCACCCCGATGGCCTGTTGTGGTGTCGCAAGGTCGGATCGCCTTATTCACGCAAGATCCGCAGTCCACGTTACAAGCCAGCATGATTCTCGGGGCCGTCAATGACGAGTTAGATCCGATCGTTCGCTTGCTGGTCGTCGGGCCAGACGGCAGCGGGGAATCTGTGGATTGGGTGGTCGACACGGGGTTCGCTGGAACCCTGTCGCTTCCATACGACGTGATCCGACGACTGAACCTGAGATGGTCACACGAAGGCGCGTCGATCCTCGCAGATGGAAGCACCGTTCGACATGATGTTTATTGCGGGTTCGTCGATTGGTTTGGAGAACTGTATCTCGTTGATATCGATGCGGCTGACGCGGACCCGCTACTTGGTACGTCGTTGCTGAATCATCATCGCCTCACCATCGACGTCCACCCCGGCGGTCCCGTCAACATCGCCCCCTTGCCGTAACATCTCCCGCATGACCCTTGACCTCACCATCCTCGGCGGCGGCATGATCGTTTACGACCAGGTGCTGCCTTCGATTTATCAGCTCCAGCGCGAGGGACGCATCGGCGCCATCCGTGTCGCCGCCTCGCGCACCACGCGGCTGCGCGAGCTGGTCGATGCCCGCTTCCAGGCGGCGTTTCCCGGGCAGACGTTTGATGCATCACCCGCGCTGACCGAGCCGGACGATCGCGTGTTCCCCGATGCGTGGAAGCAGGTCGTCGCGGCGATGCGGCCGCGGCAGGTGGTGATCGTGGCGACGCCGGACGAGTTGCACGAGGAGATGGTGACGTTCGCGCTGCTGCACGATCAGCACGTGATCTGCGTCAAGCCGCTGGTGCACCGCTACGCGCAGGCCGAGGCGATCCGCAAGCTCGCCCACGAGCGCGGGCTGTTCGTCGGCGTCGAGTACCACAAGCGCTTCGACCGCCGCAGCCTCGAGGCCCGCGGCTCATACCGCGCCGGCCGCTTCGGCGCGTTCCGCTGCGGCGAGGCGAAGCTCATCGAGCCGTGGAGCTATCACTACTCCAACTTCCAGAACTGGTTCACCAAGGACAAGACCGACCCGTTCACCTACATCGGCTGCCACTACGTCGACCTCGTCTACTTCATCACCGGGCTGCGGCCCGTCGAGGTTAGCGTGCAGGGCGTCGAGGGCAGCTTCCCCAACGGCAAGGCCGCGTGGATGTGGTCGGCCGGGCGCGTGGTGTTCGAGAACGGCGGGATCTTGAGCGTGATCAACGGCATGGGCTATCCCGATCAGGGCGCGGGCTCCAACGATCAGGGCATGTGCCTGTTCTGCGAGTCGGACACCGCGGCCGGCGGACACGGCGCGGGCGGCGTGATCCATCACAGCGACCAGTTCCGCGGCGTCGCGCACAGCTACGTCGAGCGGGCCGGCAACGGCAAGCACTTCCACTTCATCAACCCCGATTACTTCCGCCTGGTGCCGCACGAGGGTGCGGGGCTCAAGCCTGTTGGTTACGGCCACGACTCGATCGCGGCGCTGGTCGATGCGGCGATGCGCGTGGAGCAGGCGGGCGATGGCGACGCGACTAGCAACTTGGCGCAGCGGCAGCGCGTGCTGACGGAGATCGACGAGCGCGGCATCCTCGCGACGCCGGCGAATAGCTACATCAATGAACTGGTCGTGGAAGCGGGAAGGATTTCCATCAGCGGCAACGGTGTGCGCGTGGCGATTCGATATGGAAACGCGCCGGGCGTCGGGGTGTTGTGAGGCGATGCGATGGGGTGCCACGGACAGCGAAGCGAGTCCGCGAGCGGAGTCGTCCGTGGACGATCATCGGATGACGTCTGACGTTCGGCACCGACGACTTCGCTCACAAAGCCTCGCTGCGCTGTCGGTGGCACCCACAACATCCGAAGCTCACGTCTTCATCCGCTGAAGCACAGCCGCGCTGATCGGCAGGAACACCACCACCGGCAACCACGCCGCGATCACCGGGTTCAGCGCCGTCGACAGCAGTTGCAGCATCCCGACGCCGGCGATCCACGAGCCGATGCTGATCGCCGCCCCGCTCACCGCCATTTTCACCGGGTTCACCGGCTCGCGGCTGAGGAACAGCGGCAGCACGATCACCAAAATCAGCACGTTGAGGATCATCAGGCTGAACCGGCTGTGCATGATGCGGAGGATCGCCCGTCCGTCGGCGGCGGGGTTATTCATCAGCCGGCCAAGTTCCGCCATGCTCAAGAGCGCCGGGTAGATCGCGGCCCGCCGAGCCATCACCACCTGTGGCGAGATGTCGGTGGCGAAGAAGCCTGTCGGCTCCACGCGCGGGTCGACGGGCAGGCCGCCGTTTGCATCCGCCTCCGTCCGGCGAACCGCGTTGCCATCGATCAGCACCCAGCCGCCCTGCCCTTCCTCCCACCGCGCCTGCGTCGCCGTGATCCGCCGCGTGGCCTTGCCGCTGGTGTCGCGCTCCAGGATCGAGAGCGACAGCATCTCCTGCGAGACCGGATCGAACTCGGCCGCGCTGATGAGGTTGCCCTTCGAGTCCGGCGCGTAATGCACCGCGAACGACCTGCCCTTGCTCGTCTTCAACTCGTTGGGCCTGCGCGACAGCTTGTCGACAAGGTTCGGGATCACCAGTTCCTGGTCGAGTATCGTCAGGGCATTGATTGCGCACGCCGCCACCAGCACTGGAACCGCCACGCGGTACAGGCTGATGCCGCTGCTGATCATGGTCACGAGCTCGCCGCCGCGGGCCAGGTTGGTGAAGGTGAAGCCGACCGCCGCGGAGACAATCAGGCCCGCGAGGTACACGTAGACGAAGCAGACCTGCGGCCCGTAGTAATCGAGCACCAGCCAGAGCGTCGCCGAAAAAGTGCTGCCGCCATCGACCTCCGCGCGGCGGCGGCCCGCTTCCATGAACTCGTCGAGGTTGAAGAGCAGATCGACCAGCACGAACAGTGACATCAGGACCACCAGCAGGATCACGAAGTTCAGCAGGAACTGGCGGAGGATGTAGCGGTCGAGAAGCTTCATGGGTTGGGCGCGGCCAGTATACGCGAGGCCGGAGATGAAGCTCCAAAGTCCAAATCCCAAGCTCCAAACAAGCTCCAAATTCCAATTCTCAACCCGAACAGATGAAACCGAACAGGTCAATCGCATCACCCGACGACAACGGTGGATGAGGCGGGCAGTCCTGGCCACGCGATTGGGCGCTTGGAGCTTGAACCTTGGAGCTTGTTTGGATTTTGGAGCTTGAGATTTGGAACTTCTCAAGTTGATTGGCGACGTTCTAAGGAGGACTCTATCCTTGTACCCATGTCCCAGAAGCTCCGCGGCATCTTCACGCCCAACATGGTCCCGCTGCATGACGACGGCTCGATCAACGAGGCCGAGCTGCGGCGGTACATCGACTGGCTGATCGAGCGCGGCGTACACGGGCTTTATCCCAACGGCTCCACGGGCGAGTTCCTCCGCTTCACCGCCGAGGAGCGTCGCCGAATCATCCAGATCACCTGCGAGCAGACCGCCGGCCGCGTGCCGATCCTCGCCGGTGCCGCCGAGGCGAACGTGAAGGAAACGATCAAGGCCTGCGAGACCTATCACGGCTACGGCGCACGGGCAGTCGCGATCGTGTCGCCCTTCTATTACAAGCTCAGCCCGGAATCGGTGTACGCCTATTTCCGCGAGATCGCGATCAACACGCCCATCGACGTCACGCTCTACAACATCCCGATGTTCGCCTCGCCGATTGATGTGCCGACCATCCGCCGGCTCGCCGAGTTCGAGCGGGTGGCGGCGATCAAGGATTCATCGGGCGACATGGCGTTCATGATCCGCATGATGGCGGCGGTGAAACCGGTGCGGCCGGACTTCGTGTTCCTCACCGGCTGGGACGCGGCCCTGGTGCCGATGTTGCTGATGGGCTGCGACGGCGGGACCAACGCGGTCAGCGGCGTGGTGCCCGAGTTCATGCGTCAGCTTTACGACATCACGATGGCGGGCCGGCTGGATGAGGCCCGCACGATGCAGATGCGGATGGTCGAGCTGTTCGACGCGCTGGTCTTCGCCGCTGATTTCCCCGAAGGCGTGCGCGAGGCGGTGGAATTACGCGGCTTCCGCATGGGCAAGAGCCGGCAACCGGCGACGGAATCGCAGCGCATCGACCGAGCGGCCTTGCAGCGCGTGTTGCACTGCATCATGGCGGATTTCGGTTACCTCACGCCGCCGGGCGAAGGCTGCCCGCCGCGCACGGGGAACAGCCCGCAGGACCGCATCGCCCAGCTCGCCGAGGGCGTGCTGCGGGAGCTCAAGCAGCGCGGCGTGATGTGAGTTCTGATGCCACTGGCAGTCCGCTGCCAGTGCCTGCGACCTCGGATATTCGGCACGCAAAGCACCGGCAGCGGACTGCCAGTGGCATCAAGTCAGTGACGCACCATGCGAAACCCGCTCGGCATCCTCGAAGTCAAGACGCTCACGATGTCGATGCTGGCGCTCGACGCGATGGAGAAGGCGGCCGACTGCCGCGTGCTTCAGGCGGAGCTTAATGACCTTGGCGGGCTCATCATCAAGTGCGAGGGGGCGGTGGCGGCGCTGCGCGAGGGACTGGCGGCGGCGAAGGAACTCGTCGATCGGTTTGGCGGCGAGTGCCTGACGCATCTGATTGCCGCGCCCGCCGAGGCGGGCTGGACGGGGATTTGGGGGGCCGCGGAATACAGCCCGCTGATGGAAGCGAACGTGGTGTTCTTCCCGGAATATGAAGCCGTGAAACCAGTCAAACAACGCGAGGGTACGACGATGGAAAATATCGAGAGCGCTAAGCCCCAAGCGGCCCCCGGAAGCGGGAAGCCAAACGCGATCGGGTTCATCGAGACGCAAGGTTACACCGCGGTGATCGAGGCGATCGACACGGCGGTGAAGGCGGCCGACGTCTCCGTGCTCGGCCGTGAGAAGCTCGGCGGCGGGTTCATCACCGTCGTCATCCAGGGCGACGTCGCCGCCGTCGAAGCCGCCATCGCCGCAGGCAAGGAAAAGGTGGAAGGCCTCGGCAAGCTCATCGCCGCCCACATCATTGCCCGGCCATCGGCGGGCGTGCTCGGGCTGTTGCCCAAGGCGTGAGTGGCGATGATGCCACTGGCAGTCCTCTGCCAGTGCCCTGGGTTCACAATAATCAGTTGGCCGAGGCACTGGCAGAGGACTGCCAGTGGCATCAATCCAAGTCATTAAGCCGCCTCACGACATCGCCGTCACAATCGCCAGCACCGTCAGCCCGATCAGGCAACCCGCGATCAGCACGAGGATGAGGACCGCCGCGACGCGCGTCCCCTTCCCCTGCGGCGCATGCCATACCGCCTGCTCCAGCCGGTTCACCTCCGATTGCACCTCGGCGGACACGTCGGCGTCGTCGTCATCGAACGGCCGATCGTCCTCGGCGGTCGGCTCGATCGCCTCCGGCATTTCGGTATCGTCGGGCCGGGATTCGTCTTCGTCATCGATCATTTCTGCACCCTCGCGCGTGACCTCAAGTCGCCGCCCATCATCCCACGACCATCGAGCTCCGCATCGCGTGGAAGCCCCACCACCGCCGCGCCCGGATCAGCACGAAGCCCACCGGCCCGGCCAGGGCCGCGGAATAGATGACATTCAGCGTGCGCTGAACCAACTGGCTCAGCGGCTGCCAATCTGGGATCGATTCCGTCGGCAGCACGCCCCGCAGCGAGATGATCGTCACGACGCCGAGCTGCACGAACAAGCCCGCGACGAACGTCATCGCGACGATCGTCACCACCGAGTCGCGAAACACCATGTGCCGAAGTTGCATCGCGACGAACCCGCCGAGGAGAAACCCGAGCGCGCCCGGGCCGAGGATCACCAGGTCGCGGATCGGCTCGGTCTTGCCGACGGGCTGCGTGACGTCCGTAAATGCGCCGAGCAAGATCATGGCGGTGATGATGACGCCCGACGTGGTGTTCATGCAGATGAACGCGCCGAGGATGAGCAGCAAGCTCGGCGACGCCGCGCGGTACGGGCCGATGGGCAGCGACCACAGCGGACGCAGACCGGTTTCGAGAGCGAGCAGCGCGAGCGCGGTGATGAAGAAGACGGTCCAGCGCATGGGCAGGGGTCGGGGGTCGGG
>Ga0163150_10004373_pt1 | contig 18958 bp, 16 predicted proteins | sample OliLakLV19P2IB_FD_148628 | JGI IMG/M metagenome (GOLD analysis project Ga0163150, IMG submission 148628) | Freshwater microbial mat bacterial communities from Lake Vanda, McMurdo Dry Valleys, Antarctica - Oligotrophic Lake LV.19.P2.IB | ecosystem: Environmental > Aquatic > Freshwater > Lake >...
TGGATTACTCTGTCAAATCAAAACGAAGGCCGTTGCGGAGCAGTTGACATTGACTGCCAAATGGAGCCTGATTCTAAGCGCTGCATTCCAGTATTTCCTCCGCGGAACCATACTGGGCAGCACTGCCAGGCTCGCACCAACTACCGGTTAACTGCCGTTTTTAGGTTGATGGTGGCATCCACCGCGCCGCAGCGAGTGTGGCCGAGGACAACGATCACCGGCACGTGCAGGTGCTCAGCGGCGTATTCGAGACTGCCCAGTACGGCGTCATCCACCACGTTACCCGCCACGCGCACCACAAAGAGGTCGCCCATGCCCTCGTCAAATACCACTTCCGGAGGGACCCGGGAGTCCGCACAACTCAGGACGGCGGCAAAAGGATGCTGCGCCTTCGCGACGATGTGCCGTGTTTTCGAGTCCTGGTGAGGGTGGAGCAGCTTTGCATGGGCATAACGCCCGTTGCCCTTCATCAGCATGTCCAGCGCAACGGCTGGAGAAGGGCCTGTTGATCGTTCCGTTTCCGCGAACACCGACACAGCCATCAGGCAGAAGCCAATCACTGCGAGGATAGGTCTCACGCAAAAGTTCCTAACCTGATGATACCCCCATAGTGCGAAAGCTGTACCCATGGCTCGCCTTAGACGATGTGATAATACGGAATTTACTACTTTCAGGCGAATGCCCGCTTGATCTCCTCAATATCGATTGAGCCATCCAGATCCGCGATCTCCACCCTGCCTTCCAAAATTGAAAAGAAGAAGGCCGCGACTCTCTCGGTAGTCAGCTCTGCCAGTGTCCCATCAGCATGCGCGCCCAGATCATAGGTCTTCAGCAACTGGGAACCAAGGCTGGCGGCGCTGAGCAGGAAGTGGTTCTGCATCTGGTCCAGATCGATCAGATCAACCGCCAGCACCTTGCTGGCCACCGAGTAGCTGTTCACCAGAAATGTGTTCCGCGAATCGTCCACCAGAACTGATCGCTGTGCGTCCACCTCCATGTCGAGGACGATTTTGCCGGTATTGGTTTTTTGCGCGGTTCCGCAAAACAGCGAACCGAGGTCAGCCAGCGTGAGGTTATGAAAAGTCGTACCGGGCAGAAGCGCTATCGGCTCAACGGAAAAAGCAGATGGGTAAAGCAGGTAGTTGGCCAGACTGGCACGAACGGCCGGACTGTTAAACGTACCTGCGATACAGCCATTCAGCGAAAGCCGCCGGGTGGCGAACACGCCGCCCATTACGACGCAGTTATCGAGTTCGATTTCCTCGGCGAATATGCTCGCCGCGACGAAGGCATTGCGGAGGCGCACTACCCTGGCGTTCAGATCGGCACCAAACCAAACCCTGGCCGACGGCGACAGGCAGACCACGGGCCCGGAGCTGGCTACGGCCTTACGGAACCGGACGACACCCTTCGCCTCGGTGCGCAGGTGGATTTCTTCCTGAACGTAAACCGCTCCCATCAGGTCGGCAGGCCCATCTTCGATTTCAAGATTGCGGGCGAACAGCGATCCTTCCACCACCACGTTGCCTTGAAGCGTGATGTCGCGCGCGAGTTCACTGGACCCCCGGGGCAGGATGGAGGACCGGACCAGGTTGTCTCGCAGCATCAGGCGCTCATCCCCAATACGGATCTCTTTCAATTCGTTCATCACTTCTCCCGTCGCCCCGCTATGACGCATGCTGCGGAACTGGACTCCCAAAGCTGCGCCATCAGAGTGGAGATGCGCCGGTCCTCCTCCGATGTCGCCTGGCCGAATCGCCTTTCCACGCAACGCTGAAATTCCCGCTGCAAACGAAGGCGAACGCTGTGCGGTATTGGCCTCCAGCCCCACGAGCCAGGTTCCGCCATCTGTCTGGTGACAGTGGCCGTCACTGCCTGGGCTGCTCGGACAGATAGCCCGTCTGGGCAGGTTACAGTGTTCGCCGTCAGACCTCCGGAACCGTCGGCGGCCATCAGCAATACGGGCACCCAGTGGCTCCCCCGATCCTCGACGCGCCGGCTCGACACAATGTCCCGCATCGAGCGGCCAAGTGATCGCTCCTGAACAAGGTGGTTTCTGGCGCTGTTCAGCATGGCCAGCGCCCGGCGGCGGATGCGAGAAACCACCAGCAGGGTTTGGGTTTCACCCAGCTCTCTCGCGATGGTCAGACTCAACGCGGCCAGCGAAAGCCGCTTCTGCTTGAGTAACGTCTCCCCAACCTCATCGGCCAGCCGGAAAGAGGGTCTGTCGAGCTCCAGCACACGGCGGCGATTCTCCTCGTCCAGGTTGCGGAACAGGTCCTGGTATCTGGACACGATGCGCTCAAAATCGCGCTGCATGGTCTCGAGGCAAGCCTTGCAGCTTCTGGCCTGCTGCACCATAAGGGCGAGCCGGGCCTCAAACTGGTTCCTCAGGTCCGCCATCTGCGCGTTGAGATCGGTGCGGATGGTCGCGAAGAAGCCCCTTTCGAGGCTCGCCGAGATCCGCGCCGCTCCCTGCTGAATGGCCGCGCGTTGCGCCGCGTTCATCACGCCCACGGCAGCTCCAAGGGCGACCACGTGATGGTTGCAGTTGTTCACACTGCTATCAAAGGGCGACGTGTCCACCGTGATGTTGATGGAGATGGGTTCGGTATGCTCCCAGTGGGCGGTGGTGGACCCGCCGTTTTCGCTGGCCGGGTAATCCACCTTTACCGAGCCGCTGAGCCGGATGGACTCGCGGTAATTCCTGCTGTAGCTCATGCCTCACCTACCCGAACGGATCGCCACTCCGAGGCCCGATACAACAGTGAGATCTCGCTCTGGAGCCTCACGTCCATTGGCATACGAGCAAGCAGTTTTTCGAAGGCCGCCGAGACGGCCACCCTCTCGCGGTTTGTTGGCAATGCCCACCGCAAGCCGGCGAGTCTGCTTCTGATCTCCTGCTCAATCGCCAGTGATCCAGTCAGCGTTGGCGCGGCCCCGCCGGCCAGCAGAACGGTGACCACCGGGCCGACAGAGGCGACCCCATCGGCTTCCATCAGCAGAACGGGAAGATAGCAGGTTTGCCGGATGGCTACCTTCCGCTCCGAGATCACCAACTTCATCTCTCTCTTCAGTTCAACGGCATCCAGCAGGTTGCGCTTGATTGACCCGATCAAATCATTGGCGTTGGCCTTGATCTTCGACGAAATAGCCCACTGGCCTGCCGGGAGCACCTCCACGCCGGAGAGCAAGTAAAGCGCAGCACTGTCCCTGAGCCTTTTCAGCAGGTGGGGAAGCTGACGCGCCGCGAGCTCGGCGGACGCCTGATCCAGCTCGAGAACCCTGCTCCTCAGCGTCTTGTCCAGGGCATCGAACAGATTAGAGTACCGGGTGGCAATCATTTGGTAGTCGCCGCCCATCTGCTTGCGCACTCCGGTCAATGCGACCGACAATTGACGCAGTGAAACCAGCCGCGAATCCACTTCACTGCGGAGCCGGGCCAGTTTCTGGGTAATCTGAGACCGGATGAGGACGTAGAAGCCCCGCTCAATATTGGCGCAGACTTGCTCAGCCGCGAGTTGCTCCTGGCGGATAACCGCCAACTGCATGACCGCAACGGCACCTGTCACCGCATCCACATGGCCGGACACACTGTCGAGAGTGTTGGCCATCGGGGAGGTATCGACGTCAAAGGAAAAACTACTCATCGCGGATCGCCTCCCCCCTCTTCCGTCCCTTCCGGTCCCTCCGGGGCTTCCTCAGCGGCTGCCACTGCCGGAACATCGGGCTCAACAGGTTCAGCCTCCGCATCCAGTTCAGCCAAAGCATCTGTGGCCGATCGCACCAGATTGATGGCAAAGTCCTCGTGAGCCCGCGCCTCGACGCTGGGCTCAGGAGGCAGTTCCGCCATGCGCGCGAAGTGGGCTCCCGCTGCCAGCAATGGTTTGCGCCGGGGATCCAGATCGTGCTGATCGGTCGCCGATCTGGCGATGCTGCGCGTTTCTCCATCTCTCAATGAAGCGTCGAAGAACTCGATCCGCCCGAAGCCTCCCGCGCGCCGGTCGATATCCTCCTTCAGCCGCTCCATGTAGCTTGAGAATTCTTCCTGCTGCTCCTGAAACTGTCTTGCCTGCAGCTCGAACGCCGCGAGTGTTTCTCCCTGATTGCTCTTCGAATCTACCGCGGCATCATCGAGGGAGCCTGAACTCTTCATTTGGTCCGCGGTCTCCTGGAGTGCCTTGAAGGTGCTGAGCGCGGCCGAGTACTCGGCGAAAGTCTCTCTCATCCGGTTCATCAGATCACCGCTTTCCGCGCGGTTTCGCCCGTAGAAGTCCTCAGTATCACGGTGCCACTGGTTCAGATAATCGAGTTTCTGGTCTTTAATGTGGTTGTAGACCTGCAGACGCTCGACCCGCGTCTCCGCCATCAGGGTCTGAATCACCGGCGTGATTACCTCTTCGTGAATCTGGTGCATACCGAAGGGAAATGAGGTACGGGAACCATCCTCCGCCACCCAGTTTCGCGACGCCAGATCGTACCGGACAGCTGAGCTTCTGTTCAGATTAAAGGGGCGGTAATCCTCGATGGACTCCTGAAAATCAAACGAAGCCATGCGGATTCGCTCAATCTCCTCCGCTTCCAGCACGGGGGAATAGTGGTTGAATGAAGCCTGCAGGACGTTGACGAACGCCCGGTTTGCGCTGTCGATCATCTTTCCCGACGAACTCGCCTTCATTTGAGTCAGCAACTGCGTGGTCTCACCGAGCTGGCGCATCAGCTTCCTGAAGAACGCGACATACTCCCCGGACTGGCCCTCGAGACTCTTTTTCAGATCGTTCAGCGCCTGAAAGGTCTGCAAATTGGCGTCGTCCGCCCCCGTGTCGAACACCTGAACTTCCGGCGCGTCACCCAGTTCAGTAGTTCCGTGCCTGAACAGGAATTCACTTTCGGGACCTTCGGGAGGAATAATCGACAAGCTGACGGAGACACGGTCCACATCGCCGAGCAAATACGAGACACTGCGCATGTCCCGATCCATGCCGCCCAGATAATCGTACAGCGATACCTGCTGAACCGATGTCGAGTATTCGGCCGTGTCCACTTGTTCGACATTGGCCGATCGCTCCACCAGGGGCACCGTGTTCAGCGAAGCCTCAATGCGCGCCACGCTACCCTTCAGCTCTTCCGGATTCCGCAAGGTCGCCAAAGTGAAGCCCTTTCGCTGCACGGAACCGGAATGGTCCACCAGGATGCTGCCGCCTTCAAACGGGATCCGGGAGGCCACAGGCACGTAAACGACTCCGAGCTTGTGCACCTTGAAATCGCGCCTGATGGCACGATGGGCATCCTGGAACCCCTGAAGCTGACGGTGCTTCGCGCTGGTCTCGGTGGCGGCCACACCCTTAGCCGAATGCAACAGGAATGCACCGACACCCACGGGGAGGAGTCCGGCGACCGACACCACCCAATGCCCCAGCCATCCCAACAAACACACGGCGCAACCTACCCCCAGAAAGATCAGTGCCCTTGTGGTGGCTGATTTCAGCGTCTGCTGTATCTGAATCAACTCCTCCTCGGCGGACCGGACTGCCTGCTCCAGGCTCATCTCCTGCTGAACAATCTGGCTTGCCACCGAGTGGTAGTAGTCAAACAGCGCGCGCGCCTGATCCTCGTAGACGTCCACCGAACCTGCATGAATCCTGCCAGTCACGTTTCCCCTCCACCGGGCGCAAGTGCCACCCGGGCTCGTCAGTCTCTGCTTAGGCCGCTCCTTGGTCCTTTAGCTGCCGGATCAGGAATGACAACTCGCCCAACAGCTTCATCAACCCGCTGGAGTCTTCCCCATGGCTTACCAGAAGCGTCTCAACTTCATCCATCTTGCACTGAATAAGCGACTCCAGGTCCACGGCTTTCCGGTTGCCCGAAGGTGCCATGTACCGAACGTCGTCCCGGCAACGGCCAGCCAATGCGGAAGCCGCAGTGGGCGGACTGGTGCAGGAAAGCCGCAGTGCCAGCGCGTTCAGCCTTTCCCGGAGCGCATCGACTCCGCCCAGCAACTGAGCTTCCCGGACGGCAGTGCCGACTGCGTGTTCATTCGCCTGTGCGGCTGTGATGAGCACTCCGGCCGCGGCCAACAGAACTACCAGGTGCGCCAGCAACTGAAATCGAAAATCGATACTCCACCATGCCCCCCAGACCATGACCGCGAGCGACACCGCCGTGTAGCTGAGATCGAGAAACCACAGAATCCCGAGGGATGGAATCCGCGTCGAGAACTCTCCCTCAGTGTGTGCCAGGAACAGCACTCCGGAGGTATCCATGAGCACGATCAGCAGCCAAACCGCCAGATTCAGCCACGCCACCGGACCCCGCCCGCCGTCCTCAGTCACCAAATAAAAGCCGAGAAGAACCAGCAGCTCCGCCGCAACGATCCAAACGGGGTAAATCCCCCGGGGGAGGAGTTGCTTCGTCATACACGATCCGCCTGATTCCCGCATCCAGGGCAGAACCTGGCCGCCGGCTCCAGCGCCCTGCCGCAGCGCTGGCACGCCAAACCCCTCGCGGGAGTGCCGCAAGCGGAGCAGAACTCAGCCCCGGAGGGTAGCGGAGCCGTGCATTTCGGACAGCAAACGCCCCCTCCCAGGTGGGTGCCGCACGTGACACATCGCTTCGCCTTTTCGTCGTTATCCGTGCCGCATTTCGGGCAGGGCATGAAAGGGTCTCCGCAATGAGGACAGAATCGCACGCCTGTGGAGTATTTCTTTGCGCACCGGGAACAGAATACTTCCCTTCGCGGAGCCTGCGGCGCGGCCGGCCCGGCTGCGGGTCCGGGCGGTGACCCGGGCGGCTGCATCATGGCCGCCCCCATGCCTGAACCGCCAACTCCACCGGTCAACAGCAGCGCCCCCAACAGCCCACTGTCACCGGAGTGGCTCAAAGCATCGCCCACGACACCCAGCGCCCTCTCCTGCTGCCACGTATAGCCCGCGATATTCTGCGCGCTCCTCTTGCTCATGGCTTCGAGAATCAGGCGGCCGTCGTCGGATTCGGAATCCACATCAATCGAGGTGATGTAGAAACCGATCAGGCTGAACCCGTAGTCCTCCCAGAACTCGGCCATCGATTGCTGGAGAAACGCTGACAATTGGTCCAGGTGGCCGGAAATCTGCTTGATTCCCACCTGATTGGCCCGCATGTAGGAGAGCACAACGCTCTTGGTCCGGGATACCAAAGCGCCCTTGAAGTGGTCTGTTAGCTGGCGTGCGGTGAACTCCGTCAACGAGCCGACCAGCTTCACCAGAAATCGCTCGGCATCCACGACTTTCAGCCCGTAACGACCACTGGACACCACCGGGAGCATCTCCTGATAGTCGGGGTCGTGGTATCGCATCGATCCCGTCGTCCACTCGATGTTCAGCGGCATCGTCTTGCTGACGAACCAGACCTCCGCGCGAAACGGGTTGTTTCCGCCGAACGGGATTCCGAACAGGTTGCGGAGAAGTGGCAGATTCTCCGTATTCAGCGTGTGTTTGCCGGGGCCGAACTTGCCAACTATCCGCCCTTTGGAGAACAATACCGCTTCCTGCGACTCCGCCACCACCAGTTGGGTGAACGTACTCAGGTTCTCTTCACCGATCTTCGCCGCGAAGATGGCATTGCTCTGCGGGCTCCAGTGGATGGAATCGATAAATGCCATGACAGGCTGCTTGCTCCTGAAGCCGAACCAACGCGGCTTAACGAGGGATGGTCAATGCTTCTTCCAGCCGGGACTTCAGCCGCAAGCCGTCGGGGCTGTCCGGCCGCAGTTCCAGCGCCGAATTCAGCTGGCGCAGAGCCGCCTGGTATTGTTCGTTCTGATACAGCGTCGTTGCCGCCGAAAGGTACTGCGCGAACGCAACATTTGCTATCTCGATCAGGCGGGCTTGTTCCGGCGTGGGGCGCATGTCCGCTCGAACAACCGGAGGCGAGTATAGCGAACAGACGAGATCCATATCGACGTCGTAATAGCCGGATGCGCGCAGGCTGACGTGATGTTGGCCCCGGCGCACTTCAGTCTTCAACTGCCCCTTCTCCGTTCGTCCCACTGCCAGTCCGTCGATGGACACATTCGTCGGGGCGCTGGCAAGGACAACCAGAGGAACCGGTTTCTCGGTCAGCCTGATCTCAGCCGTCGCGGTCGCAAACGGAGTCACGAACACCGAACCCTCCAAATCGAAATACTCCAGGTGACTCACCGTGACCCGGCGCGTGCCGAGAGGGACCCTGTCAAAGACGACAGGCTCCGGCAAGGCTGTGGATTCCGGCGGCCGTGAAACATTCATCCCATGGGCCTGATCAACAACAACACTGGCACCAGGCACCTCGCAGACCACCCGCAGGACCTGCCCCCGCGCCAGAATGAACGTCATCGCGGTCAACGCGGCCAGCGCCACAAAACACACCGTGAACCACCGGAACGACTGGCCCCGGCCGCCGGAGAAGCCACGAACCGGAAACGTGCCGGACGCATTCATTGTGGATCTCCCTGCGCTTCCTTACGGTGTGCCGCCATTACCGCCCGATTCATCAGGGCCGCAGCCGCGAGCGCCCGGCCGGCATCGGTGGATTCCATATCCAGCAGGCTGCTGCAGAAACTGAGACCCAGCCTGCGCCCACCCGACCGGACGTCGAGGTGCACACGTTTGGACAGAACGTACCACAGGTAAAGTCCGGCGGAAACGACCAGGCACAGCACAAGACGGTAACGAAGCTCTCCTGCTGCGTCCAGCCTCTGCCACGAATCCCTTGATTCAACCACCAGTCCCAGAAAAACTCTCCCGACGCCGTAAATCGCCACGCCCAACGAAACAATCAGGACTCCAAACGCCCGATAAAAACCGGCGGTCGTGTTTTGCACCGCGGCGAGCGGGGCGTAGTCGGCGGTGAAGCCCCACAATCCCGCTTTCTCAATCGTGAGATCCTCCCGGGTAATTCGCAACTCCACCGTCTGGCCGACACCGAGTTTGCTGAGCAGGGCCGCCCACAATCCTCCCTGCCTGCCTCTCATCAGCAACAGCACGGGACTGGATGCGGCTGCCTCATCCAGAACACACTCAGTCAGCACGAACTTCGGGCCCAGGCGAAAGGTGCGAGCAGCGTCAATCACCACGACCGCGACGGCGGCCATCAGACCCAGTTCCGAAAAATCAGAAATCGCCACTGGGATTTGCCCCCCCTGCGCCAACGTGAAAGCAGAACTGTATCAGCAAAGGCTGGAGAAAGCAAACGAGTTCAGTCCTGGGAAGCTGACACGTGGACACCCATTAATCCGGGAGACATTTCGGTAATTAGAAGACACTAAGCTCACTGCCGTCTATCGGCACGCGTTTCAAACGCCTCTTGCACGAAACCCTGAACCAGCGCATAATCGGAGTTCACCGTGAGCAGAAAGGGCGGACCGGATTGGAAATTCGACATGCTCCCGCAGCGGTGGGCGAGCGTCTTCTTTCTGTTGGTCTTCGTCCAGGTTCCGGGTCTACTTCCGCATGCCTCGGCCGCCGTGACCCTGGTGTTTCAGTCGGGCCAGTCCGGCTGGCGAACCGAAAGTGTTGAAAAAATCAACATAAATGGTCGCCCAAAAGTTCGTTTAGCTACAACGGACCGGATTCTTCCTCAGCAATACAAGGGACTTGTGGAACGGCTGCTGGAGCAAACCTGCGTCCGTGTTCACGCCGCTGGCTATCCGTTGATTTGGGTCTCGGGTGCCTGGCAGCCTGCCTATCCGGACGGACTGGCGATCAAATCCCAGACCACCGCAACCGCAGCCTGGCAGTCGGTGAAACTCCAGATCATCCGCCAGCCCAGGGGGAAGGCCGAAGAGATCCCGGTCACGGGCCTGGTGGCGATTCTCCCCGCAACTGAATCCGGGGACGCACTCGCTGAGTTCGTGGCCGACGTCCGGAACTTCACCGGAGTTGGTGAAACCGGGCCCGGCCAGGCATTCGACCATCAGATGTCGTTGTTAGTGGCGGTGGCCCCGTCAGCGCCTCCCGCCGCCGCGGCGCGGCTCAAGGCGCTGCTGTCCTCCCTGATGGCGGGAGTCGCTGAGCGCGCCGGGACCGGCATCGTTGCGCTGCCCGAACTCCAGACGGCACTTCGTGTCGCGGCCATCGCTGAACTTGCATTCGGCCAGGATCCGGCGCTCCGCACCCTGCGGGGCACCATCATTGGCCGCAAGAACTGGCTCGACCAGAGAGTCGCTATCCTGAAAGCCCTCGCCAGCATCCGGGGATGGGACTTTTTTCTGGAAAAATATGGTGAATTCGAGCGATTCGACCACTCGTTCGACGACCTGCGAAAAACCCGGACCGAGGCATTCAGGGAGAGCGCGGGCGAGCACCGCGAAGCTGGTCAGCGATTCTATTCCAGCAAGCAGTTTCCAGCGGCTATCCGGGAGTTTCGCCTCGCCTCGCTGCGGAGCCCGGCAGATCGGGATCTACAGGCATTACTGGACTCAGCTCGCATTGAAGAAGCCCGCGACACGGCGCGCCGCCGTCAGCGCCCTCGCCCGGACCCCACATCGGCTGCCTTCCGGCAACTCCAGCAAAGCCTGGTGTTCGCGGAAAACTACATCAGGGACGGAAAGCTCGAGCAGGCGGAGGGTGAGATCCTGCGCATGGAGACGCTCGATCCGCAGGGTGCCGACGGCCTCCTGATGAGAGCCAGGCTTCACCAGGCACGAAAGCAGTTGCCACAGACACTTGAGATTCTGGACGACTATGACCGCAAGGTGATCGACCCCGCCGAGATTGCGAAGGGCGACGCGTTGCGCGCGAACATTTTGTATGAAATCGCCAGCACCCGCGACCGGCTGGCGAAAGAGATCGAGGTCGCCACCGCCCGGGGAGACTTCGCCGAGGCCTCGCGGCTGGCCCGGTCCGGAGCCGCCATCGCGCCCGCCGACCCCAATTTGAACTATCAGGCAGGCGTGCAGGCGCTAATTCTGCGCGACCACGCAGGGGGAACACGTTATCTCCGGCGGTATCTGGAGCTCTCAAAGGCCTTGCCGCTTGAGGCACCGCGAAGGGGGACGGTGTACGGTGTGCTTTCCGCCTCTGTTATTGGCAACGCAGCCGCTGCCGTTGGTGCACGAAGCTGGTTTAGCGGCCAGCCGCTGCAGGACGGAGTCTACTATTGCCCGATGAGCCTTGCCCCGGCGGCGAGGCCACTCGAGGTCAGGGCCTCGCGTAAACAGACTTCCAGTTTCGAATGGGGCACGGCAGACCGGCTGATCAGTGTGAAAACCGTCAATGGTACGCCTGGCGAAGCGGGCTCGGCTGTGTATTTTGACTACTTTCCGGGCGGCGGTGTCCGCCGCGTCAACACTGAGCCGTTCAGCCAGCAGGAGGAGGTTCCCCTGCTGGCACCCGACTCCGCAAAGGTCACGCCGCGCGGAGCCTGGACTTTGCTCCCGAATCATCCCCAAATCGACGTTGCGATGGTGCAGCGGTTTACCGGAAAGAAAGTAGCCACCGTGGTCGCCGGAAACCCCTACTTCCACCCTTTCGTCTGGACCGGCCTCTTCACTTTTCTGGCGGAGTACGATGCGGATGGACGGATTCGTTCCGCCAGCCAGATCAATCTCCCGACAACCGCGCCAGCGCGAATCCTCACATTCGAGTGGCAGGATATGCGCCTGACCACTGTCGTCGAGCGTAATTCGAAGGGCGAGCCCACTGGGTATCGCCGTGATATCAGCTATTCCGATGGACAAATTTCGGCGGAAACCGTGCATTTTCAGGGCAAGACCAATAAGATCGAGTATAAGCGTGAGAAGGGCCGACTGGTGGAAGCGATCTGTGAAGCCGACCCTTCCCTCGATTCAAGGTCACGCCGCGTGACGTTCAGGGAATAGTTCATGTCGACGACGAGACGACTGATCGGGACCTTTCTGCTGCTCCTTAACGTCGGCTCCTCCCAGAGTCCGTTCGAACCTCCCCGGACAGGTAGGCGGCAGACGCCGCGCAATGACAAGACCACGTCCCCGGGAAGTATCGATTACACCAGCCTTTACCACAGCCCGCGCGAAGCATCCGTCGTCGCCCTGAAGCGCGCTATCAGCCGGGCTCGTCCCAGAGGCAGCCAGGACAGCACAGTCGGACTTCTTCTGGTCTCCGCCAAGCGGGATCCGGCCTGGGTGGTACCGGTCATCAACCTGGGCATCACATGCGAAAGATCGCAGCGCTGGAGCGATGCCGTTAGCTTCTTCGAGGAGGCCGCCAGGATGCCGGACTCCGGACCGCATAAGCCTCTCATCGAGGGGGAGTTAGGACGCGCCAGGCTCGTGCTCGCCCTCGAGTCCTCACCGGCAGGTCGCCTGCGGCGCGAATATGACGCCGCGCTCCTGGGGCTGCTGGCGAGGTTGAGCGATCCCAAGCTGGAAATCGATGCCCCCCAGCGCCTCGCGAGCATCGACAATACCCGCTGGGAGGCATTCGTGATCGCGGCTCTGCGTGCCGCGACTGCCGGAACCTACGCGGATAGCCTGAAATCCCTCGAGCAAGCTGAGCGGCTGGCACCGCAGGCCAGACGCGACGCCATTTCCGCCGGACTGACGCAGTTGCGGCGCGAGGCAAGCTACGACGCGTTGCGCGCCCGGGGCGACGAAGCACTGGACAAGCACCAGTACCAGGCAGCGGCCGAGGTTCTGTGGCAGGCATGGGAACTTTACCCGTCGCGCGGAGCCAGCGGACTGGAGTCCGCCGTGGCCTGGCTGATGGCCGACGAGGTTTCCCGGGCGGTGCAGGTGTTGGCGCGCCTGCGCCTGGAGGGACCCGTCACTGAAGCGGACAAGGCCACAGCCATGCTGCGCGAACTCGCTGCCGTGAACCCGGAAGCCGCCAGCGCCATCAGCCCCACGCGCACCACAGTGCCCCCGCAACCGCTCAATTCTGTCGCCTCATTCCTCACGATACTCGTCGGCGACCTGGGGACCAGCGAGATGCGGCTGGTGGAGGCGCCATTCCCAGCCTTGCTCACTGACGCCTCGTCGCCTGTTGAACTTTTCGAGGACAAGGAGTTGGAGGGACAGGGCGGCATGTTGCTGTCCAGCGAAAGCGCCTTCACGCAGTATCGCCGCAACCTGCCTGCCCTCAGCGCCCCCCCTGCCCCGTCCACCACACAGGAAGAAACCGGCCAGCCTCCCGCCGCGGCCGGCGTCAACCAGCCACCCGTGCCTGACAAGCCAATCAGCCCTGCTGAGCCGCGCACCCTGCGCGCCCCAAACAGAACCGGCGGAGTCAACCTCGACGTGCGGACTCAGCCGGCCGGAGCAAGTGTCGTTTTCGACGCGGATTCCGCGCTAACGTGCATCGCGCCGTGCCAGTTGAATCTCGCCCCGGGCCGCCACACAGCCAGGATCGTTTTACCTGGATACAAGGACGCCCTCCGGGTGATTGAAACCAGAGAAACCACCAGCCTCGAGGTCAGGCTCGATCAGAAGGCGGGAACAGTCTACGTGACCGGCCCGGCCAGCGGTCTTCCCGTTCACGTGGACGGAAAGCCCACTGGGCAGAGCACGCCCTGCAGCCTCGTGCTTGCCGAAGGTCAGCACGAAATCCAGATCCTGATGGCTAATCGCTCGTCCAGGCGGATGGTATCCGTGCGCGCTGACAGTATGATCAAGATCGAGTTTGATCAGGAGTCCCCTGAATAGGAGTGTGATGACTGACCTGCCCGGCTACGATTGTAATCTCAGCGGTGCGCCCGTCGGCGCAGGGCTGACAGGCAGGGTCTTTCGTTCCCTGACTCCATCGGCTGCTGTGCGCCTGTTCGTCCCGCTTTCCGGTCCCGGCTGTCCCGACCCGGAGGCCCAGAAGCAGTCCTTCCTCATCTGTGCCAGCCAGACTGAACGCCTAAGTCACCCGGCCATCGTGCCAACACTCGAGGTGACCGACGCCGACGGCGAGGCCATCCTCGTCACCCGCTTTATTGACGCGCCGACTCTCGCCTCGGCCGTGGTTCCCGCTGACCAGCGCTTCGACGTGTTGCGCGCCATCGCCGACGGCCTCGACTTCGCGCACCGACAAGGTGTCGTTCACGGAGACTTGAAACCTGGCAATATCTTCCTGATCCCTGGCAGCGGCCCGATGATCGCGGATTTTGCAATTTCAAGCCGAGCACGGTGGACCTCGGGTCCACTCCCTGAGAGGCTGCGCCACTCGTGGCTGTCGCCGGAGCACACAGCGGATCCCGCGCGTCCGGTAGCGCAGTCGGACCAGTACGCTCTGGCGCTCATCAGTTGGGAAATGCTGACCGGCGATGCCCCACAGCCAGGCGCAGAGGCCCGCATTCGTGCGAGAACCCAGTCTAAAGCTACGCGAAAAGCCGGGGAAGTCCTGCTCAGGTCCCTGGCCAGCTTCCCCCCCAGCCGCTATCCTTCGTGTCGGGACTTCGTCGATGCGCTCGCCGAGGTCTGGCCTGTGGTGCCACTGGCCGGGCCGGTAAAGCAGGGCCCCGCCAATAAGCGGCTCATCGCCATCGCTGCCGCCGCGCTGGCCGGTCTGGCAGGCACTGGGATCTACCTTGCCACCCGTACGACCCAGGTTGGCAGACACCCGGCTCAGAATCCCATCGGGGACTCGGGACCGCTCGGCCAGCCACCTCCACAGCACCGCTACGCACCGACCGGACCCGCGCCAGAGCAGGAACCCGCAGGGTCGGCCGTAGCAGTGGGCACCAGTAATGGCAAGCTTTCCGCCATTCCTCCGCAAGCACCGGCTCCGCAGACCGGGATTCAGCGTCCACCAGATGGAGAGGTTAAACGTTCTGCGCAGGCGGCCAGCACCGTCCAGGCTCCGCCCGCAGTGCAGCCACCTCCACAGCCCCCCTCCGCAGCTAGCAGCGGGTCCAGTACCAGACTCGCGCCAGAGCAGGAACCCGCAGTGTCGGCCACAGCAGTGGGCACCAGTAATCGTAAGCCTTCTGCCACTCCCCGGGAACCACCGGTTCAACAATCCGGGACCCAGCGACCACCGGGCGGAGGGGTTAATCGCGCGATGCAGCCTTCGTCTCCGGCACAGGCTCCGCGCGCGATGCAGCCTTCGCCTGCGGTGATGCCTCAGCCGGCGATTGAGATAGTGGCCTTCTCCCGCACCACACCCATCCAGCCAGGCTTCAGCTTTCACGAGGGCGACAAGGATCTCGGCGAGTTGGGGCAAGGGGACCTGAAGTTACAGGTGAAGGGCGGGGACCGCGACGACGGGCTTACCGTACACTGGGCGATCAATGGCATCGTGATGGAGATCAAACCCGTTCGAGCCAACCAGACAGTGGAGTACGGAAACGCACCCACCGCGGGCACCTACACGGTGGCCGTGAAACGCCGAGGCAAGCTGGTGCAGCAGGTAGTGTTTCGAATCGAAAAATGAGACTCATCCACCCAACTCTTCGCATCGCCGCCCTACTGGCGATTCTGACCCTCATGCCTGGGTTGTTGTCCAGTTCAGGCCAGATCAGCCCCACTCCCACCACCCCGGAAGCCGCCGTGGCCCCTCAGGCCACTCCCGAGTCCGACCGCTTTCCCGCGCTCCGGGAACGGGCGGACAGCCTCAAGCTCCAGTACGAAAAGTCAGACGGCGTCAACATGGCTGAAGTGGACAAACTGCTCCGGGGCGACCGCTGTCAGATTGCCCGGGTCAGCGGATTGCTGGATCGAACCAGGCAAGCCTTCAAGGACTGGTATGAGGCGGAGCATATCTATTGGAAAAGCTGGTCTGAGAAAGAGGAGGAGCGGGTGGCGGTGTCGCGCAAGAGCCTCGCCTTGATGGAATCGGAGCAACAACGCACCCGGGAACTGGTCGAGTCCACCCGCAAGGACCGCGATGAGCTGCTCCAGCGCAAGAGCCAACTCGAGGCGACCGCCAAAACAGCGGACATCATCCGCGCACTGGACGATCTGCTGGTCGACGTCAGGGAGAGTGAGGCACGCCTCAGTCAGGCTGAGAAACGATACACAGAAATCACCGCCAGTGTGGAAAGCGGCAGGGCCTCCCTGACCGCCAGGCTGGTTGAGATCCGCCAGAGTCTTCGCCGGGTTGAGGCCTACGGACTGGAAGCCGCGTCCTACTACGAAGAGAAACGCAAGGAGGCCCAGGAGGTTTGCGATACTTCCAGGCCACGGACGGGCAGTGTTCCACCAGCCAAACCTGGCCGCGCTAAACCGAGGTAGCCGTGAAATTGATACTTCCGCTGCTCTTCGTTCTTGCCTCCGCGCTGGCTCCGGCGCAGCATGTCCAATTGCTGAAAGATCTCGCGTCCGCCGAGTCGGACTACCGCGACGCGCAGGAGGCCTGGTCCAGGAACGACCCGACCCTCGAAGGGGACCTCTTCAAGGGAGACCCCGCGGACATCCGGAGGCGCATCCGCAAGTCCGCAACCCTCCGGGACGAGATGATGCAGCGCAAATCCACTTACCTTGCCTTTGTCGTCCGGCAGTTCGACGAGCTCCAGGCGAAGCTCGTACCCGCCACGAGTACCCTGCCCACTGATGCACTCAGACAGGAAATCAACCGCGAGCAGACGAGGTTGCTGGAAGACCAGAGCCGCATCGATACCCAGTTGCGCGAGATGCCGACAGGCGACCAGAACGCCCTGGTCCGGAGCGCCATGAGGGCCCAGGTGGAAGCGATCACCAGGATGCGCAGTATCATGACCGAGCGGGTAACCTCGATCGACAGGATCGCGAACGGCCAGCAGGAAGCCCAGGGCACAACCAAGGTCCTTGAGGAGAAGCTGGCCGAACTCGGCGAACTGTGGCGAGCCGAGCTGACCCGCACCGAGAAATCTCGCGCGCTCTGGGCGAGGTATTTTCATTCCATGGATACCGCGGTCGCCCAAAGGATGCTTCCCGCCCCACGCGTTCGGTTAGAGGGTAAATGGCGTTACCAGAGCAAAAAAGGGGCCTGGAGCGGAACCGGGGAACCAGGCTCGGTGAGCATGGAACTGAAGGCGAGCGGCGACCAGATCGAAGGCAGTTACGCAGCGGACTTGCCTCCAGCCGCCGGAGCCCCGAGGGTGAGCTTCCGCCTCTCGTTGAAAGGGACGACCTCCGCCACCGGCGAGACGGTGCTGCAGTGGGTCTCCCGGAAGCCGGAAGCCACTGGCCAGATCCTCGTCCGGCTCACCCCGGAGGGGAAGCTCGTCGTGGAACGTACGGTGACGTCCGGCGGGGCAGTACCCGCTGGCACCGAGGTGCTCGTACGCAGGTGAATCAGGCACCCGAAGACGTCAACTTCCGGCGGTCTGTGGGCATCAGTTCCCTGCTCCATCTGGCTGTAATCGCCGCAGCCTTGCTCCCCCCCTTCCTTCCGCACTCCTTGCGCGACCCAGCCTCCGCGAAAAAGGACGACTCCCCGCCTAAGGTGAGGATGTTTCGGATCTCCGCGCCGCCCAGGCCAGCTCCGGACGCGCCCCTGCGGGTTGCCGCGCCTGCTAATCGCCCGGGTATCCCTCCGCCCGCCGCCGTCGACGATCAGCTCCAGGTTGAAGTCAATCTCAGCCGGGTACAGCTATCATTTGCCGACGATCTGGCGGATCAACTCCCCGAAGTCGTCCGTCTGCAAGGCGGCTTCCTCGCGCTGATCGATCCAGCCGACCCCGCGTTCACCAGCCATGTCGCCGAACCGCCGGAATGGAATCTCACCCCTCGTGTCACCGACATCAGCCGTTTTGTTCGCCTCGCCATGTCCCCTCCTGAGCGCTGGGCCGTGTGGCGTCAGGCCGCCCGGGCCTCCGGCCTTTCCATCGACGGCTTGCAAAGCTGCGCGCTGATGGGGAACAACTGGAGGAATTGTCTTCGCGAACAGATCCAACTCGCGGCCAGCCAGTCCGCACCTCGGAACGGCAAGTTCGTAGCCCGCTCGGCCCATTTGCAGTTTCGCGCCGACGCACAGTGCGGCGTCGATGTCGTCTCAGTTGCCGTGACCCCGGCTACCTCGCCGTAGTGTGGCGCAGGCCACTCAAGCGAGCACCTTTTTCCCGGCCGCGATCACTTTCAGGATGGCCTCCACGTCATAAACCGACCCGCCCCATGTCCCCCCGCTTACATCCTGCAGCGCGGCCCAGAGGCGCGTGTCGGCCGGCAACTGAGGGTCGGGCGCGAGGTCCGGCCGCATCGGGCGAGACGCCAGCTCCGCTGGGCGCGTTCGGCGCGATGGCGTTCACCATCGGCAGCTATGATATGAGATGCAGAGTCTGCTGTCGCTGGCTCGTCTGATGGCGACGTTCTATCTGACGTGTCTGGTGTTCATCTTCCTGAAGTACATTCGCGAGGAGCTGATGATCGTGCTGCGCACGTCGTCGTCGGAGGCGGCTCTGCCACGCATGATCGCGCGGATGGAGAGCCTCGGGGCGGGGGCCCGGACGGTGGGACTGGCGATTCCGACGGGATACTCGTTTAATCTCGACGGGACGTCGATTTGCCTGACGATGGCCGCGATTTTCATTGCTCAGTCGAAGAATACGCCGATGACACTGACGCAGCAGGTGACGCTGCTGGCGGTGCTCCTGCTGACGTCAAAGGGTGCGGCGGGCGTGACGGGCAGCGGGTTCGTGGTGCTGGCGGCGACGCTGTCGGCGGTGGGGAACGTTCCGGTTGGGGGGCTGGCGCTGATTCTGGGGATTGACCGCTTCATGTCGGAGGCAAAGGGCGCTGACCAACGTGATCGGCAATGGCGTGCCGCCGGTGGTGGTGGCGAGGTGGACTGGGGATCTCGATCGGGCGGTGCTGGAGGAGAGACTCCGCGAGGGTCCGCGGAGTCTGACAGAAGTGTTTTGCGTTACTGTGTAAGCATGTACGTAGCCACCGTACCTAATCGCAACTCCCCTCCCGCCATCCTCCTCCGCGAATCCTACCGCCTCGACGGCAAAGTCAAGACTCGCACCGTCGCCAACATCACTCATCTCTCCACTCAGCAGATTGAAGCCCTCCGCCTGGCCTTGTCCGGTTCTCTGACCCGCTCCTCAACCCCGTTGCCGG
>Ga0163150_10004375_pt1 | contig 18955 bp, 16 predicted proteins | sample OliLakLV19P2IB_FD_148628 | JGI IMG/M metagenome (GOLD analysis project Ga0163150, IMG submission 148628) | Freshwater microbial mat bacterial communities from Lake Vanda, McMurdo Dry Valleys, Antarctica - Oligotrophic Lake LV.19.P2.IB | ecosystem: Environmental > Aquatic > Freshwater > Lake >...
GAGGAGAACTCTACTTATGGAACATTTTAATGTCATTGTGATCGGTGCAGGCTCAAGCGGCGGCGTAGTCGCCGCACGTCTTACAGAGAACCCCGATATAAGTGTTTTACTGCTCGAAGCCGGCCCCGACTTCCCCGACGAAGAAGCTGTCTTGCCCTTATTTGCCGTAAGCGGTGAGCATAGCTGGCGCGTCGCAGGTGTGCCCGAACTCGACTGGCGTTACTGGAACACCGATACCGCGAAAGTCACTTCTGGACATCCGATCCGGCTGGCGCGGGGGAAGCTGTCCGGCGGCACGTCGATGGTCAACGCCACCATCGCAGCCAGAGGCGCGCCCAATGACTACAACCGCTGGGCCAGCATGGGCAATCCGGGCTGGGCATGGGATGACCTGCTGCCGTATTTCATCCGCATCGAAAATGACCTCGACTTTGGCGACCAACCCATACATGGCAGCAGCGGCCCGATTGCCGTTCAGCGTTACAAGCCAGAGACGTGGGCGGCAGTCAACCGCGCATTCTACGAAGGTTGCGTTCAGCTTGGCTTCGAAGAAGCGCCCGACCTTAACGCCCCCGATGCTCAAACAGATGTCGTCGGCGCGTTAGCTCACAACCGCTACAAAGAGATTCGACAGGGCACACTTGTTACCTACATTCGGGCCGCCCGCCCGCGCCCGAACTTCACCATTCGTGGCAACGCGAACGTAGATCGCATTTTGCTCGATAGTGCCGCTGGACGCGCTACCGGAGTGCGCTACATCGACGCGCACGGACAGCCAGTCGAAATCGCCGCCGATATAGTGATTGTGTCCGCAGGCGTTTACGGTACGCCCTTGATTCTCCAGCGTTCCGGCATCGGCCCGGCGGATGAACTGCAAGCGGTTGGTGTTCAGCCTGTCGTTGATCTTCCCGTTGGTAGTCACTTGCTCGACCATCCCGGCTGCGCGCTGACGTTCGTTGCTCCGGCATTGTCAGGTTCGACGGGGCGCCTGTTCGCAACCAATGTGCGCGGGCCGGCTGGCGCAAACGGCGAAATGGAATGGCAGGTTCACCCTTTTCCGATTGACGAAGAAATTGGCACGGCTGGACTATGGATTTACCTGCCCAGACAGGACGCGGAAGGCTTTGTTCGCATCACCAACGCCGACCCCGACGCCGCGCCGATCATCGACCATGCTTATAACACGCTCGACTCCGACTATCGGCGCTTCAAGCTGGCCTACGATTTCTGCAATGAACTGCTGGCGACCCCGATCTTTCAGCAGCACGGCGCGAAATCGCAAATGGCTGATAGGCCCTTCGCAGAAGTGCTGCGGAATGGCATCAACAGCGCCAATCATCAAGTCGGTACGTGCAAAATGGGCCCCGCCGATGATCCGACAACCGTCGTCGGCCCTAATCTACTCGTACACGGCTTCTCGAACTTGATGGTCGCGGATGCCAGCATTTACCCTGAACACATTCTGCATAACACCAACTTTACCTGCATGGTCATCGGTGAAATCGCCGCTGAATTGATTAACGGTCAACGTGCGGGCGGCATCCGTCTATGAGTGATGCGCTGGAAGAACAACTGTTAGCCAGTGTCCACTCCTTCGAGCCAGAGATCGTGAGCTTTTGCCAGAAGCTGCTGCAAACGCCCTCGGTCAACGGCATTCACGACGAGGTTGACATTGCTGAGGCGATAGCGGCTCAAGCGCAAGCACTTGGCTTACACGTCGTTATCGCTGGCGAGAACCCGCGCCGCCCGAATGTCATCATCAGTACCGCGCCCGATGGGCCTACAGGTTTGCTGCTGATCGGCCATCTGGATACCGTCCCCAGTGGCGACGAATCGCTGTGGAAGCACCCGCCCTACTCTGGCACGATAGCCGACGGACGCATCTACGGACGCGGCGCAATCGACACGAAGGGCGGCATGGCGTCGGCGTTATACGCACTGGCAGCATTAGTCAAACACGATGCACTTGAACATGGCCGCGCTCAATTGATCTGCGTACCCGATGAAGAGTCCGGCGCAACCGGAACGCTCGGTATCAAGTACCTTCATGCCAACGGATTGTTGAGCGGACTTGGCGCGATCTACGCTTACTCCGGCAGTGACATCACACTCGGACATCGCGGCTTGCTGCGCTTCCGTTTGATCTGCGAAGGCGAAGCCGCGCACACAGGTTTCCGCGAATGGCAGGATGGCGAAAAGGGCGCGAACGCAGTCACAGGCATGGCACGGCTGTTGATTGAACTGGAAAATATCCGGACGCCGTTTTCGACGACGCCTTACTTTGAGCAGTATCGGACACTGCTCACACCGGGAACGATGATAAGCGGCGGCGTTGGCGCGGGTGTTGTGCCGGAACGCTGCGAAGCACTTGTCGATACCCGCCTGACGCCGGAATATGACCGTGAACGAATTGAAGCCCTGCTGAAAGATGTTATCACCCGTGTCATAGCAGAACGCCCCAAACTGCGCTTTCGATATGACGTGCTGAACTATATCCCCGCACCGCTCTCAGACGAAAACGCGCCGATATTTAGCATTCTCGATAGCGTGATTCAGGAAATCAAAGGGTTGACACCGCAGCGACTTGTCGCCGGGCCGGCCAACGAGGGCTATCTGCTCATCGAGCGCGGTATCCCAACCGTGTGCGGCCTCGGCCCTACAGGCGATAATGCTCACTCGGTTGACGAATATGCGGAAATTCAGGGGTTGGTGGATGCCGCTGCAATCTTTGCGCTTACGGCGCGGCGGCTGTCAGAACATCTTAATCCTTAGCGCCGTTATCCAGCGCTTTGAGCAGACGCTCACGATAGGTGTTGTCAATACCCGGCATCTCCGGCGCGACCTTTGACGCTTCGTTCAGAAAATGGCGATAGTCACGCCCCATCTCTTGGCCGCGCTGCGTGTGCATGTCTAGCGCATAATCAGGGATTTGCGGCAGAACCGCTCCGCTCTCAACCGCTCCTGCTATCCAGCCTAATAGGAAATCGCTTCCCCGCTCTTTCTCGCTTTGTGAAAGCACCCGCACCGCGTGAATGGCGAACAGGTAGCGATCACCACGCGGGCGGACAATGCGAAAGTGCATCTGGTATAGCGTTTCAATCAGCATCGGCGCGAGTAAATAGCCGTAGCCAATATCTTCCACCGAGATCACTTGCAGCCTCGACCACAGGAATTCTTCCAACTCCTCGCTGGTGATGAGCATTTCGTAAGCCAACAGCGCCGCGTTTTCCGTGTTGCCGCGCCGGATTTCCTTTTGCAGTGAGGAAATCACCTCGTCCGCCGGAAAATCATGCAGCGTGCGGACACGAGTCCAAGGGTCTTGCTGGTGATGTGGAACTGACATTCGCTGACTATTCCTTCGCTTTATTTGCTGGCGCACCAACGACAACACGCTTCAAATCAGCAATCTCTTGGCCAAACTGAGCCACAAAATTGCGCCGCTTGAGCAGTTCCCCGCCGCGAATACGCAGCGCTACCAATACCAGCGCCGCAATCGTGGCAATCTGTGGCAGTGCCAACAGCAGTTCCGAAGGCATCGTATTATCTGGCCGTCCTTGTAGATAGAACGACGCAGCTTCCGAAAACCCAAAAAACAGCGACGTAAAGAAAGCCGGAACAGGGCGCTCAAAGGCGAACAGCGATACCGTGATCGCAATCCAACCGCGTCCATCGGTCATGTTCTCTAGGAACTGGCTGAGAATGCCAAGCGACAGGAACGAACCCGCCATCCCCGCCAGCATACCGCTCATGGTCAGCGCGAAAATCTGCACCCGTGTGACGTTGATACCCGCCGTTTGTGCTGCTTCGCGGTTTTCACCGACGGCGCGAATGTGCCGCCCGAAGCGAGTACGAAACAACAGCAGCCACACCAGAAACACCAGCAGCCAACTCAGATAGACGATGATATTGAAGCCGCTCAAGATCGGGCCGAGAACTGGAATATTCTCAAGCACTGGAATTTCAATCGTCGGCAGACCTTGAATACTGGGGTCGGCCAGTGTGCCGAACTGCCCGAACGAAACACGCAGGAAGAAAACCGTCGCGCTGCCAATGAACAAATTCACCGCCAGCGCGAGGATAATCAAGTTGATCTTGATACGCAGATACAGCACCGCGAAAATCGCGCCCAATACGCCGCCAGCCAACGTCGCCGCAATTACACCGAAGATCGGATCGAGGTTGCGTTGGTACAGCACAGCGACCCCCACAAACGCGCCGAGCAGCATTTTGCCATCAATGGCGAGATTGAGAACTCCGGCGCGGCTGGCGATCAGCGCCGCCAACGACCCAAGCACATACGGTGTCGCTAGGCGGATGCTGCTTTGCAGCAGGTTTGGCGGCAGTGTCACCAGCAAATAGACGACAATCACGACCACAACAGTGATTAAGCCCAAACGTAGTTGTCGTTGATAGCGGTTAAACGCTTCAATCATGAGGTTGTGCCGCCTTTAATGGGTTCAACATTTGCTGCCCTGTTGGGCCGCAGTCGGGCGCGCAGTCGCGCAATGTTGCTGCGGAAAAACTCTTCCATTGCCGAGAACAAGATGATGAACGAGATAATCATGCTGCCAAGCTGTCGCGGTATATCGCCAAATTGCAGATTGATGGCCCCCTGCTGCAACCCGGCGAAGAACATGGCCACGATCAAGATACCGAACACCGACTCTCGCGCTAAGATGGCCACCAGCACGCCCGTAAAGCCTGTGCCGCTATTGGCGAACCCATCCACAAGACGCCGTTCAACGCCCAAAATCATGATCGCGCCTGCTAACCCGCTCAACGCGCCGCTAATCAGCATCGCCCTCAGAGCCGCCTTTCCGGTTGGGATACCGCCGAAGCGCGCAAACAGGCCCGAACCGCGTGTCATACGCTGCTCATAACCCGCCGTCGAACGCCACAGGAAAAACCACACCAGCAGTGCCGCGATAATGGCGATAATGATGCCAATGCCAAGCCGTGCTCCCTTAAACCATTCGATGTCTGGCAGCAAGCCTTGATTGAACGGCACGAGCCACGCCGTATCGTCAATACGCTGAGTACGCGCCGTGCTGTTGTTATCCGAGCGGAGAGGATTATTGACGAGATAGCCGACGATTTGCACCGCAAGCGCGTTCAGAATGATCGTGCTAATCAGTTCGTTGACGTTCAGCTTGACTTTGAGATAGCCCGCGATCCACGAATAAACCGCGCCCACAGCCATCGCCGCGCTGATACATATCGCCGGAATCACCAGCCACATCACCTGTCGCAGCGTAGCATCCGCCGTATCGGGATCGGTCACGCCTGCCAATTCATAGATTCGTTCAGGTAGCCAATAGCCCAGAAATGCGACGGTGATCGCACCGAGCACCAATTGGCCATCCATGCCGATGCTGAACATCCCGGCTTGGAATGCGACAGTCGCCGAAAGCGCGGTCAAAATAAGCGGTGTCGCCCATTCCAGCACCACCGCCAACCGATGCCCGCCGTCACCATAAAGGGGTGAAAATACCGTTTGCGCGATGCCTGCGTTCTCGCCTTCTTCGGGGATAACCTGCATGATGAACAGATCGCCAAATGTGACGCAGCCTCTCGCGCCGAATCCCTCGCAAAACATATGCGAGTACGTATCTATCGGGTTCGTTCGGGCGATGAGTGAGAAAACGCTGCTAACCGTCAGTCCGAGAATCACTGCCAGCAGCGGAATTGAAGCGCTCTCGAAACCGCGCCGTAATCGCTTCATCATGACTGTCCGGCCCCCTCTGCCACCGTCGCCACGTCTTCTTCCAAACTACCGCCCGCCATCAGTAAGCCGAGCTTTTCTTCATTGGCATCATCGATATGCATTTCGCCCATGATGCGCCCCTCGAACATCACCACAATGCGGTCACTGAGCGATAGTATCTCGTCAAGTTCTACGGATAACAGCAGCACTGCTGCGCCTGCGTCGCGCTCTTGCACCAGTGTCTTATGCACGAATTCAATGCTGCCAACGTCGAGGCCGCGCGTCGGTTGGTTGGCGATGATGAACTTAGGGCTGGCATCGAGTTCGCGCCCAAGCACCACTTTTTGCAGATTGCCGCCCGATAGCGTCTTGATCTCTTCGCCCACACGCGCCGATTTAATCTGAAACGTGCTGATGATGCGCTGTGCCAACGTTCGCACCGCGTCGAAACGGAAGATGCCGCGTACTGAATAGGGCGCGTGCTGGTACGAGGTGACGATCACATTCTCGTCCAAGTTAGTTTTGAGGTTCAACCCCATCACCATGCGATCTTCGGGAATATGCGCCATACCCGTAACGCGCCGCTCACGGACATCAGCGTGGGTGATGTCGTTATTGAGCAGCGTAATCTTGCCGCCATCAGCAGGTCGCAGTCCGGCAATCGCTTCGACGAGTTCGGTCTGACCGTTGCCGCTGACGCCTGCCACGCCCAAAATTTCGCCGGAACGAACCGTCATACTTAGTCCGAATACCGCCGGGACATCACCCGCGCCTGCGACGAGCAAATTCTCCACCACCAGAACGTCCGCGCCGGGTTTGGCGGACTCTTTATCCACCTGTAAAATCACTTCGCGCCCGACCATCAAGTTCGCCATGTCACGGATGCTGACATCGGCGACGTTATGCGTACTCACCGTGCGTCCCCGACGCAGAACCGTCACGCGGTCAGCCACATCTTTCACTTCGAGCAGCTTGTGGGTAATAAGAATAATCGTGCGTCCGTTAGCGGCCAATTTGCGAATAACGGTATATAGTTCCTGCACTTCTTGAGGCGTTAGTACCGCCGTCGGCTCGTCTAATATCAATACGCGAGCATTTCGCTGCAAGGCTTTGAGGATTTCGACGCGCTGCTGCATCCCCACCGACAAGTCAGATACCTTCGCATTCGGGTTGACAGGCAGCCCGAACTCCGCCGCGAGTTTACGTACCGCTTCCGCTTCCTGTTTGCCGTCGATGAAGCCAGCGCGGGCCGGCTCAATACCGAGCATAATATTCTCGGCAATGGTAAACGATGGCACAAGCTTGAAATGCTGGTGAACCATGCCGATGCCAAGTTGAATCGCATCATTCGGATGCGTAATCGTGACGGGCTTCTCGTGAATGCGAATCTCGCCCTTATCCGGCGGGATTAGCCCGTACAAAATATTCATGAGCGTCGTTTTGCCCGCGCCGTTTTCGCCCACCAGCGCATGAACTTCGCCCTCAAGTGCCGCAAAAGAAACGTCGTCTGTGGCGAGAACCTCTGACGACGGAAAATACTTTCGGATATGCTGCATTTCGACAGCTTGCGGCATGGCGGAACTCCGATAGTGGACAGTGAAACAGTGTGAGCAAAGGCATGATGCCTTTGCTCACACTATGTTGTTCGAAGTGAAACTACTCAGCAGGCGCTAGGAGCGCGTTTGTCACCACTAAGTCGCCGCTCAGGATGGCCGCACGAGCTTCTTCAATCGCTGCGCGAATTTCCGGCAGCTTGGCGACCATTTCTTCCGGCCCGAACTCGTCAAACGTGCGTGAGCATGTGCCGACATCCCAGCTCAGTCCTGTGAAACCTTCGGCCATACCGACGCTGGTTTCGCCGGGGGTATAGGTGTCGTTAACCACGCTTTCAACAAAGCTGAATACCGCAGTATCAACACGCTTCATCGCTGAAACGATGATCGTGCCGGGATAGGTGTCGTCCTGATTGCTATCGACACCGATAGCGAAGTTGCCAGTTTCCTCAGCCGCTTCGAGGACACCTTCACCACTGCGACCAGCAACTTGATACAGGATGTCCGCGCCTTGATCGTACAGGCTGAGGGCCAATTCCTTGCCCGTCACCGGATCAGAGAAGCTGCCGACATAAGCGCGCAGCAGTTGGCAGTCCGGGCATACGGACAGAACGCCCTCTTCAAAACCAACGATGAACATATTGATGCTGCCGAAATCGCCACCGCCAACCGAGCCGACGATTTTCGTCTCCGTCAACATCCCCGCCGCGATACCTGCTAGATAGCTGTTCTCGTGCGTGTAAATTGTGTACAGCGCCAGATTATCGTAGTCAGGAGTTTCAGGGAAGAAACTTTCCTGTGCGGCGAAAAGCTGATCGGGGAATTCATCGACAATTTCTTCGACAGTTGCGGAGTCTACCGCGATAGTGATCACCAGATCAGGCTCATCCTGAACGGCGCGGCGCACAGTCGCATTGTGTTCCTGTTCGCCTTGCGCTTCGATAATCGTGCCTTCAACGCCCAATTCAGCGATAGCGCGTTCTGCACCAGCCGCCGCCGAGTCGATGAACGAGCGATCACCACGCGGGTTTGGCAGAATAATCTCAAAGCTGAAGTCGCTGTTATCTGCTGGTGCAGTCGCTTCAGTGGCTTCGGCGGTATCCGCCAAACATGGGTCAACAGCGTCATCTTGCGCGCTGGCAACCGTCATCGTCAGCGCCAACAATCCTAACATCAGAACCATCATCAATCTTAAAGTCCATCGCATGGAAATCAATTCCCCTTCTGTGCTTAATAGTCGAAAGTTAATTTGAGCGCCTATCGTGTAATATAACCTAGAGGAAACTATATAAACAATACCTCAAGCAAATGTCACATTCAACTAAAGCGCGTTAGAAAACATCTGCTATCGTATTCACATTTACGTCACCTCTACAAACAATGGATCGGCACTATGGCTACAACTTTGCTTTTCGATGGGATGGTGATCGCGCTCGGCCAAGCAGATCGTATCTTTGATAGTGGCTACATCGTGATTGAGGATAACCGTATCGCTGCCGTAGGTGATGTCGCCAGCCTACCCTCAAATCGTGCTTACGATGAGCAGATTGACTGCGCGGGCAAGCTGATTATGCCGGGCCTCGTCAATGCCCATACCCACACGCCGATGACCCTGTTTCGTGGGCTGGCAGAAGGCGTTTCGCTGCTCACGCTCGACGGCTGGTATAACACCATTCGCGTTCTCGAACTGGCCATGACAGGCGATATGGTAGCCGCGTCCGTCGAAATCGCCTGCGCGGAAATGCTTCGCACAGGCACAACCACCTTCGCTGACCAATATTTCTTCACCGACGAGATCATCCCCGTCGTCGCCAGAAGTGGATTACGCGCCGCGCTGGCCTACGGTGTAGTCGAACTCGGTGAGCCAGCGGCCCGCGTCCGCGAACTCACCCGTCTCGAAGCCTTCCTCGAAGAGATGGGGCAGCAGCCCGATAGGCTGCAAGGTTGGATTGGCCCTCACGCTTTCTTCGTGGATAACTCACTGGAAATGATGGAAGCCGAGCGCCAACTCGCCGCGAAATATCAAACCGGCCTGCACATCCATATCTCGACCACTGGCGAGGAAGATGCCTTCTGTCAGCAGCATTACGGCCAGAGCGCCGTTCGCCAGATGGACGCGATGAACATGCTCAACCAGCGCTTGATCGCCGCCCATGCTATCACCATTCCCGCCGAAGATTGGCCACTGCTGGCCGAGAGATCGTTTTCTGCGGTAGCCGCCGCGACTGCCTGTATGCGCGCCGGAGCAGAAGCCGCGCCTGTAGTCGGGATGCGCGCCGCCGGAATCAATGTCGCCATTGGCACGGATAACGTCTGCAACAACAACGACTATGATATGTTTTTGGAGATGCGGACGTTAGCCAAACTCGCCAGCTTCCGCGAGAAACGACCCGGCGCATTGGCCGCACGGGAAGTGCTCGATATGGCGACAGCTTGCGGCGCAAAAGCACTGGGGCTAGAAGCGGAAATCGGGGATTTAACAGCAGGAAAGAAAGCCGACCTGATCGTGCTAGATCGAAACGGCATTGGCTGGTCGCCGTTTCCGACCAACAATCCATTCACGGCGTTGGTCTACAGTGTGAATGGCTTGCAAGTGACGGATACGATGGTTGATGGGCGTTGGCTGCTGCGTGATCGTCTATGGCTGACGCTCGATTACGCCGCAGCAGCTCGCCAACAAAGCAACGATATTCAACGTCTGCTGGCCCGACGTGCGATAGCCGCGAGCCAGCAGGCGTGAACGATCATCCGTGAACTAGCGTTGAGCGGGCATCCACGCACTCAGCAGTTCCACCGTTGCGGCGCGTTGTCCATCAACAGAGGCTTCTAGCACCTGAGTTGTGCTGTCTAGGCCTTCGATCTGCGGCCAGCGGATACTCGTCAGTGGAACTTTGATGCGCTTAATCCAATCTACGTTTGGCTCGTCCACGTAGCGCAAACTCAGGTAGAGGAAACGAGCCGCAGGCGTCCCATGCGTAAACTCTCCAAGAATGTTTACGCCGTCAGCCGTTGGTTTTGCCCGCACCTCACACTCAAACATCCGTGAGCCATTTCCGAGAAGCTGTCCTGTGTTCAGTTTCCCGTTCTTATCCTGCAATCCGAACTGAGTAGCCCGTCCGTCCAACTGCGCGAGAGGCGGATCGAAGCAAATTACCCGAAGACGTATGCTCACTTCTTGCGCTGCGGTCATGATTTATGCTCCCCGCCCATAGCCCGTATCTTCGCTAGAACGTTAACTGCCCGCCATCGACAACTAAGCTGTGACCCGTGACGTAAGCGGCATCGTCGGAAGCAAGGAACGCCACACAAGCCGCCACTTCTTCTGGCAGCCCAAGCCTGTGCATCGGGATTTTATTGTCCAGATAAGCATTGATCGCAGGCGGATCTTCCCACGTCCCCTGTGTGAGCCGCGTCTTGATGAGGCCCGGATTCACACTGTTGACGCGGATATTATAACGCGCCAGATCAATCGCCATCGTCTTAGTTAAGCCTACCACACCAAACTTTGAAGCGTTGTAAGCAGAAAGGTCTGCTTCACCTACCAGCCCATTGGTCGATGCCATCATGACAATCGAGCCGGGAATGCCCGCGGCCACCATCGCCCGCGCCGCAATTTGCGTCACCAGGAATGTGCCTGTCAGGTTGATGGCAATCGTGCGATCCCATACCTCATCCGTCGCTGCAAGGAAATGCTCCGATACGCCGATACCCGCAATATGCGCGATGACGTGCGGCGCACCCCATTTGGTCACCACATCGTCAAACACCGCTTGAATCTGTGTCCGACTGCGAACATCGAGATCATAAGTCAAAACTTCGCTGCCTGCCTCTTGAATGCTCACCGCGACCCGTGCAAGGTTATCGCTTTCGACATCGGTCAGTACGACACGCGCCCCATCAGCGGCTAACCGCCGCGCTGACGCCTCGCCAATGCCGTTCGCCGCCCCTGTAATCAGTGCAATACGATTTGCCAGCCGCATTTACATCAATCCTAGCTTTGCCGCGCTCTCATGATAAATCTCGATGATTCGATCACACTGCGCCGCCGTCAGCGCAGGCGGAACGGTCAACATCACACTGCGCTCGATTAACGCATCCATCTGTGGCAGCGTACCTTTGGCGTAACTAACGTCCTTCGCCCATTCGTTGAGCGGGTCGCTCCATGGCCGTCCGGCAGAGTTCACGCCCTTCTTTTCCACGAGACTGACGTTATTGTAGTAGATATGCATTCCCCAATCGGTCATACGAATGTTGCTCATGCCATCTGGCCCGGGACGAACGCCCGCCGCCCGTGTCAGATCGACCAATCCTTGAGCAATTTCCGCCGTCGGATAAGTCATCAGCACGAACGGGCCGCTGTCGCCTTCAGGGTCGATCAAGCGGCGAGGCTGCGCGCCGGGGATTTGCGACAAACCAGCGTAAAGCTGTTGATTGCGCGCCCGCATCGTCGCCGTAATCATGTCGAGTTTCTGCACCTGAACGTACAATAACGCCGCCGACATATCGCTCATGTGGAGGCACTGCCCCCACGTCTGAACCGGCCCTGATGTATCGACACGCCCCATCGCATTGCGCGAATAGCCTACGTCGTGATAGGCCCAAGCCTTCTTGCCGAGCATATCGTCATCGCTGACGACCAGACCGCCCTCGCCCGCCGTGACGTTCTTATTGTACTGGAAGCTGTAAATGGCCATATCGCCAAAGCTGCCCAGCGGCTTGCCATGAAAACGTGCGCCATTAGCCTGCGCCGTATCCTCAATCAGCAAAACGTTATGGCGCTTACAAATTTCCACAATGCGCTCAACATCGCCACACGCGCCGCTCATATGAACTAGCAGCACAGCTTTAGTGCGCGGGGTGATTTTGCGCTCCAGATCGTCGGGATCCATCGTGAACGTATCGTTGATTTCCACCAGAACTGGGATACCGCCGCAGCGCACCACCGCCGACACACATGCCACCCACATATAACCGGGAACAAGCACTTCATCACCGGGGCCCACATCGGCGGCCATCATCGCGGTAGACAGTGCGCCCGTGCCGCTGTTGACCAGAACGGCGTTCTTGCGACCTAAGCGCTGGCGGAAAAAGTCCTCAACCTTGTCGGCGTAGTGCTGCAAATCGTGACCATAAAAGCGGTACGGGCTGCGCGCCAGCAGCACTTTCGTCACCGCGTCGATCTCGTCCTCACCGATAAAATAGCTGCCCGGCCACTCGTAGGGCAGTAAAAATTCTTCAGTTGTTTCCTGTGTTTCGGTAACCATGTCGTCTCCTCAAAAACCTATACAAGCAAATCTGCTATTGAACCGATGATAACTCACTCTTTCACACTGCCCAACGTCAGTCCGGCGATAAATTGGCGCTGCATCGACACAAATAAAATCGTCATGGGGATGATGGCCAATACGGACGCGCTCATGAGCAGGTGAAAGTTCTGCTGGAAGCGCACGCGGAAAATCGACGAAATCATCAACTGCACGGTGTACAACTCTTCCGAACGCAGATACACCAAAGGCTGCAAAAACTCATTCCAACTGGTGGTGAACACAAACAGCGCCAGCGCGCCGATACCGGGCCGCGCCAATGGCAGCACGATCCGCCAGAAGATGCCAAACTCGCTTGATCCATCCATACGCGCCGCGTCCAGTAGTTCATCCGGCAAACTGAGCATATACTGGCGCATCCAGAAAATCCCGAAAGCATTTGCGGCGTTAGGAATAATCAGCGGCCACCATGTATCCAACATCCGCAGCTTCCCCATCACGATATAGTTGGGCACAAGCTGGACGCTGGCCGGAATCATCACGGTGCCCAGCACCAGCGTAAACAGCAGCGCTTTCCCGCGAAACCTGTATTTAGCGAACGCAAACCCTGCCATTGAGCAAAACAGCACCTGCGTGGTTACGTTCGCGCTAGCGACAATGAGGCTGTTCACCATACTACGGGCAAACTGTGTTTCGACAAGCAGCGAGGTATAATTATCGGTTGTTGGGTGCTGCGGAATCAGCCACACGGGGATCGTCAGAATTTCATTGAGCGGCTTGAATGACGACATAATCATCCAGTAGAATGGGACGAGAGCCAGCAGCGCCGCCCCGATCAAAATGGCATACATTGCTATTATCGTCAGCCGCTGTGCGCGCCGATCTACAACAGGTCGCGATTCCTCGAAGGACATCGTTATACCTCATCCCTGCGTGTTCCGAACCTTAGCTGAAAGATTGACAGTACGAAAACAATCAGCCCAAAAACGTAAGCCATTGCTGAACCATAACCGAAGTTGAAGAACTGGAATGAAGTGCGATACAGCAGCAGCCCCGTCACCAACCCCGACTGATTGATACCGCCCGTTGTACCGAACAGCGTATAGGGTTCGGCAAACAGGCTGAACGTGCCGATGGTACTCAACACGATATCGAACAGAATGATCGGGCGCATCAACGGCAGCGTGATATACCAGAATATCTGCCAACTAGTAGCACCGTCAACCATCGCCGCCTCGCCCAGCTCAGGCGGGATACTTTGTAAACCGGCCAGCATAATCACGAGGTCGTTGCCGATGTATTTCCAGACAAGCAGCATCGTGAGCACCAGCAGCGATAAGTTCGGGTCTTGGAAAAAACCGATGCGCTCTAAGCCAAGCCGCGCTAAACCCTCATTCACCAATCCAAACGGATTGTCTAACAGTAGATTGAACACCTGCGCCGCCACAATCAGCGACACAACTAGCGGCAGGTAGAAAATCGTGCGAAATACATTACGAAAGCGCACAAGTTTGTTGTTCAGCAGCACCGCCAGCAGCAGTCCGCCAAACACCGTGATCGGGCCGCTAATCAGCAGCAAGGCTGCTGTATTTCGTAGTGCGATCAAGAAGTCGCCGTCTTGCAGAAGATTCTGATAATTGAGCAGCCCCACGAATACAGGCGGATTCAGTCCGCGCCACTCATGCAAGCTGATGTAACCGGAGTACAAAATTGGGAAAAGTCCGAAAACTGCAAAGATGATGAAAAATGGTGCGATGAACAGGTACGGCGCGAGTTTATTCCAGCGTATGCGCGGCGCACCCTGCGCGCTGCTAGAAAGCGTTGCGGGATTGGCGACCAACGTTTATCCCCCCATGTACCCCGATGAAGCCCATAGACATTTTCCGGGCAGGCTGCCTCGTCTATCACCAAGTAGGGGCGTAGCCGTGCTACGCCCCTACTTCATCAAACTAACTGGCCGCGAAAACCTTTATTCCTTGTTCAAGCGGCGGCGCATCTCTTCAGCCGAAGCGGTCAAGCCTTCTTCCGCAGTCATCTCGCCGCGCATGATCGGCTCGATGCCGCTGGTGAGGATAGACCGCGCTTCTACCCATCCGCGCCCGAAGTACACATCGGGCACGTCTGCGAGGATTTCGTTGAACAATTCGTAAATCTTCTGTCCACCGAAGTACGGCAGTTCGCGCTCTACCAGTATATCCACGGCATCGTTGTTGGTGACGAAGATACCGCCCGTCACTTCGTTGAAACGAAGCTGTGCTTCCGTCGTCAACTGCGCTTCGTAGAGAATCGCCCATGCGGCGTCAGGGTTTGCCGCCATCGTTGGGATACCGGTCACTGTCGGGATTTGGAACGCTGCGCGCAGTCCACCCTCTTCCAATGCGGGCAGTCGCATGATCCGCCATAAGCCCGATTGGTCGGCAAGCTGGTTGTTCAAGCCAAGCGGCCACCACGCGGGGCAAATGTTGCTGGCAACCAGTCCCGATTGATAAGCGGCAATCGACGCATTCTTAGTCTGCGAGATGTACGAAACTTCAGGGTCGCAAATCTGCTGGAACTTCTCAATCGCGGCGATTGCGGCTGGCTCATCGATTACAACGTGCGTATCTTCTTTGTCGAAGAACACGCCGGGGAGGCCCGCCAGATGGAAGAACACTTCATGGATTTGATGTGGTTCGCCGAGAACTGGCATTTGGCTGCCGGGAGCGTCCATCGAGATCATCTTGATGGTTTCGCCGCTGTCCGTCCACAGCTTTTTAGCCGCGTCGATATAGCCATCCCACGTCGCCAGATCATCTTCAGTGATGCCATATTCTTCAAAGATGTCAGCGCGGTAGGCATAGCCCATCGGCTGATTATCCTGCGGCAGCCCGCACAGTTTGCCCCCGGTGCTGGCCAACTGAACGGCCACAGGTGCGAACTCGGCGGCATACGGCGCGAAACGATCCGTGATGTCCAGCATCCCGGCGGCGAAGTCACCGACATAGTTGACATCGAAGTTGACCAGATCAGGCACACCCATACCGGATGTCAGCGCGTTCAGAATATTGGTGTGAGCCGTTGGGTAGTCGAACTGCTGCGTGACGATTTCGAGGCCGGGGTACATTTCTTCAAGGCGGTCTTTCGCAGCGATGAAATGGTCAATTGTGCCAGTGTATCCCCAAATTTCTACTCGCCCGGTGATATCTTGACGGCGTGGAGCAGCGAAGGCCGACATAGCGCCTAACGGCCCACCCAGAGCCGCCGCACCCATCCCCCCTGCGGACAGCCGTAAAAAGTCACGGCGAGTCAACCCACTGCGAGAACGATTCCGCTTCAGCATTTCCGACCTCTTTCTTAAAGGATAAGTAAAGCGATGGTCAAATACTTCTTCCACGAACGCACTCACAGCCAGAATGAGCGAATCCTGTAGACTATTCGCTACATCAACCTGACGGCTCATCCCCCCAAAATGTGCTTGGCTGTGTGTGATTGTTCCCTCATTATAGGCGATTAATTGATGCGTGCATCAGGAAAAGTCGCCAAAAACTACCCCGCTAAACGTTTTCATTGTGACCATTCCGTTGGTGTCCGATCCCATCTATGCTCACGTAGTTTTGCCATCAAATCCGCAGCAAGTGGCTGTCCGTCACTAGCGGCGATATTGCCTTCGATGTTCTTCATTTTCCGCATACCGGGAATGATCGTGCTGACCGTCGGATTAGCGAGGATGAAGCGCAGCGCCATCTCCGCCATCGTCATCCCTGCCGGGATTAAGGGTCGCAATGCTTCGGCATGTTCAAGCGAAGGTATCAGGTTTTCCGGCACGAAATAGGTGTTGCGCCAATCGCCCGCGGGCCATTTGGTGTCTTTCGTCAGCGTACCCGTGAGCGTTCCTTCATCAAACGGAACACGGGCGATGATCGCCACGTCCAACTCTTCCGCGAGTGGGAATAAATTATCTTCGGGGTTCTGGTCAAAAATATTGTAGATGACCTGCACCGCGTCGATGAAGCCCGTCCGCAAACTATCGAGCGTATTATCTGGCTCCCAGCGATTGACGCTAACACCCATCGCCTTGATGAGACCTTCGCGTTTCAAATCATCGACGGCGCGCTGCCAGCGTTCATCATTGGCCCAACCGTCTTCCCAGACATGGAACTGCATCAGGTCAACCGAGTCTAAGCCAAGATTGGTCAGACACGCTTCGGTCATCTCACGTATATAATCCGGCGGGAACACTTCATCCAGCGTGAATTCACGGCGCGACGGCCAGCGGCGATTCTTCGGTGGAATTTTGGTTGCGGTGTACAGCTTCTTTTCAGGGTGAGCGCGAACCAACTGACCGAGCAGTCCCTCGCTGTGGCCCTCTCCATAGCCCCACGCCGTATCGAAAAAGTTACAACCGAGTTCGACGGCGCGTTCCAGCCCCGCCATCGACTCGTCGTCATCCGAGCCTGTCCAACCACCCATGCCCCACATGCCGAAGCCCATCTCGCTGACTTGCCAACCCGTGCGTCCAAACGTCCGGTATTGCATCGGTTCTTGCTTCTCCTTCACTGCAAATAAAGTGCTGCCAACGACTATAGCTTGTCTAGCCCGTTTCATTCAAAAACTGTTGCGCTTAAACCTAATCGGATTATCGTACTGCCACTCGCTCCCGATGATAGGCGACGGTTTGTGGCCCATCCGGCAGAATTCCGATTCGGGCGTTTGCCCCATATTTCGCCCGTAATTCCGCGATTGTCGCAGCAATATCGCGGCACGGAATCAGCAGCGCTTCGCGGATTTGCTGGTCGCTGAGATAGTCAGAGTAAACATAAACGTCGGCTCTTTGCTGAATGCGCGCCTGAATTTGCGCCTGCCACTGGTCTTGACGAGTATCTTTCGCCTGTAGGATCGCGTCGAACAAAGCCGCCGGAGTGCTTGCGCTTCGCAGCAGTTGTCCATACAGGCCGTGTTCAGGAATGCCATCCGAGCATTCCGACGCGATAATGATCGCTCCGCCCTCACGCACGATGCCTTCCGCCGCGCTCATGCCTTTCACGGCCTGATACAAATTCATATCCAGCGGATAGCCGGAGTTGGTTGTAATCACGATGTCGAACAACTGGTCAACGGGAATCATGGCCGTCTGCCGCACGAACTCGATACCCGCGTCATGCGCCGCTTCCAGCTTACCCGCGAACACGCCGGTGATTTGCTTGTCACTGTTCAGCGACACGTTCAACAGGAATGCTGGATTGGTCATCAACGCCGCTTCTCGCGCTTCTTCCCAGATCGGATTACCAGCGGTGACACCCCACGTCGAGTTTGAATTACCGATCATCCCCGCATCGTGGTTGCCGAAAACGGTTTGCTGCCCGGCCATACCCGGCATAGCCGCCTTGCCACCGCCAGAAAATCCGGCGAAAAAGTGTGGTTCGATAAAACCGCTCAGGATTTTGACATCGGCTTGCATGTAGACGCGGTTCACCCACACTTCATGCCCACGCGCCGTTGTGCCGATATAGACCTGCGTACTCTGGTCAGCCGCGTCGTTCTGCTCGATGCGATAGCGCTGTAACAGTTCCGCGCCGAGCATCTTGGATAGTTCTTCCGGCGTATTCGGGCGATGTGTGCCAAGCGCGTTACACAAAACGATGTTCGCTACCGGAATGTGGTCTAGCTCTTGTAAGATCGCTGGCAAAATCAAATGATTGGGAGTCGGGCGTGTGATGTCGCTGAACACCACCGCCACTGTATCGCCGCTCGCAACCAATTCGCGCAGCGGCGGCGAAACGATGGGGTTTTGCAGCGCATCTCGCAGCGCGGCGAGTGGGTCATCAACACCCGCTACATACTGCGACTCGATCACGCTAACGTCGGCATCATCAGGCAGTGTGAGGCCGAGGCCGCTTTTACCATATGCGAGTTTCACTTGCATAATATTAGTAACCTCTCGAAAGTCATTGGCGATTACGTAGGGGCAAGTCATGGCTTGCCCATTCAAAACGTGTTTTGAATAGTTGTGTAAGTCTATTCTAACAAGTTTTCAGCGCGGCGGTAAAAACGCCGTATCCGTAGCAAACAGCAGTCGGCGGGGCTATAATCTTTCTCGCTTCAGCACACATAGAAAAGGCAAACATCCCATGTCTCAAGATGCCGCGATTAGTCAAATGCGCGCCAAAATCGCCGAAATCGCCGCGCTCATGTATGCGCGTCAATTGACCGACGCCGCCGGGGGCAATGTAAGCGCCCGCGTTGGCGACCTGATTTGTATCACTTCACGCTATGCGGGCAGCAAACACCGTTGGCAGTTGAAGCCGGAACAGGTATTGGTTGTCGATAAGCAGATGAACATCCTCGATGGCGTGGGCGAAATCTCCCGCGAGGCGAAAGTTCATTTCAAGCTGCACAACGAGTTCGCGGATGCCGGAACATCGGTTATTCATGCTCACTCAAAGAACGTATTGGTG
>Ga0163150_10004378_pt1 | contig 18942 bp, 17 predicted proteins | sample OliLakLV19P2IB_FD_148628 | JGI IMG/M metagenome (GOLD analysis project Ga0163150, IMG submission 148628) | Freshwater microbial mat bacterial communities from Lake Vanda, McMurdo Dry Valleys, Antarctica - Oligotrophic Lake LV.19.P2.IB | ecosystem: Environmental > Aquatic > Freshwater > Lake >...
GAAATGGAACGGCCAACATTATCAGAAAACGGCGGACGCGTGGCTGGTGCACTTGGACCAACGGCGAAATCAGGTTTTGCCGGTTCTGGAATCGGTTTACGGCCGGCGGGAAGCTAACCGGTGGTTCAATCGCTGGAGAATGTTTTTCCTGGCCTGTTCGGAGTTGTTCGGGTACGCCATTGGGGACGAGTGGTTCGTTTCGCATTATTTGATGGAGCGCACGTAGCCGTTCACTCCGTGAACGAGCTTGACGCGCGGAGAAGCACTTTCACGGAGTGAAAGGCTACGTGCCCAATGCCCGCCTCAATTTTTACCGAAGGTCCGCCATGGCTCAAACTTTATTGATTTGTTTTGGCGCGATCATCCTTGCGATGGTCGTTCTGTGGATCGTCAGCGTAATTCGCAGGGATGCCAGCCTTGTCGATCCGTTTTGGGGAATGGGTTTTGTCCTGACATCGTGGCTGGCTTTGTTTCTGAATTTACCTTCGGCCGGTTCCCGCACGTTGTTGCTGGTTGCGATGACGACCATTTGGGGATTTCGGCTTTCGGGGTTTTTGCTGTGGCGCAACTGGGGGCATGGGGAAGACCGCAGGTATGTTGCCATGCGGGAGAAACACGGCTTGCGGTTTTGGTGGGTCAGCTTGTTCACCGTGTTTTTGCTTCAGGGAGTACTGATGTGGATCATCGCGTTTCCCGTGCAGATCGCCGCGTCCGCGCCGGCTTCAACGGAGATTGGCTGGCTGGATGGTTTCGGCGTCGCGATCTGGGCTGTCGGACTGTTTTTTGAGACCGTTGGAGACTGGCAGCTTGCCCGTTTCAAGTCTGATCCCGAAAACTCGGGGAAAGTCATGAACCAGGGGCTCTGGCGTTACAGCCGGCATCCCAACTACTTTGGTGACTTTTGCGTCTGGTGGGGATTTTATCTGGTAGCGGCTGGAGGTGGGGCAGAGTGGACCGTTTTCAGTCCGCTGTTGATGTCGATACTGTTGATGAGAGTCTCCGGAGTTACACTGCTGGAAAGCACTATTGGCAAACGCCGCCCCGGGTACGCCGCCTATCGCCGGTCCACAAACGCATTTTTCCCCTGGCGACCGAAGTCGCGATGACCCGGTCGAAAATCCGTTCTACAAATCCTGCTCAACCCACCGCATGTAACCTCGGCCCTGTTCGAAAGGTCTCCATTGATAGAACCCGTTGGTCCCGATCCGGAACGAATGCAGTGCATGGAGATTTGGGGCGGCAATCTTGCAATTGAAAAGAAATTCGATGCACCCGGACTCAAGATCCATGTGCATAGTGCCCCCTACAGGGAAAGTCAGTCGGGTGGGGGAGATATTTACTATCTGACGTCCTGCGCCTCCGGGCGGATAACCCGGTTTCTGCTGGCCGATATCAGCGGGCATGGAGAAGCAGTTTCCAGAATTGCTGTTTCATTGCGGAATCTCTTGCGTAAAAACGTCAACCGGATAAGTCAGGGGAATTTTGTCAATGATATGAATCGGGAATTTGGTGAATTGGGTCATGATAGTGGTTTCGCAACTGCGGTTGTCGCGACGTTTTTTGCACCGGGGAACAGTGACCTGTCACCGGGAAATCTCCTCGATGATGATGCAACAGTAATTCTGGGTCAGTTTACTTCGACCAAAGCCCGACTGCGTGATAATCTGTTGGCCCCGATTCGTTTGTTTGGCAGTGTCACCGACAACACGAAATTGGGGGATTATTGAACGCCATGAGAACGACCGGATGAAGGCGATTGAACAGTGGATCGTGGCGGCGGCCAACTGGATTTGGGACATCCCGCTGCTGATTCTGCTGACCGGGGGCGGCCTGTATTTTTTGCTCTATTCCCGATTCCTGCCGCTGGTCCATTTCCGGTTCGGCATCAGCGTGTTGACTGGCCGGCACGACAAGACGGGGGACCCGGGCCAGATCAGCCATTACCAGGCGTTGTCGGTTGCGCTCGCGGCAACGATCGGAATGGGGAATATCGCAGGTGTAGCGGTGGCCATATCGCTGGGTGGTCCGGGGGCTGTTTTCTGGATGTGGGTTTCGGCCATTGTCGGAATGGCTACGAATTATTTCACCTGTTTCCTGGCGGTCATGTATCGCGGGCAGGACTCGGCGGGCGAGCTTCAGGGTGGCCCGATGTACGTGATCACTGAAGGGTTAGGAAGGCGCTGGAAACCGCTTGCCGTGCTGTTTTGCGTTGCCGGAGTGTTTGGCTGTCTGCCAGTCTTCAACTCCAACCAGTTGACCCAGGCGGTCAGTGACATTTTGGTTGTGCCAGCCGGAATGGAGCCTGGCTGGCGCGTGAACTGGATCATTGGAATTGTGTTGGTGGTTCTGACCGGCAGTGTGACCCTGGGTGGGCTGAACCGGATCAGCCAGGTTGCGGCGGCGCTGGTTCCGGTGATGGTGGTGGTCTACTTTTTTGCCGTGGCGGGAATCCTGTTTGTGTATCGGGAAGAAGTACCGCATTACCTGCTGCTCATATTCACCGATGCGTTTCAGGCCAGTCATTTTCATGGCGAACCGGTTTGGGGAGGTGCCCTGGGAGGGCTGATCGTACTCGGGATCCGGCGGGCGGCGTTTTCCAATGAGGCGGGCATCGGAACCGCACCGATGGCTCATGGAGCTGCCAAAACATCGGAGCCGGTCCATGAGGGGTTGGTGGCGATGCTGGGGCCGGTGATCGATACGCTGGTCGTTTGCACACTGACTGCGCTGGCGATCCTGGTAACCGGAGTCTGGGAGACCAGTGCCAACAGCGGCGTTTCGTTAACGGCCCATGCATTCGAGACTGCGTATCCAGGAGCCGGGAGTTACATCCTGCTGCTGTGCATCCTGTCGTTCGGACTCTCTTCGCTGTTTTCCTACTCCTATTTTGGCAACAAGTGTTTTGCGTTCCTGTTTGGAGTGGGAAGCCAGAGAATTTACCTGACGGCCTATGTCGCCAGCGTGCTGGTGGGCGCGGTATCTTCGATGGCGATGATCATCAGTTTCATTGACCTGATGTTTGCCCTGATGGCGATTCCAACAGTCGTTTCGGCGGTATTGCTCAGTCCCGTAGTTGTTCGGCGGACGCGGGCTTATTTTCAGGCAAAGCGGTAGCGGAGTGTAGAACAATTGTCCCAATTGTTCCCGCAACGCTTTGGCCCTGTGTAATCCCCGACGATCCTGTGACCGAATCTGGCGTGGTGGTTTTGGATGATTATGTTGGCGCAGGTTATGCCAGAACCTCAGAGGCCGGATTGGCTGCCATTCGCACGCTGGCGATGTCCGAGGGGATCGCGCTCGATCCGGTCTATACCGGCAAGGCGATGGCGGGGTTACTGGACCTGCTGCAAATGGGTTCGTTGGATGGCGGGCAAGACATCGTTTTCCTTCACACCGGAGGCGACTCGGCCCTGTTCGCCTATCCCGAAGCATTTCAGGGATAGGGGACTGCAACGGGCGGGAATAGCGTGGCGGAATTGGTTTTGCGTAGCGGCATTGGTGGCAATTCCTGATATCATGGAATCCCGACACGTTTCTCCGGAGCCTGCCGATGAGTTCCCCAGCGACAATGCCAGTCCTGTTTACTGTCGAAGATCTCAACCGGATGATCGGGGCCGGAGTGTTCGTTGGACGACCGGACCGGATCGAGTTGATCGAAGGAGTGCTGCGTATGATGTCGCCAGCAACCGAAGAACATGACGACGTAATCCAATACCTGATCGATTGGAGCCAACATGTCGCCAGTGGACGATACCGGATCGGGTCGCAGCGGGGAATCCGCCTGTTAAAATCCGAATCGATGCCGGAGCCGGACGTGTTCTGGATCGATGCCGCTCATCGTCGCGGACGCCCGACCTCCAAAGTCATCCCGCTTGTAATCGAAGTCGCAGTGACCAGTATGGATCATGATCTGGTCACAAAACAGCGACTGTACGCGATTGAGCAAATCGCCGAGTACTGGGTCGTCGCTCCCGACACCGAAACGGTCATCGTCCACCGCGAGCCGGTCGGTGAGCGTTACGGCAAAGTGGAAACGATCTGCATCGGGCAGTCAGTCTCACCGATCTGCATCCCGGAAGCAAGTCTCGATCTGAACTGGCTGTTCCGGGAATAGGAAGTAGCTACATCCGGTCGGCCTGCTATATTCCTGCCCCCATTTTTCTACCTGAAAGAAATCAGGCAAGAAGATGTGGGTAAGAAGAACTGGGCGTCTGGCCGATTGGGAATTTTGCCTGTTTATCCCGGGTTCAGGCGCTCTGGATACCCACGTTGGACCTGATGGATTCGGAGATTTTGGGGCCTGTCGCATTACCTGGAACGATGTGATTGATTTGGGATTGGGTACGGATACAATCGCCGTTGCGGACTGCATTCCAGACTTGTGATTTGTCGTTGGTGGGCAGGTTACCAGTCTGATCCTCTACCAAACGGAAAGGAACGGCCATGCGTATGCTGTTTTTGAGCTTACTGGTGTTTTCATTTGCGATACCGGCCGTTGCCCAGGAACCGGTTAGCCAAAAAATTCCGTTGCATGTTTTGTATCTGGCTCAAAGCGGTGACGACGCCCGCCGGCAGTCGTTTGAGTCTCTGCTGGATGAACATTTTGCCAGGGTTACCGTAGGTCAGCGAGATGCGTTTGAAGCGTCCCAGGCCGGTGATGCCGATGTTGTTGTGCTTGATTGGTCCCAGAGCGAAGATCGGGAAGATGGTTATCCGTCTCCCTTGGGTGACTTGGAGAACTGGAATACACCGACGGTATTGTTGAGCAGTGCCGGTTTGTTGATGGCTGGACCGTGGAATGTCATGGGTGGTGCCGGATGAACTTGCCTGGCACCTTTCGCGTACGTGTTACGCGACCACGCAATTACAGAAGGTCCTCTTTCAGTCGATTTGTCCGCGAAGAAGCTGGTTGATACACCCATCGCCTGGGCTGCTACGATCAAGACTCCGCAGATCGAGATACTTTCGCTGGTCACCGATGAGAAAAACGCCTCCACCCATGGCTGGTGCACCTATACTTACGAGCACTCGACCGCCCCGGAGTTGGAGTTCCTGTGTGGTGGCATCAATTCGAAAACGCCTCAAGCTGGCGGTATCTGGCGGCAAGGCCATCTGCTGCACTTCGGGTTCGAGCAGTCACCTGACGAGTTAAATTCAAACGGGCAGGCCTTGCTGTTGAATTCGATTTGCTACATCGCCAGGTTTACCGAGGATCGGCCGATCGTTCGGACACCCAGCGTGTTTTATTCCAGCATGCGAATCCTTGACCGGAAAGCGATTACCCGGCTGTTCGAACGAAACGAAGAGGACATCGATTTGTACCTGGGTTTTTATTCATCCGAAACGCTACTGGAACAGTTCAAGGCATTGGAACGGGATGAAATGGCCAAATGGTACGAATCGGTTCGGCCATTTATTCATGCCGACGGGAAGGGCAAGCTGATCATTGACCGGGATGCCCAGGAATTGAATCTGCCCCCTGCCGACCCCCAATTCTTTGCAACCGCAATCCCGTTGCTCGCTGGGGACGCCGCCCGTTCCAAACGGGTCCGCAATTTGTTGATGCGATACGCGCCGGATGGTCCATCGGCAGATGATGCCGGCATCGACCAGTGGAATGACTGGTGGAAAGAGCGGGAGGACTGTCTGTTTTTCAGCGATACTGGCGGATATCGCTGGTACATCGATTCGCTTGCGAAAAAACGGGGTGTTCCGTCCAGGGAATTGCGGGGACCTGCGAGGGCTTCAACGGGGCCGCAGGCGGTCGTACCGCCTGTAGGTGGGCAGTCGCCAGCCGTATCAACTTTGCCCCAGTTTCGTGTGCCGGAAGTGAATGAAGCGGGGCCCGACGAGCCGACTTCAGCCAAACCGGTGGTCACCCGGCTGACCTGCGATCCGTCAACGGTGAGGCCGGGGGACGAAATGAATCTGATTGTTGAAGTGAGTATGGCCAGTGGTCATCATATTCACGCAGCCAGGGAAGATGGAACCGGAATTCCAACCGAAATTAAATTGGAATTTCCCGAAGAGGTTCAGTCGCTGGAGGGTTGGGAATTCCCTGCCGGATCGGCAGTTTCGGAAGTGGATGCTTCGCAGGGTATGGCTTACCGGGATCAAGTCAGATTCACGCGAAGAATCCGGTTGAAGGAAAGTGTTGGGGTTGATGAAGTGAGCTTGACGGGCCACCTGTTCTATCAGGTTTGCGATGCCGAAATTTGCAGCCCACGCCTGAAGTTGCCATTGAAAGCAACGATCAGGGTGGCCCGTGACACGAAAGAGTTGCTGCCAGCCCAACCCGGGTTCTGACACATTTATCGACTGCACCTTCCCGACACAATTTCGTCAAGCCCTCATTTTCCTTCCCCGATTTTCTTGCCCGAAAAGGATCAGGTAGGAAGATGGGGGTAGGAAGATGGAACCGGCAGGACGTCTGGTCATTTGAGCCCGGATCAGGCTGCCCAAATTCATGTGAGTCGATGAACGGACTGGTTTCGGTTCCCGAAATTTGTATCGGTACAAGAACCATGGCATCGTCTATTCAGACCCGGATTTTGAATTTCCGAATTCCATGGCGAGGCCCCTTCCAATTCCGGGCTATTTTCGGTCGACCCAATAGCCGCTACGCCGAGTGGTGTGCGCGATTGCGTAAACAACCAGATTTTGTTCGGTGTCATTGCGAAAAACAACGATGTACGGAAACCCCAAAATGCGCGCGTATTGAAAATCTTTTCTGATTGCGGGGAACCGGTTTGGATCGGCAACTATTCCGGCAATTGCCTCATCCATTTGCGTCCGGAAGTTTCTGGCGGCTCGAAGTGATCGCCTGGCGTACCATTCCTGGGCGTCCACGGCTTCGGCAAGAGCCAGCTCATGAAACCCGATCATGGATTCAGTTTTTCGTCGAGACGGCGTTTCACTTCGTCCCATGGAATCGGCGTTGAACCATCGGTCGCTCTTCGTTCAAGTTCTTCCAGGAATCCCGGGTCATCCACTGACAGCCCCGGTGGCTTGCCGGCAACCGAGTCAATGAGTTCGGTGGCAAGCAGAATTCGCTCCTGTTCCGGCAACGCGAGCGCAGTTTTCAAAATTTCAGCGGATGTAATGTCCATGCGTTGTGTCCGATCTCAAAAATGCTCTCCGAATGCCATCCCATTCAATGTATCACGAGAATGGGAGAGGAATGGGGCTGTTGTCGATCCCGTTCATTATATTTCCGCTCGTCCCATTTGTCTTTGACACGTGCTTGTTGAAGTTGGTGTTCCAGGCCTGAAAATAAACCGGCTAAACCGAAACCATCCGGTTTCTCGCGGCGATTTCCCAGGTGCCGACGATTTGCCCGTTTTCAACGATTGTTGCCGAGTGGTGAAGTGCAACGGAGGGGCAGACGTGGCCCGGGATGGCCAGGAGGTGGTCGCCGAGTTGGTAGAGATGGTCGTGCGCGGTCTCGATTACGCTGTGCTCTTCGTGTTGGGAAACCAGACGTGCGTCGGGGAGGGCAGGGAAGCGGGCGCGGATCGGAAGCGGTTTGTCAGCCGAGACCGCTTTGTGGCCGAGGTCCAGTGTCAAGCGGTTCGGACCGGGGCGGCTGATGACTCGGGTTAGCAACAAGGCCGCAGGCCGGAAGGGAAGTTCAGGAAATGTCTCCAGCGTAGTGGCGTCGGAAAGGGTTGTTGTGCCGGGGCTGACGACCAGATTCGGTTCGCCGGTTTCTGACAGGATATTGAACGACCCGGTGCCGCTGGAGACTATGCTCGGGATTTCCAGACCGGTCAACAAAATTTGGTCGCGAAAGCGGGTGAATTGTTCCCATCCGGCCAGGACCTGTTGTTTCCGCTCCGCCAGGTCGGGCTGGTGATGGTGGCCGTCGTACCAGTGCAGCCCGGCGGCATGCAGGCCGGGTGCGGTGGCGATCATTTCATACAATTCAATCGCGTCGCGCGAGAGGGGCGAGCCGGTCCGGTCCATACCCGTGTTGAGGTCGAGCATGACGTCGAGGGTCCGACCCATGCCAGCGATTTGTCGCGAAAGAGGCTCGACGGCGTCGGCGTGATCGATCAGAGTTGCGAACCGGACGTCAGGAAAACTGTCCATCAGTTGGGCAAGGCGACGAATGTTGGGGCCGAGCAATTGGTAGGCGATCAAGATGTCCGGGGCGCCGGCACTGGCGAGAATCTCCGCTTCGGCGATCGTCGCGCATTTGTGACGGGTGATGCCGGCGTCGAGTTGCATCCGGGCGATTTCGGCGGTCTTGTGCGTTTTGAAATGGGGCCGAATGCGGTCAGGGCCGCCGCAGAGCCGGATCGTTTGTTCGATGTTTTCCCGGATCAGGGCCGGGAAAAAGACCAGACCGGGTGAGTGAATGCTGTCGGGATCGTCGATGCGGTATTGGTCGCTGGTTGTCACCGGTACCCTTCGGATTGAGGTTGATTGGCTTTAGAATGGCTCGTTACTTGTTACTCGTTCCAGGGCTCTGCCCTGGAACGCAGTGCCATGCAGGCTCTGCCTGCCGGGTTGTTGTTCGGGAGGCGGAGCCTCCGGGGCATCGTGTTCCAGGGCGGAGCCCTGGAACAAGTAGAAACAGGCAATTATGGAAAAACGGAAACTGCGAACACTGTCATTATGAAACAAAGACGACTGCTGGTCACTGCGGCATTGCCTTACGCCAATGGGCCGATCCATATCGGGCATCTGGTTGAGTATATCCAGACTGATATCTGGGTGCGGTTCCAGCGGCTGCGTGGGCATCAGGTTCTGTTCGTTTGTGCCGACGATACCCACGGGACGGCGATCATGATCCGGGCTGGCCGGGAGGGGATCACGGAAGAAGCCTTGATTGCCCGGAGTCAGGCCGAACACGAACGGGATTTTGCCGGTTTCCAGGTGAGTTTTGACAATTACGGCAGCACTCACAGCGACGAGAACCGGCAACTGTGCCATGAAATCTGGGGTGCGATCCGCCAGGCGGGGCTGGTCGTCGAGCGGGATGTGCAGCAGCTGTTCGATACCCAGGCGGGAACGTTTTTGGCGGACCGGTTTGTGCGGGGGACCTGTCCGAAGTGCAAGGCCCCGGACCAGCCTGGCGACAATTGCAGTGTCTGCGGGGAAACTTATACGCCTGCCGAGTTGATCGACCCGGTCAGCACGATTTCGGGAACCAAACCGGAAATTCGCTCGGCTCCGCACCTGTTTATCGAACTGGAACAGCTTCACCCGTTCCTGGACGAATGGACCCAGCGTGGCGATCATTTGCAAAAGGAAATTTCGAATTACCTCAAGGGTCATTTTCTGGGGGACCCGTCCGATCCGGATCGTCCGCGTCTGAAGGACTGGGACATTTCCCGTCCCGCTCCCTATTTTGGTTTTGAGATCCCCGACGCACCTGGCAATTTCTGGTATGTCTGGTTCGATGCACCGGTCGGCTATATCGCTTCGACCAAACAATGGTGCGACCGGAACGGAAAACAGCTTGAAGACTGGTGGAAAAATCCGGACGTCGAGATCCACCATTTTCTGGGGAAGGACATCACGTACTTTCACACGTTGTTCTGGCCGGGGATGCTGAAGACCGCCGGGTTTACACTTCCGGAGAAGATTCACATTCACGGCTTTCTGACCGTGAATGGCGAGAAGATGTCGAAGAGCAAAGGGACGTTTATCGCTGCGGCCAAATGGCTGGAGCATGCCGACCCGATGATGCTGCGATATTTCTATGCGTCGAAGCTCAGTTCGCGCGTTGATGATCTCGATATGAATCTGGAAGAGTTTGCGAACCGGATCAACGCCGATCTGATCGGACGGATCATCAACATCGCCAGCCGAAGTGCAAAATTTGTCGAGGCGACCGGTTTGTCGGCGGTTTATCCGGACGATGGCGGGTTGTTTGCAGCGGGTGCGGCGCGGGGTGCCGAGATTGCCGAAGCCTGGGAAGCTTGCGATTACCAGCGGGCGGTACGGATTATCAACGAGCTGGCTGACCAGTCGAACCCGTATGTGGAAAATGCCCGGCCGTGGGATTTGAAAAAGGATCCGGCCAAATCGCAAGAGTTACAGGACGTTTGCACGGTTGCCTTGAACCTGTTTCGGCAGCTGGTGATTTATCTCTCGCCCGTATTGCCGCAGTTGGCGGCGGACGTGGGGGAGTTGCTGAATGATCCGATCGTATCGTGGAACCAGTCGCAGAAACCGCTGACTGGGACCGCGATCAACAAATTCCGACACTTGATGAAGCGGGTCGATCCCGTGGAGCTGCAAAAAATGATTGAAGAAAGCCTGGAAGAAAACGCTGTTCCTGCAACCGCTGCGGCTGCCGCTGCGGCCAGCAAATGGAACGATGGTGACGAGGCACTGAAAGCCGAACCGATGGCCGAAGAGTGCACGATCGACGATTTCGTGAAAGTTGATTTGCGGGTGGCCCGCATCATTCGGGCCGAGCATGTCGAGGAAGCCCGCAAGCTGTTGAAGCTGACGGTTTCCCTGGGTGGCGACAATGTCCGGACGGTTTTTGCCGGAATCAAGGCTGCCTACGAGCCGGAAAAACTCGAGGGGCGGCTGGTTGTTGTCGTAGCGAATCTGAAACCGCGGCAGATGAAATTCGGTTTGAGCGAAGGGATGGTTTGTGCTGCCGGTGGCGGTGGAACCGAAGTTTATCTGCTGAGTCCTGACAGCGGCGCCGTTCCGGGCCAGCGGGTGCATTAACTCCCGGCGCGACCGGAAATTCGAGTGTCCGCTTTCCCGGGGAATTGGGTGGGCTGTTATCGACACCGGGTTTGCACCTGTATTCGTAAGGCTTTGTGCATCGAACCGGGCTGAAACAGGCTTCACCGGCCGGTAGTTCGTTACAATAGACCTGCGAATTCGGGGGTGGCAATATTTCGGGGATATCGGGGAATCGACCGGTCCGGGCGAACTGGATCTGCGGATTTCCAGGATTAAATACCAGAGGAGAAGAGCATGCCGAGCAAACGATTCGAGTCAGCCGGGCCAGTTCAGGACACGGGCCTCAGGATGCCAACGGCGCTGTTGCCTCGCACCTTTGTCGCCGTGATCGCGTTTGTCGTTTTGACCGTCGGCGGATGCGATCCGGGGAATGATCCTGCCGGAACGAAACCTGCGGTCACGAGTACCGAACCGGTCACCGATTTTGGCGCGCTGAAATTGACGGATGCCAAGGGTGAATCGAAGACTATTTCTGAATGGGCTGGTGGCAAGAAGCTGGTGATGATTGTGTCGCGCGGGTATTTCGGAACCCTTTGTCCGTTTTGTTCGGCCCAAGCCCACGATCTGGCGATGGACTACAGCCAGATTCAGGGGCTGGGTGCGAATCTGGTTTTGGTGTTTCCGGTTGAGAACAGCTCAGACGGAGTGAAATGGGAAGTGCTTCGGACGGATGCCCTGGCGGAAACGGCACTGGAGAAAACAGGTTTTCCTTTTCCTGTTCTCATTGATACCGGACTGGCCATTGTTGACCGTCTGGGAATTCGTGGACAGCTGGCCAAGCCTTCGACTTATATTCTGGATTCCTCGGGAAACCTCAAGTTTTCCTATGTTGGCAGGGATCCAGGTGACCGCCCCCGGGTCGGGACGATACTGGAGCAATTGAAACAGATTGATTAGGTTGCAACACGGGAAAACTGTCCCTGTATCCTGTGGAAACTGCAATCTGCCCCAGGGATTTCACTGGGCAAGCCATGCCGGGACTTGATCACACCAGCCATGAATTTGAGCGACAATAACGGGGGCACCGACAAATTTACGGCGACGCTTCGTCTTTTGGGGGTATTGGACGACGATTCGATTGCCCGTGTTGTGGCAGAATCGCTGGCGCTCAGTGTCTCGCCGTTGGCAGTCCTGGAGCGGCACGGTTCGATTTCGCCTGCAGACGTTGATGTTGTTGCCCTGTTGATGGGTGAAAAGGAAGCGATCCCCGGGTACCAGATTCTGGAGTTGGTGGGACGGGGTGGAATGGGGGTCGTTTTCAAGGCCCGCCAGCAAAGTTTGGGCCGGCTGGTCGCTTTGAAAACCGTGTTTGCCAGTCAGGCGGACCGGACCATGATTTCCCGGTTCGAGCAGGAAGCGGCGACGATCGCGAGCCTGGCCCATCCGAATATCGTGAGCGCTCTTGATTTTGGCCGGCACCAGGGAAATCTGTATCTTGCGATGGAGTATGTGGAAGGGCGTGACCTGGGGCAGTTGATCGATCGTCAGGGGAAGTTGCCGGAAACGACCGCAATTGCCATTGCGAGACAGATTGCAGCGGGGCTGGCTCATGCAAGTCACGCGGGGATTGTCCATCGCGATGTCAAACCGGCAAATGTGTTGTTGATTGATGCGCCGGAAGGGTATTCGGTTCCCGCCGGTGTTCCGATGGCCAAGCTGACAGATTTCGGGCTGGCGCTGTTGAGTTCGGCGACGACCGTGAATGCCCGCCTTACATCGACGCATTCGGCGCTGGGCAGTCCTCACTATATGGCTCCCGAGCAGTTTGAAGGAAAAGAGATTGATTCGCGGGCGGACTATTTTGCATTGGGGGCGACCCTGTTTCATATGCTCGCGGGCAAGCCACCGTGGGACGGTCAATCGTTAAACCAGATCGTGGTCGCCAAGGTTCAGGGCAATATCCCGGACATTGCCCGGTTTCGCAGCGATCTCCAACCGGCAACACGGAATATCGTCAACCGCCTGATGTCGAGAAAACCGTCCAGCCGGCCCAGCGACTATGCGGCACTTCTGGATCTGCTCGAGTCGGGAGGCGGTGCGAATCGTCCGTTTGGCAGTCGCAAAACGCCAGGGGGAAATGAAGGCCTGGCGAAAACGCAAAGCATCGGCGATTACAAACGGATGTTGCCGGAAAACCGGTTTCGCCGAAGGTTTTTTTTGGCGATCGTGATCGTAGTTGTTGCGGTGTTGGCCGGGTTGGCGACGATGTTGATGCGTCCTGGCAAGACAGTCGATGCAGGGAATCTGGTCACGGGCAGCAACCAGGTTAGATTATTCGATGGCGTCAGCATGATTGCGCCGGGACTGCGTCAAAGGGCAGGGGGGTGGACGACGCGCGACGGGCGGCTGGTTCACGTCGACGGTTTATGGGGAATTTTTCAGGTCAATCTGCCGGAGTGGAACAACTGGGCTTTTGAAACAATTGTCGAAGGGATTGATGCCAACATCATCGAAATCCAGTTTGGCGGGCGAGTCACCGAAGAAAACTCGCCCCGTTTTGCTCTTCGAATCGCCGAGGGCCAGGCGACGCTGGGAAGTCTGGATGACGAAGAGGGAACGTTTGTCGCAATTTCGGAACCGATGCCGCTGGATGTGACACGTGAGGCCCATTTTGTGAGCGTTTCCAGGAAGCGGCAATCCTGGGAATTATCGATTGATGGCATGCGACCAGGAACGATTCCGGACGGTACGGGAGATCACCAGCATGTACTGCTGGTCTCCAGACGGAAAACGGATGCACCCGCCGACGGCAATACCAATGCGAAGTTCTCTGAACTACTGGTCAACCAGCTGGTTGAATCCGGAAGGAATTGATCGTCGTGAAACGTTGCTGGCAGGTCAGTTGATTGTCGTCGTCACGGGCAGCCTGGTCGGCTCTTTCGTGGCTATCGAAAATTCGCAAGTTCATTTCCATGGATTCCCAATAGACCCGAACCGGAAATTGATGCAGATTGCCCAAAGATTGCTGGACCAAATGGCGTTTTCGGCCACGACAGATATGATCGATCCGGAGAACCGGACTCGTGAAGTTGTGGAGTTCGAAAATGGTTGTGCAAGCGGCAGCTTTGAGATGTGGGGGCACCGGCTCGTTGGTCCCAGCGGCAGTACATCGGAAGTCCCCTGGGTGATACTCAAGTTTCCTGGTACGGGTGGGCGGGCCGAGCAGGCCAGTACCCATCCGGCGGGGGCGTTGCCGGAAGGATCCGTTTTGTCCGTATGGGCCGTGAATCCGCCGGGTTACGGAACCAGTGGTGGCAAGCCCTCGATGACGACGATGCCCGCCGTAATCCGGTGCGCGGTGGCGAGGGTTGGCTCGATGCATCCCCACACCCGGTTACTGGTGACGGGAAACAGTCTTGGTTGCATGTGGGCTCTGTACGCTGCGGCCAATTGTCAGCCTGATGCTTTGTTGTTGCGTAATCCCTTTTCCCTGCGCGAACTGATTTCCGGCCAATGGCGTTACAACTGGTGGAATCTGGGAGCGGCCCGCTGGATTGCTGGAGCAGTTTCCGGTGAACTCGATGCTGTTGCCAACGCCCGTCAGTGCCATGTACCGTGCATGATCGTTCAATCGGGGAATGACAGCCTGATTCCGGTTCGGTTTCAGGCGATGGTGATTGAGGCATTGTCCGGAAGAAATGAAACTCTGGTGATTCCAGGGGCCGACCATGGCGATCCGATGCCGGAGTCGATGGAAATAGATTTCCTGGCGATCATTCGACGTTTGTTAATCGGGTAAACCCGGACATGAATTCCAGCACATGAATGCTTAACCGCGCAGCGCACTGCGCGGCCAAACGTTTTGTTGACTTGCCTTAGCCGTTTTTGGCGGCGAAGTCGCGCATCAGGCTGGCGAGGGCTTCGCAGCCGGAATGTGGAAAGGCGTTGTAGATCGAGGCGCGGATGCCGCCGGTGCTGCGGTGGCCTTTCAGGCCGTCCATCCGGTTGGCGGCGGCCAGTTTCAGGAACGCCGAGTCCAGTTCCGGAGTCGGAGTCCGGAAAGTGACATTCATGTGCGAACGGCACGGTTTTTCGCTGTGCCCGATATAGAAACCGGCATGTTCATCGACCGCGTCGTATAGCAGTTTGGCTTTGGCTGCATTCATTTTCTCGATCGCAGTCAGGCCCCCTTCGGCCAGAATCCACTGGAATACGAGGCCCATGATATAGATGCCGAAAGTTGGCGGGGTGTTCAACCGTGAGCCCCCTTCGATGTGCTTGCCGTAATTCATCATCGCCATCACGTTCTGGTTGGCGGTTCCGGCAAAGTCCTTTCGAAGAATGACCAGCGTAACACCGGAAGGGCCCAGGTTCTTCTGGGCTCCGGCGTAAATCATGGCGTGGGCGTTGACGTCGATGGGACGGCTAAACATTTCGCTGCTGGTGTCGCAGATCAGCGGGGCACTGGTTTTCGGGGCCGTCTGGTATCGCGTGCCGAAGATCGTGTTGTTGCTGCAATAGTGCATATAGGCTGCGCCATCGGTCAGTTTGCCGGCCATCTCGGCGTCGGTCGGCACGCGATTGAAATTGCAGCTCGTTCCGTCATAGGGAACATTTACTTTGCCGAACACTTTGGCGTCCTTGATCGCTTTGGTGGTCCATTCACCCGTGTTGGGGTAGTCGGCGGTTTTTCCGGCGTGCAAAAAGTTCATCGGGATCTGGCCGAACTGCGTCGAAGCTCCACCCTGAAGAAACAGGACGGCGTAATCGTCGGAGACGTTGGCGATTTTCCGGCAGTCGGCCTCGGCCTGGTCGATCACCCGGTCAAAGACTTTTCCGCGGTGGCTGTGTTCCATGATGCCGATGCCCGACCCGTCGATGTCCCAAAGGTCTTTTTGAGCCTGCTCAATCACCGACTCAGGTAGCGTGGCAGGACCAGCGGAGAAATTGAAAATGCGTTCGGTTGCAGTTGCAGTGCCCATGAGACTATCGTGTGGAAAATTGTTGTGTTGAGAGACCTACCTGGCATTTCGCTCCGCGAACCTGCCCGGTTTTTTGTTCAACGTCAAATGCGGCTGGAATCGATCCCCAGCACGTTTGGGTTCTCGCGAATTTTCGCCAAATGCTCGGCCGTCAATTCGTTGTCCAGCTGAATTCGCGCGCAGGCAGCATGGGCTCCATCGTAAATGATATTTTCCATTTCTTCTACGTTTGTCTGGGCAGCGTCGATAACGTCGAAAACGTGGGCCAAAACGCCGGGTTTGTTCAGATGCCGAACGGTCAGCAGCGAAGTCGCGGGCGTTTTCCCGGCCAGGTTGACGCAATTGCAGACTTCGCCAGTTTCCAGAAGATGTTTCACGATCCGGACCGCTTCCTCGGCGATTGCGTCCTGGGCCTGCTCGGTCGAAGCGCCGACATGGTGGGTTCCGTAGACCCCGGGAAGTTTGACGATGGGGTCCGCGAATTCGCCGGTGGCTCCGCCCGGTTCATTTCCAAAAACGTCCAGACCGACCCGGACCCGCTTTTCCTGGATCGCTTTGGTCAGGGCGGCGTGATCGACAACGCTGCCCCGGCTGGTGTTGATAAAGATGGCATCGGGTCGCATGGCCGAGCAAAACGCGGCGTTGATCAGATTGGCAGTTTCAGAATTGGCCGAAACACTGACGCTGATGACGTCGCTGTTGGCAGCAAGCTCGTTGAGCGAGCCGCAGAATCCGATGCCGAGCTGTTTTGCCCGGGCGGGAGTCAGGCTACGGCTCCAGCCAATCACGTTCATCCCAAACGCTTTGCCACGGTCGGCAATTTCCATTCCGATCTGGCCGGTACCGACGATTCCCAGCGTGCGGCCTTTCAGTCCGTTGGCTTTTGAATACTCTTTTTTGTTCCATTTGCCATCGCGCAGTTCGGTGGTTTGGTCGGGGATCCGGCGGTCGCAGGCGAGAATCAGGCCCCATGCAATTTCGGCAACGGCCACCGAGTTTTTGCCAGGGCAGTTGGCGACGTATACGCCACGGCGACTGGCTTCGGAAACGTCGATACTGTCTACGCCCGCTCCGGCACGTATGACCAGACTCAAGTGCTCGCCGGCCTGGATCGCGGCACCGTTCACCTTGGTTCCCCGAACAATCAGCACATCGGGGTTGGCGGCCGCCACGACATCCTTCATGGTTTCAGCGGTTGTGTCAGGATGAAACTCGACGTCGCAACCAAGCTGCTTCAGAGCTTCGACGCCGGACGTTTGAAACTTGTCAGCAATCAGGATTTTCATGGTTCGGGATGATTGGTGGCGGAGGTTTTTGGGTTGAGGCATCACGGCGGAGCGTGATGAGTACACTGAAGCTGTTTTTCGGCAGGGTCAGGCTCCTATGGGTGCCGGCCCTGGAACCGCTCGAACTGGTGGACGAACAAGCCGCTGCGCAGTTTCGGTTCGAACCATGTCGATTTTGGCGGCATGATCTGGCCGGCATCGCTGACATTCAACAGTTGTTCGATGCTGGTTGGGAACATGGAAAAGGCGACGCCGGCTTTGCCCGAGTCGACCAGCTTTTCCAGCTCCCTGGTGCCCCGAATTCCTCCCACAAATCCGATACGGGCATCCGTACGTGGATCCCCCACACCGAGAACCGGTTCCAACACCCTGGATTGTAACAGCGCAACGTCGAGCGAATTGATGGGGTCGGTATAGTCGATGGAACTGGCGGGGAATTCCAGCAAATGCCAGCCCGATCCGGCATAAATGCAAACGGTCCCGGCCTTTTTGGGAACCGGATCGGTCGTCGGACTGATCGTTCCGACGGAACCCAGTTTGTCCATCACCTGGCCGGCGGTCATTCCGCCCAGGTCCTTGACGATCCGGTTGTAGGCGAGAATGCGAAGGTGCGTGGCCGGAAACGCGACCGTCAGGATCCGGTTGTATTCCTCGTCGCCCGTGTGGTTGGGGTTTGCACGCTGGCGTTCGGTCGCGGTCCGTTCGCCACCGGCGGTGCGATGATGGCCATCCGCGATGTAGAGCGCATCCAGCTCTGCAAAGGCATCGACGTAGGCCTGCGGATTGGCGACCTGCCAGATGCTGTGGGCGACTCCATCACCGGCCGTGAAATCGATCAGTGGATTTCCCGCCGCGTCGGACTGGATCAGGCGGCCGATCCGGTCGGTGTCCCGAAACGTCATGAATACCGGTTCAGCGTGGGCGCTGCAAGTGACCATGTGCCGGGTCCGGTCGTCTTCCTTGTCGGGCCGGGTTTTTTCGTGCTTCTTGATCAGGTCCGATCGGTACTGGGCAGCATCACAACAGCCGACGACGCCGTATTGCTCGCGCGCCTGCCAGGTTTGCCGGTAGATGTAGATCGATGGGGTGCTGTTTTCAACCAGCAATCCGGACCCGATCATCGACTGAAGGTTTTTGGCCGCGACGTCGTAGACCGCATCGTCATGCGGATCGGTGTCGTGGGGGAGATCGATTTCCGACCGGACAACATGCAGGAAACTCAACGGATTGCCGGCTGACCGTTCGCGGGCTTCTTCGGAGCTGATAACGTCATACGGTTCGCAGGCAATTTTTGCTGCATTGGTAGACGTGGGCATCAGCGCCCGAAACGGGAAATATCGAATCATGCGGGGAATGCCTGGCGAAATGAAAACGACGGTTTTTGCAGGTCCTCAATGGTCTCCGATGTACCCCAATTGTCAAGCCACACAGGGCCCAAATACCCCAGTGCCGCAGACCTGGCGCCCCGAACCGGATTGAAGATGGGACCGTCTCGCCGTTGGATCAGAATATCGCTGCAGCGGAAACGGAAAGCTGCGTCACGAGCGTTTCCGGATGGGCACAAAATGATACTTCGCGACTGGCCACAATCCGGTTTTGTTCCAGTAGCAATTGTTTGGCTTCAATCTCCTGTTCGAGCAGTCGCTGCCGGTCACCTAGAAGGTCCCGCAGTTGCCCATTGAGTCGTACCATGTCCATGTGCCGTTGACGGCGACCTGCCGATTGATCCATTTCCGAAATCAGCGTCCGCTTGGCCTCGATCAGCGATTCGGAACGGGTTGAATGCGAGACGGCATTCTCCGGGTGATGGATCATCAATCGCAGCTGACCCTTCAAAAACGCCAACTGGCTGGCTGCCGCCATGGGAGACCAGCCGGCCAGGCGGAAGGTTCCCGTCGACGTAACGAACGGAGGAAGGACCCAATGGAAAAAATCCGCAGCGATCGCATCCGTAATCTGGTCGTAGACGGCTCCGCCAATTCCGTGAACAAACAAATCGGAAAGCACCAGGCGACAAA